>Ga0075471_10000090_pt1 | contig 41136 bp, 31 predicted proteins | sample DEB19_08_DNA_2_FD_74787 | JGI IMG/M metagenome (GOLD analysis project Ga0075471, IMG submission 74787) | Aqueous microbial communities from the Delaware River and Bay under freshwater to marine salinity gradient to study organic matter... | ecosystem: Environmental > Aquatic > Marine > Coastal ...
TTCAAGGAGCGGCTCAGCCAAAGCGCGCTGTACCATGAGACGACGCTGGTGACCGACGCGGAGGCCCGCGACGTGCTCCGCTGGCTCGAAAAGGCGGGCATGCGGTTCCATTTCGGCAGGGACGAGGCCCGCGATCTCACCCGGGCGCAGGTGCTCCAGCAGTGCAAGATGTACGTGGCCACGCTCCGCCTCGCCGACCGTTTCGGCTGCGACTGCGTCGGCATCCAGTACCAGCAGGGGCTCAAGGACCTGCTGCCGGCCAGCGATCTCGTGGAGGGCATGCTCAACGACTCGAAGCGTCCGCCCGTCGCCGCGGCCGGGTCGACGAAGCCGCTCTTCAAGGGAAAGCCACTTGTGCACTTCAACGAGGTGGACGAGTGCGCCGGGCTCGACGGACTGCTCACCCAACGGGTGCACGAGGCTCTGGGAGAACCGGTGGAGAACACGCTCCACGACATCCGCTGGGGCGACTGGGACCAGTCGCGGTCGACCGAACAGTGGGTCTGGGTCTTCGAGATCTCGGGCGCCGCCCCGCCGGCACACTTCATCGGCGGCTGGAAGGGGGCGCAGGGCCACCGGCAGCCCCCGATGTACTTCCGGCTCGGCGGCAGCACGCTCGCCGGCGTGAGCAAGCCGGGCGAGATCGTCTGGAGCCGGATCTGGGTCAACAATGTCGACGGCCGCGAGAGACTCTGCATGGACCTCGGCCGGGCCGAGGTCGTGAAGCTGCCGGAGGAGGAGACCCGCCGTCGGCTCGAGTCGACGACGAAGCAGTGGCCGATCATGCACGCGGTGACCTACGGCGTGTCGCGGGACCAGATGATGGCGCGGCACAAGGCCAACCACGTGCACGTGGCCTACGCGAAAGACGCCGCCGGCGCCGACCGGGCTGCCCTCACGAAGGCCGCCACCGCGCGGGCGCTGGGCATCGAGGTGAACTTCTGCGGCACCCGCGGGCACGGCGGGGCGCCGACCGTCCGCTGGGATGCATGACGGGCGGCACGCCCATCGGGGATGACTGACGCACGTCCGTGCGAATTCGCCCGAGCCGTCGCCAGCGATCTCAACGCACCCAAATCGCCCTGCCCGTGCCGCCCCGAGGAACCGTCCGCGGGTAGTCGGGATTGAGCCGCTGCTCGACCACCTCCACGATCCGGTCGATCGGCAGGTCGCGGCCCGCGGCGTCGCGGACGCCCTCGATCTCGAGCCCGCGGATCGTGCAGTCGCGGTCGGGCGAGAAGATTTCGGTCCAGGTCGTGGCATCGGCGGGATTGCGCTTGTAGGTCTGCGACTTGGGGCCGAGCTTCACGAGCCGCCAGTCCGCCGCCGGCGCGAATCGCACCTCGACGCCGTCGATCGCGATGCCCTCGGCGTCGGCGTGCAGCTCGATCGTGCCGGGCCGGTTGAACACGAGACCTTCCAGCCGGATGTTCTCCAGCTTCCCGACCGCCGCGCTTGAGTCGACGTCACGGCCGAGTTCGAGGTTGGGCTGGTCGTAGAACTTGTATTCCTGGATGTCGCTGATCCGCCGCAGCGTGACGTCGTGGATCGGGCAGTCGAGCAGCGTGCCGTCGGCGAACCGCTTCACGCCCGGCAAGAGCCGGATGGCGATGTTGTGGGCGTCCTTCCCCTCCGCCGCGCCGGTGACGTCCTCGACGACCACGTCGTGGATGGGCCCGTAGCTCGGCGCGTAGTTCTTCCAGTCCCAGGCGGTGAACGCCACCGGGTCGTCCTGCGAATCGCCGCTCACGCGCCGGATCGCGCCGTCGGAGGCCGGGCCGCTGACGTGCACGCCGTCGCGGCCGTGGCGGTCGAGCGTCAACCCCTCCACGATGAAGCCGTGGACGTTGCCCAGGTGCACGGCGAACGGCTTGCCCTGCCGCACCGTGACGTCGCGAACGGTCACGTTCCGCACGTTGTGCAGCAGCATGACGCCGTGCGTGCCGTGCACCGGGTCGACCTTCGCCGATCCGCCACGGAGGTTGCCGTTGGCCTCGCCCCGCGCCGTCGCCAGCGTCGTCCAGATGCCCCCCGCGATCTCGATGTGATGGTCGGGCTTCGTCCCCGCCGGCACCGGCCGGTCGGAAAACCCGACGAGTCCGGCGTTGCGGACCATGCAGGTGTTCGTGCCGGGCACGAGCCGGATCTCGGCGGCCGGGTCGGCGGTGAGTTTCTCGCCGGACTTCATCACGAGCGGCCCGTCGATGTAGTAGGGCCGGTCGCGGGCCGGGATGTGCAGGAGCCCATCGCGGTCGAGTGCCGCCTGCATCGCGTCGGTCCACACCTCCGCTGTGACGGCGCGGCTTTCCATGCCGCCGGAGGCGTCGGGCCACCGCTCCGTCCAACTGCCGGTGCGGACCTTCCCGCGATGATCGTCGAGGGAGGGCGGCCGCCACTCGGCCGGCCGCGGCTTCTCGACCCGCAGCGGATGCGGATCGGCCAGCGCCGTCATCTCCCGCTCCAGTCGCGCCATGAGCTGCGCAACCGTGTCCGCGTGCTCGGGGCGGCCCGCGAGGTCGACGAGTTCGTGCGGGTCGGCGGCGAGGTCGAAGAGCTGCGTCCGATCGACGAGCGGATAGCGGATCAGCTTCCAGCGGTCGTCGCGGATGGCCCGCATGCAGTCGCGGTAGGCGGTCACGAGCACGTCGCGGACGCCGGTTGCCTTGCCCTCGACGACGGGCCGCAGCGATCGGCCTTCGACACCGACGGGAGCCTGCCCGCCGCCGTAGTCGACGAGCGTGGGAAAGAGGTCCATGAGATAGGCCAGCGCGTCGCTCCTGCCGGCCGGGACGCCGGGGCCGGCCACCACCAGCGGCACGTGCATGCCGCCGAACTCGTAGAGGTTCTGCTTGCCGAAGAGCCCGTGCTCTCCCATCGAGAGACCGTTGTCGGCGCTGAAGATCACGATCGTGTTCTCCAGCTGGCCGGAGGCCTCGAGCGTGGCGAGAATCCGGCCGACATGGTGGTCGAGGCCGGTGATGCAGGCGTAGTAGTCGGCCAGCTGGCGACGGGTGTCGGCGGGCGTGCGCGGCCAGGGGGCGAGCTTCTCGTCGCGGACGAGCATCTCGCCGTTGTCGAAGGGATGCTGCGGCAGGAAGGCGGCGGGCAGCGGGATCTTTTCGGGGTCGTAGAGCTCGTGGAACCGCGGCTCAGCCGACCGCGGGTCGTGGGGCACCGGCGGTGCAAGATAGATGTAGAAGGGTCTGGCATCGCCATCGCGGGTCCGCTGCTCGAGGAACCCGATCGTGCGGTCGGCCAGCCGCTCGGCCGCGTGGGCCCGGTCGGTGGCGGGCACGGCGCCGTGCCCGGCGTCCTCGATGTTCGTCTCGAACGACCGGATGCCCGCCGTGAAAGCGTTGCCCGGCTTGCCCATGTGCCAGGTCCGGTAGCCCGCGGCGGCCAGCACCCGCGGCAGGAACGTCGCCGGGTCGGCCGCGTTCGCCGCCGCGGCCGGCGCGCCCGGGATCCGCTGCCAGGAGCGGCCGGTGAGCATCATCGTGCGGCTGGGCGTGCAGACGGCGCCGATCATCGAGCCCATCGTGTAGCAACGTGTGAACGTCGTGCCGCGGGCGACGAGCCGGTCGAGGTGCGGCGTGACGAGCTGCGGCGTGCCGAGGGCGTGCAGCCCGTCGGCCCGATGGTCGTCGGCGTGGATGTGGAGGATGTTGGGCCGCCGCGGAGGCTCGGCCGAGGCGAGCACGCCGCATGCAGACGCTCCGGCCGCGACGAAGACGGCCTGCAGAACCGCGCGTCGCATGGTCACTGGCCTCCGATGGCGGGACGTGAAGGATGGGCGGGAGCGACGCAATCTACTGCGATGACATTGGAGAGTCGACACCTTCAGCGACGGCCGGGGCTGCCCACGCCCCATCGCCGGACGTTCGCTGCGGCCTTCCAGGCCTCCGCTCTCTCGGAGCTGACTGCGCTTCGGCATCCATGCCTGCGCTCGTCAGCTACGCCGGCTCCCGGGGCATGGGCAGCCCCTCGCGGATTGCGCGGTCGGGGCAGTCATCGGCAATGCGCTGGTGGTATCATGCGGCGCCACCGCGGTTGGGTCCGCGGCCCGACCCCGGAGAAGACGACATGGCGACGACCGTGCAGGCGAAACACGCTCCGGGTGGCTCGAAGGAAAAGGAGCCCATCAAGGGCATCCTCACGCCCCACATCGTGCCGCTCGACTCGGCGGGGCGGATCAACGAGGCGGAACTGCGCCGCTACGTCGAGTGGCTGATCGGGAAGGGGGTGCACGGCCTCTATCCCAACGGCTCCACCGGCGAGTTCACCCGCTTCACGGTCGAGGAGCGGCGGCGGATCATCGCCATCGTCTGCGACCAGGCCAAAGGCCGCGTCCCGGTGCTCGCCGGTGCCGCCGAGGCCAACGTGAAGGAGACGATCGCCGCCTGCGAGGCCTACCACGACTGCGGCGCCCGCGCCGTCGCCATCGTCTCGCCGATCTACTATCGGCTCGGTCCCGACAGCGTCTACGCCTACTTCCGCGAGATCGCGCTGGCCAGCCCGATCGACGTGACGCTCTACAACATCCCGATGTTCGCCAGCCCGATCGACCTCCCCACGATCCGGCGGCTCGCGGAGTTCGACCGGATCGTCGGCATCAAGGATTCCTCGGGCGACCTGGCCCAGATGATGCGGATGATTCGCGACGTGCGGCCGGTGCGGCCCGACTTCGTCTTCATGACCGGCTGGGAGGCCGTGCTCGTGCCGATGCTGATGGCCGGCTGCCAGGGAGGCACGCATGCCACGAGCGGCGTCGTGCCGGAGCTCACCCGACAGATCTACGACCTGACGGTCGCGGGTCGCGCCCAGGAGGCATTCGCGCTGCAGTACGAGCTGCTCGACCTTTTCGACGCGATCTTCGCGGCCGGCGACTTCCCCGAGGGATTCCGGCTGGCCGCGTCGCTGCGGGGCTTCGACTTCGGCGCGGGCCGCCAGCCGATGACCCCCGAGCAGCGGTCGAGGCTCGACGCCGGCCGCGTCGAGATCGAGCGTCTCATTCGCGGCATCGCCGCCGGCCGGCCGGCGGCCGCCCACGCCTGACATGAACTCCTCCGCCTGCCTCGCCGACCGTGTCGTGATCGTCACCGGGGCCGCCAGGGGGCTTGGCAGGGCGATCGCCACGGGCTGTGCCGCGGCCGGCGGCCGCGTCGTGATCGCGGACCGCGAGGCCGCGGAGGGGGAGGCGGCGGCGGCCGACATCCTCGCGGCCGGCCACGCGGCCGTGGCCGTGCCGACGGACGTCGCGCGGCTCGACGATCTGCGGCGGCTCTGCGCCGCGACGGTGGCGAGGTTCGGCCGCATCGACGGGCTGGTCAACAATGCCGGCGTCGACTTCGTGAAGCCATTCGTCGACGTGACCGAGGCGGAGTGGGACCACGTCATCGACATCGACCTGAAAGCCGCGTTCTTCCTCACCCAATTCGTCGCCAGGCAGATGCTGGCCCAGCAGCCCGTAGGCGGGTCGATCGTGCAGATCGCCAGCGTCCACACGCTGGCCGCCGTCGCGGGCGCCGCGCCGTATGACGCCGCGAAGCACGGCATGGTCGGCTTCTCGAAGGCCGCGGCGGTCGAGCTCGCGGAACACGGCGTGCGGGTCAACGTCGTTTCACCCGGCCTGTGCCGCACGACGATCTGGCGGGATCTCGTCGCCGCTGCCCCGAGCGAGGCCGCCTGCCTCGACTACTGGCGGACCCAGATCCCCGGTGGCCGGCTGATCGAGCCCGAGGAGATCGCCGCGGTGGCGGTGTTCCTGCTCTCCGACGCCGCCGGCGCGGTAACGGGAGCCAACGTCGTCGCCGACCTCGGCATGACGAGCCTGCTCGTCGGCCGCCAGCCCTACACGCCACGCCCGATCACCGGAGTCTGACATGCCTCTCGTCGACCTCTCCCACCCGCTCGTCCACGGCCAGCCCAACTTTCCGTCCGATCCCAAGCTGTCGATCGTGCCGCACGGCAGCACGGCGACGCTGCGCTACAACATCTCGCAGGTCGTCATGTCGACGCACCAGGGCACGCACCTCGACGCGATGTACCACTTCCTCGACGACGGCCGGACGATCGACCAGATGCCGCTCGACTGGTTCTACGGCCCGGCGACGGTGCTGCGGATCCCGAAGCAGCCGCGGGAGGAGATCTCACCCGCCGACTTTCGTCCGCACGAGCACCTGCTCGTGCCCGGCGCGAAGATCATCTACGAGACCGGCTGGCACCGGCACTTCGGCCGCCCCGGCTACTTCGACGACTTCCCGTCGCTCACGCAGGACGCTGCCCGCTACCTCGCGTCGCGGCGGATCCGCATGCTCGGCATGGACACGCCCACGCCCGGCCGCGACTGGTACGAGGTGCACCACATCCTGCTGGCGAAGGAGGCCGAGATCGTGCTCGTGGAGGGGCTCGCGCACCTCGACCGCGTGCCCGACCGGATCGTGTTCTGCGGCTTCCCGCTCAACTTCGCCGGCCGCGACGGCTCGCCGATCCGCGCGGTCGCGATCGTCGACGGCTGACGTGGCACTGGCGATACCGCGGTCTTGCTCCCCGAATACCGAAGACGGGCGGGGTGCCCGTGCCCCAGGAGCCGGCGTAGCTGACAAGCGCAGGCATGGATGCCGAAGCGCCGTCAGCTCCGAGAGAGCGGAGGCCTGGAGGGCCGCAGCGAACGTCCGGCGATGGGGTATGGGCACCCCGGCCCACGCGCACCCGCTCATGCTACGGCCGCCCGCACGTGCAGGTCTCCTCGACGTTCGGCGGCGTGGCCCGCGGACCATCCCCTGCTACACTGCCGCCCCACGGGAGGATCGCGACATGAAAACGCAGGGCTATCTCGGCATCGACGCCGGCACGCAGGGCCTGTCGGTCATCTTCACCGACGCGGCACAGAAGATCCGCGGCCATGGTGAGGGCCGCTACGAGATGGTCGCCGGCCTCGGGCCGGAGTGCTACGAGCAAGATCCGGGCGACTGGGAGCGTGCGCTGGCCGACGCCATGGCCGACCTGCGGCGGAAGCTGGCCGCCACGGGGGTCGAGATGGAGGTGCTGGCGATCGGCATCTCCGGGCAGATGCACGGCGAGGTGCTCGCCGACGAGCTGGGCCGGTCGCTCGGCCCCGCACGGCTCTGGTGCGACGGCCGCAACGAGGCCGAGGGGCACGAGCTCACCGAGCGGCTGGGCGTGAAGTGCCCGAAGCGGCTCACCGCCTCCCGCTGGCTGTGGACGATCCGCCATCGGCCTGAGAAAGCGGCGAAGGCCGCCCACATGACGACGCCCTCCGGCTGGATCTCGCACCTGCTCACCGGCGGCTGGACGCTCGGCATCGGCGACGCCGCCGGGATGTTTTCCATCGACCAGTCGACGCTCGACTACGACGCCCGCTTGCTCCGCGACTTCGACGCGCTCGCGACATCCACGGCCGTCCGCGTGCGGCCGCTCCGCGAGCTGTTGCCCGCGGTCCGCCGCGCCGGCGAGGACGGTGGCACGCTCGACGCCCGCGGTGCCGCCCTGCTCGGCATCCCCGTCGGCACGCCCGTGGCGCCGGCCGAGGGGGACCAGCCGGCGGCGCTGACCGGCTCGCTGATCGGCGCGGCGGGGATGGTGTCGATGAGCTTCGGCACGAGCGTCGTGGCCAACTCGGTGGGCGACCGGCCGTTCCAGGGCATCGCCCGCGCGATCGACCACTTCTGTGCGCCCGACGGCAAGCCGATCAACATGGTCTGGCTGCGCAACGGCACCACGCCGCTGAACACCGTCGTGGGGATGTTTGGCGGAGTGCACGGCGACGACACAGCCGCCGCGTTCGCGGCCGTCATCCCGCAGCTGCTCGCCGCCCCCGCCGACTGCGGCGGCCTGCTCGCGCTCCCCTTCACCGACGACGAGCCGGGCCTCGGTGTGTCGCGCGGCGGCACCGCCTGCGTGATCGGCTTGAGCGACTCGAGCGCCACGCCCGGCAACGTGGCCCGCGCCATGTTCATGGCCACGGTGTTCAACCTGCGGATGGGGAGCGACCTGCTCGCGGCGCAGGGCTTCCCGCGGACCGAGATCATCCTCTCCGGCGGCGTCACGAAGACGCCGGAGCTGGGGCAGCTGGTCGCCGACGCCTTCGACACTCCCGTCACGCTCCTCGACGGGGCGGCGGAAGGCACCGCCTGGGGGGCGGCGCTCATGGCGGAGTACCGCCGGCTCGCGCTGGCCGGACGTCCCCAGGAATGGGCGGCGTTCCTCGCCGGTCACGCCACCGGCACGCCGCGGACCTTCCGCCCGCGAACCGCGGCGGCAGCGGCCTGCTCCGCGATGTACGATCGCTACCGGAGGCTCGTCGCGCTCCACGACAGCCTCGAGACCGCCGTCTGCTAGCGGCGACTTCCCCGATCGGCGGCTCGTCCTCACCGACGCTGGTGATGGGCGCCACGGAGGCAGCGGCGGTCGTGCGCCGCGGCGCGGCGACGAGGACGACGATGCGGGACTATCGTGCGGACATAGACGGGCTGCGGGCCATCGCCGTGCTGGCGGTGATCCTCTTCCACGCTGACCTGCCGATCCCTGGCGGCTTCGTCGGCGTCGACGTCTTCTTCGTGATCTCCGGGTATCTGATCACCGGCCTCGTGGCGGCAGACCTGCAGACGGGCCGCTTCTCGCTCAGCCGTTTCTGGGAGCGCCGCATCCGCAGGATCTGGCCGGCGGCACTGGCGACGATCGCCGCGGCGCTGGCCGTCGGCTGGCTCGTGATGCTGCCGCAGGACTACCGGCGGCTCTCCGTCGAGGCGATTGCGCAGCTGGCGATGGCGGCCAACGTCTTCTATTGGTACACGATCGACTACTTTTCACCGGTGGCCGAACTGCGGCCACTGATGCACACGTGGTCGCTGGCGGTCGAGGAGCAGTTCTACATCCTGCACCCGCTCGTGCTGGCGGCCGCGTTTCGGCTCGGCCGTCGCCGCTGCCTCGCCGTGCTCATGAGCTTGGCGCTGGCGAGCCTCGCGACCAGCATCCTCCTGCTGGAGCGTTGGCCGATGACGGTCTTCTACCTCCTTCCTTGCCGTGCCTGGGAGATGCTCCTGGGCGCGATCGTGGCGATCGCGGCCGGCGCGCCGCGGGAGTCCGCCGAATCCCCGGCTGCCCGAGCCGACGAGCCGGCCGCAGCCCGGCCCGCCACCGAACGTCGCTGGATCGGAGAACTGCTCGGTGCAGCCGGCCTCGTCCTTATCGTCCTGCCCTGCCTGGCCTACGACAGGCGCACGCCGTTTCCAGGCCTCGCCGCGCTGCCCCCCTGCATCGGCGCGGCGGCGCTGATCGTGGCCGGCGCGATGTGGCCCAGCTGCAGCGTGAGCCGCCTCCTCGCGCTGGAGCCACTGCGGGTGGTGGGTCTCGCCTCGTACTCGCTCTATCTGTGGCACTGGCCGGTGCTCGCCTTCCTGCGGTACTGCCTGGGCTCTCCGTTGCCAGGGGCCTGGATCGCCGTGGCTCTCGTGCTCACCGCCGTGCTCGGAGCCCTGTCTTGGAGGTTCGTCGAGACGCCGTTCCGCCGCCTTAGGCCGGCACCCGCCCTGCGGCGCACTGGGTTGGCGGCGGCGGCGGCCTCGATCGCACTCGGCATGTCCGCTGCGGCGATCCGGAATTCAGGCGGCGTGCCGGGCCGCTTCCGGGCTGACATGCTCGCGCTCGTGGAGCCATTCTGCACCGACCGGGAATTCGTGCGGCATGTGCCGACGCCAGAGTCACCCACATTTCCTCCGATCGGTGCAGACTCCTCCGATCCCTGCAAGTGCTTTCTCCTCTGGGGAGACAGCCACGGCATGGCGGCTTCTCCGGCGATCGACGCGGCGGCCCGCGAGGCCGGCGTCTCGGGAATCGCGGCCCTCGTCGGCGGCACGGTGCCGCTGCCGGGATTCCCCCGGCCGGCGAACGTCGCGGGGCCGCTGGGCGGCCATCCCGGCGAGACCGACCGCTGGGGCGAGAGCGTCATGCAATGGATCCGCACCTGCCGGCCCCGGCACATCCTGCTCTGCGGCCGCTGGTCGGTGCACGTCACCACGCCCGTGGCGGCGCAGGCCGTGCGGGATTCGCTCCTGAGGCTGCGGAGCGTCTGCGACGAGTCGGATACGCACGTCTGGCTGCTGCTGGAGGTGCCGAATCAGGACCGCATGCCGGACCCGCGGCAGCGGATCCTGTCGTTGCACTGGCTCGGCCGTGAACTCGTGCCCGTCGGTGTCGACCGGCAGTCGCACGCACGGGCGCAGCGGGTCGTGCGCGATCTCTTCGAACCGCTGGCCGGGGAGCGACTGCACATCCTCGACCTGGCCGATCCCTTCTTCGACGCCGATGGCGTCTCTCGCGTCGGCCCCGAGTCGGGGCCGTGGTGGTACGCGAACGCGGACCACGTCTCGCCGACGGGCGCCCGCGATGTGCTCGAGCCGCTGCTGCGGCCGCTGTTCCAGCGGATCGCCGCCGACTGTGCGCGGCGATAGCAGTCCCTGTCGTCGTCAGTCGACGACCCACTCGTCAGCAGCGTCGAACTTCGGCGTCACGAACAGGAGCACCTTCATCCTGCCGATGGCCCGGTGCCGCACGCCGGGCGGGATCACGATGCAGGTGCCCGGGGCGACGTCGACCACGTCGTCGTCGAGCTGCATCCGCGCCCCCGGCGCGCACTCCAGGAAGTAATAGGTTTCGGTGAGCCGGCGGTGGTAGTGGAGCTTGGCGTCGTGCGAGATCTCGGTGACGTGCACCGTCGCGGGCAGGTCGGCGAAGTCGTCGAAGGCGCGATGGGCCACGCCGCACGGGCAGGGCGTGCCCGGAACCTCGTCGAATCGCACCATCCGGTAACGTGGATGCCCGCCGCTCATGGCCGGCAATTGTGGCAGACGGCTCGGAGGCTTTACCACCGCGGCCAGAGTCCCCGCCGCATCCAGGCCTGGCTCCACGGCAGCCGATGCCGCCAGCGGCGGGCGTGCACGGGAAACCGCCGCGCGTTATCCCAGTCGTCGGGCCACCAGGTCTCGTCGGGAATCCGCTGCAGGCCGCGGTCGTGGGACAAGAGCGTGAAGATGCTCTGGTCGTGCCGGTGGGCCTTGAACTCGGAATGCTCACCCTGGGGCGACGGTGAGTCGTCGACGAGCGACACGTCGGCCATCCGCCGCTCCCACTCCCGTGCGAGCTCGATCGTGGCGGGCCCGGCCACGATGACGAGGATGCCGGCGAGCACCATCGGCCTTCGTCGCATCGCCTCGTCGTCGGCGTCGACGGCGGCGAGCGCCGCCCGCTTCGTCCATTCCCCCACGCGGCCGGCGAGCGAAAACGCCAGCGACCGTGACGGATGCTCCGCGGCCAGTGCGAGATACTCCTGCAGCCGGTCGCGGCCCTCGGCATTGAGCGAGCAGCCGGCGTCGACGTAGAGGAGTGCGTGGCCCGCCGGCATCGTCTCGAGCGCCTTGCGGACGACATGCGGCTTCCAGGTGTAGAGGCCGTAGCCGCGGCGGTGCCGCCGCACGGTGTCGGCGTGCACCCGCCAGTAGTCGGCACCCAGCCACCGCTCGTCCACGGCATGGACCGACGCGAACCGGCCCAGCCCCTCGGCCTCGCGGCGGATTCGCGCGAGCGACCCGCCGTAGCGGCGGTTCGCGAACGACACGAGGTGGGCGGGAATCATGCACGCACGGTACCGCGACGGGCCCCGCGCCGCCAGCGCAGACTGCGCCGCCGGCGCGTCAGCTCACCGCCAGCATCCGCTCGAGCGCCGTGACGGCCCATCGCGCCGTCTCGTCCTCGACCCGGATCACGTTCACCGGCGCGCCCGCCTCCAGGTGCTCGAGGCTCCAGCAGAGGTGCGCCAAGTCGATGCGGTACATCGTCGCGCACATGCACACGACGGGCGAGAGGAACCGGATCGTCTGCTCGGGGTGCTGCTGCTCGAGCCGCTTGACGAGGTGCAGCTCGGTGCCGATCGCCCAGGTCGTGCCGGGGGCCGCGGCCTCCACCTGCTTGATGATGTAGCTCGTCGAGCCGGCCAGATCGGCCTTGTCGACCACCTCCATCGCGCACTCGGGATGCACGAGCACCTTCACCCCGGGCAGGTTTGCCCGCATCGCGTCGACGTGCTCGGGGCGGAACATCGCGTGGACGCTGCAGTGGCCCTGCCAGAGGATGACGCGGCTGCGCCGCACCTGCGCGGCGTCGTTGCCGCCGAGCCGGGGCTCGTGCGGGTTCCACACGCACATCTCGTCGAGCGGGATGCCCATCTTCCGCGCGGTGTTGCGGCCCAGATGCTGGTCTGGGAAAAAAAGCACCCGCTTCGATCGCGCGAAGGCCCAGTCGAGCACGGCGCGGGCGTTGCTCGAGGTGCAGACGATGCCGCCGTGTCGGCCGCAGAAGGCCTTGAGGCTGGCGGCCGAATTGATGTAGGTGACGGGCGTGACCTCGGCGGTGTCGATCGCCTCGCCGAGGTCGGCCCAGGCGTCCTCCACCTGCGTGATCGCGGCCATGTCGGCCATCGAGCAGCCGGCCGCCAGGTCGGGCAGCACCACCGTCACGCGCCGCCCGCCGCGGGCCGCCACCTTCTCGGGCCGGTTGACGAGGATGTCGGCCGTCTCCGCCATGAAGTGGACGCCGCAGAACGCGATCGCCTCGCACTCCTCGCGCTCGGCCGCCGACTTCGAGAGCTGGTAGCTGTCGCCCTGCAGGTCGGCGTGGGCGATCACCACGTCCTGCTGGTAGTGGTGGCCCAGGATCACGAGGCGGCCGCCCATGCGCCGCCGCACGGCCTCGATCCGCGCCGACAGCACGGCGTCGTCGAGGCCGCGGTAGGCCGGAAGCGGTCCGGCGGATGCAACGTGGAGCTCGGTGGCCATAGGACACGATTATACGAGGGCCGTGCGGCGGCCACAGCGGACGCTATACTGCCGGTCCCGCGGGCCGACCGGTCGGTGCCCCGCGATGGCACAACCTCGACCGAACTCTCTCCAACTCATCGAAGGACGTCAGGCGTTATGGCCAGAAAAGTTGTGAACCGCAAGGAACTCCGGGCCCAGAACGACGCGGCCGAGGCCCGTGAGAAGACGAAAAAGCCTGCCAAAGAGAAGGCCGCCAAGGAGAAGCCGGCCAAGGCGAAGAAGGAGAAGGCGGCGAAGGAACCGGGCAAGCCTGCCAAGAAGCCCAGCCGCAAGAAGACCGCCAAGGAGACGCGGATGAAGGCCTACTGGGGCGTGTTCAACCAGGGAATGAAGCGGCTGGCACTGTTCGAATATTCCGACCGCAAGGCGGCTGAAAAGAAGGCTGCCGAACTGGTGGCATCGTCCCGCGCGAATCACTTCATCCAGCTCGTCAAGGAAGCGATCACCGAGTAGGGGCCACGGCATGCGCTGCGGGACGCCGACGACGACACTGCGACTGACGGCCTGCCTCGGGCTGGCGCTGGCGGTGCTGCTCCCGGCGTCCGGCTGCTCGAAGGCACGCACGAAGAAGTCGAAGACGAAGGTGGTCGCGTCAGCCCGCGTCGCGGAAGACGACGCGTCGGAGGAGGCCGCCGAAGAGGTCGCGGCCGAAGAGGTGACCGCGGAGAGCCTGACGGGTGTCGACCCCGACACGGCCCTCGCCGTCGACAAGGGCCGGCTCACCGTCATGTCTCCGCAGGGATGGATCCGGGCCGACCAATCGAGGAACTACCTCGTCAAGTTCGTGCCGAGCCGCAAGAAGACGTTTCCTTCGATCGTGATCACGGTCTCCGAACCGCCCGAGGGGCTGTCCGAGATCGACGCCGACACCCAGCGCGAGTTCGTCAAGGCGATCGCCGACAGCCTGGCGGCGACCTTCACCAAAAACGGGAAGAGCACGCTGGTCAAGAAGCCTGCCGCCGTGCAACTGGGCCCTCATCGTGGCGTCACGTGGGCCGCTCCGGCGACGATCAAGGTCGCCGGCGTGAACGAGTCGATCGACCGATCCAGCTATGCGGTGGTGCTCGGCGGGCGGATGTACACCATCGAGGTGCGGGCGCCGAAGGACAGGCTCGACGCCGAGGGCCGCGCGGCTGCGAAGGCCGTGGCCTCGGCGCTGCGGGCGGCGGAGCCGGCCGCGGTCGCTCCCGCCGCGGAGCCGCCTGCGGCCGAGCCGGCGGCCGCGGCAGCCGCCGAGGCGGCGCAGTAGCCGCTTCGTCGACCCACGACCGGTCATACCGGCGTGAGCGGCGGACGGCCCGCGAAGTGGGCGGCGAGGTTGTCGACCACGAGCCGGGCCATCGCCTGACGGGTCTCCTCGGTGGCGCTGGCCACGTGCGGAAGGAGCACCGCCCGCTCGCAGGCGACGAGCGCCGCCGGAACCCGCGGCTCGTCGGCATAGACATCGAGACCGGCCGAGCGGATGGCGCCCGATTCGAGCGCCGCCACAAGCGCCTGCTCGTCGACCACGCTGCCGCGGGCGATGTTGACGAGCGTCCCCGCGGGCCCGAGCGCCTCGAGCACCGCCGCATCTACCAGGCCCCGCGTGTCCGGGCCACCCGGGCAGGCCACGATGAGAACGTCGCTGGCGGCCGCGAGCCCCCGCACGTCGGCGCGATACTCCCAGGGCACCTGCTGCCGGTGCCGGCCGTGATACGCGATCCGCATGCCGAACGACTCCAGTCGCGTCGCGATCGCCCTGCCGATGCGGCCGAGCCCGAGGATGCCCGCCACCCGTCCGCGGATCGCGTGCGCCAGCGGCATCGGGCCGCGCGTCCACAGGCCGGCGCGGAGAAACCTCTCGGCTTCGCCCAGCCGCCGGCTGGTCATCAGGACCAGCGCCACCGCCAGGTCGGCCACGTCGTCGGTGAGCACGTCGGGCGTGTTGGTGACGTGGATGCCACGGCGACGACAGGCGTCGACCGCCACGCCGTCGTAGCCCACCGCCATCAGGCTCACGATCTCGAGCCGCGGGAGCCTGTCGATCAGGTCGGCGCCGATCGTCACTCCCCCCGTCGCCACCACGGCCAGCACGTCGCCGGCACGGGCCGGCAACGCAGCGAGCTCGACGACGTCGTAGCCGGCTTCGAGCGGCGCCCGCAGGAATCCGGGCACGGGCGAGGCGAGCAGGACCGCAGGGCGGAGGGTGCTGTTCATCGACGCTCGGACGGAAGTCACGCCCACGGGCTCTTCCAGTCTCCCCAGGCCTCCAGATACCTGGCCAACCCGGGGCACTTCGCGGCCTGCCCCTCGATCCACTCGCGGGTCGACTCGATGAGCGCGTGCTCCCGCTTCAGATCGATGTCCCCGGCCAGCACCCGCGACCGCAGAAAAATAAAATATGTGTCGAGCACGTCGCCGCGGCAGTAGTCGTGGATCTCCGCGGCCTTGCCCGCGTCCCACAGGTCCTGCACCATGTGGCCCGCCACCTCCATTTTGCCCGGCTTGCCGATCAGGTTCGCCGCCAGCGAGAGCCCACCGTTGAACCGGCTGGCGCCGTTGTTGGTGAGCCACTCGTGCAGGTCGAGGTGCGCCGCGTTGTTGTAGCGGTACCGCGGCTGGTCGAAGCTGCGGGCGTCCTCGGCGAACCAATCGCCGATCTGGATCCCATAGCGAAAGGCGCAGAGCTCGAGCAGCGGCAGGTCGAAGCCGCGGCCGTTGAAGGTCACGAGCGTCGGCCGGTCGTACTTCCGCCAGCCCTCCCAGAACGTCCGCACGATCTCGTGCGGACGCGACTGGGCCTCGTCGAGGGCGACGAGGTCGACGAGCCGGAAGTCCCGCGCCACCTTGGCGATGACCAGCGACACGGGCAGCTGGTAGGTGTAGGGGATGAAATCCTTGCCGTTCTCCGCCAGCAGCTCCGCGCGATACTTCGCGATCGCCTTGGTCGGCGCGAGCTTCTCGCCCGGATACTTCAAGCGCGACACAAGCGCGCCGTCGGCGACGCTCTCGATGTCGAACACGAAGTAGGCGGTGTCGCTCTTGGCCATGCGTCTTCAGCGCCGCGCCAGCGGATGCTTCAGTGGCAGCCAGGCGCCGTCCGCCTTGCTCGACGCCACCGACTGCTCGATGAAGTACATCCCTTCCACACCGTCGCGGATGTTGGGATAGACGGTGTCGACCCGTTCGAACGGCTTGCCCGTCCCCGCCAGCTCCATGGCGTCAAACGCGGACCGGTAGACGTTGGCGAACGCCTCGAAGAACGCCTCCGGGTGGCCGGACGGCAGCCGGCAGGAGGCCTTCGCCAGCGGGAGGGTGAAGGGGGCGTTGGGGTCGCGGGTGTAGACGGCATGCGGCTGGCCGTTTTTGCGGACGAAGAGCTGATTGGGGCTCTCCTGGTGCCACTCGAGGCTGGCCTTCGTGCCGTCGATCTGGATCCGCAGGTCGTTCTCGCGGCCGTGGCTGATCTGCGACGCCGTCACGGTGCCCAGCGCCCCGTTCTCGTAGCGGACCACCGCGTGGCCGTAGTCGTCGAGCGGCCGCTGCGGCACGAACACCTTCAGATGGGCGCTGACTTTTTCCGGCAGGAGCCCCGTCATCGACCGGCCCAGGTTGTAGGCGTGGGTGCCGATATCGCCGAAGCAGCCGGCGGCGCCGCTCTTCGACGGGTCGGTCCGCCAGGCCGCCTGCTTCTGCCCCTCGCTCTCGAGCCTGGTCCGCAGCCAGCCCTGGATGTATTCGGCGCGGATCGCCTGGATCTCCCCCAGCTCGCCCGACAGCGCCATCTCGCGGGCCTGCCTCACGAGCGGGTAGCCGGTGTAGTTGTGCGTCACGGCGAAGACCGACTTCGACTTCTCCACGATCGCCGCCAGCTCCTCCGCTTCCTTCAGCGTGAGCGTGAGCGGCTTGTCGCAGACGACGTGGAAGCCGGCCTCGACCGCCGCCTTCGCCACCGGGAAGTGCATGTGGTTGGGCGTGGCGATCGAGACGAAGTCGATCCGCCTGTCGGCGGGAAGGGCCCGCTCGCGGTCGAACATCTCCTGATAGGAGCCGTAGGCCCGCGCCGGATCGATGTCGTAGTCGGCGGCGCTGGCCTTCGCCCGCGCGGGGTCGCTCGAGAGGGCGCCGGCCACCAGCGCCGCCCGGTTGTCGAGCACGGCGGCCGTCACATGCACCCGGCCGATGAAGGATCCCTGGCCGCCCCCCACGATCCCCATCCGCAGCTTTCTGCCCAGTGCGCCGTTGGTGGCCATCTCCGCGATCCTTTCGTCTGTGAGCGTCTCGAACGTCTTGCCTGCCGACGACGCCGAGTCCCGGGATGCCGGCCGGAACCGCGCCGTCGCCGCGCGAACTGTATCACATGGCGAGCCCGGCCCCCAGCCTCGCCAGGAATGCCGCTGCGGCGCCGCCGCCGGTTGTCACCCCTCGCGACGGCACCATACGATTGCAGTCTCCGCGGCACAGACAGGCTCGCGGACCGGCCTCGACGCACCGCCCACCGAGCGAGCGACCATGGGATTCTCCGATCGCGGCTACTCCAGCGACCAGGGCCGGCCCTTCATGGCCGACTGGACGGCCGTGATGACGATCATGGTCGTGAACATCGCGCTGTGGGTCGCCAATCTCGTGGCCGCGGGATCGCCCCCGATCAGCGACTTCCTGGCGCTGCAGGGGGACCTGCCACGGCACCCGCTCAAGGTCTGGGAACTGGTGACCTATGGCTTCGTGCACTCGTCGGTCGATCCCTGGCACCTGATCGGCAACATGCTCGGGCTCTGGTTCTTCGGCCGCGTCGTCGAGGACATCCTGGGCCGCGGCGAGTTCTCCAGGTTTTACTTCACGGCCATCGTGCTGGCCGGCCTCGCCTGGCTGGCCAGCGTGCAGGTGGGCACGCGCGACGGCGGTATCGCCGCATCGCTGGTGGGAGCCAGCGGCGCGATCATGGCCATCCTCGCGGTCTTTATCTGGAACTATCCCCGCGAGACTGTCTACATCTGGGGAGTGCTGCCGGTGCCCGCATGGGCCCTCGGCCTGCTGCTGATCGTGTTCGACGTGCAGGGGGCGGCCGACAGGGGGGCGCACGTGGCCCATGTGGCGCACATCGCGGGCGCGATCTTCGGCCTGTGCTACGCCTGGCAAGGCTGGAACCTGTCCCGGATCGGCGACATGAGGGCCTGGCTCTCGCGGCCGCGGAGCCGCATGCGGGTCGTTCGACCCGACGACGATCACGATGCTGCCACACCCGCTCGCCGCGGTGGCCTCGCCGACGACGAGGCACTCCAGGAGGCCGTCGACCGCATCCTCGAGAAGATCAGCCGCTCCGGCGAGGCGAGCCTCACGCAGGCGGAACGCGACACGCTCACCCAGGCCAGCCGCCGGCTCAAGGAGCGGATGCGCTAGGCGTCGCTACCGCACCACCGGCGGCGGAGCCGGTGCCGCGGCCGTGCGCATGGCCGGGCGGGCCTGCAGCCGCAGCCGGTCGATCGTCGCCGCCAGCTCCCTGAACTCGAGCTCGTCGAGGTGACCGTTCTGCACGCTGTGAGTCTGGCCGTTGGCGTCGAGCACCGCCACGTTCGGTTCCCCCGACGCCATCCCGAAGACGCGGTTCATCTCGTCGTCGAAGTCGAGCCAGACGGAGACGTGCGGCGAGTCGGTCCGCATCCGCGACCGGGCCACCGTCTGCAGCGGCTTGGGCACCTCCGGCATGCAGGCCACGGGGATCACGCGGACGTCGGGCATACGGACCCCAGCCGGCCAGCCGGGCAGTCCGCGCACGGGCTGCTTCGACCACTCCGTCGCCTGCACCTGCTCGGCGGTCGGGTGGAAGAAGACGTGCAGCTTGCGGCCCAGCTCGAGCGCGGCGTCAGCACCCTTCCGTTCGGAGTAGACGAGCACGACCACGTCGCCTCGAAACGCCCCGGTCTCGTGGCGGCTGCGGAATTGGTCCTCCATCACGATGTTGACGACGCGCCCGGGCGACTGGGCCGTCGCCGCGGCGGCCGCGGCGGCCAGCAGCGTCAGAGCCAGAGGAGCGGCACGGCGGAGGGCAGTGGGTCGCATGGGATCACTTTCGGGTTGAGGGGTCGATCCTGGCGGACGCCCTGACGAAGAGCTCGGGCGTGGATCACGCGGCCCGTCGCTGGCGAGCCGCGAACGGCACGGTCTCCGCGGAGGCCTCGGGATCGCCGTCAGCAGAGTCGTCGTCGGCATCCTCGACATCCTCGTCGTCTGCGGCGTCGGAGCCGAGGATCGCCAGCACGGCCGGCAGGAAGACGAGCGACGTGATCGTGCAGGTGGTGACGCCTAGCGTGAGCACGCGGCCCAGGCTCTCCAGCCCGCGATGGCTCGCCACCATCAGCGCGCCGAAGCCGAGGATCGTGGTGAGGGCGTCGACCAGCACCGAGTTGGCGGTCGATGCGCTGATGCGGTAGGGTCCCGGCCGCTCCAGCGAGTCGTGCACGATGTGCACGCCGTAGTCGACGGCAATCCCCAGGATCAGCGGGATGCCGATCAGGTTGGCAGGATTCAAATCGATGCCGACGAGCCCCATGAGCCCCAGCGTCTGGGCCATGCCGAGGGCCAGAGGCAGAGCGGCCAGCAGGCTCAAGCGGATGCTGCGGAAGTCGAGCCACAGCACAGCGAGGATCACGACGAGCGAATAGATCGCCGCCTGCTCGTAGCTGCGCTTCATCTCCAACGACGCCTCGTAGGCCTGCAGCGGATGACCGGTGGCCCGCGGATCGACGCTGCGGACGTCCTTGACGAAACGCTTGAGCGACTCGAAGTTCCAGATGTCGCCCCGGCCGTAGATCTTCAGCAGGTGCCGGCCACTCTGGCCGACGAAGCGGTCCACGAGACTCGGCGGCAGGTCGTCGAGCGCGGGCGGCTCCGGATTGGCGACGGCGGCCAGCGCGTGCAGCCGGGAAAGCAGGTCGCCGGCCGACCGCTGCTGGAACATGGCCAGCGACTGGAAGCATTCCTCGGGACCCATGCGGCGCAGCATTTCGCGGGACCGCTCGAGGTGCCAGGCGGTCCGCAGGCCACCGGGCCGCTTCGCCGCCTCACCCTGGGCCCAGCCGAGCGTCTCGCCGAGGCCGTCGAGCCTGTCGATCGGGATCTCGGGCGGCCGTTCGGGGAGGCCGGCGAGCCGCTCCTGGATCCGCTCGATGAGCGGCCGCTTGAGCTCCTCGTCGACCGGCAGCAGCGAGGCGATCTCGTCGACCCGTTCCACGGTTGGCATCTTCGTGAGCTGCTCCTTGCGGGCGAGCAGCTCCTCCCGCGAGTCTGCGATCGACAGCGCGTACCAGACGCTCTGGTCGCACTCGGTGAGCAGCTTTTTCTCGACCGCCACGCTCTCCAGGTCCTCGGCCTGCATGTTGAGCAGATTGTGGTCGTAGTCGAGCTCGTGGATGCCGGAGGCCACGGCCATGGTCGCCGCCATCGCTGCCAGCGCCACGAATCGCGGATGCCGTGCCACCGGTGCCAGCCACTCGTGCACCGGCACCGGCGTGGGAATGCGGCTGCCCAGCGGGCCGCGGTCGACGAGCGCCACGACGGCGGGCAGCACGAGCAGCTCCGCCGCACAGCACAGCAGGATGCCGCCGCCGGCGATCATGCCCAACTCGGCCACGCCGACGAAGCTCGTCAGCGCCGCCGAGAAGAAGGCCACGGCCGTCGTGATCGCGCCGGTGAGGATGCCCGGCCCGACCGACGCGCTGGCGTCGAGCAGGGCCTCCTCGCAGGAGAGCCCCTGCCGCCGCATCTCGAGGTAACGGCCGACGTAGTAGGTGCCGTAGTCGATGCCGACGCCGATCAGCGTGACGGTGAACGTCACACTCAAGATGTTGAGGTGGCCGACGCTGGCGGTGGCCCAGGCGAAGGCCCATGCCATGCCGACGACGAGCACGCCGTTGGCCATCAGTGCGTGCCGCACTCCGCCGAACCCGGCGATGATCACGATGATCACGGCCACGAGCGAGAGGCCGCTGGCCCACATCATCGACTGCTGGCTCGTCCGCATCTCGTCGTCTTCCATCACCGGCAGGCCGGTGAGGCCGATCGAGACGTCGGCGTGGCGGCCGGCGACCAGCTTGATGAGCCGCCGCAACTCGTCGGTGGATGCCGACGCGCCCGCAAAGCCTTCCGGCGACCTCGCCAGCCGCAGAAGCACGAAACCGAGCCGGCCGTCCTTCGCGAGCAGGTGCTCGCTGGAGAGGTCGCGGAGCGTGGAGACCGATTCGGGCATCCGTGGCCAGGGAGAGACGTAGGCCGCCTGCCCCTCGATCGCCTCGCGGCGGCTCCCCTCGAGTCCGGCCAGCAGGCTCTCGCTGTAGCGCTCGAGCGAGGCGAGTGGTGGCTCCTGTATGCCATCCGCCGCCGTGGAGCCGGCCACCATGCGGCCGGCGAGCCCGCCGACCATGTTCGTCACCTTCAGGTGCGCCCAGCCGCCCGCGAGGATCGGCTGCGTCCGCTCGATGAACCGCTCGATCTCGGCGAGATCCTGGGGCGACAGGTAGTGCAAGCCTTTGGAGCGGATCTTCGACAGGTCGACCTCGTGGAGCACCGAGCGGAAGCGCTCGCCGTCGCGCGCCACCTCCTGCGACAGCTCCTGCAACACCGCCACCACGCGGTCCCGGGACGGCCCCTCGACCACGACGACCGCGTCGTCGTCCTTGCCGAATTCCCGGATGTAGTCGATCCACAGCTTGTTGTAGTCGCTCTCGGGATCGAGCAGGTCGATGCGGCTCACCTTGTAGCCCAGCGAGTGGGCCGTCCAGCAGCCGGCCGCCACCGCCGACACGACGGCCACCAGCACGACCAGCAGCGGAGTCTGCAGGCACAGCCGCGTCCATGCGACCAACGCGCGGCCCAGCAGGCTCGGGTGCGGATGCGCACCGGAGTCCGCGGCGGCGGAGTCGGCCGCATCGTCCGCGGGATCGTGTCGTCGCAGCATCGAATCGGTTTCCTTCGGGGCCGCCCGCAGGGCACGGGGGCGGAAAGGTAGCGAACCTGCGGCGGTGAACCAACAGGTTCTTTTGACCGGCACCGCGGCGCTGGCAAGCTGGGGAAACCGTTCGGATTTTCAGGCGAAATCATTGGTTCGGAAGGTCACCGCAGGCCGAAAATCCCTCCGGGCCGGACGGGCCGCGCAAGCGCCGTGCCGCCCGGGAGAGGGATCGAGTCAGGGGGGAACAGCATGACGAGTGCGCGCACGTGGATGGTGCTGGCCGCAGGAGCCGCCTCGCTGGCGGGGGCGGTGCGGGCCGGGGGAGCGGTCGCCGAGATGTCGACCGCGGAGGCGGAGGCGGCCGCGATCGCGGCGACCCGGATCGACTACGGTTCGTCGAGCCGCGAGACCCGCCGCCAGGCCGTCGAATCGCTGCCGCTGGACCGCATCGCGGAGCCGCAGCGCAAGGCGGTGGCAGCGTGCCTGAAGTCGGCGACGCTCTTCCGGCGGCTGCCGGTAGAGACCGTGGTGTGCGACGCCGAGCTGCTCGACTTCGCGTTGGAGAAACCCGAGGCGATCGTCGACATCTGGCAGGTGCTCGGCATCAGCCGGCTCGCCCTCGATCCGGTCGGCCCGGCCCAGTGGCGGCTCAGCGACGGCTACGGCACCGTCGGCGTGCTGCGGCTGGTGCATGCCGAACGGCACGGCCGCGGCGGGCTGCTCGTATTCCACGGGAAGGGCGCCTACACCGGGCCGCTCTCGCCCAAGAACCTGACCGGCAGCTGCGTCCTGCTGGTGCGGCACAGTCCGGCGATGCCGGCCGTCGACGGCCGGGAGCGGCAGTCGATCCAGATCGATTCCTTCCTCGATGTCGACGGCGTCGGCCTGGAGATCGTCACGCGCACACTCCAGCCGTTGATCGTCCGCTCGGCGGCATCGAACCTGCACGAGATCTGCCTCTTTATGTCGACGCTGTCGGAATCGGCGCGCAGCAATCCCGAGGGCGTCGCGCAGCTCGCCAGCCGGCTGCCGCAGACCCAGCCGGCCGACCGGCAGACGCTGGCGGCGATCGCGCGGCGGGCAGCCCGCAACGCCGGTGGACACGGCCGGCCCGCCGGGGCCGACGTCGCCGCGGTGCATCGCCTGCAGACGGAGCTGGCCTCGCGCTGGCTCCCCGCCGACGAGCTCGACCGCCTGCAGCGAAAGTGATCGCAGCCGCACGGGGCTGCTGGTAGCGCCCGTTCGCGTCGGGTATCGTCACCTGCGGCCCGCGGGGACTGCCGCGGCCGAGCGGCCCAGGAGCCCCCACGTGACCAACGTTCTGTTCAGCCCCACCCTGCGCCGATCGTGGTGGGGAGCCGCCGTCGCCCTCCTCCTCGCTACGGGCACAGCCCCGGCCGCCCCGGTCGAGACGCGGCAGATCGTCGTCTATGGCGCCACCTCGGGCGGCATCGTCGCCGCGATCCAGGCGAAGAAGCTCGGCAAGACCGTGATCGTCGTCGAGCCCGGCCGCCACCTCGGCGGCCTCACCGCCGGCGGCCTGGGGGCGACCGATATCGGCAACAAGGCGGCGATCGGCGGGCTCTCGCGGGAGTTCTACCGCCGCATCGGCCGGCACTACGCGGCCGATACGGCCTGGAAGCAGGAACGCCGCGAGGCCTACGACAGCAAGCGGAAGGGGGCGAGCGAGCAGGAGATGTGGACGTTCGAGCCGCACGTCGCCGAGCGGGTCTATCGTGACTGGCTGGCCGAGGCAGGCGTGGAGGTGGTGCACGGGGAGCGGCTCGACCTCGGCCCGGGCGGCGTCGAGAAGGTCGCCGGCCGGATCGTGTCGATCCGCATGGAGAGCGGCCGTCGCTTCGCGGGCGGCGTGTTCATCGACGCGTCGTACGAGGGAGACCTGCTGGCGAAGACCGGCGTCTCCTACCACGTGGGCCGCGAGGCCCAGGGCGTCTACGACGAGTCGCTCAACGGCATCCGGGTGGCAGAGTCGACGAAGCACCAGTTCACGCACGACATCGACCCCTACGTGCGGCGCGGCGACCCGTCGAGCGGCCTCGTGCCGCTGGTCTCGGCCGAGCCGCCGGGCGTCGACGGCGCCGGCGACCACCGCGTGCAGGCCTACAACTTCCGGATGTGCACCACCGACGTGCCGGAGAACCGGCGCCCCTGGCCGAAGCCGGAGGGCTACGACGAGAAGGTCTATGAATTGTTGCTGCGCAACTTCGAGGCGGGCGACCACCGGCGGCCCTGGAACCCGGTCTGGATGCCCAACCGCAAGACCGACACCAACAACAACTTCGCCATCAGCACCGACTACATCGGCGCCAACTACGCCTACCCCGACGCCGACCACGCCACGCGGGAGCGGATCGTCGCCGAACACCGCCGCTACCAGCTGGGCCTGATGTACACGCTCGCCACCCACCCGCGGGTACCGGCCGACGTCCGCGCGCACTTCCAGGAGCTCGGGCTCGCCAAGGACGAGTTCACCGACAACGACAACTGGCCGCACCAGCTCTACGTCCGCGAGGCCCGCCGCATGGTGACGGAGTACGTGATGACGCAGCACCACTGCCAGCAGCGGACGGTGCCCGAGGATCCGGTGGGCCTGGGCGCCTACAACATGGACTCCCACAACTGCCAGCGATACGTGACGAAGGAGGGCGTCGTCCGCAACGAGGGGGACATCCAGGTCGGCGTCTCCCCCTACCGGATCAGCTACCGCAGCATCCGCCCGAAGCGGGAGGAGTGCACGAACCTGCTCGTGCCCGTCTGCCTCGCGGCGTCGCACATCGCCTACGGCTCCATCCGCATGGAGCCGGTGTTCATGGTGCTCGGCCAGTCGGCGGCGACGGCGGCGGCGCTCGCGCTCGACGCCGGCGCACCGGTGCAGGACGTCGACTACGCCGCGCTGCGGGCCCGGCTGCTCGCCGACGGCCAGGTGCTCGAGTGGACCGGGCCGATGAAATCGGCGGCGCCGCGCCGCGATCCCGCCACGCTCGAGGGAATCGTCGTCGACAACCCGGCCGCGCAGGCCACCGGCGAGTGGACCGCGAGCGCCGCCACGCCCGGCTTCCTCGGCGCCGACTACCTGCACGACGCCGCGGAGGGCAAGGGCACGAAGACGGTCGCCTTCACGGCCACGCTGCCGCGGGCCGCCGACTACGAGATCCGCGTCTGGTATCCGGCCGGCCCCAACCGGGCGGCGAAGGTGCCGGTGACGGTCGACCTGCCGGCGGGCCCACGCATGTTCGTGGTCGACCAGCGCGGATACACCTCCGACGCGCTCGACAACTACCAGTCGCTCGGTCGCTTCCCGCTGCCGGCCGGACCGATCCGGGTGACGATCGGCACGGCGGGCACGACCGGCCACGTGATCGCCGACGCGGTGCAGTTCGTCGCAGCGCCGAACCGCTGAACAAGCCACAGTCGGCCACGGATACAGTGCAGCGACTTCTCATGCCTCAGAGTGCCGTCACATCAATCGCGTCCGTTCCCACCGAATACTGCTGAAGCAGGACCTCGAGCGAGTAGCGATACCCATCGACTAATTCGGCCTCGCACCGCGGTGCATGCTTTGCCAAAACCAGTGCGCGTCCTCCCTGGCACTCGGCGGCGACCGAGACGATGCGCACTTCGGGATACGTGCTACGGAAGAAATCAGTCACCCACGTACCGCTGAAACCCTCGAGCAACAACCCGCCGACGCCTGCCAGAGTAAAGTACGCGTCGCGAACGGCCTGCAGGGCGGCGGGCAAGCTCAACGCCAAGGCATCGCGTTCGCGCTCCTCCGGGCTTCCCTGCCCCGACCACAGGACCTGCCGCCGCCGCAAATCAAGCGCCATGAGCCAGTTCCTCTCGCCGATGGCTCTCTGCACCTCCAAGCTGATGCGCGAATTCAGGTAATGGTCGATCATGAGCCGTGCCGTGGACATTTGATCGTCCGGCAACGCCGTCAGGCCGGAGTCCTGCAGCGCCCAGAGGAGAATGGTCTCCAACTCGCCTCGCATCTCGTCGCCAAGGACCTGCAGTCGCACCCGCATATTGTCGGGCATGCCGCGTCGCAACCCGGGCTTGACCACGCGGTGCTCACGGTAGAAAGGCTCTAGTTCGTACGCGACGCGGCCGAGTCGTGAAAGACGATATGCCCACCTGTGGGCGGCGTAGTGGATCCTCTTGCCGATGCAGTCTGATCGCAGCACGGCCGTGCGGCGGAATATGCCCATGTCATTAAACACGATGTTGCCGATGATGAAATTCACGAGTCCCAGCGGGTCGTGCGGACCAAACGAGACTGGCTTCCGGAATCGAAAATACCGGTGCATTTCTTCCTTTCGCTCATCATCGTAAGCCACCCAGTCCGCAAAAATCGCGACCAGGGAAGGATCTTGCTCTATGCGCTCCACGTACATGTTCAGCGGTTCGAAGAGCAGGGAGTCGTCGTCAGCGAGAAACATCGCACATGTGCCGGTCGCGTTGCGAATCGCGTTCACGATGCCATAGTACGGCTCGCACTTGGTGGGCTGGTAGCTGTACACCAGCCGTGGAATAGAGTGGCGATGCTTCTCCACTATTCGTGCGGTGTCGTCCGTCGACGCATTGTCGGATACGACGACTTCGTAACGGGTGTCACCACCCACCAACGGCAAGAGACTGGCGAGACAATTGTCCAGCAGTTCCGCCCGGTTATACGTCGGAATGCAGATGCTCAGACGCGGAACAGTCACCGCTTGCTCCTCAAGAATGGCATCGATCGTGGCCACGTGCATCTACATCATGGCTCTCCCCGGAACCATCGTGCCATGGCATCCGACACTTTCCAAGCTCGACGGCATCGAGATGCCCAAGGGATCCAGGCCTCGGTGATGCGACCTGAGCATTACCATGAATCAAGAACGTTCCCTGGAAACCCGGACGGCATACTCCATACGTGTGGGAAACAGGCGCATGCATTCGTATGGCCGCGGTCGATCACGTTCAACTGGATCGACTGCGTTGGAAGAGCGGACGCATTCGGGGGCACACCACAGGCATCCTGATACAACGTGGCGCGCAGTATCGAACGCTTGAACGCTGGAGTTTATTCAGCCCGGCCCGAAAATCGGAGCAGGTAACACCCGACCGCGTCGCGGAGCGAAGTTCAGTCCGTGCGACACGTGGCGCGTCATTGCTTACCGCACCGCCCGGTCGGGCGATGCCTCGGGCGCCGCGGCCATCCGCGTCCGGGCCTCGGCGGCCACGACGTAGGGCCGCTTGTACTCCGGCATGTAGCCGCGGGCGCCGCGGACGGTCACGTCCTGGCCCACCAGCGGCGCGAGGTTCACGCCCGTCTGCGGCGTGACGAAGGCGATCACGTTGTTGCTTTGATCGACGACCGCCCACCGGGGCGCGTCGGGCCGGCGCGACACCACCGTGGCCAGCCGCCCGGTCGTCTCGGTCATGTCGGGCGGCGTCCACGTCGGCTGACCGTCGGCCGGCGCCCCGCCGGGCAGCACGCCCGGCCGGATCGGGCGGCTCCCGATCGCCGACAGGCTCGACCACATGCCGCCGATCTGCAGCGGCGCGGCGGCCGCGGGGCTCGGGGCCGCCTGCATCGAGCGATGCCGTCCCTGGATCTCCTCGAACCGGGCGATCCTCGCGTCGAGCGCCGCGATCCGCGTCCGCTCCACGTCGCTTCCGGTGCGGGCCGCCACCTGCCGCAGCCTCTCGCGCACGGGAGCCAGGTTCCACGACTCCGCCGGGCCGGTCACCGCCAGCGAGAGCGCCAGATCGATCTCCGCCAGTTCGTCCCCAGCCACAGCGGGGCCGGCGGCCGTCACCGCCACCGGCGTGATCGGAGCGGCCGGGTCGAACACGCCCGTGCCCCGCGGCAGCCAGCCGGCGAAGAGCCGCCGCGCCGAGGGCATGAAGCCGAGTTCCTGCGGCGGCGCGGGAGGCTGGACGGACGTGGCCTGCGGCGCGGCCTGCACGGCCGCCGTCGGGCCGCCGTCGCCGACGGCCTGTGCGAGCGCGACGCTCGCATCCTTGAGGGCCGCCACGGCCTCGCCCAGCGACGCGCGGGCGGACGTGGCGTCGGCGGCCGCGGCCAGAGGCGCAGCGGCGACCGCGAGACCCGCAGGCGGCTCCAGGTCGGCCAGCCGCGCCCAACGAAACTCGCCGGCCGGGGGCTCGATCCTCACCCACAGTCCCGCATGGCGGCCCGAGGAGACGCGTACCTCCTCGAGCACCCGCACCCGCTCGCCCGCTTCCAGCGTCACCTGCGCCACGTGCCGCAGGTCGTTGAGCTGCGATCCGACCCGCGACACGGCGCCGTCGGTGACGATCACGCCGATGCCGGGCGCACGGGCCGCCGCGGCAGCCGTTCCCGAGGCGACGTCGACGTCGCACGCGCGCAGCCAGCTGAAGCCGCCGGCCACCGGCCGCACGGCGACGTAGCCGGAGCCCGCGGGATCGGTCGCCCACACTTCGACCTGCGCACCGGCGACCAGCCGCTCGGTCGGATAGAAGTCGTCGCCGGGACCCGCGCGGAGGTAGGTGTGATCGGCCACGACCGGCACTGTCGCGGGAAACGGCGGTGACGCGTCCGCGGCCATGGCCGTCGCAGCGGCGCAGAGCAGCCACGCACGGGCGAACGCTCCCGCGACCACCGTTGACTTCACCGGACTCCCTCCCGGGTGAACATCAAAAACAGGCGCGTAGACGAGGCTTGGGCTTCCTCGTCTACGCGCTGTCGGGGATGCGCCGGCGGCGCGTCCCCACGGGTCTTGTAGACCACCCTCCGGCCGGGCTCAAGCCGCGAATTTCACCCGGTTCGAAGGGCCGAAAAAACAGCCGCCGCGAACCTCCCAAACACCCCTCCCCGGGGGCATCTGGCCGGTGGCGGGGCGATTCAGGCAGGCTGCGCCGGGGGTGCGGGAGGCCACGGGCAGTCTGATAGCTCTGCCAGCGCCAGCACGAGTGCCTGCGTCCCCAAGCGACCCTCGCCGCGGGCGGCGAGCCGCGCATAGAGCGACTCCGCCAGGGCGAGCCCGGGCAGACGGATGTCGAGGCGGCGGCACTCGTCGAGCGCCAGCCGCATGTCCTTGACGATGTGCTCCACCATGAAGCCCGGCGCGAAGTCGCCGCGCTCGATCCGCGGGGCGAGGTTCGTGAGCGACCAACTGCCGGCAGCACCGGGCGTGATGGCGCGGAGCGTCGTCTCGACGTCGAGCCCGGACCGATGCGCGTAGAGCAGCGCCTCGCACATGCCGACCATGCCCGACGCGATCGCGATCTGGTTGACGAGCTTCGTCTGCTGGCCGTTGCCGGGGCCGCCGCAGGCCACGACCGTTCCCGCCACCACCCGCCAGCACTCGGCGAGCGCCTCCCGCGGCGGGTCGTCGCCGCCGACCATCACCGTGAGCGTGCCCTCGCGGGCGCCGCGATCGCCCCCCGACACCGGCGCGTCGAGGCTCCAGGCGCCGCGGTCGGCCGCCGCGGCGGCGATCTCGGCGGCGAGCGCGGGCGCGCTGGTCGTGTGGTCGACGAGAATCGCGGCGGGCCGCACGCCGGCGAGCACCCCTTCGGCGCCGAGGATCACCGCGCGGACGTCGGCCGGATGGCCGACCATCGTGAAGACGACGTCGCTCGCGCGGGCGACGGCCGCGGGCGAGTCGGCCCAGGCGGCACCGCGGCCGAGCAGATCGTCCGCCTTCGATCGCGTTCGCGAGAAGAGCGTCACCGCGAAGCCCGCGTCGAGCAGCCGGCCGGCCATCGAGCGGCCCATCACTCCGGTGCCGATCCAGCCCAGCCGGGTCACTCCCGGCCGCGCCGTCGCGGGCGGCTGCCGTGGCGTCACCATCGGTCCACCGGCCGTTCGAGCACTTCACGCACGAGGATGGCCCGCCGGGTCGCCGCCGGGCTGCGGAGCATCTCGAGCACCTCGGCGGCGACACCGTTGGCCGGCGGCGCGGCCGCGGCCTCGCTCCGCACCTCCTCGTGTGCAAGGCCGCCGCGCAGGTGGCCGAGTTCGTGGGCGAACGCATCCTGCACGTGACGAGCCACCGACTCGGTCTGCGCCGCGGGCACCGTCGCCGCGGGTGCGGCCGACGCGGACGGCGGACGGTTTGCCTGCTGCTTCGCCGCCGTCGTCGACTCTCGAGGCCGTCTCGCCGGCGCAGCCGCGGGGCCGGGCTGCGGCCTGGGGGCCGACGGCCGCTCTGGCACCGGCTGCGCCTTCGGCCGCGGCTGCCCGCCAGCCGGCGGCCGGTCTCGATCCGCGGGGACCGCGGGCCGACGGGCGGGGTCGCCGGTGGACTGACGGAGAAATTCCTCGATCTGCCGCTCGAGCTCCGACCGCACGTCGTCGGCGGCTCGGCCGGCGGGCCGCGGCAGGCCGCGGGGCCTGTCGACCCGGGCCGGCGGCTGCGGCCGGGCGCCGCCCCCCTGCAGCCGGCGGAGTGCCGCAAACACCTGCGAGACGATCCAGAACGCGACGAACAGGAACGGCAGCAGGGCCTCGAGCCAGTCGAAACCTGCGGCGAAGAACGGGCAGAGCGTCGTCGGCATGGGCGTCATTGCACCGCCGCGGTGCCCGGTGTGGTGCCGGTGGCGATCGTCCGCCGCATGTCGGTGTCGGCCTGGAGGTTGCGGAGCTTATAATAATCGAAGATGCCGAGCTGGCCCGAGGTGAGCGATTCCGCCACCGCCTTGGGCACCGCCGACTCCGCCTCGACCAGCGCCGCCCGGCTCTCCTCGATGCTGGCGATCATCTCCTGCTCGCGCGCCACGGCCATCGCCCGCCGGCCCTCGGCGTTGGCCCGGGCGACGCGGGTGTCGGCCTCGGCCTGGTCGGCCTGCAGGCGGGCGCCGATGTTGGCACCCACGTCGATGTCGGCGATGTCGATCGACACGATCTCGAAGGCGGTGTTCGCGTCGAGCCGCCGTGCCAGCACCGTCTTCGAGATCATGTCCGGGTTCTCCAGCACGTCGGTGTGCCGCTCCGCCGAGCCGATCGCCGACACGATGCCCTCGCCGACCCGCGCGATGATCGTGTCTTCCGTCGCGCCGCCGATCAGCTGGTTGAGGTTGGTGCGGACGGTCACGCGGGCCTTCACCTTCAACTGCACGCCGTTCTTGGCGACGGCGTCGAGCGACTCGCGGCCGCTGTTCTTGCCGGGACAGTCGATCACCTTCGGATACACGCTCGTCTGCACCGCCTCGCGCACGTCGCGGCCCGCGAGGTCGATCGCCGTGGCAAGCTTGAAGTCGAGTTCCTTGATCTTGGCCTTGTTGGCGGCGATCAGCGCCTGCACGACCAGCGGCACCCGGCCACCGGCCAGGTAGTGGGCCTCGAGGGCCTGCTTGGTCACGCCGCTGGAGTCGCCGAGCCCCGCCTGCACGGCCATGATCTTGCTCCGCACGATGACCGTGGGGTTGACCTTTCTGAAGCTCATCGCCACGAGGTCGAAGAGACCGATCCCGGCGCTCGACGCGTACGACTGCAGCCACAGCCGCAGGTAGCGGGCCAGCATGGCGAAGACGACCAGGAAGGCGAGGATTCCCAGGCCGATCAGGATCAGGGGCAGCATCGGGACAGACTCCGGGGGCGCGACACGACCTCGTGTAGCCTTGTTCCCGGGAGGGTGCGGGTCAAGCAGCGGGGGGCTCGAGACCGTCGAAGTCGAACGATTCGAGCGTGGGCGACAGGGCGGTGGTGCCGGGCCGTGCCGGCTTTTCCGCCGGTGACGGGCCTGCGGGCCGCTGATCGGCCCGGCGGACGACCAGGGCGCGGCCCTGGGCGCCGATCGCCTCCACGGCGGCGCCCGACTCGATCGGACCGCTGTCGCTCACCGCATCGACCTGTGCGCCGTCGATCTCCACGCTGCCCCACGGCAGCAGCTCGCTGACAGCGCGGCCCTGGCGGCCGACGAGGCCGCGCACCCGATGCCGAACCGCGGGATCGGGCACGAGTTCGGCCGCGTCGGGCGGCGCGGGCAGCACCCGCCGACCCAGCGGCGTTTCCGGAAACCAGCGGAAGGCGACCGCCAGCACGGCCGGAACCGCCACCACGACCACGCCCAGCGCCGCCATGCCCGCCGCCACTCCGCGCTCCATGAAGGCGGTCGCGATCCCCGCGACCAGCGCCACGACGCTCACGAAGCCGAGGATGCCTCCCGACGGCACGAACACCTCGAGCACCATCACGCCCAGGCCGATCAGGATGAGCACCAGCACCCAGAGCAGCGTGTTCATGCCTGGGCACCCGGCTCGAGCACCGGCTTCACGAGCACCCGGCCGCCCCGCACCTCCACCACGCGAATCGGGGTGCCGGGCTCCACCAGCGCTGCGGCGCTGGTCACGTCGCGAATGCCGCCGCCGATCCGCGCCTTCCCGGCGGGGGCCAGCCGCGTGGTCGTCGTCCCCTCGAGGCCGAGCAGTTCCTCCAGCAGATCCTCCTCCACCACGTCTTCGACGACCGCCGGCGGCTCGAGCAGGACGTTGCGAAACATCGGCGTGGCGGGGAGCCAGCGCCGCACGAGCATCGCCAACGCGGCCACGCCGCAGGCGGCCCCCAGGATGCCCAGGAGCGACCACTGCAGCTGCCGGATCTGGTAGTCGTTGGACGGCAGCACGAATGACTGGCTCGCCAGCACGACCGACGCGATCACGAGCACGCCGCCGCCGAGGCCGAGCACGCCGAACCCCGGCAGCACGAAGATTTCCGCCGCCAGGCAGAAGAGCCCGGCGAGGAAGAGCATCACCTCCAGCCAGCCCGACGTGCCGTGCAGGTACTGGCTCCAGAAGTAGATGATGAAGGCCACCATCGACACGAAGCCCCCCAGTCCGAATCCGGGCGTGTGCAGCTCGATGTAGAGCCCCGCTCCCCCGATGAGCAGCAGCAGCCAGGCGAGGCCCGGGCTGGCCAGCGCGTCGAGCAGCCTGTCGGCCCAGCCGGGCTCGGAGAGGGCGACGTCGCCGGTCAGGCCGTAGGCCCGCGCCAGTCCCGCGAAGTCGTCGACGACGTGCGTCGCCAGGCCGAGCGACTCGGCCGATCGGCCGGTCAGCTGGATCGGACCGGTCCCCACCCGCACGCCGGTCTTCCACGCCGCGCGATCGTCGCGGGCCGCCAGCTCCTCGGCGGAGAAGTAGTCGACGCGGCCCGTCTCCTGCTGCGTGGCCTGGTCGACCTCGAGGCCCGTCACGACGGTGGCCACGGGCAGCGACCACGAGCGGTCCTTCCGCTTGGAGACGCCCTCCCGCCAGGCGGCGGCCACCGCGGCAGCCTGCCGCCCGCCGACCGCGGCATCCCCTTCGCCGCCGATCACGGCGTCCGGGTGCATCACCAGTTCGTCGCAGGCCAGGGCCACGAGCGCCGCATCGCCGCGGGCCTGCCGCGGCACGTAGGCCACGGTCCTCACCCGTGCCGGATCGAGGGCCGCCAGGCGGCTGGCGAGCACCAGGCTCTGCTCCGGGGCGCCGCCGGCGCTGTCGACCCGGATGCAGAGGAAATTGACGCCGTCGGCCACGAACCGTTCGATCTGCTGCCGCGCCCGGGCCACGGCATCACCGGTCACGGGCCCCGCGACGACGATCTGTGCCGCCTTCCAGCCGCCATCGGCCGCCGGATCGATGGCGACCGCCCGCTCATCCACGCCGAGGCTCCGCGCCAGGTCGGCCGGCGTGCGGGCGAGCTGCACGAAGCCCAGCTCGCGGGCCCGCCGGCCCGACAGCGCGATCGGCGCCGGTTCGAGCTCCTCGACCGCGAGCACGGCCGTCTTCCGCCGCAGCTGCTCGAGCTCGCCAGCGGCCACGAACTGATCGCCATCGTCGGTCGAGACCCGCATCACCCGCGCGGCCGGGTCGAGCAGCGCCAGCGCGACCGCCGGCGGCACCGTGCGACGGCGGTTGGCCATCTGCACGTAGGCCGCCCGCATGGCGTCGTCGACCGCGGCGTCCTTCGTGCCGGCCGGTCCCAGCACCGCGTCGGCCGGCATCACGATCTCCTCGCAGGCCAGCGCGACGAGCACGGCGTGCCCCGCCGCTCCCTCCGGCAGGAACGCCACCGTCTTCACGCCGTCGAGGCGGCTGTCGCAGAGGAACCGCGCGAGCTCCAGGGAGCGGCCGAAATCGCTCCCGACCGCGCCGTTGTCGGGAGCGGAATCGAACCGCAGCACGAGCACGCCCCGCTCCGGGCCGCGCTTGATCCGGTCGAGCTGCCGCAGGATCGCCGCCGCGACCTGCGTGTCGCGCGTGCCCGTGATCGGCAGCCGCACCGACAGCGTGACCACTTCCGCCGCGGAGAGCGGACCGGCCGCCATCGCCATTGCCGCGGCGGCCGCGAGGAGCCACGTCGTGGCAGCCGTCCGACGGTGACGCATCGCTGGCCTCGGAGAGATGGCGGAAGGACGAACCCCAAAATTCTAAGACGGTCGCAGTCGGAGTCAAAAATGACGTTGTCCGCGCCGTGCGGACGCCTCGGCGGTATAGTGCTCCGCATGAGCACCCACACCACCGGTTCCCCCGCGATCCGCGAGCTCGTCGGCCTCGTCGAATCGAAGGCCCTCCGCCGCGGCACGTTCCGCCTCGCCTCCGGCCGCGAGGCCAGCTTCTACCTCGACGCCAAGCAGGTCGTTCTCGACGCCCACGGCGCGATGCTCGTCGGCCGGGCGATCCTCGAACGGCTGCGATCGCTCGGGCCGCTCCCCGACGCCGTCGGCGGCATGTCGATCGGCGCCGATCCGATCACCAGCGCCGTGGTCACGATGGCGGGCGTCGAGGGGCTGCCGCTCAAGGGATTCATGGTCCGCAAGGAGCCCAAGGACCACGGCACGAAGAAATACGTCGAAGGGCCCGTGCAGCCGGGCCAGCGGGTCGTGATCGTCGAGGACGTGACGACGACGGGAGGCTCGTCGCTCCTGGCGATCGACCGCGTCCGCGACTTCGGGCTCGTCGTCGAGCGGGTGGTGACGGTGATCGACCGTCTCGCCGGCGCCGAGGCGGCGTTCTCCGCCCGCGGCATCCCGCTGGAATCGCTGGTGACGATCCGTGACCTCGGCCTCGAGCCGGAGTGACGGCCGGATTGCCGCCGATGATTTGCACCGGCGCGTTCTCGCCGCGTAGGCTGACCATCATGGGCAGTTTCGTCTCCGGGTACCGTCGGACGGTCATCGGCATCGCGCTGGCGGGACTCTGGCTCGCCCCGCCGGCGGCGCGCGGCGCCGCGGATCCGGCGCCCGACGAGATCGCGGCGCTCGTCGAGAGCCTCGGCGCCGACGAGTACGCCCAACGCGAGGCCGCGGCCGCGAAGCTCAAGGCGCTCGGGGCGGCGGCGGTCGATCCGCTCCTGGCGGCCGCCGAGATGAGCGGTGACCTCGAGGTCGCGCTGCGGGCCCGGTGGCTGGTCGACGCCATTCCGGTCGACGCCCCGCACGACCCGCCCGAGGTGACGGCGCTGCTGGAGAACTTCAAGCGCAAGGGGTTCGCCGAGCGGGTGCAGGTGATGCACCGCCTGCTGCGACTCGACGACGACGCCGGCATCGAGCCGCTGGCGCGGATCGTGCGGCTCGACCGCTCGATCCTCGGCTCGCGGGTGGCCGCGGCGCTGCTGGCCCGCGAATGGCAGCCGGACGACCCCGTGTGGACGATGTTTCGCGACCGGATCACCACCGGCATCGGCGGCAGCACTCGCCCCGCGGCCCGCCTCCTCCGCGCCGTGGTCCGCTTTTCGGCAGCCGACACCGCCACCGGCCGCGACCCCGAACTCCTCGAGGCGAGCGAGTCGCTGGCGCTGCTCGGCCGCGACGCCGCGGCTGCCGGCGACGCCGACGCCGCGGCCGCGCCGGCGGACTCGTCCGCGGGCGGCATCGCCGAGACGACGCTGCGGATCTTCGCGCGCAGCCGGCTGCAAATGCTGCTGGCAGCCGGCCGCCGCGAGGAGGCCCTGGCAGCCGCCGGCGCGATGCTCGCACCGACGACGGCGGGCGAGAAGGACGCCGAAGCGGCGGGCGAGGAGACGGCGGCGACGCTCGTCTGGCTCGTCGAACGCGGCCTGCCCGAGGCCGTCGACCGGCTGCGGGCCGACCGCCCGGACATGATCGGCAACGACTCCCTGGTGGGCTACGCGGCAGCGGTCGCGGAACGGGCCCGGCACCGCGACGAGGAGGCGACCGCGCTCGCTGACGCCGCGTTCGCCAAGCCCGCGGGCACGAACGCCGAATTCGTCGACCGCGTGCAGACGGCGAGGCTGCTCGCAAAGTGGGGCGCGGTCGACTGGGCCTCCCGCGAGTATTCGTCGTTGCTCGACGACCAGCGGGCGCCCCCGGCGCAGTTCACGCTCGCCGCGATCATGTTTTCGGAATTCCTCCACGATCAGGAGCGCGAGGACGAGGCGGCCGCCTGCCTGCGTCGCCTGATGGAGGGCCGCGTGGCGGCGGCGATCGCCCGCGGCGGCAACCAGATCATCCAGCAGGTCGGCCGCGACCCGCAGGCGATCCGTTCCCGCATGCACTACTTCGAGGCCTGCGCCGCGGCGCTGCGTGGCGATACCATCGCCCAGCGGAAGGCGCTCGAGGATTCGCTGCGGGCCTCAGCGAAGGATGTCGATTCACTGATCGCACTCTACACGCTGGCGGACAACACCCCGGAGCAGCGCGCCGACGCCGTCGCCAGGATCCGCAAGGCGCTCGAACAGATCGAGGGTGAGATCCAGTCGGTGCCCGACGACGACAACAGCTACAACGAATACGCCTGGCTCGTCGCCAACACGGAAGGCGACGTGCAGAAGGCCACCCGCTATTCGAAGCATTCGCTGGTCAAGTCGTTCGACAGCTCGAGCTACCTCGACACGCTGGCCCACTGCCAGGCGGCCGCCGGCAACATCTCGGCGGCCATCAGGACGCAGTCGCTGGCCCTGCGGCAGGAGCCCCACAACCGCACGCTCCGCAGGAACCTCGAGCGGTTCAAGTCGCGGTAGCGGGCCCGCCCCGCCGCAAGCCGCGCCGCGGCCGCAGGCGGTCGTATGATGGCCGCATGCTCGCCCACCCGGTCGCCCTTCCCGACACGACCCTCGCGGTCCGCACCCGAGGCAGCGGCCTGCCGCTCCTGCTCCTCCACGCCTTTCCGCTGGACGGCCGCATGTGGGCCGCCCAGGAGCCGCTGGCCGATCACGTGCGGCTGATCGTGCCCGACATGCGCGGCTTCGGCGGCAGCCGCGGCCCGGGGCCGGCGAGCATCGAACAGCTGGCCGACGACGCCGTCGCGCTGCTCGACGCCCTGCACGTGCGGGAGCCGGCCGTCGTCTGTGGCTGCTCCCTGGGCGGCTACGTCGCACAGCACGTGGCGGTGCGGCACCCCGACCGCGTGCGGGCCGTCGTGCTCGTCGACACGAAGCTCGAGGCCGACACGCCCGAGGCCCGGGCTGCGCGGTCCGACCTCGCCGGCCAGGTGCGGCGGCTCGGCCAGGAGGTGGTGGCGAAGGCGATGGTGCCGCGGCTGCTGCGGCCACCGCAGCCGCCGGAGCCGCACCGCATCGCGATCGAAGAATCACTGCATGCGATGATCCGCTCGCAGCCCGTGGAGACGATCGTGGCGGCGCTGGCCGCACTCGCCGCCCGACCCGACATGAGCGACGCGGTGCGGCGTGTGACCGCGCCCGCCTTGTTGGTCGTGGGCGCCGAGGATGCCATCACGCCGCCCGACTGCCTGCGGCGGGCGGAGGCGATCATGCCCGCCGCCCGACTGCTCGTCGTGCCGCTGGCGGGGCACATGGTGCCGCTGGAGGCGCCGGCCGCATTCAACGCGGCTCTGCTCGAGTTTCTCCGGGGCCTGCCTGCCCGGCGCGGCTGACCGGCGGCCGGCCTCTGCCCTCCCCCTCCGATCCTCTTGGTTCAGGCTTTGGTTCTGGTCCTCTTCGTTCCCCGCCTTGGGACTCCGGTCCTCTTGGCTCCGGTCCTCTTGGCTCCGGCCCGCGCGGACCGAACGGTCCGCCAGGCCCGTTTGGCCCTCGGGGACGCTGCTGCATGCCCGGCCCGCCGGGCGGTCCCTGCCGCGGCGGCCCCGGCGGCATGAAGTCTGGCTTCCCCTGCGGCGGCTGGCCGGACTGGGGTCGACGCCACTGCTCTCGCTCGAAAAACTGCCGCATTCCTTCGCGGCCTTCCATCATCCGCTCGTCGAACCGGATCATGCGGTCGAGCCACTCGACCCGCTCTGCGATGCCGAGGTCGATGACGTCGCGCCGGTCGGCGGGATCGCGGAGCTGGATCCACTGGTGCCAGAGGCGGGCCGCGTCGACGAGCCGCTGCCGCGAGGGATCGGCCAGCGCGCGGCCCACGGCGATCAGTTCGCGCCGCTCCGTCCCCGAGAGCCGCAGGAACGCGTCCGCCGCCTTGTCGAGCTGCCGCCGCTCGCGTTCCGGCATCGCGAGCACCTCCTCTCGACGGGCGGCCAGCACGTCCTTTCCGTCGTCCTGCTGCTCCAGCCCGCGGAACGCGGCCACGGCCGCGTCGAACTTCTCCACGTCGGCCAGCGCCGCGGCGGGTGACTGCCCCGGCGGCAGCCGCCGGGGCACGGGGTAGTCGCGCCTGGCCAGTTCCTCGAGGAACGCCACCGACCCGGCTTCCCGGAGCAGGTCGAGGTGTCGCACGAACGGCAGGTACGTGAGGAGTCCGGTTTCCGGATTCGGCAGCGTCGCCCGGCCCACGGCGATGCCGACGACGAGCGACGCGAGCACGATCGTCGCCGCCGGCAGCCAGCCCAGGGCATCCCGCCAGCCCCGCGGCGCCGCTTCGCGGTGCGGGCCGCCGGGGGCGGGCGCCGCGGCCATCTCCATGGTGGTGGCCATCATGGCGGGGGACGCCGCCGCGTCGGGTAAGACGTCGAGCAGTTCCCAGACCTCGGCCAGCGCCTCCGCCGGCGCGGCGTCCGGCGGCTCGGCGGCCGGCTGCGACAGTGCAGGCCGGGGGTCGCTCATGTGGCCTCCCCCTTCATGTACGGCGCGATCGCCTCGCGCAGCTGGTCGCGGGCCCGGAAGAGCAACGACTTCACCGCCGGAACCGTGAGCTCCATGGCGGCGGCGATCTCCTCGTAGGAACAGTGCTCGAACTTGGCCAGGAGCACGGCCATCCGCTGCCGCTCGTTGAGCGACGCGACCGCCTCCTGCACCACGGCCTGCAACTCTGACCTGTCGGCGACGCGGGCCGGCATCAGGCCGCTGGCCGCGACCGCCATCTGGTCGAGGCCGATCCGGCTCGACGACACCGACGCCGACGGGGGCACGCCATGTTCCCTGCGGCGATAGGATCGCTGCCGCAGGTCGCTGGCGACGTTGTTGGCGATGGTGTGGATCCAGGTGGTGAACTTGGCGGTCGGCTTGTACGACCCGCGGGCGCGGTAGACCCGCAGAAACACCTCCTGCGCGAGGTCCTCGGCGGTGGCGTGGTCACCGGTGTGATGCAGGAAGAGACGGACGAGCCGATCCTGCCACAGGCCCATGAGCTGCTCGAAGGCGGCGGCGTCGCCTTCCCTCACCCGCAGCATCAAATCGGTCGAAGGGTCGCCCTCCGGCACCCGCGCGATGATCGCCGAACTGCCCGCCACGAGTCACCTCGCCGCAACGACGCCGACCACCGTCTCTCCGACCGCCGATCGCGGCGCCGCCCTGCGACCCCGGAGCGCGGCCGCAGCCAGTCCGCATACAACGGGCGGGCCATGCATCGACCGCACTCTCGGCCGGCCAGGCTGCGGGGGCCGTGCATGGCCCCGCAGCCCCGAAGAATGGAGCGGAGGAGGATCGAACTCCCAACCTCGGCATTGCGAACGCCGCGCTCTCCCAGTTGAGCTACCGCCCCGAAGGGAACGGGCGGTGACGCCGCCTGCCGACGTCGGCCACACGCCACTTTCCCGCGGAAAAATCGATGGTATGGCACGCGGGCCACGCTGTCCAGCCACGCACCGCAAGGTCCCGTGCGGCGGCGGCACCGCGACGGCGTTGGCCGCTCGAATTCCCGGCGTGCAGCGGCCCCATCGAGCCTCCGCAGGCGCTACAATCGACCGGTTCTCCCCGCCCCGCATCCCCCGCGGCCGCGCACCACGCGTTTGTCCATGCACGTTCCCCCGATCGTCGTCCGCGGCGCCCGCGAGCACAACCTCCGCGACGTCACGGTCGGCCTGCCCCGCGGCCGGCTCGTCTGCCTGACCGGCGTGAGCGGCTCGGGCAAGTCGAGCCTCGCCTTCGACACCCTCTACGCCGAGGGGCAAAGGCGCTACGTCGAGAGCCTCTCCACGTTCGCCCGCCAGTTCCTCGGCCAGCTGCCGCGGCCCGACGTCGACGGTGTCACGGGCCTCTCTCCGTCGATCTCGATCGCCCAGAAGTCGGCGGGCCACAACCCGCGGTCGACAGTGGCCACGATGACGGAGATCCACGACTTTCTCCGGGTGCTCTACGCCCGTGTCGGCACGGCCCACTGCCCGCAGTGCGACAGCGTGCTCGAGGCACAGCCACGCGACCAGATCGTGGAGCGGATCATCGCCGCCCGCCGCGACCGCCGCGTGATGATCCTCGCGCCGCTGGTGCGCGAGGCCAAGGGGGAGCACCGCGACCTGTTCACGGATCTGGTGCGGCAGGGTTTCACCCGGGCCAGGGTCGACGGCCGCGTCTGCCGCGTGGAGGATCCCCCGCCGCTCGAGAAGCTGCTCAAACACACGATCGACGTCGTGGTCGACCGGCTCGTGCCCTCCGAGGCCACCCGCAGCCGGATCGCCGAGGCGGTGGAGCTGGCCCTGCGGACCGGCGGCGGCCAGGTGATCGTGGCGGCCGAGCCGGCGGCCGATGCCGGCGAGCCAACGGCCGCGGCGGCGAAGCCCGCGGTGAAAAGGGGGACAAAAGGCCGGTCTGCGGAGGGGCCTGCGGCGGCGGCGGACGGCGACGACCTCATCCTCTCCAGCCGCTACGCCTGCGTGCAGTGTGGCGTGAGCTATTCCACGCCGGAGCCGCAGCTCTTCAGCTTCAACAGTCCTCAGGGCGCCTGCCCGACCTGCGAGGGACTGGGCGACATCTACGGCATCGACCCCGCCAAGCTTGTCACCGCGCCGGAGAAGTCGCTGCGGAAGGGGGCGCTCGGCGTGCTCGGCAGCTTCCGCGACATGCCGCGGTGGCTGCGGCGGCTGCTCACCGGCGTCGCCGCCCACGCGGAAGCCAAGCGGAAGTTCGCCGCCGGCACCATGCTCGACACGCCCTGGCAAGACCTCACGCCGCTGCAGCGGAAGATCTGGCTCCACGGCACCGGCATGGACGAGATCTCGATCTCCTGGAGGCGGGGCCGGGCCGAGCGTGGCGCG
>Ga0075471_10000092_pt1 | contig 40869 bp, 56 predicted proteins | sample DEB19_08_DNA_2_FD_74787 | JGI IMG/M metagenome (GOLD analysis project Ga0075471, IMG submission 74787) | Aqueous microbial communities from the Delaware River and Bay under freshwater to marine salinity gradient to study organic matter... | ecosystem: Environmental > Aquatic > Marine > Coastal ...
AGCGCGCGGATCGCGAAGTCAGCCAGCACCCCGACCAGCGAGATCAGGTTGGCCTGCCACGGGAGGCCCTGCAGGTCGAGCCCGAGGTGGGCGACGTCCGACACCTCGCGCCGGATGCGGAGGTCGAGCAGCCGCGCCGCCTCCTCCTCAGCGGCCCGGCGCTCCTCGTCGGTGGCGTCGGGCTCAAGCTTTGGGGCGACGGGCCGGTAGTCGCGGTCCAGCGCGGAGCCCCTTGCCGCGAGGGCATGCACGCCGTGCTGCCGCGCCCGGGCGAGCAGCGTGGTGGCGGTGTGCGGGCGCATCGTGGCGACGTTCGCCATCGCCCATGGGATCTCGTCGTTCATGGATGACACCTCCACCCGCAGCCTACCATGGCACGGAAACATGCGCAAGGTTAGCGGACGGGCAGCCAAGGAGGCTCCATGCTCGCTGCGTTCGTTCTGCTCACCATCACCTCGTCTCCCATCGCCGCGGAGGTCGACGCCGCGTTCACCGCCTGCGAGAACGCCAGCGCGAACGCGATGGGGGTCACCGACCCGCCCACGATCGCCGCGCTGCGGGAGGAGTGCCGCGTGCCGTGCGTTGCGCTGGCACAGGCCATCGTCGACACCGGGATCGCCGATCCGGCCCCGTACGTCGGCCGCGTGCTCAGCGCGTGGCGGGTGCACGACGGCGCCATCGCCTCGGGTGGGGCGCTGGAGGGGCTGGCGTTCGACCAGCCCGCCCTGATCGCCGCGCTCGCTGACCTGCGGGCGCTCCGGTTCGAGGTCGCCCATCAGGTCGCGTTCGAGGCGCTGCCCTGATCAGGTCGTGAAGCGCCGGACGTAGCCAGTCCCGCCCGTGACGGTCGCAGAAGCCGCGATCTCCGGGCGGAACCAGAGCGTGAGCGTCCCGCTGCCCGTGCAGACGTAGTGAGCGGTGATCACGGCTGGGACCGGCGTTCCGGATGAGCCGCCGTTCGGCGCGGGGCCCGTGCCGCAGGTGCTCCAGCCGCTCGCGCCCCCCGTGCTCACGACGCCCGTGCCGCCGCCCTCGAAGGCCGAGGCGGTCGGGTACATGCCGAAGGAGGTGCAGCTCGATGACGACGCACCGCCGCTCTCGACCAGGGCCCAACGCCATCCGTTCGTTGCGGCGCTGGTCGTGATCAGCGGAATGAACGTGATCATGTAGGTCTGACCGGCGGTCACGGACAGCGACAGCGTGGTGGACGCGCCCACCCCCGTGTTGTCACTCGTCGTCGGCGTGCCGGTGACGGCGGTGAGCGTGTAGTCGTCGGCCGTGGCGACGGCTCCGATCTGCGCCGCTGTCGGGGTGGTGAGGGTGCCGGCGCCGCTCAGCCAGGTGGTGGCAGACCCCGAGCCCCCGAGCGCCGTTCGGGCCGCGGACGTGAGCGCCGTCAACGCCGCCGTGGACGCCCCGGTGAAGTAGGGCAGCCGATCCGCGGCCGGGGTGAGCGCACCCAGCGCCGTCAGCGACGCGGTCAGGGCCGTACCCAGCGACACCCAGGAGCCCGAGACCATCACCGTGACGGCGTCGGCCGAGGTTGCGGCGTCCGTCGCGATCCAGACGGCTCCGTCGGCGGCGGTCGTGGGGCGGGAGGCGAGGGTGCCAGCGCTCACCACCGCCAGCGCAGACGCCGCAGCGGTGATCGGGCCGAGGGCGAGCCCGACCACCCGGGGGACCAGCGAGGAGATGCGCGTCCCGATCTGGCTCACGGCACCACCCCCGGAGCGACCCACGCCACCGCAGCCGTGTAGGTGACCGTGACGCCTGAGCTGTTGCCGCCGTCGTCGGCGTGGCCTGCGGGCTCCAGGACGCGCCAGGCGAGCGCGTCGTAGATCTCGCAGGGGAGCGCCGAGCGGCTCCAGCCCTGGCCCGCCTGCAGCCCCAGCATGATGGGCTCGCCGGTGAGGTCGACCACGTTGTGCCAGGCCTCGATCGCGGTCTGGGCGGCGGTGGAATCCGTCGGGTCCGAGATGTTCACGCGGGCCGCCGCCCGCCCGTACAGGATCGCCGTCGCCGTCTCGTACTCCAGGGCCATCGCCAGGACGGCCGTAGCGCTGCGGGTGAGCGTGATCCCTGTGGCGAACGGGCTGCGCCAGTAGATCGTCAGCGTGTCCTCGACCTCGTCAGCGACCGCCAGGGCGAGCGCCTCAAACGCCCCGGCTGCGTTCAGGTCCGCTGCCCAGGCGGTGATCGACGCCGGGTTGACCGTCGCCACCGTCACCGGGCCGATCCCGCGCGCTGTGTCCTCCAGCACCACCGTGTACGTGCAGACGGCGGAGAACGTGGAGACGTCGATCACTGCGGCGCGGGCGCTGTCGTTGGCCCGAAGCGCCACGGCGGCGCCGCAGCGCAGCGCGTTCGTCACCGGGTAGCCGCCGCTGCCGTTGCTCAGCGGTACGGTGGGATCGATGAGCGTGGTCGTCAGCTCGATCGGGGAGCACGCTGCGAGCAGGGCGTAGCGGGTGGCTGTCGTCTGGGGGGCGGAGACGGTCATTCAGGCTCACCCTCCTTTCCGCGAGCCTACCTCTCGCGGGCGCGCTCGGCTACGATGGCGGCCAGGAGGTGGCCATGGGGCGTACCCCGGTTGACGGCTCGCACGGGCCGACGGAGCACTTCGGGTGGATGGAGTTCTGCGCGGGCCAAGAGGCGCGCTACGGGTACCTCTGCGCGCACCCGGAGCTGTGGGCGGCGCCGGTGCGGGTGTGCGAGGTGGCGGAGGTCATCCGCGAGCTCGTCGGCAAGCCGGTGCGGGTGACGTCGGGGCTGCGGATGCCCTCGGGCTCGCCGACGTCGCAGCACGAGGTGGGGCAGGCGCTGGACATCCAGGTGGGCGGGATGACGCCCCGGCAGCTCCTGCGGGTCATCCGGACGGCGGCGGAACAGGGCGCGCTCCCGCACCGGCTGCGGCAGGTGATCGCGGAGTCGCTGCACGGCACGGCGGCGGACCTCGACCAGCCGATGGGCAAGGGGTCGGGGCGGTGGGTCCACGTTGCGGTGGAGGGCGTCGACGGGGAGCGGTGGAGCACGGGGGCGCGGCTGCCCTGGGCGCTGTCGTGGGACCCTCCGACCGCGCAGCGCGTGTACGTGGCGGCGACGTGAGCGCCCCGGGGGGCACGTGGATCGCGGCGGGCGGCGTGACCACGGTTGGGCTCGTTGCCGACGCTGCAGGGGCGGATCCGACGGTGATCGGCGTGGTCGTGGCCACGGTCGGGCTCGTGATGTCCGTGTTCCGCTTGACCGGCGCGCTGCAGGTCGGGCTCGCTCACCGGGTCGTGCTCGACCAGGAGTCCGCCAAGGCGATCGGCGTGGCGATGGGCTCCGCGATCGGGGAGGCGCTGGCCAAGCAGCGGCACGAGGGGCGCGAGCTCGCCGCGGCTGCGGACCGACTTCGGCGCGCGGTGCGGGCGCTGCCGGACGCGATGAAGGCGCAGGTCGCCGAGGAGCACCACGACCTCCGCGGCGCCATGGACGACACCCGGGAGGCGCTCGGGCCGTGGGAGGATAGCCCCTCGACCAGGGGGTGATCCCATGGGGCAGGTGGAGAGCAACGTCGGGTGGGGCCGGGTGAACGCAGCGAGCGGCTGGGTGATCGAGGCGTGGTACGGCAACGGCTCGCAGGGGGTGCACACCGCGCACCGGTTCGGGCCGTTGACCGCGTCGAACGTCGCGGTTTACAGGAGCATCTGTGCGACCGCCTACAACGACGGGGAAGCGGCGTGGCTGACGGCGTGCGGGTCGGCGTTCGCCGCGTGGTACGCAGCGCTCCCGACGGACGCGATCCGGGTGCTGGTGTTCGAGGCGGCTCGGTTCGCGGGGGAGTTCGGGCTCGACCCCTGATCAGCGGCTGAGCATCTGCCGCAGATCGGCAGCGTCTGCGCGCATGTGCTCCGGGTCGTCACCCTCGTCGGGCTCGGCCGCGGCGACGTCGAGGTGGTCAGCCTCGGCACGGATGGCGACCCGCATCGCCTCCACGGCACCGCCCACGACCCAGGAGGAGCCGTTGTGGTCGAGCGGGCCCCAGCACAGCGCCGGGTCGCGCTCGTCTCCCGGCTCCCAGTGACACTCGATCGTGGGGCGGCCGTAGCCGAGCGCCGTGGTGACCGTGTCGTCCCGGCTCGTCTCGCCGAGGCTGAGGTCGGGCCACGTCGCCAGCACGAGCTGCTCTGCGGCGTCCACCGCGTCTGAGAGGGCGCTCACCGGTTGAGCTCACGGATGATCACCGCCCGCGCCATGGACTCGCTGTGCACCTCCACGATCCCGCCGGGCGCGAGGATGAACATCGCGCCCCCAGGGTAGCGGCGGAGGGTGATCGTCCTGGTCTTCGAGCTCACCCGGAGCTCCTCCGCCCCGTCGGGCGCGGTGGTCTGGGTGACGGGGTAGCCCATGGCGGAGAAGCGGTCGGCCAGGCGCTGGGTGACCGTGGTGTGGTCGGCCAGAGCGGCGGGCGGGGACTTCCACCAAAACGCGAGGGCGGCTCCGGTGAGGGCGAGGGCGATCCAGAGGTCGATGCTCATGCTCCCTCCATGGCGGCGGACGCCGCCGCGATCGTCGTCTGCAGCCACTCGGGGCGGTGACCGAGCGTGAGGAGGTAGGCAGCCCACGCGCGGTGAGCCTCCAGGTCCTCCAGCGTGCGGAGCGGGCGGAACGCGCAGGCCTCGACCAGGAGGCGGTGGGCGGCGGTCATGGCACCCTCCCGATCGCCAGCGCGTCCTGGGCAGCGGCTTGCAGGCGGTCGCGCTGAAGCCGCAGCGCCTCCACGCTGGCCGGGAGGTCGGCGAGGTCTTGGTCGGGCTGGCCGAGGGCGACGGCGACAGCGCGGAGGAGGGCGCTCGTCCGTGCGCCGTCGACCGACAGCACGTGTACGGCGTGCGCGTGGACGAGCACGCCCTGGGCGACCAAGGCGAAGTCGCGCCGGTTGCGCTCCACGATCGACACGAGGCCGAGGTGGTCGATGTCGGCGGGGATGCCCATGTAGTCGCGAATGGCCTCCAGCGCGTCCCGGTAGGCGTCGCGCTCGGCGGCGACCGCGGCCACCTCGTCGACGTGGACGAAGCGGTCAAAGCCTTCCTCTTGTTCGGTGGGGTCGATCGTGATCAGGCGGCGGCGCGCCATGAGGGCGTCCACCTCGCGCCGGTAGGCTGCGCGAAGATCTGCGCGGTCGTCGTCTGGCCCTGGCCCCTCGCCGAGACAAGCGGTCAGGACGTCGTCGATCTCCTCGTCGGTCTCGGGTGCACGGCCAAGATCGGCCACGACCTGCGAGACGGCCGCCAGGCTGTCGTCTTCAGGGAGGTCGCCCCCTGCGGCGTCGTACGCCGCCTGCCAGACCATCTCGGTCAGGCGGGCACGGTCCATCGCCGCCTCGCAGGCCACGGGGTCGATGTCGTCGTCAGGGGTATCGTTGGGGTGGTTCATGAGGCCACCACCCAGCCCTGCGCGCGCAGGGCAGCAACGGTCTTCGCCCAGCCCGCGACCGTGTCCGGGCTGGTGGTGTTGGCGACCTCGCGGCCGGAGACGCGCACGGTGACGCGGTCTCCGGTCTGGTCGGTGATCTCGATCCGGGCGTCGCCGGGTCGGCCTCGGGTCAGGGCTTGGGGGGTCATGGGTTCACCTCGTGCTTCGCCGCGAACGGGTGCGGCTGGGGTTGAATGCGGATCTTGTTGAGCCGGATCAGGTCCGCGAGCGCGTCCCGGATGGCCTTGGGCTCGATGGGCGCGGCTCGGCGCGCTTCGATGAACGTGAACGGGCGGTTGAGTTGGCGCGCCCACACCAGGAGGGCGTTGCGGTCGGCGTGGCTCATTCCTCGTCTCCGGGCGGCTCGGTGTCGGGGAGGGTCTGCTGCACGCCGCGGAGGCGCGCGAGGATCGCGGTGTGCTCGGCGGGGGGGACGTCTTGGGCTCTGCGCTGGCCGAGGGCCGTGTGGACCTGCTGCTTGGTGACGATGCCGCCGGTCACCAGCTCCATGAGCTGGTCGAAGAAGGACGGCGCGCCGAGCGGCTGGACCGTCCAGGGCGCCTTCTTCCCGCGCGTCACCGTGAGGTTCACGGTGAACGGGCGGTTGTTGGGCAGGTGCGACAGGTGGCTCACCCGGATCCCGCCGACCACGTCCTTGCCGAACCTCACGTCGGGGTCGAGGTACAGCGTCACCCGGCGGCCCCTCCACTCCTTCATCTTCGGGCCCCACGCAGCCACCAGGAGGCGGCGCATGGTCTTGCTGGGCTTCCACGGCTTCGCTCGCCCGTCGGCGAACGAGCAGCCGCTGAACTCGATCGACCAGGGCTGCTCGGCGCCCTTCCCGGCGCTGCGGGCGCGCTCGACCGTGACCGTGAACGGCGGCCGGCCGACCAGATCATCTGCGTTGAGTTGGTCCGTCTTCGGGGCCAGCGCTGCAAGGACCTCGTCCTCGCTGGGATCTTCGTCGCTCATGGAACCTCCTCTTGGTCTTCGTCATCGGACTCGACCCGATCGGGGTCGATCATCCAGTCGGGCAGCTCCATCGAAGCCACCTCGGGGAACCTGCCGGGCCACCGGTCAGCATCCATGCAGGCGCGCAGGGTCTGCAGGAGCCCGGCCAGCTCCCGGTCGGCGTGGTCGAGCAGGGCCTCGGACAGCCGGAAGACCCCGACGTCGTGCGGCGCCTTGGCCTCCACCGCGATGAGGTGGCAGGCGACGTCGCGCCCGGTCGCGATGCGCTCGCCCCGTCGGTACCACGCGGCCTGCAGGTGGTAGCCGTCGCGGATCGCGAGGCGCTCGAACAGGCGCAGATCGCCGGTGCCCTTGAGGTCGGCGTGGTGGGCGAGGCCGCGCGCGTCGACGAGGCCCTTGCACGCGATCCCGGTGTCGGGGTCGGTCCAGGTGATGGCGCTCTCGGTGAGCGCGTCGGTCAGGAGGGCGAGGGCTTCGGGGTGGCGGAGGACGGCGTCGGCCTGCGCCTGGATGATGTCGCGCTCGGTGGCGCGCAGGATTTCGCCGGGGTGCGCGGCCTGGAAGTCCTTCCAGACGTTGCCGCGGCGGTCGCCCTCGAACACCGCGTACCGCTCGGCGAAGGCGTCGGGGCCCTCCAGGACCAGCGTGTGCAGCGCGCGGCCGGAGAGGCGGCTGGTGGTGTCGGCGTCCTGCTGCTCCAGGGCGTGGCGGTAGTGGAGCGGGGAGCCGCGCCAGAGGTGCTTGAGCGTGCTCCAGTTGACGCCGGGGAGGCCGATGTAGGCGTCGAAGGGGCTCATGGCATCCTCCAGCCACCAGGGCCGGGATGGGGGTTGGCGGCCTTGATCGCGCGCCACTTGGCGGCGCTCGCTTCGTCTGCGGCGCGGTGGTCGGCCGCCCGCGCGTCGGAGCGCGCGAGGAGGAGCTGGTCGAAGGGCGTCCAGGGTGGGGCCCGGAGAAGGAGGAGGTCTTCGGGGTCGATGTCATCCATGGGCGACCTCGTACAGCTCGCCGCCGGTCTCCACGACGCCGGGGGACTGCACGGGCTCGGGCAGTCCGAGCACGCGGCGGAGGTGGGGGTGTTCGGCAGCCAGGGCAACGGCGCTGGTCATAGTGGGCGCCGTGAAGGTGAGGTCTTTCGTGACCCTGATCGTGTAGATCTCGGCTCCGCTCGGGGTCGAGCGGAAGAACGGCGCCCCGTCGCCCTCGAAGTACCCGGCCACCTCGATCCAGCTGTAGACCGATGTGGCCTCCAGCTTTCCGATATCCGCGGTCACGCCCGCGGCTCGGAACTGGGCCACCACGTCCCGCGCGTGGTCGTGCGCCTGCTGCAGTAGGTCCAGGCGCTGCTTGTCGTCGGTCATGCTCACCTCCTGCTCCGTCACATACCGCGGGACGGAAGCAGGCGCAAGCGAGAATCAGCGGGCGGAGGGGAAGGGGAGCACGTTCTGGCGTTCCTCGCCGGTCATCGCTCGGCGGGACACCACGCGGACCACGCCGCCATCGTAGCGGACCTGCAAGACCTCGCCGTCGCGGGGCAGGAGGATCTTGGCGTGGGGGACGGCGCGGGTGATGCGGCGGCTGGAGACCATCTCGGTGTACATCGCCACGCGGGCGCGGATGCTGGCCCCCTTGGCGTTGAGGCGGGCCTTGACCTCGCCCGCCTCGATCTCCCACGAGTTGAGCTCGTGCTGGGCGCCGGCGAGCTGCTCCGCGGCGGCCAGGACCTCGGGGTCGGTGAGGTCGACGCTGGCCTCGCTCTCGTACAGGTTCTCGACGGCGCCGTCGGGGAAGGCAGCGGCGAGCAGGTAGACCGGGTGGTCCTGCTCCACCATGGCGAGCAGGCGGCGCACGACGTTCTCGCCCTCCGGCGTCTCAAAGTGGACCACACCGTCGGCGAGCATGCCGCGGAGGGTGTGGACCACCAGGGTCCGCTCGTTCGGGGCACCCTTGTTCTCGGGCTCGGGCAGCTCCTCGACGGTGCCGCCTGCCTCGGGCGGAAGCTCATCGCTGAAGGGGGTCTCGGCTGCTGGTTTCGGTCGCGGCATGTGCACCTCCTGTGCTCCGCTGCTATACCGAGATTCGGAAGCACGCGCTACCACGACCACGGAGGGGGCATGCGTGAGGTGATGGACCGGTTGAGGGCGGTTGTCGGCGGAGAACCGACGCATACCGAGGTGATGAAGCACCTCGACGCGCACGGGGTCAAGGTCGACCTGTCGAGCATTTCCTGTTGGATGGGCGGGACGCGCCGGATGTCGTCGTACTGGCTACGCCGCATCGGCCCGCTGGCTGGCTACTCGGAGGAGGAGGTGGAGGCCTTGACGGGGTCGAGGGGCGGGGAGATTCGGCTGCCCGAAGGGGCGGGGCTGCTGCTCCGGCGCATCAAGGCGGCCATGGGGGACACGTCGGTCAGGAACTACGCCCGCCAGCTCACGCGGGGCGGGGTGCGCGTCGTCCACGCCAGCCTGTACCGGTGGCTGACGGGGAACCGGCCGGTGCCGCCGGAGATGGCGCTGCCGCTCGCGCGGCACCTGGGCATCACCGGGGACGATCTCTGGCAGGTGTTCGCCGAGACCCACCGGCCGCCGATGCCTGTTGCGGCGGCGCGGCAGTTGCTGGCGGCCGTGCGCGCTGCGCCGGGCGCCTACACGGTGGAGGGGCGGGTCATCGACGGGTGGGAGCGGTACCGGCCTTGGCTGGAGGTGTTGCCGGCCGAGGCCGCGCCGGTTGAGGCGCCGTCGGAGCCCGCCCGCTCGGTCCACCACTGGTGACCCCGCTGTGGCCCTACCCGGGCGGCAAGCGGACGGTGGCGCCTCAGGTGGTGGAGCTGCTGACGGCCAGGCCGTACCGTCGCTACGTGGAGCCCTGCCTCGGTGCGGGGGCTGTGGCGCTGGCTGTGCCTGCCGGGCCGATGCTGCTCGGGGAGACCGATCGGCACCTGCTGCGGCTGTGGCAGGCGGTGAGGGACACGCCGCACGAGCTTGTGGAGCTCGCGCGCACGATCGGCGACACGTACCCGCACCGCAAGGACGCCTGGGATGCGCTGCGGGAGGTGGAGCACAAGAGCCACGGCCTGGAGGCTGCCGCGGCGACGTGGCTCTTGTTGCTGGGCTGCTTCAACGGCCTCTACCGACGCAACCCCAACGGTCGCTTCAACGTCCCGTGGGGTGACAAGGCCCGGGCGTTGCCGCCGGTCGAGGTCGTGGTCCAGGCAGCCCGGCAGCTCTCCGGCGCCGTCCTGGTCGGCGACGACGTCCACGCCACCCTCGCGCGCTGTGGCGACGGTGACGCGGTCTACGTTGACCCGCCGTACGTCGACACCCAGCCCTATGGCTCGGGCGCGTGGTGGCGCCTGGAGGACCTCCAGCGCCTTGTGGTGGCCTGCGACGCTGCGGCCCGGCGTGGGGCGTTGGTGGTGCTGAGCCACACCGACGACAGGGAGGACGCGGGGAGCCTGCTGCGCGCGCCTGGGCCGGTGCGGCGGGCCCTGGAGGGGTGGGACGTGCGGGCGGTGGAGGTGAGGGAGTCGATCACCTGCAAGGCCGAACGCGGGAGGCGTGGCGAAGTGCTGGCCGTCCTCGACTACCGACGCGCGGAGGTTGCGCCCGTTTCCGCCGCGCGGTAGAGTTGCGTTGGAGGTGCTTATGACGACACCCGACAAGGGGGCGTTCGACGAGCTACTGGAGCTGCTCGCCGACATGGTCAACCGCGACTGTGGCGGGCCCGTTCCGCCGGAAGGATGGAAGGGCCGCGCCGACCCATTCGACCTCGCCATCGGCGGCAAGGACAGCGACGAAGGCGCCTTCGTGTTGAAGGTCGTTCTCGGTGAGATGCTGGTCTTCATGCTGGACTACCGGACCGGGCAGTGCATCAGCCTCGGCAGCAAGCCGGTCGAGGACTGCCTCGGTGAGGATCTGAATCCCGCGCTCCGTGCGGCGCTGGCCACGGGTGGCGGCACCCACGACGGGCTCCCGTCATGACCCGCACCCTCGTCTACATCGCCGCGCCCTACGGCGACCCGATCCCGGAGATCCGCCGCTGGAACGTCGCCCGCGCTGTAGCCCTTGGCAGGGTCTGGCAGGCGAAGGGCTACGCGCCGATCGTGGTCCACACCTCAGTCGAGTTCGGGGTCTACGGCTGCGACGAGTCGCCCGAGGAGCGGGCGGCGGGGCTGGAGTCGAGCCTCGCGATCGTGGAGATGGTGGTGCGGGCAGGCGGGACGGTTGCCGCGCTGCTCCGGGACAACGGCGAAGCGAGCGCGGGCGTCAAGGCGGAGATCATCCGGGCAGGCGTCGTCGACCCCATGTTCTGGTTCGATCCAGGGACTTGGGAGAAGAAGCGCTCGGCGTTCGTCGACACGGGCCTGCTCGACCTGTGGGAGAGCCTGCGGGATCGGCCAGTGGTGCCCCGGTGACCCTCCCCCACCCCTGGAACCTCTGGCCCGACCCGCCCCGACGCTGGCAGGAGGAGGCCCTCGACACGCTGTACCCGCTGATCCGGCAGCGCAAGCGGGTGGTGCTGCAGTCGGCGACGGGGACGGGCAAGACCCGGTTTCAGCTCGCCGTGTTGGAGAAGATCCGCACCACGCTCAACCCGGGCTGGATCCTGCTCAACACGGTCCCGAAGCAGGACCTCGTGGAGCAGACCGTCAAGGAGGCGCGCAAGGTGCTGGGCGCGCACCTCGTCGGCGCTTGGTACGGGAAGAAGAAGGAGCTGCGCCAGATCGTCGTCTGCTGCCACGACTCCATGGGCACGCTCGCGGATCGGCTTGATGCCGACGGGCGTAAGGTGGCGTTCTGGCTGGCGGACGAAGGACACAAGGCCGACACTGAGGAGGTATTGTCAGCCATCGAACGGCTAAATCCAGTGACGCGCCTCATGGTCACCGCCACGCCGTTCAAGACCGTGGACACCGACGCGCTGCGCGGGTGGGACGCGATCGGGTTCAGGCACACCATCGACACCGCCATGGAGCGCGGCGACCTCGTGCCCTGGAGGTTCGTCAACGGCTACGGCGACGGGACCGTCGACGTCAACGTCGCCACCGTGCAGATGATCCGCGACCACGCCCCCGCGGGTCCAGGCCTCGTCACGGCCACCGACTGCGCCGACGCCGACTGGTTCGCGGAGGTCCTACGGGCGAACGGCATCACCGCCGAGGCCATCCACACGAAGGTCAAGGCCGACGAGCGCAGGGCGATCCTGCTGCGCCACGCTCGCGGCCAGACCCGTGTCCTTGTCCACGTCGACCTCCTCACCGAGGGCGTCGACATGCCGTACCTGCGGTGGCTCGCCTTCCGGGCGGCCATCAGCTCGTCGGTGAGGATCACCCAGCAGGCCGGGCGAGGCCTCCGGACGTGCGCCCCGGACCAGTGGGGGCAGAAGCGGGAGTTCGTCATCCTGCTGCCCCGCTTCGTGGCCGTCCTGGCCGCTGCGGGCACCCCGGCCAACCTCTCACCCTCCACGACGGCCCGAGAGCTGAGAGAGGCCGCTGAGCGCGAGCTGGCGGACGTGCCCAACGAGACATCGCTGGGGTGCGCGGTGGCGGCGGTCGAGGTGAGCTCGTGGGTGGAGCGGCTGGTGCTGCACGCGCGGGCGCACCAGGTTGAGCCCGAGGCCCCGCGGGTTGACCCGTCGGACATCCGGCAGGGGTGGCGGACTCGGGCGCCGACGGATCGGCAGCTCCAGGAGCTCCGGAGCCTGGAGGCCATCAAGGGCAAGGGTCCGTTCAGCTACCTCCCTCCGGCTCACCGGGACGTCGCGCGGGCCGTGGTCCAGTGGCCCGAGACGTTGACCGCCGGCACCGCGTCGGACCTGCTCGGGCTGCTGTACGCGCTGCGACGGCGGGCGGCGGCGCATGTGCAGGCCCATGCTCACCTGCCCGTGAACGCCGGGAAGTTCTGGAACGGGCTCCCTGCCTTGGACGGGGAGCCGCCGGCGGTCAAGGCACCACGGAAGAAGGCGAAGTCATGAAGGCCCCACCCAACCCGACCATGCCCGATCTCGAGATCCCCCGCGCCTGGCTGGTCCTGGCGATGCTCGACACCGTGAGCGAGGCCGAGACCTCGCCGCTCATCGTCCACGCCCTCACCATGCAGGGGCTGGCGGAGGTCAAGGAGGGGCAGCTCGTGCCCACCCTCGACGCCGTCAGCTGGTTCCTGGGGCTCGGGCCGGACGAGATCACCCGGCTGTACGGGTGCGCGGTGGGCATCCGGTCCGCGCTCGTCAGCGGGTCGCACGTCCTGACCGCGACCCGGGGGCCGCTGGTGCTGGTGCGCGCGGAGCCGTGGCACAAGGGACCGGAGGCGCCGATCCCCTGGCACCGGCTCAAGGACCGCGCGTTGACACGGTGGACGAGAGTCCTGTACGACGCGTGCCGCCCTGTTGTTCCGGGGCGGAACGAGGTATGATCTCCCTGTCCTGTGTGGGGACAGCGGCCGGCGGGCCGCCGGTCCGGGGGTCGCGCCCCGGACCGTCTCCTCACCAGGAAGAACCCCACACACACAACGAGATCCCGATGTACGCTGACCCGCGCGTGGCCGAATGAGTGCCACTGCTCGCGTTGATGCTCTCGCGCGCCTCCGGGCCGCCGTCGACACCGCCGACAAGGCCACGATCATCGCCTACCTCGACTCATGTTGGGACGAGGACAAGGGCGCCCTGTACGGGGTCCAGGAAGCGATCTCGCTGCTGCAGAAGCTCGGGCGCCGGGACAAGTTCGGCCGCTTCGTGGTCGGGCTGATCGCTGACATCCGACCGAACGGGAAGGCGAAGAAGGAGGCGGAGGTGGTGGGCATGGATGGCCTGCCCGTCGCTGACCAGCTCGTCTTCGACGTGAAGGGGATGCCGGAGGGGACCGCTCTTCCGCCCGGCTACCTGATCACGCCGGAGGGCCTGATCCGGAAGGGCACTGGGCTCAACGAGTACATCCTGATCTCGCACCTGCTGATCGTGCCGATCGGGATCTACAAGGACATGTCGTCGTCGAAGTACCACGTTGAGTTGACGTGGCAGACGGAGGACCACGAAGGGTGGACCACGCGCACGGTCCCCCGCGGCACGGTTGCCGATGCCCGCGCGATCGTGAGCCTCGCGCACGACGGCGCCCCTGTCGACTCCACCAGCGCCAGCGAGATCGTGCGCTGGATCAGCGCCGTTCTCCAGCACTGCCAGTTGCCTACCACGTTCGCCTCTTCCGTCCTGGGCTGGCAGGACGGCGGCCGGCGCGGGTTCATGTGGGGCGCGACCTGCATCGGCGGCTCCACCCACCTGCTCCGAACGGGGGGCGCGGAGCAGCGCCTGTCCGCGTTCCGCAAGGAAGGCACGTTCGACGGGTGGAAGCGCATGTGGGAGGCCATCGAACCCCACCCCGCGGTCGGGCTCGCCGTCTACGCCTCGCTTGCCCCCGTCCTGGTCGGGATCATCCGAGCCGCGCCCACCTTCGCGGTGGACTGGTCCGGTCGGCAGCAGGGCGGCAAGACGATCCTGCTGCGGGTGGCTGCGTCGGTCTGGGGAGACCCCATGGGCCTGATCGCCCAGTGGCGAGGCTCCAGCGTCGGCATAGAGCGGAACATGGAGTTCTTCACCCATCTTCCGTGTATCATGGATGACACAAAGCAGGCGCAACCGCCGGAGATCGTAACGGCGACGCTCTATCAGGTGAGCGGGGTGGTCGGCAGGCTCACCGGCGCCATCGAGGGCATGCGTCGCACGGCCAACCTGCGCACGGTCCTGCTGTCGACCGGCGAGCGAGCGGCCACCACGTTCTCGAAGGACGGCGGCGCGGCGTCTCGGTGCCTTGCGGTGGAGGGCCTGCCGTTCGGGCGGTCCGACGGGGCGAAGGTCACAGCCCAGCGCGTGCAGTCGATGGTCATGGACCACCACGGGCACCTCGGGCCGCTCTTCGTGGAGCACCTGCTCACCAAGCGCGACGAGTGGCCAGCCCTTGCCGAGCGCTGGGTGAAGCTCCGAGACGAGATCGCCGAGCGCACGATTGGCAGCGACGGGCGCGGCGCGGCGTACCTTGCCGTGCTGCTCCTGGCTGCGCTGACGATGGAGGAGGCCACCGGGATCCCGGTGCGCCCGTCGGTCATGGCCGAGGCCGAGAAGTGGGCGGCCGTCGCAGTCCGGACCGCGGACCGCCCCCTGGAGGCCCTGCGCTGGGTGTGGTCGTGGCTCGACCAGCACACCGCCAACGTCTACCGCCCGCGCCTGGACGGGGAGCCGATGACCCTGCGCGGCGACTTCTACGCGGGCTGGCGGGCCGGCGATCCTCCCTGCGTCCTCTGGTCGGCCCTCAAGCGGGACATGGCCCGAGACGGCTTTGCGATCGAGGACGTCGAAGGGGAGTGGATCAGCCGTGGCTGGCTTCACCCCGAGCCCGCAGATCCGAAGAAACGGCATAGATTCTACATCTCGGAGCATCTCGGGCGCCCCTATGTCCGCCAGTTCACGGCCGCCGCGGTCGAGGCGGTGGGCGGGTGACTGGTTCATTTGAACCAGTCGTGAACCAGTCGTTGAACCAGTCAACGAGCCTTAGATATATAAGGGAGATCCCTCTCTTTCTCTTATTGACGTCGCTCACTGGTTCACTGGTTCATCAAACACACCCACACATGCGCGACGCGCACGCACACCGCACAGGCCCGTGTGTGTGTGCGTCGACTCCCCAGACATGTGTGTGTGTTTTGGGAGATTTTGAGCCAATCGCGAGAAAGCTAGGAAGAAAGCACACCGACCCTGGTTCAAAGCTTGAACCAGTCGTGAACCAGTTGAACCAGTCGGAACGAACGAACGCCAACAACCAGGAGCACGCCATGATGCCACCCAACAGGGGAATGCCCAGGACCACCTACGCCGACATCCTGACCGTCATCGAGACCCGGCTGCTCATGCTGGGTGTCGATCCGGGGGAAAGGCTGAAGGACGCGCAGGCAGAGATCCTCGAAAAGCTGCTTGGCACCGCCGAAAACACCATCGGCCGCATGGATGACGAGGACTTCAGGACGTTCTGGGAGGCACGATGACCGCCCCCGTCATCCTCCCCTCGCGCGAGGTCCTCCACCTCCACGGCACCAGCACCAGCACCGTGATCGGCGTCGACGGTGGGGCAACGGGGGCGCTGGCCCTTGTCTCCGGCCGGCAGGTCGAGGTCATCGTGGAGTGGAAGCCGAACACCAAGGGCTTCCTGGTGACCACCACGCGCTGGACCAGCGCGCGAGCTCACCGAAGCCAGGCCCAGAAGGCGAACCTGTGGGAAGCCGTCTCCAGCGCGTGGCCTGACGGTTCCTGGTGTCGGGTGCCGATCGCCTTCGAGGCCACCTTCATCCGCGGCGACAAGCGGATCGCGCACCTGCCCGCCATGTGCGAGAACGTGGGCATCTGCCGCGCGTGGGCGATGTCCAGGGGCCACCCGGAGATGCCACGCATCGACCCGAACGCCTGGCGCAAGGACACCCTCGGAGACGTCCACGCCAGCAAGGACCAGGTGCTGGCCGCCCTGAACGGCACCGACGCCCCAGGAAGCCGCCGGCGCATCGTCTGGGGCCTCACCGGCGACTTCGAGGGCATCACGGAGCACGGGGCGGATGCGGTGGCCATCGCCCTGCACGCGCAGGGGTTCAGGTTGCGGGCGTTGACGGGGGCTGGTACTGAGCAGGGGAGGGGAACGACATGAAGGCCGCAGCGACGTGGGAGCACGTCTCGACGATCCGACCCGACCCGGACAACCCGGTCATCCACACGCCCGAGGAGGTGGAGGAGCTACGCGCGCTCATCGCCGACACCGTGTGGACCGACCCGATCGTCTGCAGGCGCGCGGACCGGCAGATCATCGCAGGGCACCGACGGCTGAGCGCGGCGTTGCTGGCGATCGGTGAGGACCCGGCGTGGCAGCTCTCCGACGCGCCGAAGCCCGGGACCGTGCCCGTCCGCTTCGTCGACGTGACCCCGGAGCAGGCCCGGCGGTTGCTGCTCGCCGACAACGCGATGACGAAGCAGTCGGCGTGGGATGAGGAGGTCCTGGGGCGCCTCCTGCGCGAGATGGACGCCGCCGAGGTCGTGGGCATCGGCTTCGACGAGGACGAGCTACGGCGGCTCATCGACGCGGGGGACGCGCCGCCGAAGCCCCCCGCCAGCGACGACGCGCCCGAGGTGCAGCAGGGTCCGGCGGACAGCCAGCCTGGGCAGGTGTACGAGCTGGGAGTGCACCGGCTGGTGTGTGGGGACTGCCGCGAACCCGAGGTGGTGAGGCTGCTGCTCGCAGGTCGGAGGGTCAATCTCGCGTTCACGAGCCCGCCCTACGCCAGCCAGCGGAAGTATGACGAGTCCAGCGGGTTCAAGCCGATCCCGCCAGACGAGTACGTGGCGTGGTTTGAGGCGGTGCAGGCGAACGTGAGGGAACACCTCGCACCGGATGGGTCGTGGTTCGTGAACATCAAGGCACACTCCGAGGACGGGCAGCGACACCTGTACGTGATGGACCTCGCGATCGCTCATGTCCGTGCGTGGGGCTGGGGGCTCGTGGATGAGTTTTGCTGGCTCCGGCAGTCGCTACCGGGCGATCCGAACTCCATGCGGAAGTTCAAGAACGGATTTGAGCCTGTGTTTCACTTCGCCGGGAGCAACTCGTTCAAGTTCAGGCCCGACGATGTGCGACACGAGAGCGATCATGCGTTCGCATACAAGGACCAGAAAAAGGCAGGAAGGTACATCAGTTCTTCGTCTCAGGGCAAGGGGAGCAACGCCCAAAGCCCGGTCGGGCAGGGCGAGGGGATGGCTTACCCGTCGAACGTGATCGAGGTGAAGCAGGGGGCCAACGTCGTCGGGCATTCCGCTGCGTTCCCTGTCGCCTTCCCCCTGTTCTTCGTCCAAGCGTTCACCGACCCCGACGACGTGGTCTATGACCCGTTCATGGGCAGCGGCACCACGCTCATGGCTGCAGCCCAGAACGGCCGCGTGGGCTTCGGCTGCGAGATCAGCCCGACCTACTGCGACTTGATCCGCCGCCGCTGGACCCGCTACGCCAGGGAGCGGAACCTCGACCCTGGCACGGGGGCGCTCGATGGCTGACCCCACCGGACCTGACCTTCCCGCGGGCCTGACCGAACGGGAGTACTTGATCGCGCAGGAGATGATCTTCGGCGCAAAGCCGACCCCGATCGCCGCAAAGCTCAACCTCACGCGCCAGACGGTGTGGGAGGTCATGCAGAAAGAGCACGTCAAGCGGTACGTCGCCGACAACATCGAGCACGTCCGGGTTGGCAACCTGCGGCTGATCACCTCCGCCGTCGGGACCGCGATCTCCACCCTGGTCGAGATCTGCGCGGACAAGTCGGCCGCGAAGCCGGTGCGGGTGAGCGCCGCTGGCCACCTCGTCCGCGCTGGCATCACCCAACGCCACGAAGTCACCGGCCCGAACGGCGGCCCGGTCCAGTCGGTGCAGATCGACCCGGAGAAGCTCGCGGGCATGAGCGAGGCGGAGCTGCGCGTGCTCCGTGAGGCCCTGGTCAAGCTGTGAACGTTCCCGAGGCGCTGGCCTACGTCGACCAGCTGCTCGCCCAGCACGCCTTCGCGGGCGCCCGCGGGTGGTTCGCCGAGCTGGGGATCCACGTGCCGCCCGAGGTGACGGCGCCGGCGGACGTGATGACGACGCTGACGACGGAGCAGCTCGACGCGGTGCTGGCGCGCGACGGACAGCCGCCGGAGATCCTCAACGCCGCGCTGTTGGAGCGGGCTCGACGTCCCCACGAGCGGGGCAGCTTCGCGGCGTGGTGCAGGATCGGACCCCCAGCGGATGACGGCCCCTACGTGCTTCAGCGCTGGCACCGCTGGTTCGCTGACGAGCTCCAGGCGTTCTCCTGGGCGATCGTCAACGGCGCCGACCCGCGCGAGGCCCTCAGCGTCCCCTCGCAGGAGGGCAAGACCTCGCTCCTGGGCCGCTGGATCGTCTGGCACATGGCCTCGTTCGACCAGTCTCTCGGGTATGGCACCTACAGCGGCCCGCGCGCGAAGGACTTCGGAGCCATGGCCCGTGAGATGGCCCGCTCCCGCCAAGCGCTTGCCGTCTGGCCCCACCTCGCCCGCTCGAAGGCCGACGCCGACGAAGAGGTGATCGACGGGAAGCGGCTCAAGGACGCGGACGACAACTTCAGCATCCCGACCCGTACCCCCGGCCGCGCCCGCAACCCCCGCCTGCTCTGCGTCGGTCGTGGTGGGGGCCTCTCCGGCTACCCGATGGCCGCCGTGGTCCTGGACGACGTGTACTCCGGCCCGGAGGACTATCGGTCGCGCGCGGCTCGGCGGGAGGTCCGCGCCTGGCACGGCGGCCCCGTCGCCGACCGCGTCCGCAAGCGCGGCGGCGGCCTGATCGGCGTGGGCACCCGCTACGGCCGCGCCGATCACCACGCGCTGATGGTCGAGGTGTCCGGCGCCCGGCTGGTCAACCTCCCGCTCCGCGCTCGCGAGAACGACCCCGCCGGCCGCGCGCCGGGGGAGTACATCTCGTCGGGCTGGACCCCGAAGCGCGAAGCCGACGCACGCGCCGAGAAGGGCCGTGAGCTCTCCGCCGCCGCCCTGGACGGGGAGCCGATTCCCGAGGGCGGCGCGCTGTGGAAGCTGGCCGATCTGTCCCACACCTACGCCGGACGCCCCGAGGACGTGGCAGCCACCTGTCAGCGCACCTGGCTGTCGGTCGACGGCGCCGAGACCGCGGGCGGCGGGGACTGGTCCGTGATCGCGTGGTGGGGCGTGCGCGCGGGGAAGCTGCTCAAGCTCGGTCAGTGGCGCGTGCAGGTCGAGCTCCCTGAGCTCATCCACCTGGTCAAGGAGACGATCGCCCGGGTCAAGCCGTCGGGGACCCTGGTCGAGGTCAAGAGCAGCGGGAAGGGCTTGTACCAGACCCTGTCGCGCCTCATCCCCGGCCTGATCCCGGTCAACCCCGACAAGAGCAAGGCGATCCGCTACCGCGCCGTCCTGCCGTGGTGGGAGGGCGGGACCTGCCTGCTCCCCGAGCAGCAGCACGCGCCGTGGGTGGGCGGCTACCGCGATCGGATGCTGGAGATCACCGGGGAGGTGGAGGGCGAGGTGGACGACGAAGCCGACGCCGACGCGATGGTGGTGCTCCACGAGCAGACCGGCGCCAAGCCCCGCCCCAACTACGGCGCCGCCATCCGGGCCTTGCAGGGCGCGTGACGCGCAGGTACCCTCCGCCCATGACCAACATCGTCCGCCGCATCGCCTCCACCGCCCGCCGCTACGCCGACTCCGTCCAGAGCCTCGTCACCGGCCTCGGTGTCGCAGGCGAGGACAAGGCGGTGGACAGCCGGCCCGCGCCGATCGCTTGGCTCCTTGCGCAGGAGCTCGACTGGTTGGCCGTCAATGACCCGATCATCGGCCGCATGATCCACGCGCTGCCCGAGGACGCCTTGGCTGAAGGGTGGCGGACCGACGTGGGCGGCGACACGGACGTCAGCCAGGAGCTCGACGAGGAGCTCGGCCTCGAAGCCATCGCGCTGGAAGCCGACTACGCCGCCCGGCAGTACGGGGGCTGCTACAGCCTCGTCATCCGCGATGGCGTGCAGGACCTGTCGAAGCCGCTGGACCGACCAGCGAAGATCCTCCAGATCCACCCGCTGATGGCGATCGAGTGCATCGCCAACACCTGGGACTACGACCTGCGCCGCGCGACCTGGGGCACCCCAATCATCTGGGACGTCTCGGTGAGCCGCCCCGGGTTCGCCATGTCCCGCACGGGCGTGCACCGGGACCACCTCGTGTACATGCCCGGCCTGCCCCTGCGCCCCACGCAGTCGCCGATCTTCCTCGGCTACCAGCTCTCCGTCGGCCAAGCAGCGTGGGAAGCAGCCCGGGACCTTGGCCTCGCGCGCCGCTCCACCGCGCTGGCCGTCATGGAGCTGTCGATGCTCAACCTCAACCTGCGGGGCGGCCAGACCCTCGCGGCTGGGGACGGGGAGATGGAGATGCGCGACGCCCTGCGCCTGCTCTCCATCGCCCGCTCCACGAAGCGCACGAACGTCACCCTGGGCGACGACACCCTGAGCCTCAACGAGCGCTCCCTCTCCGGCCTTGCCCCCGCGGTGCAGGTGATGTACGCCAGCGTGGCGGCGCGCGAGGGCTGGCCGCTGACCACCCTCCTCGGCCAGCCCCCCGGCGGAATGACCTCGGACGACGCCAGCGCGCGGAAGCAGTACGCGGGCATGGTCCGCAAGCACCGGCGGACCCGGATCCAGCCGTGGCTCCGGCAGGTGTACGACAAGGCCGGGCCGCCCCAGCCGTCCCGCGTCTACGTCTGGCCGAACCCCGACCCGGCGTCCGCGTTGGAGAAGGCCCAGGCGTCGGCCGCCCGCGCAACCCGAGACGTCGCCCTCCTCACCGCCGGGGTGATCACCCTCGACGAGAGCCGCGCCCGCTTCGAAGGCGACGAGGAGATCGAGGAGCCGGTGCTGGACGACAGCAACGGCGCCGACGTGCTGGACCTGTTCGGGACTGCGACGACGACTGCAACGCCCGCGCAGGAGCCCGAGGATGCTCCGTAGTCGAACCCGCCTTCCACCCCGCAAGTTCGCCGACAGCACGGACAGCGGGCCGAACCGCTGGAAGATCGCCGAGCCGAACGCCCCTTCACCAAGAGGGTATTTGCAGCTCGTGAATCGCTGGATGCGCGAGGTGCGACGACAACTGCGACGGGCCTTCACCGGCTTCTTCGACGCCGCCGACCCCGAGCGCGACGACATGCGCGAGGCGGGCCGGATCATCGGCCGCCTACAGCAGGTGCTGATCATTGCCCCGACCCCCCACGAGATCGAGGTGGCCTCGAAGGGCGCCACGTACACGGCGGTTCGGGGCGCGCGCCGCAAGGTGGTGGACGCCGGCGTCCCCGTCGACCGCCTGCGCCTCCGGTTGGGCATCACCGACGACGACCGGGTGCTGGGCGTGGACATCGCCCCGACCCTCACCGAGCAGCAGGCCCTGACGGCTTGGGCGCGCGAGGGGACCGACCTCATCCGCTCGACCGGGCAGGACTTGGTCAAGGGGCTCGACGCAAAGATCCTCGACGCCGCTCGACGTGGGCGGCTGACGGAGGAGCTGCGGGACATCGTGGTGGAGCAGCTCGGGGTGAGCGCGCGGCACGCGCAGTTCATCGCCCGGGACCAGATCAGCAAGCTCAACGGGAAGATCACGGAGGCCACGCAGCAGGCCGCGGGCGTGACGAGCTACCGCTGGCGCTGCGCCAACGACGGCAGGGTCCGCCCCATGCACGACGCGCTGCGGGACTCGATCCAGCTCTGGTCCGACCCGCCGGTGGTGTCCGAGGACGGGCGGCGGGAGCATCCTGGGGGCGACTTCCAGTGCAGGTGCTGGGCTCAGCCGGTCATCGACGAAGGGGACTGACCGCAACCGAGGTGGACGCCCCCCGCGTTCGTGTGGTACCTCCCCGGTCATGACGCTCGCCCACTTCCACGACCGCGGCTCCTTCCGGCTGGTGTCCGGCCTCCCTGCCCCCCGACAGCACGAGGGCACGGGCGCCTGGATCTACCCGGCGATCCTCGCCCAGCCCGGTGTCCACGCCTACACGACGCCGGTTCGCGGGCGGGTGTACACGCCGGCCTCGACCCTCGCTGACCCAGCGTGGCTCGACTCCCTGGCAGGGATCCCGCTGGTCGATGACGACTACGTGCACGCCGACGGGGTGAGCCCGGAGTACCTCGCCCAGCACAGGATCGGGCACATCGTCCGCGCGTGGTGGAGCGAGCCGGAGCAATCCGTGCTCGCCGAGGTGCAGGTCGACACGCAGCGCGGACTTGATCAGATCGCCGCGGGAAAGACCGGCCTCTCCGTGGCATATGACGGAGACCCCAAAGCCCAGACCGGCGACTTCAACGGAGCCCCGTTCGACTTTGTGGTCGAGCGGCGGTACAACGCGAACAACGTGGAGCTGACCAGCTCCCCGCGACACCAGGGCGCCGCCCTCTTCGCCGACTCGGAGGATCCCGGTATGGACCCCAAGAAGCTCATGGAACTCCTTGCGAAGCTGGCGCCCGACGTCGCCAAGCGCTTCGCCGACAACGCGGGGGCCGACCCCATCTCCATCCTGCTCTCGATGCTCCTGGAGCAGTACGGCGGGCGGATGGCGGCGGACGCCAAGTGCGCGGACATGGAGGCCAAGATGGCCGACATGATCCCGCGCCCGCCCCCTGGTGACGAGGCTGAGGCTGAGGCCGAGGTGGAGGAGTCCGCGGGCGAAGACATGGCCGACGCGCCCGCCAAGCGGATGGCCGACAGCATCCGCCTCGCCGATCGACTCGGCATCGAGTTGGGCGAGATGACCCTGGCGCAGCTCCAGCGCGCCATTCTCAAGAAGGCCGGCCACCGCATGGCCGACAGCCTCACCGGCGAGGCCCTGGCCGCATCCGTCGAGACGGTCCGCGCCTCGACTCCGGAGCCCGACGCCTGGAGCGGCTGGGAGCGCAAGCCCCTGAACCGCGAAACCACCACTCCGAGCGCTGACCCGCTCGACGCAGTCTGAGGTACACCATGAGCGGATGGGCTCCACTTATTCCGGTTTCCTCGCTCGCCGATGGCAGCGTGGGCCGGTTCGTCTTCGGCAACAAGGACGCGGCCACGATCCTCTCGGCGCTCAGCGCCACCGAGGGCGTGCCGCAGATCACCACGATCAACGTGACCGGAGCGACGAACAGCTCGCTGTACTCGGTCCGCGTGCAGACCACGGTCAGCCAGTTCGGCGGCTGGGGCTTCGCGATCGATCGCACCGTCGAGTTCACGACCGACGGATCGGCCACCCAGACCACGCTCCGGAACGGCCTGAAGCTCGCGCTGGAGGACGACGAGGTCATCGGCGCGGTCTTCAACGTCTCGGTCGGCAGCAACACGGTGATCCTCACGGGCACCCAGGGCGGCCAGTACTACACGGCCACCGTGAGCTTCCCGGACAACCCGTCGACGCAGCTCACCCAGACCGCCACCCAGGCCGCCGCTGACGGCCCCTCCTGGACCATGGGCCGCTTCGTGGAGGACGCCGGCAGCGCCACCACGAACAACCCGAGGATCCAGGACATCACCGCCATCGCGGTGGGCTCCAGCATCAGCTACGCGATCGGCCACGGCGCCTCGGCCACCTACTCCGGCCGGTTCTCCGCGCAGTCCACTGCGACGGGCGAGGTCATCAACGTGGTATGGGGCCCCGTCGCCGCGGGCGCCGACCTGGCCGCAGCCCTGGCCGCGATCGACGCCGCCCTGACCACCGCGGTGATCACCACTGCGGGCATCACCGGCGCGACGGTCGACACGAGCTCGCCGAACGTGGTGGTCAACCTCCCCGCCGGCTGGAACAGCCTCACCCAGGTCTCGACCAGCACCACGGCCGCAGGCGGCGCCACCATCGCCGGCACCGTCACCGAGGCCGCCACGCCGCCCCGGTACTACCTCATCCGCGACCCGCTCGACCGTGCGCCGATCCGGGGCATCGCCAGCAACCTCATCCCGCCCGTCGACGGAAAGGTCTCGCCGGTCCCGATCGTCTACCGCGGCGCCGACACCGTGTGGATGGCCGAGGTCGCCTCCGGCACGGTCACCGTGCAGGGTGGGCAGGTCTACGTGGAGACCGCCACCGGCGCCAACAAGGGCCGCGCCACCGCGACCCCCTCGGCCACCGCCGCCCCCGTGGTGGGCGCGACGTGGCAGCGTTCTGAAACCGTCGCCGGGACCGCTGCTCCCGTGCGTCTGGCCTCGTAAGGAGCACGCACATGGACGGATTCATCCCGAGCCCCCGCGGACCCCGGTCCGTGAACATCTCCCAGAGCGCGGTGCGCAACGCCGTGCACGCCCAGATGCAGATCGGCGCCGAGGCCTTCCGCAAGGCCGGCGTCGGCGCGACCTTCGCCGACTGCACCCTGGCCGGTGGGATCCTGGTCGACCGGCGCGAGCACGCGCTCAAGGACCCGCGCCAGATCGCCGCGCACCGCGAGTCCTGGAAGCGCGGCCACGGCCGCCACTTCGCCGACGCCGCGAGCACGGTGCCCGAGGCGAACACCTGGGTGCCTGGCGCGCCGCTGGCGCCGCTGATCCGGCCCAGCGTGCTCATGCAGAACATGCCGAGCGTCGCGGTGCCGATCTGGACCGACGTCGTGAGGCTCGACTTCTTCGAGTTCGAGGGCTCCGTGTCCTGGGGCCGTGGCGGCGGGGAGAACGCCTTCGGGCGCGCCTCCTACACGGTCAACAGCCAGTGGCTGCTCACGCCGCACATCGTCTGGACGGTGGTGGAGCGGGACATGCGCCAGCAGCAGCTCGCCACGTCGCCGAACTACCTGTTCGACCCCGCGGCGATGAACATGGAAGCCGCCATGACGCTGCTCGATCTGGCCCTGGAAGACGCGATCGTCGACCAGCCTCCGGGCGTGCAGATGCCGACGCTGCGCACGACGTTCAAGCTCCAGCGGGCGTCCGACGTGGTCTATGGCGAGGACCCGGTCGAGACGGCGCTGAGCGACTTCATCAAGCAGCTCCAGACCATCTCCGAGCTGACCCTCGACAAGATCAAGCCGGACACGTGCTTCCTCACGTCGCGGATTCTCAACGGCATCTACCGGCAGCTCACCACGACGGGCGGCTTCCCGATCGACCCGATCGCGTGGCTGCAGTCGGCGCTGAAGCAGTACGGGATCACCCGCGTGATCGTCGCCCCGAAGCTGCAGGACTACGGCGGGACGAACATCGACGCGATGGTCCTGGTTGACAGCGGGCCGAACGGCCTCAAGCGCTGGTTCGCCATGGAGCCCACCGTCGTGAAGACGGTCCAGGGCCTCACCGCCGACCAGACCCTCGTGGCCGCCATGCCCGCCGGCCTGCTCGCCCGGTACCGCTCCTCGACGCTGGTGGTCGAGGTCGAGGTAGTCCCCGCCGCGTGACGCGTTGCCGTCGCGTGGTAGACTGACAGGGCGGTCCAGGTGGGCCGCCCTTGCTGCTCTGGAGAGTCCATGTCTGCTGTCGCGTTCGACGAGGTCATCCCTGCCGCCGTTCCCAGCCTCAACCGGCCGAAGCGGGAGCGGGCGCAGATCGTGCTCGACGGAAGGCCGGTCTACATTACCAACGCGCTGCCCCACACGCCCCTCGCGCTCGGCCCGGTCTTCCTGATCCCGGGCGCCCACGCGCTGGTCAAGGGGCGCGTCCTGGAGATGGAGATCACCGTGAAGGGCCCCGACGGACAGCCGGCCAGGGAGCAGGTCGCGGTCGAGCTGCCCGACGCCGCGATCCGGCTCCTGCGCCGGTGGAAGCACAACGGCACGATCACCGCCACCGGCGGCACGGACCTCGACGGGCACGAGGAGGCCAAGCGCCCCGCCGGCTCGAAGCAGATCCTCTCCTGGGGCGCGAGCCAGTGAGCTTCACCGACGCCACGATCCGGGCGAAGGCGCGCGCCCTGGCTCCGGAGCTGGTCCCCGTCGCGGACGCCCTGCTGGACGCGCGGATCCCGTGGTGCAACGCGCACTCGTCCGCGCGGGTCTTCGGGGTCTACCTCCTGGATCGCCTCGGCTACATGCTCGCCCACGCCGTGACCCGGGACCTCGCCGGGACACAGGGTGACGAGGACGCGGGTATCGGCGCCGGCGCGACGGCGGGCGCCATCGCCTCCACGTCCGTCGGCGGGATGGCCATCGGCTACGGCTCCTCCGGCGCCATGTCCCCCGCCCAGCCGCTGGACGCCTCGGAGGCCGACCTCTCCCTGACCCCCTACGGCCGCTCGGCGATGTCGCTCCTCAAGACGCGCCCCCTCGCCGTGCTGCCCGGGGCCTATTGAGGCTTGCGCACGTTTCCGGCCTGGGGTACCATGGTGGTGGTGATCGGCTTCTGCGACACCTCCACCCGGCTGAGGGACCGGGATCCATGGCTCACCAGCGGTGTCGGGAAGCGTGGGACCGACGACGGCGTGCAGATGGTGAGCTCCCCTTCGCTGACCCGCCGCCCCCAGCGAGACCCCGGGGCGGCACCTCTTCCCCTGGAGGCTGCTTGGCGCGCTTGCCCCCCAACCTCCCCGGCATGGAGGCCGCGTTCCAGCGCCTGGCCGGGCTCGACGGCGTGCTGGTCACCGCGGGCGTGCAGGGGGTCGATGCGCAGACAGCTGACGGCGAGGCCACCCTGCTCACCGTCGCCGCCACCAACGAGTTCGGCGACGACGAGCAGAACATCCCCAGCAGGCCGTGGCTCCGGACCAGCCTCGACACGCACCGGGAGCGGTGGGGGAAGCTGGCCGGGCGGGTGATCAAGGCGCGGGGGAGCGGCGGGAGCGATGGCCTGCCGGAGATCCGGTTGCTGGGCGTGGCGATGGCCGGCGACGTGAAGGACGTCCTGAGCACCGGGCCGTGGGTTCCGAACGCCCCGCTGACCAAGGCGCTCAAGGGCTCCGACCAGCCCCTCGTGGACACGCAGCGGCTTCTTCAGTCCCAGCGCGCCATGGTGGAGATGCCCGACGGGTCGAGCTACCTCATCGGCTGAGGTGAGCATGCCCGGACCCTTCGCCAAGCTCATGACCGCGAGCCTGACCCGCCTGCGCTACGCCGTGCAGACCCAGGACGACGAAGGGTTCCCGGTCGAGCAGACGCCGGCCGAGATCGCGTTCAAGGGGTCGTGGCAGCCCGCCGACCTGAGCATGACCGTCGACGATCCGGGCTACGGCGGACAGGAGCGTCGCCGGGTGTGGTCCTTCGTGGAGCTCGTGAGCGTCCGTGAGGAGGGCGCCGGCTACCCGCCCGACGAGGTCCGCGACGAGGACACCGGCCTCGCGTGGAAGGTCTGGTGGGCTCACCCCTGGCCTGCCCTGGGACCGATCCGCCGGCACTGGGAGGCGGAGGTCTACCTGCTCCAGCCGTTGCGGCCTCAAGTGGGTGTGCCGCCGGATCCGTGAGGCCGTGCTACGCTTCGGGCGGGGTGCCCATGCCCATCACCGCCGCCCAAGCCCAAGCCGCCGTCCGCGCCTCCATCCTCGCCACGCCCGGGATCGGCTCCGTCACCGTCTGGCCGGGGCAGGTCGACGCTGCCCGGGGTGGGACGTCCTACATCGTTGTCACCCAGCTCAACGAAGAGGCGCTGGGCTTCCCGGACAGCTCCCTGGACGACGGGGTGATCACCGAGACCGACGTGGTGCAGGTGCGCTACCAGATCACATCCTACGGCCTCGCTGCGGAGCCGGTGCTTCGGGCTTGGCGGACACTCGTCCGAAGCGCTGCGAACGCTCTGGGGGCCAACCTACGCGCCGCTGGGGTGGGTGTGGTCCGGGTCACGCCGCTGCTCGACGTGGCGAAGCTCTACAAGAGCGGCATGGAGCCCCGCCTGTCCTGCGACCTCATCGCCCAGTACGTCTTCGCGGTCGGTGACGACGCCGATGCTGGGGAGATGGAGGAGCTGATCGTCAACACGATCGGGCGCGGTCAGGCCGAGGGGATGGGCGAGGCTCCGGCGATCGTGTTGCCGGAGGGGTAGGTCAGGCGACGGTCAGCACGCCGCTCGTCGTGGTCGTCATCCGCCAGCACGCCCCGAGATCCGGCCAGTCGATCCCGCCGACGCTCTGCGCCTCATCGACCACGATCGGCAGGGCATCAAGCCCGACCGCCCGCCGGAGGGCAGCACGAAGGATCGCATCGGCCGCGATCCTCCGCCCCGTCGAGGCCACGCGCCACGGACGGCCATCGACCAGCACGGCGATCTCGTCGTCGGTGGCGGTGATCGTCACGGGGCCCATGTCGCCGAGCTGCGCGAGCTTCCCGGCCAGCACGCGGCCGGGCGCCGAGCGGACCAGCTCCAGCACCTGCTCTGCGCGGGTGCGGGTGGCAGCCTTCGCGGCGGCGTGGGCTGCGGTTTCGGCTGCGCGCTGTGTGATGGCAGCGGCGCGCTCCTGGTGCGCGGCCAGGAGGCGCGGGTAGGCTTCGGCGTCGGCGAGGAGTTGCCGGTCGGTGGGGCTGAGGGTCAGCGCCTCCGGGGCGATCGGCTCCGGTCCGGGGTCGGGTGCGTCCTCGGGGCGGGTGCCGCGGTCGGCGACGCGCTGGCGGTAGGTGGCCCACGCTGCTGCTGCCTGGGTGAGCGTCTCGACGCGCTGACGGGCCGACGCCAGACCGCGCTTGGTGCCTGCGACCGCTTCCTCGACCGTCGCGCGGTCGGTGAACGCGCCGGGCGCGGGCAGCTCGGCGGGGCAGTCCCCGAGGGCTCGGAGGGCTGCGCGGTGGGTCTTCCACGCTGCCGTGAGCGCGGCAAGATCGGCCCGGTCTGCTTCTGCGAGACGGACGCGCCCAACCGCGTCCGTCAGATCCTGGTGAATCAGCGGAGCCGGATTCGGCAGGGGCTCGGGGCGCGGGCCCAGAGCCTCAACCGCCCGGTCATAGGTCGCCCGCGCGTCGCTCGCGCGCTGGCACTTCGAGACGGCGACGCCGGGGCAGCCATCCACGGGCGGCTCGACCAGGGCGGCGCGCTGGCGGTCCCACGCGGCGATCTCCCGCTCGCGGGACTCCTGCGCCAGCACCTCCCCACGGTAGTACTCCCGGGCTGCTGCTGCCTCGGCTTCCCGGGCTGCGAGCGCTCCGCGGGCCAGGGCGACCTCCGCCTCCGCCGCCTCGATCTCGGTGGGCCCTGGCTCGCGTGCGGGCTCCGCAAGCGCCGCCCGCCTCGACGTCCACGCCGCACGCTCCTGCTCGCGCTGGGCGGAGGCAGCCGCCGCCCGCTCGTGCTCCGCCACCTCGGCGAGCGCTTGTGCCGCTGCGGTGACCTCGCGCTCCCACCGCGCGACAGCCTCACCAGCCGCGTCCTGCTCCCCGTCCAGCGGCTCAGCGACCGTGGGCTCCACCGGCTGCGTAGCGTCCCACCGGGCCTGCTCCGCCTGCCGTGCCGCGTGCTGGGCACCGGCTGCCTGCCACGCCACCACGAGCGGGGTGTGCGCGGCTACATCTGCGCGCGAGGCCTTGACCGCCTGCTGCGCCGTCCGTGCCGCGGCGAGCTGCTCAGCATCGGGCGCCACCGGCTCAGGTCCAGCCGACGCCCGCGCCGCCTCGTCAGCCTGCCCCTGCGCGTGAGCTGCCTCCTGCCGGGCCACGCGCACCCACTCCCCGGCCCGCTTCTCGTCTCGTGGCTCGCTCTCGGCCAGGTCGGCGGCGAGCAGCGCCGTCACGGTCGAGCCGGGCAGCACGCGCGCCAGGAACTCACGGAAGGCCCGGCCGCTGCCGGCACCCTCCGCCAGCTCGCGCCAGGCCATCGGAACCAGGACCAGCCGACCCCGGTCCGCGTCGGTGAGCTCACCCAGGTAGGGAGCAAGCCCCGCCTGCGACGAGATCCGCACCGTCGCACCATCCGCCGTCTGGATGGAGATCGTCGGTGTCCCGCCGGGCGTCCGCTTCCTGGCGATCTGGACCCCGGACGCCAGCGAGACGATCACCAGCGCTGCTTCCCCGGCCCGCTGCAGGGCGCCATCCAGGGTCGAGCCCCAGAGGCACCACGCGATCGCTGCGATGAGCGTGCTCTTCCCGGACTCCGACGGCCCGGTGATCGACGCTGACGCCGGCAGCGTCAGGTCTGTTGACTCGTGCGGGCCGATGCCCGACACGCGAACCCGTGTGATCATTCACACCTCCTACCCCAAACGTACCACGCCCCGGAAACACGCGCAACCCGGACCAGCGTAGCGCCACCATCTCCCGCGTGGTACCGTCGCTCCATCCAGGAGGCGCCATCCATGACCGCGCTCGCGCGAAAGCTGGTCATCACCACCACGCTGCTCCCCCGGGCAGGCGTCGGGGTCACCCTGGGGACGCCGGTGATCCTCTCCGCCGACACGCTCGAAGGCGGCGGGGCCGGGTCGTTCATGACCTTCACCACGTCCACCGAGGTTGCTGCTGCCCTGGCGGCGTCGCAGATCACCAGCACGACCGCGACGAACCTCGACGCCGCGTTGGGGCAGGAGTTCGCGCCAGCGTCGGTGGTCGTCTGCACCTACGGCGTGGGGGCTCCAGCCGACGCGCTGGACCTCCTGATCGCCACCGGCAGCGTCAACGTGGGGATCATCTACCTGCAGACCGCCACCGAGACGGTGCTGGAGACCTTCGCCGCGTGGTGGACGGCCAGCGCCCAGCGACGGGCCCGCTACTTCTGGGCGGTGCAGTCGGCCGATACGGGGCTGTACGGCGGCTCCTTCCCCACCTCCCTGGACGCGCTCACGGCGCTCGACTGCTGCCGCCTGTTCTACTCCGACGACGCCCAGCCCACGGCCTGCGCGTGGATGGGCCTCGCCAGCGGGATCAACATGGCGCAGGGGCCACAGGGGGCGTTCGTCCGGCTGCTGAGCGTTGCCGTGCCGACGCTCACCGAGTCGCAGAAGACGAACCTGACCACGAACAACGTCAGCTATGTGGACAAGCTCGACGAGGGTTCGGGCGCGTCGGAGCGGGTGGCGATGGGCATCACCGCCCCGAGCGGGAAGGACCTGTCCGCCCAGCTTCGGCTCATGTACGCCGCCCGGTCGATCCGCACGGTCGAGGCGGCGCTCCTGCTCCGACAGGCCACCCTCGGACGCCCCATCCTGCGCAACCTCAGCGGGATCTCGCAGGTCGAAGCGCCCGCCGAGGGCGTGATGAAGGCCCTGGCCGGCGTCGGCTACTGGACCCCGACCGAGACCTACCCCGACGGGTACCAGGTCGTGGGCGAGGTGTCCGACAACGACATCACGCTGAACGTCTACTGCGTCATCGCCGGTGAGGTCGAGACGATCACGGTTCCCATCACCGGCGAGGAGGTCTGATGCTCCAGCGCTTCGACGTCAGCAGCGACGTCATCACGATCCGCGGCGTCGTCATCCCTCCGGGCGGGACCACCACCCGGGCGACGCTCGTGCTGCCCCCGAAGGCGACGACCGCAGACAGCAACAACGGCGACCTCATCGCGCAGTTCTCCCCCGTGAGGAGCGGCACCCTCACGATCACCTGCTACGAGACGGACGCGGCCCACTTGGCGCTCTTGCAGCTCGCCGCTCAGCAGGACCTGGACCGCCTGTCCGCCACCCGCGAGGTCTGGGCTGGCAACGTCGCCAAGATGCCGATCCCCGGTGCGGCCCCCGTGCGCAAGGCGTCCTGGTCGGACGCGGTCATCACCGAGCAGCCCGGCGTGACCAGCGCCCGAGAGGCTGAGCTGCTGTCCTGGGTGCTGGCCGTCTCCGACGTCACCCGCATCGGGATCTGACGTGGCGACCCTCACCTGGAGCGGCCGGACCTACCGCGGCGAAGTCCCCGTCGGACACGAGGCCTGGGAGCTGTGGTGCGACCTCGCCCCAGCCGCCGAAGCCTCGGGCGCGTTCCGGCTGGGCTTCCTGTCGCCGAAGACCGAAGCCGAGCAGCAGGTGGTGGGCGCCACCGTCCTGCGGTGCCGCGCGAAGATCCTCGCCCACCCGACGCACCGCGACCTCGTCAAGCGCACGCTGCGCGGCTGGACCTGCGACGGCCAGGACGTGCTGGCCCACTGGTCCACCCTGTTCGCGGATCGGCCCGGCGAGCCTGCCGACATCGCCTGGGAGATCTGGTCCAGACACGGTTTTTTCTTCCCGCCGGGGGTCGAGCGCGGCGACGCGCCCTCGGCGAGCCCAGCCCAGCCCGACCCGGCAACGGACGCCGTCTGAGCGGCGAGCTCGTCGACGGCCTGTACGTGACGGGCGTCGACGCGGACCTCTGGTCGATCGAGCTGTGCGAGCGGTTGCCCCCTCGGCTGCGTGACGTGGAGCGCTGCACGATCCGCGAGATCCTGCAGTCGCTGGCGAAGCTCGACGTCTTCGACTGGCAGCGCGAGCAGGGCGAGATCGACAGGGCGCACGAGGCTGCGCTACGACGTGCAGGGGTGACCCATGGCTGACGACGCGGGGGTGATCGACCGGTTGGTGGTGGGCGTCAGCTACCTCTACGACAAGGCCGGCGAGGCTGCGGCGCGGTCGGGGTTGACGGGGGTGGCGACGGCTGCCGTGGGCGCTGGCCTGGCGCTGGCTGGGATGGCCTACGAGGCCGCCCTGGCCGCCGACGAGGCGAACGACCTGGGCATCCGGATGGGCCTCTCCGCCTCGGAGGTGACCGCCTGGAGCTACGCCGCCGAGCGGGCGGGTGCGTCTGTCGAGGTGCTGAGTCAGGGGCTGATCACGCTCCAGCGCAACCTCGGCGCGGCTCGCGAGGGCACCGGGCCTGCGGCCGAGGCGTTCGAGAAGCTCAGGATCGACCCACGCGAGATCCAGAGCGCCGACGACGCGCTCTTCCACATCGCCGACCGCCTGCAGACGATCGACGACGAAGGCGAGCGCGCGACGCTGCGCCTCACGCTTCTCGGCGAGGCCGGGCCACGGCTGGCGGAGCTGCTCGGTCAGGGGAGCGGGGGGATCGAGGAGCTCCTGACGCGCGCCGAGAGGCTGGGCGTCGTCATCTCCGACGCGGACGCAGAGCTCAGCGGCGCCTTCCTCGACTCGCTCGGGGACCTCGGCGAGGTGGCGACCAGCACGGCGCGGCGGATCGGCTTCTCCGTCCTGCCCGCTCTGGAGCGCGTGACCACCGGGACACGGGACTGGTACCTCGCGAACAGCGATCTCATCGACCAGCGGCTCGACATCATCCTGGAGGGGATCGGGAAGGCCGCGGACCTCGCGACGACGCCGTTTGGGCGGCTGGTTGTCGCGGGCGTGGGGCTGGGCACGGCGTGGAAGGCGGCGGGCACCGCAGAGGCCCTCGCTACCGCCGCTGCTGCCTCGGGAGGGCTCGGCGGCGCCCTGGCTAAGCCTGTGGCTGGCGCGCTCGCCCTGGCAAAGCGCGGCGGGCCGCTGGCCGCCGGCCTGCTGCTCGCCACGCTGGCGCTTGAGGACCTGTCCGTCGCTGCCGACGACGGGGACGCCGCGATCCTCCGCCTCGCCGAGACCCTGGGCGTCCGCGGCGAGACCCAGGAGGGGATCGAAGCCGTCCGCGACCTGCTGTACGAGGCAGCAGCAGCGGGCGGGGTCATGGCGGACGTGATCGGGGTGGAGCTGGTCGACGCGATGAACAAGCTCGCCGAGACCCTCCCTTCGCTGCAGCCCCTCGCGGACTTCCTGGCGAGCATCGATCTGGGCGGGATCATCGAAGCCGGCACAGAACGCGTCCAGAAGGCCCGCAAGGGCTTCGAGCTGACGCGTCGCTACTACTCCGGGGATCCGTCCGTGCGCGTCCGTGAGGGGCGCGAGGCGCTCTCTGGGGTGCTCTCCGCGGACCCCCGCAGCCTGGAGGCGCTGTCGGGCGCTGGAGGGATGCTCATCGCGCCGAGCGTCAACATCCAGGCCAACCTCGACCGCGGTGAGCTCGTGCGGGCGGCGAAGGAAGAGGTGGGGCGTCAGGTCGACAGCGCGCTCCAGGCCCAGGGGGTGGAGTGATGCCCGCCGTGCTTGTCCGACAGGATGGCAGCGAGGTCGACCTCGTGCTCGACGGCGTCATCCGGTACCGCGAGGTCCAGGAGACGCAGATCAGCCAGCACCCGGCGCAAACGAGGACCGTCTTCACGGACAACCAAACCCGCCTGCAGATGCCGATCAGCTTCACCTGGATCGTGAGCGAGACGCCCATGATCGCCGGGCTCACCCGCGGCCAGGAGCGCCTCGACGAGGTCCGGGCGTGGCTGGACGGCAGCATCGGCCACTTCGTGACGTACTACGACCCCGACATGGCCGGGCAGATCCGGCCGAACCTGCTGCTGCAGGCGTGGCCGATGGAGCGCGCGGGGACCTACGGGGTCACCTACGAGATCACCCTGATCGAGTCCCAGGTGGCCGACGTCCGCACCGTGGAGCTGGGGCCGGACCGGACGCCGCGGACGGGGCAGACGGCGCGCTCCGATGTGGCGGCAGGACGTGCGCCGGAGCAGGACCGGGGGGGCCAGCCGACGCGGAGGAAGTCGACGCTCGTCATTGGCGGGGAAGCCGTTGGCGCCCTCGCACCGAGGTGATTCATGCTCCAGATCCCCCTCGACGCCCGCTATGACCGCTACACCCTCCAGGTCGACTTGGAGGGGGTCACCGTCGGCCTGCGGGTCTACTGGCTCCCCCGGGTCGCTGCGTGGTTCGTCGACGCCCTCAGCGCCGCCGGGGAGGACGTGGCGGTGGGTGCGCGGCTGACCCCTGGCGCGCCGCTTGCCCTGCCTGCTGCGTGGGAGGGAGGGCCGCCGGGGAGGTTCATCTGCACCGGGCCGGACGTCTACACCCACGACGATCTGGGCGTGCAGGTCCAGGTGCTGTACGTGACGGCGGCGGAGATTGAGGCCGCTGCGGAGGGCTGACCGCGTCAGGGCGCGCCCTCGTTCGGAGGGATCCTGCGCCCGCAGTCGAGCGACCAGACCGCGCCGCCGTCCGTCACGAGCCCCCTGCTGGCCCCGTCGTACCTCGGCGCGTGCGCGCTCCACGTCCACCGCGGGCGCCACCGACCGCGAGGCGGGTAGAGCGGGTGCGGAACGTCGGGCTCGTCCGGGTCCGCCCTTCGCAGGCTCGGGACCGCAGCGACGTCCTCAGATGCCGACCGTGGCCGGTACGCTGGAGGATCCCAGCGCGCCGGAGCGACCGCATGCGCGAGCACCGACTCAGCCCACGCGCGGATCCCGACTCCCGGAGGCGGCTCCGAAGCTGGACCAAGCTCCACGCCGATCGGCTGCGTCCAGCGCTTGAGCGCCTTCCTCGCCTCGCGCGTGGCCATCGACCAGTTCTTGCGCGGCCACGCGAGCACACGCAGCCGATGCGGACCGATCACGCCGATCGCGATCCCGTCGTGGGTGACGAGGTGTACAGCCAGCGATCGGGCCATTGTGTCGCGACTCCTACCCCATCCCTACCACCGCGCGGAAACGCACGCAACCAAGTTAGCCCCCGCGCGAGGTGCCCATGTTCCAGCGCGTCGTCCGGCTCGCGATCGATCCCACGAACGGCCAGGGCCAGGAGTTCGAGGGCCTCCGCCTGGAGTTCTCCACCCGCCGCACGAGCCAGGGCCTCGACGCCGCGAACCTCCGCGTCTGGGGCCTCGGCGAGGACTCCTACGGCCAGATCCAGCGCTCCGACACCCTGGTCCGGCTCATCGCTGGGCACCTCGACACGGGCACCGGGGTCCTCATGCAGGGGACCGTGGTCAAGGACTCGCTCCGGCGCCGGGTGGAGGCGGGGGAGGTCATCACCGAGTGGCAGGTGCACGAGGCCGGGGTGTCGCTGGCGTCGGTCCGGCTGTCGGCGTCGTGGCAGGGGCAGGTGACGGCGCGGGAGGTGGCGAACTACGTGGCGGACCAGCTCGGCGTGGGGCGGCTGCAGCAGGAGTTGCCCACCGAGGCCAGGTACGCGCGGGGATACGTCGTCTCGGGGGACGCACGGCAGGTGCTGCGAACGCTGGCGGCGGACTGCGGGTGCACCTACGCCATCCAGGGCGGGCGCCTGGTGTTCGTGCCGCGGGCGGGGACGCTGCGGACCCGGTCGCTGTCCTTCGGGCCGGACTCCGGGCTTGTTGGGTGGCCCGAGGCTGCGGATGGCGGGAAGGTGGTGGCGGAGGTCATGCTGGCGCCGTCGGTGCTGCCGGGGGACCTGTACCGGGTCGAGGGGGAGCTGCTGGCGGGGGACTACGTGGCGGAGGTGGTGGAGCACGATGGGGATTCGGGGTGGTCCAACCCCTACTATACGCGGATCACGGGGCGGCGGGCCTCGTGACCAGCGGCGACTCGCCCCAGATCTTCCGCCACGCCGCGCCGGAGCCAGTGGGTGCGGACGGGCGGCGCGGCGTCCTGCCGGTCGACCGCCTCCACCTCGTCGAACCAGCACTGAGCGAGCAGCCCCCGTGCCTCGCTGGTGCCCCAGTAGCGGGGCTCTGCGGCGCCGAGGGAGACGCCGAGGTCGTAGCCTTCCTCGTACGCGGCCTTCACGGCTGCGATGTGCTCGCGGATGGTGGGGCGGCGGCCAAAGCTCTCCCGCAGCATCCGATCGGCCTCTCGGCCCTCCGGCGTCTGCAGGGTCAGCCGGTCGCTGTAGCCGCACTCCGGGGTGCAGAGGACGGCCGCGGTGGTGCCGCGCCAGTCGACGCGGAGGGGGAGGCCGCAGGCTGGGCAGGCGGGGTCGGCCCGCGAGGCGTCAGCGTCAGGGCAAACGACGCACGGAACGCCCCCTGTTCTCCAGTCGGTCAGCCGCCAGCGCGGGCCAGCATCACCGATGCTGGCAAACACAAACACCGGCTCGCCGTCGTCTACGAACACCACGCGCCCGACGTGCGCTTCTCCCGGCGCGTCTGCGCGCGGAAAGAGGAAGACGTCGCCAACGCGGGGATCTTGCTTCGGGTCCCTCATGAACACCTCCACCCACAACCTACCACCGCACGGAAACACGCGCAACCCCGCCACCCACGCTACGCTCCCACCATGTCCACCCCGACCCTCGCCGATCTCATCCTCCAGGCCGGACCCGCGATCCGTCGCGCCGTCCGTGTCGCCGTCGACGTGGAGGTCATCGCCTACTACCCGTCGACCCAGACCGCTGACGTCCGGCCGTGTGTGCCGGATGACCCGCGACAAGCCCCCGACGGCAGCATCACCGCCGCGACGCCCCCGGTGATCTACGCGGTGCCGGTCCGCTGGCAGGACGGGGGAGGTCGAGCGCTTCGGTGGGGCCTCGACCCAGGCGACAGGTGCGAGGGGATCGTGCGGCACAGGTCGCACGACCAAGTGGACTCGGGCGCCGCGGTGCCGGTGGAGCTGCTGTCGTTGAGGGAGTTCGACCTGTCGGACATGGTCCTCTACCCGGGCGCGCGGCCTTCCACCGACGAGCTCACCGCGGGGGAGTTCCGCAGCGACGGACAGCCGGTGTTCGTGCTGCCGACGGGGGAGGCGCTGTTCGTCGGGGCCTCCACGGCTAGCCGCGCGCTCGCGCTGGCCCAGGAGACCGCCGCCCGGATCGAGCGGGTCGAGGCGTACCTGAACAGGGCGACCTACTCGACACCGGCCGGGGCCACGGTTGCGCCGTCACCCGCGCCCTTCACCGGCACCACGTCGCTGTTCCCAACGTGCGTTGCGTCGGTGGTGGTGGGCTCCGTTGCGGCCACCACAGAGGCCGCGCTACGAAGCACGCGGATCAAGGTCGACACCTGAGAGGGCCCCCATGCGCACCTTCACCCGCCACCACCTCCTGCAGTCCGCCGCCGCCCTGCTCACCGTGGGCTGCGCGGAGGAGGCGCCCCGGCTCACGCGCGAGACCTTCCTGGAGCGCCGCGCCAAGGCCCAGGTCCTCCTCCGGGTGTGCATGTTCGACGTCGCGGGCCGCGGGTTCGGCCAGGGCGTGTTCGCGTGACCGCACCCACCTACGCCAGGCGCGCGGACGGCTCCGTCGACCTCCCCATGCGGCTCGTGACGGGGCTCGCAGCGATCCGGGTCCACATCCTGCACCGGATGCGGACCAGCCTCGGGAGCGCGCTGGAGGACACCGCCCGGGGGCTGCCCTGGTACAGCTGGTTCAACCGGCCCGCGATCCCGCTGGTGGAGATCCAGGCGGCCGTGCGGCGGCAGCTCCTCCTCGTCGACGGGGTGGTCGGGGTCGAGTCAGTGGTGGCGTCGCGAGTGGCTGGGGCGCTGTCGATCGCCTGCCGGGTCCGGGTGAGCGTGGGTGGGCAGGCGCTGTCGACGGAGCTGGTGATCGCCGATCCCTACCAGACCTCCGGGCCGCTGCCTTGGTTCCAGATCACGCAGGTGGCGTGAACACCTGCGCGGCCACGATCGCCAGAGCCTTGATGTCCACCTCCAGGGCGCCGTCGTTGGTTCGGGTGTCGTCGGTGGGGTCGAGGTCGGCGAGGGCGGGCAGGATCGACGCATCGCCATCCTCCGTTGGGGACCACGTTCCTGGCTGGCCCCCGTTCCCGTCGAGCATCCACGTGCGCCGTGCGAACATGCGGAACCAGAGCACGCCCTCGCTCACGTCGGCGCCCACCCTTGCGCCGAGCCTCGCCATCACCTCCAGCCGCGTCATGCGGTGGGTGAGGTCGAGCGTGAGGGCCGCTGCAGCGGGCAGGATCATCGCCGCAGGCTGAATGGTGGTGGGCACGAGCCACACATACGCCGTATCGCGGACGCCCCCAACCACGATCCCAGGGCGGCCCCACACGAAGACCCGCGCCCCCTCCCACACGCCGATCCCGGTGGCGGGGAGGGTTGTTCCGGTGGGGCTCATGACCGCATCGCCCGGGGCACCCAGGAACGACACCGGAAGGCCAGAGCTGGCCCACAGGTAGACAACCCGGTAGCTCTCGGAGCCACCTGGCGAGAAGTGACAGGCCGATCGAGCCTCCACCACCCGGCCGTCGCTCGCGGTCCAGCGCGACCCGATCTCTCGGGAGAAGCTCCAGGTCACGCCAGGGTAGGCCCGCCGAAGCCGATCGATCACCCTCACGGCCTCACCCCAAGGCGCTTCGCGCCGTCCCAGCCCGAGGTCGGCCCCGTGCCGATGAAGGCCGCGCCCTCCATCGTCCGCAGGTTCGCGCTGCGGTCGTAGCTGCCCTGCACCTCGCCGCGCCCTCCGCACACGTTGCAGGCCCCCATGTCGAGCACCTGGCCCCGACACGAGCACCCGCCGGCACCGCTGCAGCACTCCGTCTCCCAGCTCCCCGAGCCGTTGCAGCCGGGGCAGGTGGTCACCGGGTCGAAGCGCCCGGCGCGGATCGCCTCGCCGGCGGCCACCAGCGCGTCCTCGCGCGTCGGTCCGGCGAGCGCGTGGTCGTGCCCGTCGTCGTCGGTCCAGCGCACCGGCGCGAGCACGGGGCGGCGGAGCTCGTCCTCCTCCCAGCGGTGGACCGCCCACCACACGGCGGGAACGAGGTCGGTGCCCGGCCCGTCGGGCTGATCGTGCGTCTGGTAGGGCGCAAGGTGGGCGTGCTGCTCCCCCAGGGCGAGCGCCACCTCCTCGATCGTGGGGGCGGTGGCGATCCGGTAGGTCCGCACCATCTCCGCTCGGGCGGCGTCGAAGAGCTCGGTGAGCTCGGGCAGATCCGGGCTCTTCGCGGTGAGCCGCTGTCCCTGCTCGCTCACTGGGTCCATGCCGACCCCCAGCTCGAGCAGGGTTCGGCCGCCGTTCAGGGCGTGGGTGAGCTTCGGGACGATCTTGTCCGCGTAGTTGACCAACCGCGCCTCGATCGTGTCCTGGCGCTCGTAGGCCTCGATCGTCTGCACGATCCAGGCCTCGGGCCCGAACTCCGACCGCAGGCGGGCGAGGGCCTCGGCCTCGCGGGCGGCCTTGGCGCGGCGCTCCTCGGCGGTGAGGGCGATCGAGACCGTGTCCCCGGCGTAGGCCTCCACCACGTCGTGAACAATGGCGAACGCGAGGAGCTTCCCGAGGTCCACCCGGTCGCGCAGCGTCGGGAGCTGGGCGAGGTCGGCGACGAGAAGGCAGAGCATCACCGTGTGGTCGGTGTCGGTCTCCCGGCGCGTGCCGTCCTCGTGGTAGGTCGCGCGGTCCACCCGCCCCAGGGCGAGGGCAAGGCGGGCGGTGAGCAGGGCTCGGGCGATCACCGGCCACCCCCGTCGGTGTCCAGGTCTGGCAGGTCCGCACCGTCTAGCAGCTCGGCCTGACGATCCCAGGCCTCCTGGGCGGCGCTCTCGCGCCCGGTGACGCGGTTCGGAGCCCCGCAGTCCTCGAAGGGGGTGGCGAGGCCGGATCCGTTGCAGGTGGGGCACGGGCCGTTGTCGTGCTCGCCGCCCTGCATGGTGTCGGGCCCGTGTCCGAAGCCCCCGCAGTCCGCGCAGGGTCGGGGGCCGTCGTCCTCGTCGTCCACGTCCTCCACGGTGCCACCGTCGTCCAGGTCGCTGATCGCCAGCTCGGCATGGTCGATCGCCTCTTCGATCTCGCGAGCCGCGAGGAGCGTGGCCGGTGTCACCGCGAGCGCGGCGCGGAGCAGGAGCGCCGCCTCGACCGCGGCGACCGCAAGCGCCGCGTCTGCGGAGTCGAGCGGCCACTCGTAGGCCGACGCCACCGAGCCAATCCGGGGCTCGCGGAAGTCGCCGATGTGGCGGCCGTCAAGAGCGTGGACGGTAGCACCGTCCAGCGTGAGGAGCACAAGGCAGCCACGGTGCTGCTCGTAGCCGAGGGCGGCGAGGTCGGGGGTGAGGACGTCGGACATGGGGCTCTCCTTCGTGGGTGGTTGCTCTCGGAGGGCCGCCACACGCCCACCAGGGATGGGGCGGCCTTCGGAGAGGCGGACCGGTGAGGGTCCGCGGGTGAGTGGTCATGCGCCGAGTAGCTCGCGGAACAAGGCAAGGGGCGCGCCCACCGGGGTGGAGTCGGTGCAGCGGAACGGCGTCCCGCGCAACGCGCGGACCAGCCCGCGCGCTGCCGTGTGCTCGGCGACAAGCGCCCTCCCGCCACGACTCAGGGTGTCT
>Ga0075471_10000096_pt1 | contig 40496 bp, 31 predicted proteins | sample DEB19_08_DNA_2_FD_74787 | JGI IMG/M metagenome (GOLD analysis project Ga0075471, IMG submission 74787) | Aqueous microbial communities from the Delaware River and Bay under freshwater to marine salinity gradient to study organic matter... | ecosystem: Environmental > Aquatic > Marine > Coastal ...
GGGGCATCAGCGCTGTTCTCTGACAATTAAAACTCAAACCCCCATTTTCGCCCGCAGCCATGGGCGCAGAAGCTTGGGAGTGCTGGCGATGCCATCCCTGACAGGACTCCTTCCGCATCCGCGTCCATCCGGGGTTGAACTGGTGTTTGAAGGATTCGGTTGGGCCCCGATGAACCAGGCCATTGCCGGTGAGATGGTTTTACAAGAAAGAACAGGAAACCATCGATGCAGAAGAGTCAACCCATGGCAGAACGAATCCTCCGGATCCTGCGGGAGGCGGATGGAAGCGAGCGGAAGCCACGAGGATCTGTGCCGGCGCCACAACATCAGACCGCCAACCTTTTACCGCCGGAAAAAGCAAGCATGGGGCATGGGCTTGAGCGGGGCGCAGCGATTGCGGGAACCAGCGTATGTGGTGAACAAGAAACCGGTGCAGTGGATTCGCCGGGAAGAAGGGCTGCCGCAGCAGTCGCCGGGCTTGCAAACGCCCGCACAATTTGCGCAGAGTCAGGAGCGAGAAGGTTCCGGCTCCAGTCGGGCTGCGCCCTTCTTACGCCGGAACCTTGAGAGAAGACAGAGTAACGAAAACAAGCAACAACCACGGAACAACCTCTCATCGAAGGCGGCCTAAAATGTGTGGCCAGTCACAGGAAAACCTAAACCCAAACCAATGCTTGGATTAACACACCAGCGGACCAGAAAGTTGACCCCGGTCAGACTGATCGTTTTTTCCGGGTCTCCGTCCGCACCATTCAATGGCGCACAATGAACTGGAGACTCTCCAAATCCCTGGGCGTGGGGCTGCTTCTCTGCTCGCTGAGGTTCGAATGTCTCGCCGAGACTGAGCCGTCGCCCAAGCCCTCTATCGGCATCCTCTCGCTGTCGGTGGATGGACGGGAAGTGAAACAGCCTATCGATCAGCCGCTCCGCCTCTCAGCCTTCCCAGGCTCGGTGGATATCAATTTTGGCCCCGTGGAATATCGGGAAAAACAGCCGTCCGATCCCATCCGCATCCGTTATAAACTGGAGGGCGTGGACGACAGATGGCGGGAGTCGGACGGCCCAGCCAACGTTATGCGCATCAGCCTTGGGTTTCTGGACCAATATGGCAATGAGTTGATGCATGAGGATTTTGAGGCGAGAGGCCAAAGCCCAGGCTGGACGGGCGATTTTGAAACGTCCCCATTGCAACATCGGCGCGAACAAATTGGGGTGCCCTTGGAGGCCAGCAGTTTCTGGGTCGTGATCAGTTCAGCTGGCGCCCCCGGTGTGGTCGGGGCTTACTATGTAGCCAACTTAACTGTTCGGGTTCAGAACCCCACCAATGCTCCCGCAGTCGACCTGGTCAACATGGCATTCAATCCGTGGAACAATAGGCCTGTCGGATGGGTGCGTGATGGACCGCGCGCCAACATGGCCAAAGTCCTTGAAAACGGGCGCGAAAAGCTTGGGAGGGGATTGGCGATTGTCGATGACAATGCCAACGCTCACGCCCAGTGGAACACTCCCAAGGCGCAAGGGCCAACCGTGACTCCCCTGGACACCCTGGTTTTGGAATGGGATGAAATGTTCAGCATCGGCCTGGCGCCCCCGGCAACGGTTTCCTACAAGAATCTTAAGCCGGGATTCTACCGTTTTAGTTTGGAAAGGCTCTCAATCATGGGTGAGCCCATCGGTGACCCGACGTCGTTTGTCTTTGAAGTGCTGGCGCCCTTCTGGAAGACCGCCTGGTTTTGGATTTCCGCCATGTCTGCAATGGCGGCCGTCGTGTTTGCGGGGTGGCGGTATCAAATTTCTCGCCAGTTGAAGTTGGAGAACGCCCGGCTGGCCCAGCAGCAGGTCTTGGAAGCTGAGCGCTTCCGCATCTCGCGGGACATTCACGATGATTTTGGGGCGCGGGTGACGCAGATCTCGTTGCTCAGTTCATCCGCGCAGCAGAGGGAGGGATTAAGCCCTGAGGTTCGGGCTGATTTTTCAGCGGTCACCGAGATGAGCCGCAATCTGGTTGGCTCTTTGTATGAAACGGTGTGGGCCATCAGCCCGGAGAACGACCATCTTGACTCGCTGGCCACTTACATCTGCCAGGTGGCAAACCAACTCTGCGCTCAAGCCGGGTTGAAGTGTCGGCTCCAGATTCCGGACCTGCCGCATGAAATCCCCGTCTCAAGCAGCATCCGGCATAATCTGGTGATGGCGGTCAAGGAAGCTATCAACAACATCATCAAACATGCGGGCGCAAACGAGGTGCAGATCAAAGTTCACTTCGAAAACGGACTGCTGGCCATTGAAGTGAGAGACAATGGCAAGGGATTTGATACCTCCATCCGGAGGCGTGGGAACGGACTGGCAAACATGGAACGGAGAATGAAATCGGTGGGCGGGTGTTGGACGAAAAGCTCCAAGCCCGGCGAGGGAACGAGCGTGCGCCTCGAGGTGCGATTGTCCGGAAATGGAGGCACGATCAACCGCGCCCCCGCTGCAGCTTGAGCCTGAAACGGAAAAATGAGCAAAAAACGAGATGAACTTGCCAGTGCCCCGCGCCGTGTGGCCATCGTCGAGGATGACAGCGGACTGCGGCAGCAGTTGGAAAAAATCCTCAAGTACGCCAAGCGGGCAACGTGTGTGGCCAGCTATTGCTCAGCAGAGGACGCCTTGGAACATATTAACGAGGCCAAACCAGACGTGGTGCTCATGGACATCAACTTGCCCGGAATGTCAGGGATCGAGTGCGTGGGCCACTTGCGCAAAGTGTTCCCGGACGCCCACGTCATCATGCTCACCGTTTACGAGGACAGTGACCGGATTTTCCGGGCGCTGCAAGCCGGGGCCGATGGTTACCTGGTGAAATCAAGCCCCACGGAGACGTTGCTGGAGGCGATCGATGACGTCTACAAGGGGGGGGCGCCCATGTCCAGCCACATCGCGCGGAAGGTGGTCCGCCAATTTCGCCAGGCCGAGACCGAATCGAGCGCCGCAGACAAACTCGCGCCGCGTGAACGCCAGGTTCTGGATCTGCTGGCGGAGGGTTACGTTTACAAGGAAATCGGCGACCAACTGGGCATCGGCATGGAGACGGTGAAGACCTACGTGAAGGGCATCTGCAAGAAACTGCACGTGCGCAACCGGATCGAGGCCGTCGCCAAGTTCCGGCAGAAGTAACGGGGGTTGCGCCCCGCCCCGCGGGCTTGCACACTTAACAAACGCACCGGTCAATCGCCGGCCCAGCAAGACCCGGTTGGAGTGCGGGAAATGCTCCCTGAAAAACGGGGAGGTGGAACGCGTTTTTAACACAACGAAAACAACACTTGATGCCCTTCAAAAATGGGGTTTTTCAACAATTTACGTTTGTCAGGGATACAAGCCCGCCGCCCCGCCTCCCCGCTTTGGGGGAGTAGGCATTTGCCGTCGTGCCGGGTACCTTCCCCGCGAAATCCTGACGGCGGCCCCACTAAATCCGGGCAACGAGTTGATATTGTTTGTCCTCGGACCAATTGAAGATCAGGAACCTAACTGCAGAGACAAATCAGACCATGGCCTCAATCACTACAACCAACACCTCCGGCACCACCAGCAATGGCGTAAGTTTTCGCGGGCCCTTTGCGATCATGACCTCGCTGTTTTTCCTGTGGGGATTCATGACCGTGTTCAACGACATCCTGATTCCGCGATTCAAGGAGGCGTTTACGCTCAGTTACTTTCAGGCGATGCTGGTGCAGTTCGCCTTCTTCGGTGCTTACTTCGTTGGTTCGCTGATCTATTTCATCATCTCGACCACCAAGGGTGATCCCATCGCCAAGATCGGCTATAAGAATGGCGTGGTGATCGGGTTGCTGATTTCAGCAGCGGGCAGCGCGCTGTTCTGGCCCGCGGCGGGTGCCTCTTCCTATCCGATGTTTCTGGTGGCCTTGTTCGTCGTGGGCTTGGGCTTTGCCATGTTGCAAATCGCGGCCAATCCCTACGTGACCATACTGGGACCGGAAAAAACGGCTTCCAGTCGTCTGAATCTGGCGCAGGGGTTCAACTCCATCGGCACCACCATCGGACCGCTGATTGGTGGCTACTTGATCTTCCAGTATTTCGCCAAGAGCGGCGCACATGGGGCAGACTCGGTCAAGATGCCTTACCTCGCGTTTTGCATTATTTTCGTTCTGCTGGCGGTGGTGTTCTACTTTATCCACCTGCCGCACGTGGGTGAGGGACACGTCGAGCCGGGTGCGGGCGCGTTGAAATTTCCACACGTGGTGCTCGGCGTGATCGCCATCTTCATGTACGTGGGCGGCGAGGTCGCCGTGGGCAGCGCCATCATCAACTTCCTCGGTCAGCCGAACGTGGCCGGGTTGTCCGAGGTGGACGCGAGCAAGTACGTCGCGATCTACTGGGGTGGCCTGATGATTGGCCGGTTCATGGGCGCGGTCGAACTGAGCGAAATGAAGAAGGCGAACAAGCAGGTGGCGTTGGTCGTCATTCCGCTGCTCGCCTATTTGCTGTTGTGGGTGGCCAAGAGCGCTCCGTTGGATGCATTGCAAGGCGCGAGTGAGGCTTCGATCATGGTGCTGTGGCGCGACAAATTTGTGGAGAACTGGGCGGTGTTCAAACTCTACCTGCCATTCATTGGCCTGTGCTGGCTGCTGTTCCAATTTGGCCGGGCACAGGCTGCGCGCACCCTCGTCATCTTCTCGCTCACGGTGGTGGCACTCCTTGTCACGGCGATTCTGGTCGGCGGCAAGTTGGCCATGTGGTGTGTCGTGGCGGTGGGGCTGTTCACCTCGGTAGGCTGGTCGAACACGTTCTCGCTGGCGCTTGAGGGAACGGGCATCTACAAGAGCCAGGTGTCCTCGCTGTTGGTGATGGCAATTTTGGGCGGGGCCATTCTGCCACCTCTACAAGGTTGGTTGGCTGACCATACGAACATCCAGTTCTCTTTCATCGTGCCGTTGATTGCCTACGCCTACGTGGCGTTCTACGGGGCCAAAGGACATAAAGCGCGCCGCCCAGCCACCCCATCCACCACCCCCTGAGATGAAACATGCGCTTCATTCCGATAAGCGCGTGGTAATGACGCTGGATGCGGGCGGCACCAATTTCCGCTTCTCCGCCATCCGCGCGGGCAAGCCGGTGGCAGCCATGGTGAGCATCCCATCACGCGGCGCAAATCTGGAGCAGTGCCTGGCCGATATCGTCGAGGGTTTCTCCCAGGTTCGGGCGAAATGTCCCGCTCCTCCGGTGGCCATCAGCTTCGCGTTTCCGGGGCCGGCGGATTATCCGAACGGCATCATCGGCGACCTGGGCAACCTCCCTGGTTTCCGCGGTGGCGTTGCCCTCGGGCCAATGTTGCAAAAGAAGTTCGGGATCCCAACGTTCATCAACAACGACGGCGACCTTTTTGTCTATGGGGAGGCCATCGCCGGGTTTTTACCCTACGTCAACGGGCTGCTGGAGAAGGCGGGTAGCCCGAAGCGTTACAAGAACCTGTTCGGCGTGACGATGGGGACGGGCTTTGGCGGTGGCATCGTCCGCAACGGTGAACTGTTCATCGGTGATAACTCCATGGCCGGTGAAGTCTGGCTGCTGCGCAACAAGCTCGATCGCGGAATGAACGCCGAGGAAGGTGCGTGCATCCGCGCGGTGCGGCGCGCGTATGCCGAAAAGGCCGGCATCCCCTTTGAGAAAGCACCGGAACCCAAAGTCATCTTCGACATCGGCCGCGGCAAAGCGCCCGGCAAGAAGGCCGCCGCGCAGGAGGCCTTCCGTCGCTTGGGTGAGGTTGCCGGCGATGCGATGGGCAATGCGCTGACGTTGATTGATGGCCTGGCTGTGATCGGCGGGGGCGTTTCCGGCGCATGGCCGATGTTCCTGCCCGCCCTCGTGGACGAACTGAACAGCTCCTACACCGGGCCGGGCGGCAACCGCTTCCGCCGCCTCGCCGCCAAAGTTTTCAACCTCGAAGACAAGGCGCAACTGAAGAAGTTCCTCAAGGGTGAAACGAGGGAGATCGTGATTCCCGGCACGAAGGCGAAGATCAAATACGATCCGCTTCAGCGCCTTGGCGTGGGCATGTCCCGGCTGGGAACGAGCGAGGCCGTGGCCATCGGGGCGTATGCCTTCGCGTTGAGGCAGTTGGCGAAAGTTTAGGCTCCGGTTCACAAGCGTCAGCAGTTTGCCGCCGCGTCCGAAACACAGACCAAAACAAGAGTTCAGATGAAAATACTATCCGCATGCCTTTTCGGACTCGCGTTGCTGGCCGCGGCTCAATGCCGGCTGCGCGGCGCTGGGGCGGGGGATGTCCGTCCCAACATCCTTTTCATCTATACCGATGACCAGTCGTTCGAGGCGGTTTCCGTCGTTCAAAAGGAATTGGGGGAAAAAGGACGTTTCCCCTGGCTGAAGACGCCGAACATGGACCGGATTGCCGCCGAGGGGGTGCGGTTTCGGAACGCGTTCGTGGTGAATTCGCTTTGCTCGCCCAGCCGCGCTGTGAATCTCACCGGGCGCTACAACCACCTGAACGGCATCGCCTCCAACTTCCGCCCGTTTCCAGTGGACAACGTCACCTGCGCCACGTTGCTCCGCGCGGCGGGCTACACTACGGCCTACGTTGGCAAGTGGCACATGGACAGCCAGCGGGCCCGCCCCGGGTTTGACTATCACGCCACTTACATCGGCCACGGGCGGTATGCGAATTGTCCGTTCATCGTGAACGGCAAGGACACTCCAACCGAGGGCTGGGTGGACGATGTGGCCACCGATTACGCCCTCCAGTTCATCCGACAGCAGAAGAGTTCCGGAAAACCATGGTTCCTGATGCTTGGATTCAAAACGCCCCACCAGCCGTGGGAGCCGCCGGCGCGGACAAGGAATCTTTACGATGGTGAACTGGCGCGGTCAGTGCCCAACCTGAACACGCCTCCGCCCTACGGCGGCGAGAACAAGAAAACCAAAGCGGCCGGGCAGATACCGCCGAAAGTTCCGACCAATCTGGATTATTTCCGGTGCGTGACGGCGTTGGACGATTGTGTGGGACGTCTCATGGATACGCTGGACGCGGCTTATTTCACCTCGAACACCATCGTCATCTTCACCTCTGATAACGGAGTCTATCTCGGCGCCCATAGCGCTGGCGACAAGCGCAGCGCCTACGAGGAGAGCATCCGCGTCCCGTTTCTGGTGCGTTACCCGGCGCTGGGCGCGAGCCGCGGGCGGACGGTGGACGAAATGGCGCTGAATCTGGATCTGGCGCCCTCCCTCCTGGACTTCGCGGGCGTGCCGGCGCCGAAGGAAATGCAAGGCATGAGCTGGCGGCCTTTATTGACCGGCAAATCTGGATCATGGCGCCAGAGCTGGTTTTACGAATACTTTGCCGAAAATCAACAAGGCACGCGCATTCCTGACATTACCGCCGTCCGCACCACCGACGCCAAGTTGATTCGCTATCGCGGACATCAAGCATGGAACGAGCTGTTCGACCTCAAATCCGATCCATACGAAACGCACAATCTCTACCACAATCCTGCCCACGCCTCTTTGAAGGACAAGTTGCAAGCGGAACATGACCGGCTCGCGAAAGAACTGGGTTACACCGTGCCTGGCTTTGTGGATCGTCCGCCCAATTGGGGCAAACCCGGCAGTCTGGCGGGAGATCTGAACAATCCATAAAGGCCAGAATCCACTGATTCATTGGGGTTTTGCCGATGTTCCCTGCCGCGCGAAACCTGCCCTTTTTTCTTTGCGGCCGGCCTCCCCTCTTTGGGGCAATCGCCGCAATCCGTGCATTCGTGTAAGTTGGAATTCATCGCGAAAGAGCTCCAGAGCATTCTTCGTGGCGGTCCGGCTGAATTCACGAACAGTTGTGACCATCTTGCAATGGAACAATTGACTTCATCTCTACTTATACCAACTACCTTGGATACTCGGCATAATGCTCCTCGAGCAAGCGTCATCAATTGTTCTTTCGTGCCAGCGTCATCGAATGCGGCGGCCTCCCCGCTTTGACTGGCTTGGAAAATTGGGCGGAGTCTTGAAGGTGCCGCACAAGAGTCACGCGCACAAAGACGTGGCCGCCAGCGCCGAGTTTCAGGGGAGGCTCTGCGCACAGCTCCAGAAGTCGATAAGTGCGCAAAGACCTCGTGAGAATAAAAAAGGCCAGCCGGTTGGCTGGCCTGGATTGTTGAAATTGATTCTCAGTGGCCGCAGCCGCAGCCGCCTTGACCATGGCTGTGCCCGTGCCCGTGATCGTGATCGTGGTTGTGGTTGTGTCCCTCGTCATCGCAGCAGCCGCCACCGCCGTTGCCGCCGCAGCAACCGCCCTGTTCGAAATCCTCCGGCTTGGGCATGCGACCGAGTTCGATGGTCTTGGAGACGTAATCGTGGATGCTGTCGCGCAGACCGTGGAGCTCTTCCTGGGCTTCGATGAAACCCTTCGCCACGGGATTGGCGAGGAGCGCGTCGCGGCTGCTCTCAAAATCAGAAATCTCCTCGCCGCTGAGCGGTAGGGATTGATGCTGCTTCTCGTGCAACGCGCGGCCTTTGTGCATGACCGTCTCGTATTGCGAGCGGGACAGCTCATCGTTCATGAAGGCGTCGATGCTTTGGCGCATGGACTTCATGGTAGGCTGGCCGAGGATGGCGTTGCAGAGTTCCTGCGTCTTTTGCAGGATGTTTGGATCTTGAGCGATGGCTGACATGATTTGGTAATTCTGCCGCGCGTTCCCGGAACAACTGCAGTGCCGGTCCCGCGACGGGCGGAGATGATTCCACAGGGCGGAGATGATTGCAAACGGCTTCTCGGGGGAGTGCTGAACTGGCCAAAAAATCAATGGGTTGCGCTCTGCCCCTGCCGTTGTCCCACCCGCTCTGGTTTACTGTGCGCATGAACACAATGCAAAAGATGCATGCCGCCCAGACCTCACAATCGCCGCCTCCAAGGCGGCTCGCGAGTTTCCACGCTGCGCCGCCAATACGTCCGAGTCACCGCCACTGGAACCGGGCGATGCGATTCGCGTCAAGGCTGCGGAGGTCTGGTTGCGGCTTGGCTGGGCCGGGTTGGCCTCGCGGGAGTTGGAGGGGGGGCGTCGCAAACTTGCCGTCACCCTTGGATACTGCGGGTGCAGATGCTGGTGTGGTCGGCGTTGATCTTGGAGTGAGCGCTTATTCGTGGCTGTTGATGCCTATTACCCTGGCAAAAATCGTTGGTTGGGAAACGTGCAGGTTTGCGTAGGGCAAGAGCATTTGACATGCTGTTCCCATTAGGCAAATCCAGGCCACGGCTCCCCTGGGCATGAAATTCAAATCCTTGCTTGCGATGGCTTGTGTGCTTTGGGCGACTGCAGGAACTGTTGCGGCACAAACCTCGGATGCGCTTCTCCAGAAGCTCGTTGAGAAGGGAATACTCACCGCCGAAGAAGCGAAGGAACTCAAGACCAAGTCGGACAAGGATTTTGCCACCGCCTACTCCGCCAGGTCCGGGATGCCCGAGTCGGTGACGACGTTCAAATTCAACGGCGATTTTCGCGGACGCTACAACGTAGATACGGCGGAGAATGATGCGTTTGTGTCGCGCACCCGGTGGCGGTATCGGGCGCGCTTTGGCTTCGTGGCGTCGCTATACGATGATTTTGAAATCGGATTACGCCTGGGATCAGGCGATTTGGACAGCGACGTAACGACTGGCACCAGCCCGCTCTCACTTTACCAAACCGCGCAGAACAATGCATCGAAGAAGGGTGTTTTTCTGGACCAGGTGTATGTCAAGTGGTCGCCCTCGCTGGCAGCTGATTGGAAGATAGCCATTACACTGGGGAAAATGGCTGATCCATTCGTTTTCAGCGAAGTGAGCTTGGGGATGGACCCAGATTACACGCCTGAAGGTGCGGCGTGGGAATTGAGCCACGCATTGTCAGATTCCCAGTCTCTGCGCTGGATCAACGGGGCATTCGTGCTGGATGAACTGGCCACTACGGGGCGAGATCCGTTCCTCATCGGAACGCAGTTGCGGGTAGATTCCAAGTGGACCAAGTGCGTCTCCACCTCGGCGGGTGTGATGTGGTTTGCCTTCGTCAATACAGATCAGCTGGCCAACGGGTCCGTGCCTAACGCCAACGTCGGCAACTGGCGGGTCATCCCTGCGGGTGGTGCGATACAAGCTGACGCCGTGCCGGTATACAATTTTAATCCCATCCTGGTGGATGCCTCGGCTACATATCTCTTTGGCCACAGTCCGCTGTATCGCGGTGCGTTTCCGGTCAAGGTGGTAGGCAGCTACCTGAACAACCCATCTGCGCCAAACAGCGGGGATAACTATGCGTGGTCCGCGGGAACCTTGGTAGGCAAAGCGGGCAAACGCGGAACTTGGGAGCTGGCGACCCAATACAAATGGCTCGGAGCAAACGCCATTTGGGAAGAAGTCGTGGATGATGATTTCGGTGGCTATTGGGCCACAACGGCGGGCCAGAACTTCGGTCGCAATGATGCCGCTGGATTCTTTGCCGGCACCAATGCGCGCGGACTTGTAAGCCGTTTATCCTATTCAGTTACCGACGCGGTCATGTTCAGCTTCCGCTGGTATCATATGCAGCTCATCAATGAGCCGGCGGTTCAACTGACGGCCAGTGCGGAGAGCTTGATGGACCGCTTCATGTTGGACGTGGATTTAAGGTTTTAGGGCAGGCGAAGAATGCGCAATGCGCCTGGCAGCAAAGCAAGTTTTGCATAAGGAAGGACACCTTCCGCTCAGCCCATGGGCTTGAGGCCGGGCTCGACATGAATACTGGTAGTCCGACAGGCTCTGGGTGCGAACTTTCACGCCGCGTTGGCGGAGCAGGTCGAATCGTCGCTTGACCACGCTTTTTTCCAGCTTGAACGCCGGAATGCAGTTCATCAGCAAGCCGACTGGCAACTGCTGAGCCTCAATGATCGTCACCTAAAAGCCTTCCTTGGCCAGCTGATCTGCGCAACTCATGCTCGCTGGCCCGGAGCTAACGCAGGCGACGCGAAACCCGTTGGGCGCGGCCCGGAGGATGCAGCGATCCGGGTGAGCGAAAGCGTATTCGGTCAGGAACATTTCAATGGCACCGATTGCCACGGGGGCGGAGTGCGAATTAAGAATACAGGCCCCTTCACAAAGACGCTTGCGGACAAATGCGTCCGCAAATCTCCGGCATGTTGCTCATTGGTGCAGGGATTTTAGCTGCCTCTAGGAATCTTCCCTCGGCGGCAAGTCCCTACCGCTCCGGGGTCCGATTCATCAACGGGTACGCCCGCCATGCACAGTGCGTCGGCACACACAGATGCAGCGGTTGGTCTGTTCTGTTGCGGTCGCCTCGTTGTAGAGCGAGTAGATTTCGCCGAAATCATCGGCTCGTTCGCGCGCCGGGCGTTTGGGTGGAAGCATACGCGGCACTTCAAGCCAGGCATGTTTGATATTCCAAACTGTTCTATTCAGGCTGCCTATAACGACTGGTGAAACGCTGCCAGCGTTGTCCAAATCACTTGAATGGCAAACTTTCTGTTGCCGAAAAGCCGCCAAATCTTGCCGGAGGAAATCAGGGCGCGAACGTTTTCACCATGTTCTCCAGTGCTGTGATCCACTGGGGATGCTCGTTCATGCAGGGAATCAGCTGGTAGCTGTCGCCGCCGGCACCGATGAAGGATTCTTTACCCCGGATTCCCAGCTCTTCAATGGTTTCCAGGCAGTCGCTTACGAATGCCGGGGACATGATCAACAGCTTTTTCACGCCAGACTGCGCGAGGCGTTCCAACTCGATGTCGGTGAACGGCTGCAACCACGGGTCCTTACCCAGCCTCGATTGGAAGGCCACTGACCATTTGGCATCGGGCAGGTTCAGTTTCTTCGCCAGCAGTTTAGCCGTTTGGAAACATTGCGCGCGGTAACAAAACTCATGCGCCGGGCTGGGGACGTTGCAGCAGTCCTTCACGGTCAGGCAATGGCACTTCGTTGGGTCTGACTTCTTGATTTGCCGCTCTGGCACGCCGTGGAAGCTGATGAGCAGGTGGTCAAAATCCGTTTTGACGGCATCGGTCGAAACGGCTGCGAGCGCCGCGATATAATCGGGGTGGTTGTAATACGGTGGCTGCACCGTCAGCTTTATGCTGGGGGCGTGTTTGGCGATGTTTTCCTGGACCCATACAACGGCTGATTCGTAGCTGGACATCGCGTAGTGGGGAAACAGCGGTAGCAGGAACAGCTCGGTCACACCCTGCTTCGCCAGCTTCTTAACCGCATCAGGCACACTCGGATTTTGATAACGCATGGCCAACTCCACGGGCACTTTTACGCGCGGTTGCAACAATGATTGCACCTTCCGGCTCGTGACGACCAGCGGCGACCCTTCGGGTGTCCAGACGCTTTGATAGGCGTGCGCGGATTCTTTGGGGCGATTGATGAGGATTATGCCCACAATCAAGCGCCGCAGCGGCCACGCGACGTCAATCACGCGACCATCCATTAGGAACTCATTCAAATAACGGCGCACGTCGGGCACCGAGGGTGAATCGGGCGAACCCAAGTTGACGAGGAGAACTGCTTTGCTCATTTGTTGGCGCTCACGTTGCCAGTCTTCAGGAATTTTTCAACCCGCTCCACTGAATTTAATCCGGAAGCAATCGAATCACCCACGGAGATACCGTCGCGGTAGTGGCCGGCGAAGAACAGTCCAGGCGTCCGATTTTCGATGTCCGTCATCAAGGTGCGGAATTTGCCGTAGCCGAGGTTGTATTGCGGGATCGCCCGCGGCCAAAACACAGTGTGTTGGAACGTGGGTTTGCCGCGCACACCAAGCAGCACCTGCAAATCCTTGCACACCACGTTAAAAAGTTGCTGCTCGGGCAGCGAGGCTAGTTCAGGGCAGCGCTCGCCACCAATGTAACTCGTCAAAGTAAGGTGGCCGGCGGGGGCGCGATTAGGGAACAGCGCTGACGAGAAAATGGTGCCGAGGATTTTGAAACCTGCGATGCGCGGAATCAGCATCCCGAAGCCGTTGCAGGGATGGGCCACATCTTCGCGACGGAAACCGAGAACGACACTGGCAACCGGTGGGTAGCGAATTTCCGAGAATACTTTCAGGTCAACGGACGTGGGTGAGACGATATTCAACTCCGCCAGCCGGAAGGCCGTCCCCGCATAGAGCACCACGCTGTGCTCTGCCTGGCCAGTGCCGGCGGGACTCTTGAATCCTACCGTCCATCCGTGGGTGTTCTGCGCCAGTTCGGTGACGCTCGTATTCAATGTCACCGCTCCACCTAGTCGCTCCCGCAGCGTATCTGGCAACACTTGGAGGCCGTCATCGAATGAAAACTTCGGCGCGCGATCCTTGGCCACTTCGCCACGCCTCTTGCGTTCGCGCGCACCGAGGATTTGGCCCTTGATCATGGAGCCATACTTCTCCTCCAGTGCGGCGAGTTTGGGAAAAGCCTGTTGGACCGAGAGTTTTTCCGGGTCGCCTGCGTAGATGCCACCGACGAGCGCGTCGATCGCGTGATCCAGAAACTCCGCGCACAAACGGCGGCGCACAAAATTCGCGATGCTTTCCTCCTGACCATCGCGCTTTGCGGGGCGGAAGGGTTCGCGCATCACGGCCAGCTTTGCACCCAACGTGAAAAGAGGCGTAGTGAAGAAGCCCAACGGTGAACCGGGCATTTCGATGGGCCGCTGGTAACGCACCACGTAGCGCGCCTCGGCTGCGGAATCGGGATTCAGGCGACGCGACTGCAGCCCCGCATCGGTCACTAGTTGGGTGATCTTTGGCGACGTTTCGAGAATGGTATTTGGGCCGAATTCCGCCAGATAACCATCGCGACGCAGCGTTTGGATGGCACCGCCCACGCGCCCGCTCGCCTCATAGACCGTCACGGGGATCCCGGCCCGTTGAAGATAGAAGCCGGCCGTCAATCCGGTGATGCCGCCGCCAATGATTGCTACTGATTTCATCCCGCGGTCTGAGTCTAGGCAATGCGCCCGGATTGTCCAATCACACGCTTGCTGATTGCTGGACGTAATTTGGCTCCGCCCGTCTGCTTCCTGGCCCAAAGTACTATTTGGTAGCGGTTTTGCTAAATGTGTGCTGTTCATGCCCGTTCAGACCAGATGTTAACGTGTCTCCGATTGGTACAACCGGAAATCACTGTGATAGCGTCCAATACGTCCATGGGGTCCAAGACGGTGCTGCCGGTGGAAGACGATTCGTCATCCGCGAGCCTTTATTGCAACCGTTCGGAGGAGGCTGGGTTCAAAACCACCTCTGCTGCGGGTACGAGCGATGCCCGGGAAGCACTGCCCAATTTGGCCGCCGACCTCATCATCGTGGAACTCCTGCTGCCCAATTGTGGAGGGCTCGAACTGATGTAAACCATCTGCGCCAATAGACGGCATAAGGACACACCAGCCCTGCTTCACTCCCAAGGTTACCTTCATGATTTGGCTCAAAAAGCCATGCGCGCCGTGGCTAGCAAGACTATTTCCTGCTCCAAATGCACTGCCGACCAGTTCGTCTCCGCAGCCCGCGCTTTGTTGGGCGAACAAGAGGTGGCTGCTATTCCCGCCCCCGAAGACCTCAAGCACGCGCTCGTCAACGCTAGTGGCGAGCTTTCGCTGCTGAGCAGGCGAGGCTGAGCACTCTTATCAGCGAACTGAAATCGTCTCAGGCCAAGCTTGAGCAGCGCGTGGAGCAGCTGAGTGCCGATCTCGCCAAGCAAACGGGTTTACGTGAAAGTGCTGATCAGCAGGTGGCTGAACTCAGTGGTCGTCGCATTGAGCAGGCGGCAGCCCTCGTCGACCAGCAACAAGCGCAGGCGCGCTTGCAAGAGCAGCCGGGAGCAATCCGGATCGAACTGGAACAACAACGCCAGAATCTCGCCGCCGAGCAGGTTTGTCTGGTCACCAAGACCAAGGAAGCTGAGGCTTTGACCGTCGACTTTGCGGCGTTACTCAGCCAGTTCGATGGTAAGTCCGCGGAGTGCCAGAAGTTGACCCAAACCCTCGCGACACCCGGCTGAACGCGACGAGTTGACCAAGTAACTGTGGGCCTTGCGGGTCACGGGCGGCAAGCATGAGGCGATGATTCAGTTGCTGGAGGCGGACATCGCAACCATCAGGTTGAGATTAATCGCGTCAGGGGGCTGTTGCAGGATGAAACGACCCGTCGCCAGCAAGAAGAGTCCAAGGTGGCTGATCTGACTCGTCGCAACGTCGATCTGGATGTGGTGATAGTTGCCAAAACAGCTCAGCACGAGCTGGCGCTGCGCTGTGGGTCTGATTCGAAGGGTTGCATGCAGAAGCAGGAGCAGCAGCTAGGCACTAATTGATCGCGTCAGCGAAGTTGGAGGCGGAACGGAAGAAACTTTGTGCCACGTCGGATGACATGAACGTCATCCAGTCGGCGTTGTGCGAAAAGGTGCGGCACCTGGATGCGCGGCAAGACGTGGATGCCAAGCGGATCAATGATTTGGAATCGCAGTCGCGGGTGAAGGAGCAAGTCATCTGCGCCCGCAATCGCGAGCTGGCCGCATTGTCCACTGCGGTTCTGGAAGCCGAGCAATCTCCAAAGTTCGAGGTCAATCTCCCGCTCGCAGTACTCGCAGAGAAGGCTTGATCAAATGGTCCTCGAGTGCCGACGCTCGCCCACCGGGGCGAGCGTGTTGTCGAAGCACATGGCGATGTTACGGATGAACAGGCGGCCGGTATCGGTTACTTTGAGGCCGGTTGCGGTGCGCTTGACCAAGCCATCGGCTTCGTAAGGAGCAAGGCTGGCTAGTTCGTTCTTGAAGTGCTCCGCGAAATTGATCCCGAGCTTCTTGCCCATCGCAGCGTGATCCAACGACAGGTCGCACATGACGCGCATGATGGTCTCACGGCGGCGATTGTCCTCCTCGGTTACGAAGTAAGCGCGGTGCAGGGGGACGTGGCCTGAATCTACGGCTGTTTGCCACGGCGCGATTTCCTTTTCGTTTTGCCAGTAGGCATCGGGGATTTGCGAGATGCTCGACATGCCGAACGCGTAGATGTCCGAACCGGCGCGAGTGCTGTAACCCTGGAAGTTGCGTTGCAGCTCTTTGTTGCGCTGAGCCACGGTCAGTTCGTCGTTCGGCTTGGCGAAGTGATCCATGCCAATATAGACGTAGCGGTCATTTTCCGTGAGCCGCTCGATGATCGTCTTCAGGATTTGCAATTTTACCTCGGCGGTGGGGAGCACCTTGGCTTGCAGAATCTTTTGTGCAGGTTTGATCCACGGGACGTGTGCGTAACTGAACACGGCGAGCCGGTCGGGCTGCATGTTCAACACTGTGTCCAGCGTGCTGTTGAACGACTTGACGGTCTGGTGAGGCAGGCCGTAGATGAGGTCGAAGTTGACAGATTGAAAACCCAGTTCGCGCATCCAGTCGAGCGCTTGCTGGGTCATTGCCTCGGGTTGAATGCGGTGAATCGCCTCTTGGACCTGTGGATTAAAATCCTGCACGCCCATGGAGGCGCGGTTGAAGCCTATCTCGGCGAGTGCGACAACATGATCGCGAGTGAGGCGACGTGGATCCACTTCCACGCTGGCTTCAATGTCGGAAGCAAAGTCAAAATGCTGGTGAATGATTTCGCCAAGGCGCCGGATTTCATCGGGCCGGAGAAAGGTGGGTGAGCCGCCGCCAAAGTGGAGTTGCACTGCCTTGCGCTTTTTGTTGATCAGCGGTGCCATCGTGGCAACTTCGCGACCGAGCGATTCCACGTAACCCATGCCGCGCTCGTGGTTCAGAGTAATCACCGTGGTGCAGCCGCAGAACCAGCAGAGCGTTTCGCAGAAGGGGATGTGGAAGTAGAGCGAGAGGCCACGTTCGCTTTGGTTGTTGGCCTCGATACGCTGCCGCAGGTCATCCCACTTCACGCCGTCAGTGAACTTGGTGGCCGGAGGATACGACGTATAACGCGGGCCGGGCTGGTTGTACTTTTCAACCAGATCGAGATCAACTTTGAGCGTGCTCATCAGAAACTACTTTGGACACGAATTTCACGAATTTCCACGAACCGTATCTACCAAGGCTTGAATGCAATCCAGCTTCGAGTCCGGAGTGACACCGTGGCCGAGATTGAAAATGTGACCGGGGCGGCCTTTCATGCCCGCGAGGATGCGGTTGGTTTCGGCAGCCACGGCTTCTGGTGTGGTGCTGATCAGGAACGGATCGAGGTTTCCCTGAATTGCGACGTTCTTTGGCAAACATGCGGCGACGTCAGCGAGGCGCACTGTCCAGTCTACTCCGATGACATTGGCGCCCGTGGCGACGAGATCGTCCCAGTTGCCGTTCGTGCCTTTCGAGAAAACGATGACCGGTGTATGACCCTTGAGACCCGCGATGATCTGCTTGATCCAGCGTCCTGAGGCTTCCTGATAGCTGGTTGACGCAAGTGTGCCGCCCAGAGTGTCGAAGATCTGGATTGCGTCCACGCCCGTATCAATCTGCATCTGCAAATAACGTGTGCAGGCGGCGGTCAATTTTTCGCAAAGCCGGTTGTAGAGCTTCGGCTCCGAGTAAAACATGGCCTTTGCGCCGCGAAATTCCTTGGCGCTGCCGCCTTCAATCATGAAGTTGGCTAAAGTCCACGGTGAGCCGGCGAAGCCCAGCAAAGCGGTCTTGGTGCCCAACTGGCCGCGTATCAATTTCAACGCCCTAGCCACGTATTGCAGTCGATCCACCACGGCGTTTACATCGAGCTTCTCCACGTCCTCGGCCGTGCGCACGGCGAAGTCCATCCCGATACCGCCCTCCTCGCGGAACTTGTAACCTTGGCCCATACCTTCGCAGACTACGAGGATGTCGCTGAACAGAATGGCCGCGTCGAATCCAAAACGGCTGATGGGTTGAATCGTTACTTCTGCCGCCAACTCAGGATTTTGCACCAGCTGCAGGAAGGTGAATTTCTCCTTCAAGGCACGGTATTCGGGCAGGGCGCGACCGGCCTGGCGCATGAGCCACACGGGCGGGCGTGGAACGGGTTCACAGCGCACGGCGGCGAGGAAGAGGTTTCGGCTGTTCATGGACTCGGCGGAGCCGGACCGCGGTCGATCGTGCTGCGGACCCTGCGCGGAACTGCGCTCCAAAGATTCTGTGCTTGTCGGATACATCACGCTAAACGCCACCCGCGAGCCGGGAAACAGCTTGGGCTGCGCACGCAAACACGGCGTTTACGTGTCACCTAGCATACGGCTAGGAGCGGGCGCAACTATACGGTAATTGCCCGTCATTGCACATTCTTTGTGGAACGCAACGCAAGCGCGGTGTTATGCAACGATGCGCACATTGTCGGCGGAACCAAAGGGATTTGGTTCATGCAACCGACAGTCGGGATCGTCCATCCATTGGCCGTCCACGAGGAAACGGTAGTGATATTTTCCGGGCTGAAGCGGCACGCTGGCTTTCCACGTGCCGGTGCGGCTTTTCCTCATGGGGATGGGATGCTGCGCCCAATGCGTAAAATCACCCACGAGACAAACGGTCTGCGCGTCCGGCGCACTGAGAGCAAACTCCCGTTTTGGAATTACTGCTGATTCCTTCATAAACACCCCACACCAATGCGGTGTAGTCCTCCCGGCAAAGATTTCCAGCGGCAGTTGTTAACTATTCGTCGTCGGCGCCGTTTTGGGGTTTACGCTCCCAAGCGCGTCGCTGGCGTTCCGGCAAGCTGGTGTCCACCTTGGCGTAATATGTGTCTTCGCCCAGCAACTCGTTCGCTGCGCGTTGCAGCCCCGATGACGGAGTAACTGAGTAACGCTCGTTGGTGTCCACAAACACCACGCCACCAGTAGGCCGCATGAAACAGAAGAGCAGGGGACACTTGCCCGGATGCACGGCGACCAACTCGCGGATTTGCTCCATGTGTCTCGGCTGCAAGTGTGCCATTTGGAGCCGGAGATGCACCTGTTTTGTGTATCTCTTGGGTGCCTCCTCCAACGGCATGATCTCGGACGGGAAAATCTTCGGCTTGTCCTCGCTGTTGTTCACCTCGCCGATCACGAGCAATGCCTTGTTCTGTAAGAGTAACTCACGATGCTTGTCGTAGGTCTCATTCATGCAGAGGATTTGCACGGAGCCCTCGAGATCTTCTAGTGTGACCAGCGCATAAGGCTTGTTGGTTTTCTTCGAGAAACCACTTTGAATCGCCCCTATCATCCCACCGATGCGTGTCATGGATCGATTTTCCAAACCGGCCAGTGCGTTGGTGGTGTGCAGCGAATACTTTTCGAGAATGGGCGCGTAAGGCGACAGCGGATGGCCGGTGACGTAAAAGCCTAGCAGCTCCTTTTCCGCCGCCAGCAACTCGTGCTGTGGCCATTCTTCTAGCTTCACTGGTTGCAGCGCCGGTTTGGCGGAGGAACCTTCGAGCACGTCGAACATGGAAGCCTGCCCGCGTTGACGATCCGAAATGATTCCAGCGGCCCGCGTCAGGGCCATGTCAATGCTCGCAAACAGTGTCGCGCGGGTCTCCCCGAAGCAATCGCACGCACCGCACCTGATCAACGCTTCGAGTGCCTTGCGATTGACGGTCCGACCATCCACGCGCTCACACAACTCACCCAACGTCTTGAACGGCCCCTCTTCCTGTCGTGCCTTGATGATGGCTTCAACTGCGACTTCCCCGATGCCCTTCACAGCCACCAATCCGAATCGGATGGCTTTGCCTTCACTTTCCGCCGGTCCGAAATGCATCTGGCTCTCGTTCACCGAGGGGGGGAAGACTTCTATGCCCATCGTGCGGGCCTCGGCGATGTATTGACTGAGCTTGGCCGTATCGCTCATGTCGTTGGTCATCATTGCGCTGAGGAACTCGACCGGGTAGTTCGCCTTCAGATACGCCGTCTGATAGGCCACGATTGCGTAAGCAGCCGCGTGCGACTTATTGAAGCCATAGCCGGCAAACTTTTCCAGCAGGTCAAAGATCTGGTTCGCCTTGGCCTCGGAGATGTTGTTCTTCTCCTTGCAGCCCTTCACGAACATGCCGCGATGCTTCTGCATCTCCTCGACCTTCTTCTTGCCCATTGCGCGTCGCAGCAAATCCGCGCCGCCCAGCGTATAGCCGCCGAGAATCTGCGCCGCCTGCATCACCTGCTCCTGGTAAATCAGGATGCCGTAAGTTTCCTTGGAAATGCTTTCCAGCAACGGATGCTCATACTCAACCTTCACCTCGCCGTGGCGACGTTTGATGAATTCCGGAATGAGATCCATCGGGCCGGGACGATAAAGTGCCACGAGCGCCGTGATGTGCTCGACAGAGGTAATCTGGAACTTCTTGCAAAGATCGCGCATGCCGCCGGATTCCAGCTGGAATACGCCCAGCGTTTCCGCGCGATTAAGGAGATCGTAGGTCTTCTTGTCGTCCAGCGGCAAAGTGTCCAGATCAATGGTGATGCCATGACCCTCCCTCACCATCTCGCAGGTGTTCCGGAGGACCGTCAGCGTCTTCAGTCCAAGAAAGTCCATCTTCAATAGCCCGAGATCGCCAACGGGGTTCATCGCGTATTGCGTGACGATGGTTCCATCCTCGTCCTGCTTGAGCGGGAGCAGATTGATGAGGGGCTCCGGCCCGATGACCACGCCGGCGGCATGCACGCTGGAATTGCGGGTCAGGTCCTCCAATACAAGCGCGGTATCAATCAATTCACGCGTCACTTCTTCCGTCTCGTAAGCCGCCTTGAATTCGGGCGACTGCTTGAGCGCCTTCTCCAACGTCATCTTCAAATCGGCGGGAACCATTTTAGCCAGTCGGTCGCATTCGCCGTAGGTAAGGCCCATCACGCGGCCTACGTCGCGGATAACGGACTTTGCTCCCATGGTGCCGAACGTGATGATCTGCGCCACGGAATCGCGGCCATATTTTTCGCGGACGTATTCAATCACGTCCGCGCGGCGGTCGTCGGCGAAGTCGATGTCAATGTCAGGCGGGTTGACGCGTTCCGGATTCAGGAAGCGCTCGAACAGGAGGCCGTAGCGGATCGGATCCACGTTGGCGATGTCGAGTAGGTAGGTCACGAGCGAACCTGCTGCGGAACCCCGTGCCACGCAGGAGATGCCTTTTTGCCGACCGTGCCGAATGAAGTCGGCGACGATAAGGAAGTAGCTGATGAACCCGGTCTTCTCGATGACACCCATTTCGACGTCCAGGCGGTCGAGAATCGTTTTTATGGCTGATGAGACTGCTGCATCCTGCACATCGTGGCAGACGGCTTGAGGTGACTTTGCCCCTTCCGTCGGCCCCGCGGCGGTCAAAATGGGGAGCCGCTTCGCATCCTTGATATTCTCTACGACAAATTGTTTTCCCTCAACGCGGGTCTGAAGTGTGTAACGTCGCTCTAAGCCGTCGGCTACGAGTTCGCGGAGATAACCTTCACGCGTCTTGCCCGTGGGCGGTTCAAACACCGGGTAGTGTAACTCGCCGAACTTGATTTCCAAGTTGCACATGTCGGCGACTTCCAGGGTGTTCTTGACCGCCTCGGGCACCTCGGCAAAACGCGCCTTCATCTCCTCGGCGGAACGCAGGTAAAACTGCTCCTGCGCGTAACGCATCCGCTTGGCATCGCTCAGTTGCGATTGCGTGCCGATGCAGATCAAGCAGTCGTGGGCCTTCCAATGTTCCTTGGAGACGTAGTGAACATCGTTTGTGGCCACGAGCTTGAGGCCGAATTCCTTCGCCCACGGGATAAGATGCTTGTTCACCTTGGCCTGCTCGGGGATGCCGTGGTTCTGTAGTTCAAGGCAGAAGTTTTCCGCGCCCAGTGTTTGCTTGAACCAGTCGATTGTATCGCGCGCCTTGTCGAGCTGATCTTTCATGATCAGGTCAGGAATCTCGCTCGCGAGACAGCCTGAGAGGGCGATCAAACCCTTGCCGCATTGGGTCAGCAGCGCTTTGTCAATGCGCGGCTTGTAATAGTAACCCTCGGTATGGGCCAACGTCGCAAGGCGGATGAGATTCTTGTAGCCCGCTTCGTCTTTCGCGAGCAGTCCAAGGTGGTGGTAAACATCGCGCCCACCACTGGCAGACTTCTTGTCCAGACGGCTTCCGGGGGCCACATACATTTCACAGCCGATGATGGGTTTGATGCCCTTGTCCATCGCGGCCCGATAGAAATCGATTGCCCCGTAAAGGACGCCGTGGTCGGTGCAGGCGAGCGAGGAAAACTTCAGGTCATGGGCACGCTCCATGAGCCGGTCCAGCCGGCAGGCACCGTCCAGCAACGAATACTCGGTGTGGACGTGAAGATGAACAAAGTCCGCGTGCGACATGTGGCTGGCAACTTACCTGCCGCAAGGCACGCGGGGCAAGACGGGGTTGCTAACATACAAAGAAGAACCCGGCAAGCAGCGCACTTGCCGGGTTCCTGCGAGAAGGCAGGTGCCGCTTACTTCGCGAAGAAGCTCCTGGTGACTTCGGCCACGCGATTGATCTGGGCGTCGGTCATTTCCGGGTAAATTGGAAGGCTGAGGCATTGCTCGGAAGATTTCTCGGAGACGGGCAAGTCGCCCTTCTTGTAGCCACGACTGGCGTAGCACTTTTGGAGGTGCAACGGCAGCGGGTAGTGCAGCGCGCAGCCAACCTTGTTGTCTTCGAGATATTTCTTCAGCTCCTCGCGTTTGGGATGGCGGACCACGTACAGATGGTAGGCACTCTCCGCCCAGCTCGCTTCGCGCGGCAATTGCAGCGGCGTGTCGGCTAGCAATTCATGGTAGTGACGGCCCACGCGTTGACGGGCGGCGGTCCAAGCTTCAATGTGTTTGACCTTCACGCCAAGCACGGCGCCTTGAATGCCTTCCATGCGGTAATTGTAGCCGACTTCGTCGTGATAGTAGCGGACGGTGGAGCCGTGTTCGCGCAATGCCCGGGCGCGGGCTGCCATGGCATCGTCATTGAGCAACAACGCTCCACCTTCACCGGCAGCACCTAGATTCTTGCCGGGATAGAAGCTGTAGCAGGACATGATGCCTTGTGCGCCGACGGAGCGGCCCTTGTATTTGGCGCAGTGCGCCTGAGCGCTGTCCTCTACCAGCGGCAGGTTGTGCTTCTTGGCGATTTCCATCAGCGGGTCCAGGTCGGCGGGATGACCATAGAGATGAACCGGCATGATGGCCTTGGTGCGCGGGGTGATGGCCTTTTCCACCAACTTGGGATCGAGATTCATCGTGGCGTCGTCCACATCCACGTAGACGGGAGTCGCACCGACGTAGCTGATGGCCCAACTGGTTGCCACGAATGTGTAGGGCGTGGTGATGACCTCATCACCCGGCCCAATGTTCAGCAGCAGCATGGCAATGTGTAGGGCGGAAGTGCCGCTGTTCATCGCGATGCAATGCTTAGTGCCGATGAGTTTGGCAAAATCCTTCTCGAATTGCACTACGTCCGGCCCAAGGCAGAACGAGCAGTTGTCGAGCGTGCGCGCGATGGCCGCGTCGAGTTCGGCCCGAATCGGGCGCATTTGAGCTTTGAGATCGAGATACGGAACTGGTTCCATTGAATTCCTTTTGTAATCAACAGGCAGGCGGAGGCTATCACGCGCCACACCGGGAACAACTCCAGACTGGTCCGGAATGTGATGCCGGGAACCCCCCGGGTCTCACTCCTTCCTAGGTTTTGGGGACAAGTTCGATTTGTGAGTGAGGTCTGCCTTGGCTCCCCATGAGGGCTTCGGCGCAATTAACGCATAGCGCGAGTGAGCGAGGCCGTTGAACATTTGCGCGAAGAAGAATTTCAATCCATCGGAGAGATGGACGGCTTTAAACTCCACTTTGAGTCCGGCAGCTTCAAAGAACCGTTGGTATTGTTCCAGGGTGTAAAGCCGTCGCCCCGTGCGTTCCTGTTCTTCCGCCGCTCCCTTGGATTCCAGCCGAAACTTGGATTCGATTGGCTCGCGCACCGCCACAAAGCAACCGCCGGGCTTGAGCACTCGCTTCGCTTCCCGTAGTGCCTCGACAATGTTCACCGTTCGGTTCAGCACCGCAGCGCAGACCACGAAATCGAAGTGATTGTCGGGAAAATCCAGCCGATGTGGGTCGGCCAACATCCGGGTGATCTTGCTTTCAATTGCTCCCCGGCTGGCAAATACGCGCAACGCTTCGTCCTTCAGGTGGCGCCCCGCGGGATCGGTGGCCACCACTTCTACTACGCGTGGTAGCTTGGACAATTCCGCACTTAACCAGGCCGCGCCCGCCCGGATTTCGAGGATGCGCCCCCGGAATTCGAAGCCAAACCGCTTGGTCAGATAGGGGGCAACCATCGCGGCGCGCTCCTGTAAGTCGTCCTTGACGCGCGTTTCGCGCTCGCGAGCGGCCACGCGGCGGGCGTTGCTGGCGGCGGCCTGTTCGGTTTCGGCGCGATGCCGGGTCGGAGGTCGTTCGATGTATTTGGATCGGGGCTGGTTCAAAGTGCCGCAGCGTATCACAGCTCCGTCAAAAAAACAAAGTGTGGATTGGTAAAAAGCGCATTTGGCCGACGGGAAAACCATTGTCATCGCGGTTGTGGTGTTTATTTTGGACGCACGGATGACCAAGACCTTCGCACAACTCGGCTTTCCCGGACGGCTCATTGCCGTCGAAGGCCTGGACGGCTCGGGCAAGTCCACGCAGATTTACCTGCTCAAACGCTGGCTCGAACTGCAGGGCCTCAAGGTTTTCTTCAGCGAGTGGAACTCGTCCCAGCTCGTCAAGAGCGCAACCAGCAAGGGCAAAAAGCAGGCGTTGCTCACCCCCACCACGTTCAGCCTGATTCACGCCACTGACTTTGCCGACCGCTACGAGCGGCAACTGGTGCCACTCGTGCGGGCGGGTTATGTCGTGTTGTGCGACCGCTACGTGTTCACCGCCTTTGCGCGCGACACCGTGCGTGGATGTCCGCCCGAATGGGTGCGCAAGCTTTACGGCTTCGCCGCGCATCCGGACCTCACATTCTTTTTCAAGGCGCATTTGGAGATTTCCTTGCAGCGCATCCTCGTGGGGCGGCCTGAGCTGAAATTCTTCGAGGCGGGCATGGATTTGAAGTTGTCCACCGATCCCGAGGAGAGCTTCCGTATTTTTCAGGGGCGGCTGCTGGAGCAATACCTCGCGATGAGCACGGAGTTCAACTTTCATATGGTGGACGCCAACCAATCCATCGAGGTGCAGCAATCGCTCGTGCGCGAAGTGGTCGCGTCCCGTATTCATTTGGGCAGTTATGTGGACACCGGATTGACCACTCAACTATGAAGAGAACTACCGTCAAGGCCCGGCGTAAACCGGCAACGAAAGTTTTGGAGCCCAAGCGCGCCAAGCACAGTTTCTACGGGCATGGCCTGCCGGGCGTCGACCCGGATTCGTTGTTGGGGAAACTCATCGTGGTGGAGGGCGCGGATGGCTCGGGCCGTTCATCGCAGATAGCGCGGCTGGTGCAATGTCTAGAAGGCCGCGGCCACGCCACGATTCAAGTTGGCTTGAAGCGGTCTACCTTGGTACGCGAGGAGTTGGAGCGGGCGCAGGAAGGAAACATTCTCAGCCACACCACGATGAGCTTGTTCTACGCCACTGATTTTGCGGATCAGTTGGAGAACGTGATTGTGCCCGCCCTGCGTGCCGGGTTTATGGTGCTGGCTGATCGTTACATTTACACTCTGATGGCCCGCGACTTGGTGCGGGGCGCGGATGAACGCTGGTTGAAGAACCTTTACGGCATGGCACTGGTTCCCGATGCGGTCTTCTACTTGAAGGTTTCCCCCGAATTGCTGGTGCAGCGCAACTTTGCCAAGAACCATGCGCTGGATTACTGGGAGAGCGGCATGGACTTGGGATTGTCACGTGACATGTTCGACAGCTTCCTGAAATATCAGGAAATGATGATCGCCCAATTCGAGCGCCTGCGCCGCGTTTACGATTTCGACATCGTGGACGGCAGCCGTTCGATGGAGGAGATCAACGCAGATTTGCAGCGGAATATAGAAGCGGTGTTGCTGGGAGAGTAGCAGCCGGGCAGGCTGTGGGGTTTGCGAATCAACTTTCGCAGGAGTAGTTGCAATCTTTAGTTCCGGTTCATTCAGCAGAGAGTCCAATGCCTGAGACCTCCAATAAATCAGAGTTCATAGTCGGTGTGGACCTTGGCGGCACCAAGATTCTGGCTGGCGTGTTTGCTCCCTCGCTGAAATTGCTGGGCAAGGTAAAGCTCAGCACGAAAGTCGAGCGCGGTGTGGATGCCGTGCTCGACCGGGTCGCCCGGAGCGTGCGGGAGGCCGTGGACGAGTGCGATCTCGACATGAACCAATGCCGCGGCATAGGCATCGGTGCACCCGGTGCAGTGGACTTCGAAGCGGGCCGGGTCATTTTTGCGCCCAACCTTGAATGGCGTGATGTTCTGATGAAGAAGGAGTTGGAGAAGCGCCTCGACGCGCCTGTCTTTCTGGAGAATGACTGCAATGTTTGCACGCTTGGCGTTCACGAGCACGAATTTGGCGGCAAGCCCCGGCACATGATCGGCATCTTTGTCGGCACCGGAATCGGGGGAGGCATCATCCTCGACGGAAAGCTGTTTTCCGGGGCCAACCATACTGCGGGTGAGATCGGTCACATGGTCATGCAACTGGACGGAGACAAGTGCCGTTGCGGCAACAAAGGTTGCCTCGAAGCGCTTGCCAGCCGCACGGCCATCTTCAATCGCATTCAAGCGGCGGTGAAGGATGGTCAGAAAACCCTGCTTTCGCAGATTCTTGGGGACAAGTTCGACAATATGAAGAGCGGAGATTTGCGCAAGGCCATCCGCCGCGGTGACAAGTTTGTCGAAAAAGTGGTCGAGCAGGCGGCGGAATACATCGGCATCGGCGTGGGCAATCTGGTGAACCTGTTCAATCCGGAGATTGTTGTGCTGGGCGGCGGTGTGATTGATGCGCTGGAGGACGAGATGCTGAAGATCATCATCAAGACGGCCAGAGAGTATGCCATGCCCGGCGCGACGGAGGGGCTGGAAATCATTACCACTCATTTGGGCAACGATGCGGGCATCACAGGTGCAGCGGTGTTGGTCAAGCAACAGCTAAAGCAGTCCTGATCGCTCATGCCACGACGCTCTGTCATAGACATCGGAACCAACTCGGTAAAGCTCCTCATCGCCGACGTTGAGGGACATCGGGTGGAGCCCCTTCACGAGGCAGCCGAGCAAACGCGGCTGGGACGTGGCTTTTACGAGACGCACAGATTGCAACCCGAAGCCGTGACCGCCACTGCGCAGGCTGTGGCGAAATTCGTCGCCTCTGCCGGCAAGCTTGGTGCCAGTGTGCCTCGTGTCTTCGCCACCAGTGCGGCACGCGACGCAAAGAATCCGGAATTGCTGCGTGCAGTTATTGAGTCAGCGTGTGGTTTGGCGGTGGAAATCATTTCAGGCGAACAGGAGGCAGAATGGGCGTTTCGGGGAGTGGCTTCTGATGCAAGGTTGGGCTCACAACCATTGCTGCTTTTGGATGTGGGTGGCGGCAGCACGGAATTCATCCTCGGTCAGGGAGAGCAAAAACATTTCCGCCAAAGCTTTCCGCTGGGCAGCGTGCGGCTGCTGGAGGCGTTGCCCCATTCTGATCCGCCCACAGTGCAGGAGTTGGCCGATTGCCGCCGTTGGCTGGAAACGTTCCTGAATACCCAGGTGAAGCCGCAATTGGATCTAGCCCTGGCGCGCGAGCGTTGCGCTGGAAAGCTGGTGCTTGTGGGCACGGGGGGGGCTGCCAGCCTGCTGGCCGCCATGGAGCAGGGTTTGGGCGAATTTGATCGCGCAAAAGTGGACGGAGCGGTGCTCAGCGCAGATTGCGTTCAGCATTGGGTAAACCGGCTTTGGAGTCTGCCATTGGTGGCACGGCGCAAGATTCCCGGTCTGCCACCCGAGCGCGCGGACGTCATGCTGGCGGGCGCGGCGATCTATGAGGCTGTGCTTGGCTCGTTCGGCTTCGCCGAGCTTCGGGTCACGGCACGTGGCCTGCGCTATGCGGCGTTGATGGAGTAATGACGTTGGCCTGCCTTCAGGCCACCATTCGCATCCGGGCTGTGCCCAGCCCCCCCCAAGGTTCGACACCAGCCTGGCTTTGTCTTCGTTTTCTCACGCCGCTCAGAAAAGAACAGTCGATACGGTGCACTCAAGCGCTTGGCTGTTTCAAAACATCATACTGGCGGCGATTTTCAACGGTCGGGTCGGCTTCTGCTCTGCTGGTATGTGGCGTCCTTGAGGAGTGGTTGTGGGCGTGCTTGAAAAGGCATGCTCCAAATCCCTCCCCCTGACATTTAGAAACTACGATGTCGGCGGGTAATTTGATGAACTCGTCTCTGACGGCGGTGCGCCGCGACCTGCGGCGCGACTGCTCGTCAGAGACCTTTGTTCACTGCCCGAGGGTGAATTGCAGTTGCGCCAGCAAGCTGCCGAACGTGCCCTGATGGAAGCCGGCATCACGTTCAACGTCTATTCCGACAATCGGGGAGTGGAAAAGAAGCTGCCGTTCGATCGGGTGCTGCGAATTGTTTCCGGTTTGGAGTGGGGGATTCATGAAGCTTTTTTGCCCTCCGCACCCCGGATGGGGCAACGCATAACGGCAAGAAGTTTGAATAAGTTCACTCATTTTTTCTCCGGCAGGAATTGCCCTACAGCGCACACCCGGTATTCTCGGCACGTGCAAAACCAAATGCCGCTGACCGAAACAACTGAAGCGAGCCTCAAGGCTCATGCACAGATCAAACTCGCTCTGTTGGGATTCAATCCCCCCGCCGAGTTTGGTGATGCCACATGGATGGAACTGGCTAAGCCGCTTGTCGCCCGCCAGCGGCAGACCGCGCGGCTCTTGCCGAATTATCTCAGTCCGGTGGATCAGCGCATCCAGACCTTCTTGTTCGATTATTTTCAGGAAATCGAGTCGCCTCGGCTGCCAAGCTGGACCCTAGCGTTGGATCGCAAGGGCTTGGCGAGGTTGCTCTCGCTACCTTCTGACGGAGATGACTTTTCCTCATCCCTGTTGAAGTCTTATCGCTTGCGCCAGGGCGTGCTGCACAACCCGACGGCTGACCGTCGCACCACGCAGGGAGTGTTTCATGTTGCCGAAGGTGGCCTGCCGATTCCTGACGACAAAAAATCAGTTCCACAGGAAGTGTTCGCCCGCCTGCTGGCCGCCGCCGTGCAGCCGCCGAAGGAGTTTTCGCTCCTGCCCTACACGGCCAATCAGGAGAATCCTGCGCATTGCTGGGTGTCACTTCTGTTGCGGCCTTTGGTTTGTCCCGCTGTGCGGGGTGTCACCGGCGAGAAGCGCATGGAGATCCGCTTCTTTGCGCCCGCCAGCTTGGTCAGCAATTTGGACTTTGTGGAAACCATCTTTGGGAACGGTGGCGATCCGTTTCTGCCCGAGAACGATTCTGCTCTCGATGTGGACGGCTGGACTGGTCACACGGGTTGCGTGATCCTCGCGCCGCACCTGAGCAAACTTCTGAAAAAAGATCTTGGTTTGCCGCACTGGGACAAAGCCACCGATCGCCAACGCCGCGACGGCATGTGCTGGCAGAAGGACGATGAGCGTTACAATGAAGGATCTGCGTTCAAGATCACCGCGCGCGATCAGTCAGGCGTGGTCGTCACATTGATCGCAGACAACTACTACGGCTACTGCAAGAAGGAGGTTAAGACGCAAATCGGCTTCGCCGCGAACCTCTACGGCATGGTTGAGGAAGAACATGCCGGCGGTGCGCTGGTTTATCCGAGCTTTGACTTGGGTGAAAACTATGACGGCCGTCTGCACGTCCGCGCGCGCGGGCACACGCTCGACGAAGCGGTGTCGCTCTATTCTCACTGGTTCGATGTAAAAGATGAGGGTTACGCCGTGGACCGGCGCTACCCCGAGATCATCCTTGTCAGTGAGAATGCCATTTTTGATCTGCATACGCAGCGCGTGCGCTGGGAACAGGATGGCACCGAACGCTTCATCAAATTATTGCCGGATAAAATCTATGTGCGTCCGTCAGGCTATCGCGTGATTCTCGAAAAGCCCCCCGGCAAACGGGCTTGGCGGTTGGTGGGCACGCGTCCCGAGCCGACGTTTTGCCACAAGCCCTGCACGGTTTCGGGCGGAGGCAAGTCCGAGATTTCCAAATCCATCAACGATGCCATCATACATGGGCCCGTGTTCGTGGCGGATTTTAGGGCCGACTTCGATCGCGTGGAGGAGTTGTTGAAACGCGATTACTCGCAGCGCTTTGCCGATTCTTCGCGTAACGGCAAGGATCAACGCGCGATTTTGAGCGCCGAGCGTTCGCTCGGTTCAGTGATCAAGCTGCTCACACCCTCCCAGTCTGATTACACGCCGGAATACAACGCTTGGCTGGATTCCATCCCGCAACACGTCAAGGAACTGGTCTTCGTCGTGAAACGCTTTTACGAAAAGTCCTGGGGTAACGACTGGCGCTCGCGGTTCAGCGTGGACATCCGCGATGGTAATTCAGGCAATGAACTGAAGCTCGACGGACGCACGCTCGTCTCGAATTTTCTCCGTGTCGGGTTCGGGGGCAAGGATCGTGCTTGGCGTGTCTTCGGTCTTCGCAAAGACTTCCATCCGTCGTTCAAGATCCAGACGGAGGATGACATCACGGCTTCCGTGGTTGTGCCGTCCGCTCAACTCAAGCACCTCAACCCCGTTGATCCGCATCCGTCCGTCAAGTTTGCGCTGAACGCCGAGGCGCGCTTGTTCCAGCGTCCCGACGACGCCATCCATCGGGGTTATGACAAGCAGGCGGAAAAAGACCTCGCCTCTCCCGACAACTTCATTTCGAACTTCGAGCCGTTGACCTGGAATGACGCACAGGAGCTGGTGGAAGATTCCATTGGCTTCTCCCAGTTCACCGAGCCGATGCAGAAGTTGATTCGCAGCGCCACGGACGGCGGGCGTCCCGGCTACTTTGTATCGTCCGCGCATCCGCGTATCGTGGATGGCAGGCCGACGAAGAACCCTCGCTATTTGCAACCACGGCCCGACCTGCAGATGCCGCGCGAAGTCTATCTTGCCGAATTGTGCACACGCCTTGCCCGCCGGATTCCCGCGCAAGAACCCCTGCATACCCCGGTGAATGCCGTTGTGCCCGGACGCCGCAACAATCCGCCCGAACCGGGGGTGCGAACGCTGGCGGTTTTCAATCCCTTGCACTATCTCGAATTGCCCGAGGCGTTCATGGAGTTCATCTCCAGCATGACCGGCAAGTCGCCGTCCACCACCGGCGCAGGTTCCGAAGGCGCTATGACCAAGGGACCCTTCAATGCCTTGCCGCCGATCTATGATTTGAACGCGGCGCTCATCTCGTTCCTGCTGACGGATTACCCCGTGTTCATCTCGGCTGCGGGTTACGTGGGGCCGAAGTTCCGCGTGGACCACGACATCAGCTTGCTAGTGCCGGAGTTGTGGTGCCGCTTGTTGCCTGATGAACGGCACCCGGAATACTTGATCAAGAACGGCTATTTCGAGAAGTGTGTTGATTTCACGCACAATGGCAAACGGGTCCAAGCAAGTCGCCTCGGCTATCGCATGACCGCGGCTTTCGCGAGCAACTATTTCGGGCGCATCTTCAACAGTCCGCACCTTGTCTTCCCTGAGCCGATGCTCAAGCCGGAATTGCAGGACATGGACGTCTTCGTGGACGGCATGAGCAACATCATTGAGACCGACTGCCGGGTGGCGGAGAGCTATTTCCGCGATGGCTCCATCGAACTGGCTGTTCCTCCATTGCGTGCGCTGCTGCACATCATGAAGGACGGCAAGTTCGAGGGCAAGACGGTGGAGCATCCCGATATCCGCAAGCTCTTCACCCGCGAGCACCTGCTGGTGAGCGACTGGTATGCCGAACGTCTCAAGGCCAAGCAGGAAGTGGATACCAAACTCTGGCGGCGTCACGTCGGGCATTTGGAGGCTTTCCTCGGTAAACCGAACTATTCCGACGAAGCTGCGCGCCTCAAGATCTCCGACCGCCTTAAGCAGGCCCGAGTCGAATTAAATCGGGTCTCGGCCGAAAATTATCCCGCCACACTCATCGGTACCTTGGGAGTCCAGAAGATGTTGGTGATTCCTCCCGTTGGTAAATCGTAGCCGATTAATGCCTGCGAGGTTGAGTCGCGCCGATTGGCGCGTTTCTCCCACCATGATCACAAGCAAGGGCTCTTCGTGCCCCTCGCTCCCGAATTGCAAGCCGACTTTCCATTCACGCTGGATCTTCGTCAGCCGGGTTGAGCAAAGAAAAAGCGGAGCCCGGTTGCCCGAACTCCGCTGGGATTGCGAAAATTTCGCAGGTGTTGCTTAGTAGCGTTCGCGACGCTCGCCGCCGCCACCGCCGCGGAAATCGCGACGAGGACCACGGTCTCCGCCGCCACCGCCACGGTAGCCGCCACCGCCGCCGCCGCCGGGAGGACGTTCCTCGCGCGGGCGGGCAACGTTTACGGTCAAAGGACGACCGTCGAGTTGGGCGCCGTGCAGGGCTTGGATGGCCTTCTCAGCTTCTTCGGGGGTGCTCATGGTGACGAACCCGAAGCCGCGGGGGCGGCCTGTCATGCGGTCCATCATCAGGTTGGTCTCGAGAACGGTGCCGTGAGCGGCGAACGCGTCCTGGAGGTCGTTTTCAGTGGTTTTGAAGGAAAGATTTCCCACAAACAACTTGGTGCTCATTTTTCTTACTCTGTCGGCGACTAACTCTGCTCTCTCCACACTGTTCCCGACTGCCGGGTTTCAAATCATCACTGAACGGAGTTCACTTGAAGATTCACCATGCCGTGGAAGCAACTAGCAATCTACCTGACGCACAAACGCTGACATGTCCGCCATAAAATGCAAGCCTCATTCATAAAGCTTGTTGCGTGGATTAACTACGCCTCTGGCAGAAGCTCAATCCCTGTGGGCGTGGTTTAAACCCGACGATTCCACTCGTGGCTCAAGTATTTCGCAACCAACAACCTCTGCCTGTCTAGCAACTGCTTGTGTTTCGCGATCTCCTCGGGCACGGCGGGTGATGCAGACCACGCGCTGGCTAAATGTTTTCTAACCTGTTCTGCCGAGCTTGGGAATTGGGTCAGGAAGTTGCCATGGCTTCGGCTCTGGCGGTAATCCGGTTGCAGGGATGGAAAAGGCAAAACTTCCTCAATTAGCTTCAAATCTGCATCCAGCAGGATGCTCCCATGAAAGAGCAGGTGGGTGCGTTTGCGCCGTTGGGCGTTGCCGGAGAATTTTTTGCCCGCGATTGCCAGGTCGGTGTGGCCTTGGACTTCAACTTGCAGCTTTATGTGCCGCTCGGCGTTGGATGTTGGAGGCTCAATGCTCAATGTTTCCCATGCCGCGTTCCGCATTCCGCGCTCCACGCTGAGAAGCTTATTCAACGCCTGGGCGTTCCGCTCCATGATGAACTGGTTTGCGCCCGTGATGCTGACCAGCGGGGAACCAGCCCCGGCACGCAGGACCAGGGAGTAATTCAAGACTCCCGGGCCTTGCAGCACTGTTCCGCCACCGCTGATTCGCCGGAGAATAGGAATTTTGAGGCGCTCACAGGCGGCTTGATTGACCTCGGTGGATACCTTGTTGCCGTATCCGAGAGCGACGAAGGAGGTCGAGGACTCCCAAAAGGAGAGGGTTTCGCCGATTTCACCGGCTTCAGCGGCATCCAGTAGAACTTCTTCCAACGCGAGTATTTCTGCCGGTTGCAGCAGGGGAAATTGAAACGCGATCATTCTGTTCAGTAAAACTATTGAATTTGACTGGTTGCCTGCCTGACATACTCTATGCGGCCTCGCGCCAACGCTGAGGCAGCACCTGTTCCCACGGAACGCTGCGCGGCTGGCGCGTTTTGACTAACACAGTGAAACCGGAGAACAAAGACCAAACGTCCCCGGCCCCGGCGACTCCCACCGACAAGTGGTTCGAAGCCTTGGCCTCCATGTTCGAACTGGCCACCAAGACCGAAGGTGCCGATAAAGCCGCGCACCTCGCTGGCAGCTTGCTTGAACGCCTCCGCACGCTTGGCGTGGACGCCCCCAAACCCGTCAGCACGCCTTACTTAAACACCATCCCGGTTTCGGCCCAACCCGAGTTCCCCGGTGACATCGAGATGGAGCGGCGCATCAAGTCGCACATCCGTTGGAATGCCATGGCTATGGTGGTGCGCGCCAATCACTCCACGAACGTGGGTGGTCACATCTCCAGCTTCGCCTCCAGCGCGTCACTTTACGAAGTGGCTTTCAACCATTTCTTCCGTGGTCCAACGGACTCCTTCTCCGGCGATCAAGTTTACTTCCAAGGCCATGCGGCACCCGGCGTTTACGCGCGTGCCTTCCTGGAAGGTCGTTTGGACGAGAAGAAGCTGAACAACTTCCGCCAGGAACTGGCCGAGGGCGGCGGTCTTTCCAGCTACCCGCATCCTTACCTGATGCCCGATTTCTGGCAGTTCCCGACCGTCTCAATGGGTCTCGGCCCGATCATGTCCATCTATCAGGCGCGGTTTAACCGTTACCTGAAGGCGCGCGATTTCATCCAAGGCGACGAGCCGAAGGTCTGGGCGTTCGTCGGCGACGGTGAATCCGACGAGCCGGAATCACTGGGGGCTCTGACGCTCGCCTCTCGTGAGCATCTCGACAACCTCATCTGGGTGGTGAATTGCAACCTCCAGCGCCTCGACGGTCCAGTGCGCGGCAACGGCAAAATCATCCAGGAACTCGAAGCAGCCTTCCGCGGTGCGGGTTGGAATGTCATCAAGGTCATCTGGGGCAGCGATTGGGATGAGTTGCTGGCAAAGGATACAACCGGCCTGTTGCTCAAGCGCATGGGCGAAGTGGTGGATGGTGATTACCAGAAATACACCGTCGAACCTGGCAGCTACACCCGGAAACATTTCTTCGGCAAATACCCCGAGCTGCTCAAGCTGGTGAACCATCTCAGCGACGTTCAGATCCGCAAGCTGCTGCGTGGCGGTCATGACGTGAAGAAGGTTTACGCCGCCTACAGGGCCGCAATGGAGCACAAGGGTGCACCCACGGTCATCCTCGCCAAAACGGTCAAGGGCTACGGCTTGGGTGAAGCGGGCGAGGGTAAAAACATTTCGCACCAGCAGAAGAAGCTGAACGAAAAGGAACTTCGCGAATTCCGCGAGCGGTTTGAGGTCCCCATCAGCGACGACGAAATCGCTGAGATGCCGTTCTATCGTCCGCCGGCGAACAGCGACGAAGCCCAGTATCTTCTTAAGCAACGCAAGAAACTGGGCGGCTTCCTGCCGCATCGTCAGCTCAAAGCAACTCCTTTGAACACTCCCCGGGTGGATTACCTCGGCGAGATGCTCAAAGGCTCCGGCAAGATGGAAGCCTCAACCACGATGGCTTTCGTCCGCTTGCTCACCTTGTTGCTCAAGCACAAGGAAATCGGCCGACGCATCGTGCCGATCATTCCCGACGAAGCGCGCACGTTTGGTATGGACGCATTGTTCCGCGAGATCGGCATCTATGCCCAGAAGGGTCAGCTTTACGAACCCGTGGACAGCAAGTCGCTGCTCTATTACAAGGAACAGAAGGACGGACAGATTCTCGAAGAAGGCATCACTGAAGCGGGCGCGATTGCGTCGTTTGTGGCCGCTGGCACAGCTTACGCCAGCCACGGCACGCACATGATTCCTTTTTACACCTACTACTCCATGTTTGGTATGCAGCGCGTGGGAGATCAGGTGTGGCTCGCGGGCGACATCAAAGCCAAGGGCTTCCTGCTCGGCGCCACTGCTGGCCGCACGACGCTGAACGGCGAGGGGTTGCAACATCAGGACGGCCACAGCTTGCTGCACGCGAGCACGGTGCCGACCTTGGTGGCTTACGATCCGGCGTTCGCTTATGAACTGGCGGTCATCATCGCCGATGGCATGAAGCGGATGTATCACGACGGCGAGGATCTCTTCTACTACCTTTCGCTTTACAACGAGAATCACATGATGCCGCCGATGCCGGAAGGCGTGGAAGAAGGCATCCTTCGCGGTCTCTACAAGTTTAAGAGCGGCGCGGATGCCTTGAAGCACAAGGCCCAAATCTTCGGCAGCGGCCCGATCATTCAGTCTGCGCTGAAGGCGCAGACAATACTCGCCGAGAAATACGGCGTAAGCGCCGATGTTTGGAGCGCGACCAACTACAAGCGCCTGCGCAACGAAACGTTGCTCGCCAAGCGTTGGAACATGTTCCATCCGACGGAAAAGCCGAAGCAGTCGTATCTCGAGACGACGCTCGCGAAGGAGCGGGGGCCGTTCGTTGCGGTTTCCGACAACATGAAGATTGTAGCCGACCAGATCGCCCCGTGGGTGCCGGGTGGATTGACCACGCTGGGCACGGACGGGTTCGGTCGCAGTGACGTGCGCGCCCGGCTCCGCCGCTTCTTTGAGGTGGACGCCGAATGCACCGTCATCGCCACCCTTTACGCGCTCGCGCAACGTGGCGAAGTTCCGGCCAGCCTTGTGGCTCAGGCCATCAAAGAACTCGACGTGAATCCCGAGAAGGTGTTCCCGCAGATCATCGTTTAATTTCCGCAGACAAAAGACTATGGATTTCAAACTTCCAAAACTCGGTGAAGGCGCCGACAGCGGCGTCGTGGTGAACCTGTTCATCAAAGAGGGTGACACGGTGGCGAAGGAGCAGAACGTTCTTGAACTTGAGAGCGAAAAGGCCGTGGCGTCTATCCCGTCTAACATCGCGGGCACCGTGACCAAGGTTTATGTGAAAGCCGGCGACAAAATTACCGTTGGCACGAAAATCTTCTCTGTGGGTGGTGGAGACGGCGGTTCCGCACCGCCTGCTGCGGCCGGTCCAGGAGGGTTCGCACCGGCAGCCGCACCGGTTGCCTCCGCTCCCGCAGCGGTGGCTCCGGTTGCCTTGCCCCAGGCTGCTTACACCCCGTTGCCATCGTCGGGTGCCGCTCCCGTGGCGTCGCCGTCCTTGCGCAAAATCATTTTCGATCTCGGCATTGATGCCGCCCGCGTGCGGGGCACAGGCCGCGGTGGTCGCATCGAGTTGGGCGACCTGAAGAACTACATCGCTTACCTGCAATCGGTCGCGTTTGCAACCAGGGAAGCGGTTGCCGCCCCCACGCCGAAGGCTCCCGCGGAGCCGGTTGATTTCTCCAAGTGGGGTCCGGTGGTCAAGAAGCCGATGTCCTCGCTGCGCAAGACCATCGCCCGTCGCATGGTGGAAAACTGGAATGCCATCCCGCATGTCACCCAGTTTGACGAAGTGGACATCACCTCGCTCCTCGCCCTCCGCAAACAGTTCGTGGGTGAATACGAGAAGAAGGGCGCCAAGCTGACCGTGACGGCCCTCATTCTTAAGGGCGTGGCTGATGCATTGCGCAAGCATCCGTTGTTCAACGCCAGCATTGATGAGGTTTCGGACGAAGTGGTCATCAAGGATTACATCCACCTCGGCATCGCGGTGGATACCGAAGCCGGTCTGCTGGTGCCTGTGATTCGCGATGTGAACCAGAAGAGCGTCCTCGAGTTGTCCAAGGAACTCGAAGCACTCGGTAACAAGGCGCGTGACCGCAAGGTGTCGCCTGACGACCTGCGCGGCGGTTCATTTACTATCTCGAACCTCGGCGCGATCGGTGGCGGTCATTTCACCCCCATCATCAACAAGCCGGAAGTTGCCATCCTTGGCCTTGGCAAAGGCTCGCCCAAGCCCGTCGTGCGTGATGGCAAGATCGAGTCCCGAACGCTGATGCCGATCTCGGTCAGTTACGATCACCGGATCATCGACGGCGGTAACGCGGCCCGGTTCGTGGTGGATTTGCTCGCCGCGATCCAAGGCGTCTCCGAAGCCGACGTAAAACTGTAACCTGCCCACTGCAAAAGGAATTTAGACATGGATCCGATCAATACTGAAGTTGTTGTCATTGGCGCAGGCCCTGGCGGTTATGCGGCGGCATTTTACGCCGCGGACCTCGGCAAGAAGGTCATTCTCGTCGAACGCGAAAAACGCCTTGGTGGCGTGTGCTTGAACTGCGGTTGCATTCCGTCGAAGGCGCTGCTGCACGCCACGCATTTCCTCGCTGAGATGGGTGAGTCCGCCCATCGCGGCATCACCTACACCAAGCCGGCCATCGAACTCGACAAGCTGCGTGCGTGGAAGGAATCCATCCTCACCAAGCTGGGCGGCGGCATCGCTCAGCTCTCCAAGATGCGCAATGTGCAGGTCGTGACGGGTCGTGGTTACTTCGAGGACTCCAATACCCTCCGCGTTGAGACCGAGCAGGGGAACCAGTTCATCAAGTACGAGAAGGCGATTCTCGCCGTGGGTTCCAAGCCGTCGATGCCCAAGGCCTTTGACCTTGGCAACCCGCGTATCATGACTTCCACCGGCGCGCTGGAGATCGAAGAGGTTCCGGCGAAGTTGCTAGTCATCGGTGGCGGTTACATCGGCATGGAACTGGGCACCGTTTACGCGCGCCTCGGCAGCGAAGTCGTCGTGGCAGAAGCGTTGCCTGCCGTGTTGGCCGGCGCTGACGCTGACCTCGCCCGTCCCGTGGTCGCAGCGGCGAAGAAGGCGTTCAAGGAAATTCGCACCGGTGCCAAGGTGATGAGCATGGCGACGGCGGGCAAGCAGATCAAAGTCGTCATCGAGCACGAAGGTAAGAAGCTGGAAGAGCTTTATGACCGTGTGCTGGTTTCTGTCGGGCGCAGCCCGGCGGGCGACGATCTTGGTCTGGAAAACACGAAGATCGAACGCGACGACAAGGGCTTTGTGGCGGTCAACCCCCACCAGCAGACGTCTGACCCGAGCATCTACGCCATCGGCGACATCGCGGGCGGCATCATGCTCGCGCACAAGGCGCACAAGGAAGCACGCATTGCGGTGGAAAACATCTGCGGCCAGACGGCTGTGTTCGGGAATGTGGTCATCCCGGCGGTGGTGTTCACCGATCCAGAACTCGCTTGGGCTGGACTCACGGAAGCCGAGGCGAAGGCCAGGAATATCACCGTCGAGATCGCCAAGTTCCCGTGGGCAGCGTCTGGACGTGCATTGTCGTTCGACCGCACGGATGGTTTGACCAAATTGATCATCGAGCCGGAAACCGAGCGCATTCTCGGTGTGGGCATCGTGGGTCACAACGCGGGCGAACTCATTGCCGAAGCCACGGTGCTGATTGAGATGGGGGCCACGGCGAAGGATTTGGCGCTCACCGTGCATCCGCACCCGACACTTTCCGAGACGCTGATGGAAGCCGCTGAGATGTTCTATGGCCACGCCACGCACGCCATCGGTAAGAAAAAGGCCGCGCACTGACCTTAATTTGGGGTTGTTTTCGCTGCGTTCTGAAATAGGATGCTCACCGCTCGACCGCACGGTCGGGCTTCGTTTTCGGTCGGGGCGTAGCGTAGCCTGGCTAGCGCGCTTGCTTGGGGTGCAAGAGGTCGAGAGTTCAAATCTCTCCGCCCCGACCATTTTCATCAAAAATTAGGGGTTTTTCTTGCTCGTTGTGTTGTTCTACACGCTTTTCTACACCGGGGTAATGTAGGGAACATCCCAAACCGAAAAGCTCCCGAGTTGCCTTATACCAAGCAGGGCGCATCCGTCACCATCGGTCGGGTGTCAAAAGGCCGCTACGACCTGTTCCGCGTGACCTACAGCTTGGGCGGGAAGCGGAGACAGGTTTGGCGTTCCAATTTTGCTGAGGCCAAGCAGGCTGCCAACGATGCTGTGGATGCCATCTTGAGTGGAGATCATGCCGCACTGAGTCTGAGGGATTCCGACCGGCACATCTATCTGCGTGCAGTGGAGGCAGCACTCCCCACCGGGAAACCACCGCGACGTGCTTGGGTGTTTCAATCGGCGGCTGGTGTTGCGTGGCTACCTCGCCAAGGGAATGGATTGGCTGGAGGGCGTTGAGAAATACAAATCACCCAATCACGAGGAGATCACCACCTATACTCCGGACGAAATCACCAAGTTGCTGACCGGAGCTGACAAGCGGCTGGTTCCATTCCTTGCCATCGGTGCTTTTGCTGGATTGCGTCATTGGGAGATTTCGAGACTGGACTGGGCTGAGGTTGAACTGAATGACCACGCCGAGTCGTTCATTGAAGTTCGGGCCGCCAAGTCCAAGAACAAGGTGCGCCGGTTGGTGCGCGTGCATGACAATTTAAAGGCGTGGCTGCTGCCGCTCCGTGAAGATTCCGGGGCCGTGTCCGATTATGCAAACGTCACTAAGCAACTGCTGGCCCGCGGTAAGAGTTCCGGGGTGGCTTGGAAAAAGAATGCGCTGCGTCACTCCTTCATCAGTTATCGCGTTGCTGAATGCGCCGACGTTCCACGAACCGCCGACGAAGCTGGGAATAGTCCGGCCATCATCAAGGAGAGCTACCTCAGGCGAGTGAAGCCGGAACTGGCTAAGGAATGGTTTGCCGTGATGCCTCCGCCACCACCTAAAAAGAAAGAGCGCGAGGAACGTCTGCCAAAGAACGTCATCAAGTTAAAAGTGGCAGCGTAGGGCAGGGTGGGG
>Ga0075471_10000098_pt1 | contig 40443 bp, 26 predicted proteins | sample DEB19_08_DNA_2_FD_74787 | JGI IMG/M metagenome (GOLD analysis project Ga0075471, IMG submission 74787) | Aqueous microbial communities from the Delaware River and Bay under freshwater to marine salinity gradient to study organic matter... | ecosystem: Environmental > Aquatic > Marine > Coastal ...
GAACTCCATTTTTTGTGGTTAGTTCCATTCTATAAAGACTTCCATTCCAGAAAACATCTGCGACATATTCCTCACCAACTGATTGTGGTTCTGGTTGGTTGGAATTTATATAAAGATTTCCGTTAAAGTCGCCGGAAATATTTACAGATTCTGAGATGAATTGTTTGAAAGATTTCATTCTTCCTCGGTTGTTTCTGTAGTTTGGTTAAACATAGAATTTGCAACTAGAGGACGAAAATCATCAATTTTCTCTGCGGATTTTGCAAAGAGAAGTTCTTTAATTTTGTCGCTGATCTGAATAGGAGATTCGTCGGCAGCAATCATATCTAAAAGATCATCCATTTTAATACCTTTCAATAATTTCTTCTATTTATATCTCGCCACCTTTGGGCATTTCTACTGCTTTTGTTGAAGGATCTGTTATAGAAGCATTAACTTCTGGTTCCATTACCGGTTGTCCCAAATCCATTCCTGCCGTTTCAGGACCTAATGGCATACCAGTTGTTGGATCAACCGGCGCATTTGGATCTGGAATAATTCCATCTTTAATCTCTTTTTTAATAATTTTATCTTGCTCAATGATATCTTCATCAGTTTGTCGAAGAATTTTGCGTCTCACATAATCTTGAGAGAAATACTTACCAACATATGGTTCTGCAATTTGAACCATATTTAATCTTTCATTGAGAAGTTCTGCATCTTTAAGTTCTGCAAAATGATTATCATACAGGAAGTCATATTGAATATGCTCTTCCATAATATTCCAATCTTCTGGAGTAATAATATTTTTGAGAATTAGTTGAGTTTTTAGCATGTCATGGAACATATATGAAAATCTCTTTCTCAAACGAGCAACAAACTTGCTGAATTTGACTTCATCTCGTAAAATTTCTGATGAACGTCCTAGATTAAATCCGCCTTCACCATCCATTCTTGATGGAGGTACGTTCAAAGAACGATACAATTTCTTTTTAAAATATTCAATATCGGTAATTTCTCCAAGATTTTGTCCACCAGGAAGAGTAGTAATTTCAGTCCCTCTACCACCTTCACGACGAGGAAGCCAAAAATCTTCAAGCATTGCCATAAACTTTTTGTCATCACGAATCTCACCCGTATTTGCATCATATACAAGTTTGTTACGATAACGCATCATAACATCACGAAGATATTGTTCAGCTTTTACCTTGGGGAGGTTGCCAACATCAATGTAAAAAATTCTTCTCTCTGGTGCGCGAGATAGTCTGTAAATAACAAGAGAATCTTCAATCATTCGCAGCTGATTGAGAGACTTAATTGCTTTATGGAGATATGAAAGTGTCGATCCTTTATTTCTATCAACAAGACCAGATGTACAATAGGTAATAGAGTCCTTCGACATTTTTATACCTTGTGATCCACCCATAGAAGATGGGTTTCCTGTTGGGTAAGTCATTTTTGGACTATAAATGAAATATTCCTCAATTTGAGGAAATTCAAAGTCCATTGGATTATCACTATTAATGTTTGATAGTCTATACTTATCTTTTGGATCTTTTTTTTGCTGCCTCACATAACGCATTTTCATTGGATCAATGTAACGAAGTTCTTGAATTCCTTCGTGTGGATTTTTGATGTCAATTACTTTGTGATAGTATAATCTCCCGTCAATATACCAGTTTCTATAAATTTCATGAGATTTTTTATCAAAATCTAAAAGGGAAAGAATATATTTAAACTCCTGCCTTATTTTCTTTTTGATACCATCACTTGCATTTAGATTTGAAAGTTCAATTTCTATAGGAGTATCATTAGTGTCCGATACTATTGCTTCGTTTACAATATCTTCAATAGCACTATCACACTCTGGGTGAAGGGCCATTTCACGATATCTTTTAATCAAATCAAATTCAGTTCTATAAACACCCTCAATATCTACATAAGAACCAAAAAAACCACTACTTAGGTAGTGGTCAGTTGAATCCTCATTATTTGGAGGAACTGGACTGACCACTCCAGGAGACAGTGGTTCATCATTTTCTATTGAAAATCCAAATAATTTTGCCATAATTTATTATTTTTATGTTATAGAGTATTTATTACGATTGATTTCTAACGGGTTCTGGTGCCCAGTATTGAACTTGGAAATCTACAGTAAACTCTTCTATTGTATCTGAACTATCATATGATAGATCAATTGCCGAAATACTAGTTGGGAAAATGCTATAAAACTTATAGACCTTCGCAATATCAAGACCAGATCCTGTTGCATTTGGATTTGAGGAAGTGCTAAGAGTACTTCCTTTATCACCTCTCTTAAATTGTTTTACAGTAGCATCTACCATATAACTGGCAGGATTAGTAAAACCGCTTGCATCTGCATATTGTCCAATAGACTGCATCCAAGATTCCATAGTAGTTCTAATTGCAAAGTCTTGATCATTAATTACCGTGATTGTCCAAGTGTCAAATGTTCTATCTCCAGCAACTTTAAAAATTCTTCCTCTGAATGGTACATCAATTGAAGCAATATTTGATGCCGGTAAAGCAGCTGATTTGCAGAGGATGGAAAATTTTCCATCCTCATATTTTTCATCTGGATCAATTGTAGTTGGAAGAGTTAAATCTACCTGAAATAAATTTGGGCGAGCCCCTCCACCCGAAAGAGCTGATTTAAAGTCATTAATAGAATGTGCCATTTTTAGTTCCTCCTTTTGTTTTTAAAAAATAAATCAAACTCTACCAGCAACTTCTTCAAAGCTTACCCCAGTTCTGGTAGCAACGAAGGTTAGAGTAATATAATTAATTGATTTAGTTGGTTTTAAATAAATATCAGCTCTAAATTCATTGTTATCGACAACATCAGGAGTGTTGTTTGAGCTATCGCAAACAACTAAGAATCCATAAAGACCTCTTTTTGCTTGAATGTCTCTTAAATATGGCTCAACAATATTTTTAAAATTGGCTCTTGTAATTTCATCATTAATTTCAAATAATTGAGCTCTTGCTGCTCTTTGGAGAGACTGTTCAATCGTTAAGAAAAGTCTTCTTACATTGATTCTATCAAAAGCAGATGAGTAAGAGAGTGCAGTTTTGTCTCCAAAAAGAAGAATTCCCGATCCAGGTTGATTGACTATAGAATTTACTCTTAATGGATATAATTGATCTCTTTGTGCTTTATTTGGATTGTATGCAAGTTTAATTGCATTATTTAAAACACCTCTTTGTTGCCCAGCTGGAGAGAACCAAGGATATGCAACAATCCCTGTTCTAACCATTAAACCAGCAATATCTGCATTACAAGGAATATATCTAAATTTATTGTTAAATCTATCATAAGTGTATTTGTATCCACTATCAAAAATGGCATATGATGAGGAGGACAGAGGACTAAAGAATTGAATTACATTATCAGTTTGAGTTGCTGAATTAGTTATTGGACCAAATCCCTCTGTGGCACTTCCAACCAATAAATCTGAGCGATGTGGAGAAATGGTTGCAATACAGTCTTTTCTTTGCTCCGCAATAGAAATTAAATAATTTGCTTTTGCTTGAGAATCACCTTTATTGGTAAGTCCAGGACCCATTATTAAGTAATCAACTTGAACTTCATCTGAATTTGAGAAAAGACCATATGAAGTTACAAGATCTCCAAGTGTTGATGACATTCCATTTGCCGAGGAATAATCAACTCCTCCGGTTAAAGTATAACCAGCATTTCCAATAACACTAAATGTTACTCCTTGGGCAGGTCTATTCCACAATCCATTTGCAGTTGTTATGCCAGTGAATGAATTAGAGAAAGCAGATGGCGATACAAATCCATTAGATCCTGTTGATGGATTGTGTCCGGCATAAACATAACTTGAATTTAAAGCAAGATAATCCTTCCAGAATATCTTTTCGGGAGAATCTTCTCCAGAAACAGCATCAGTTGCCTTTGAAAGATTTAAGTGCTTTTCTAAAAGATTTCCTTGAACTCCCGTCACTGAACCAGTATCATCAATAACCACAACATGGAGAGCATCATTTTTCCCATTTCTGGATAATGAATAATTATTGGAAACGGGTTTTGGAGCAATTGATTTCCAATATAAAGTTGAGTTTGTTAAAGATAAAGTTTGCTGATCATACCAATCAACAACACCATTTGTTGGGATCGTATAAGATGCATTTTGTTCGGCACCCGAATTGTTTAAAATTGATATTGAAGTTCCGGATTTAAAGCAGAATCCATCATTTCCTGGTGCATAACTAATCGGAGTTTCGGTTCCAGTAGAACTTACTCTTGATAATATTTTTACATCTATTGAAAGTGGATCAGTAACTCCTATGCCAGGATTGAGACTTCCGCCAGATGTGGTAATACCAGTTACAATTGCCTTTAAATATCCAGTAAAACTAGAAGTAGTACCTACTCCAGCAATAGTTATATTTGATAATGATACGGATACTCCATACCCAATTTTAATATCGTCACCAGCACCTCCATCAATAGATATTGTGCTTGTATTTATTGTTTGATCTGCTTTATCATCAATCAAACAAACTTTAAGATTATTAGTCCAAGTTCCTGGAGTCTTTGCTGCAAATCCCCAAGTAACAGTATCATTAGAATATGATGAATTATAATCATCAAAATTTTTAATTTTAAGTGTTGATGAGGAAGTTCCGCTTCTATTTGAATTGGCGTTTCTTAAAGTACTTCCATCAGTTCTCACAACCTTAAGAATTCCTCCATATGAAAGGAATGATGACGCACTCATCCAATACTCATATTGTCCATCTGTTGAAATTGGCTTTCCAAAAGTATTGATCAATTCTTGTTCAGTTGTAATATCAATTACCTCATTTACCGGTCCAATTCTGAAAGGTCCAGCAATTGCACCAATATTATCTATTACATTATCAGCTCTTCCTACAGTTAAATCAACCTCTCTGACTAATATGCCTGGAGATAATTGAGGAGTCGCCATGTTTTTCTCCGTAAAGTCTCAGTTTATCTAAAAATTATTTATTAAAAAATTACTTTACAGGGGGGAAATTGGACGTGAATGAAACTACCAATCTGGATATTGCCATTCTGTAGATAATGAATAGTTTTTTCTTTTTTTAGTAACTCTTTTTACAGTGCATTCTTTACATTCATATGAATATGATGACGATACTGGACCTCTATCTTTTCTTGTTCTATAAAATTCATCAATTAAGTTTTTAATTTGACCACAAGTTCTACATTTTCTATCAGCAAGTAATAAATGACTTAATTTTATCTGTTTGTCCAATTCCATCTACATATATTCCCACATATAAGAGCGATCTCCGTATTCGTCAACAAACCATCTATCACCATCAACATCAACAAAAGTACTACTATCTAAACCATCAGATATAAATCCAAACGGTGACATATCTTGCTCAATTTGATTTTTTTGTTCTTCATATAATCTTTTTCTTACATCTTGATCTGTTAACTCTTTAAAATAATCTTGAGCAACTAACCAAGCATAGATTACTAAACACATCGCAAGATCATCATTACAACCCTCTTCAGCCTCAAATGAATTGTGTTTTTGAATAAATGTTGTGAGTTCGCTAATAATCTCATAATCATTGAGTAGTAATTTACTTTCTTCAATCATTGTTTTGAGATTAAGACATCCGACTTTTTTAACAGTTTTAGACATTTTAACGCCTAATTGAGTCTTCTTTCCACTAAATCCCTGTCCAACAATTTGACCTGCTCTTCCTCGCATAGAACACATTAGAAGATTGCTGTATTCTAAATCATATTGAAGAATACTTGCTACTTGATCTCCAACATCATTTACTTCACATAAAATATACGCTTTATTATAAGCAGTCGCTGCTTCATGAATTATACTTGGAAAAAGCATTGGTTTTATTTCATTATTTCTATATTTCGCAACAACTTTGTGAGGAAACTCTGTAATGTCTATGACTGTGAATGCTGAATAGTCGTTCCCAACACCTCTAGCAACGTCTACAGTGACAAGATAATCGTGATTTTCTTGGGGATCTGCATAAACATCTAAACCTGCGCTACGTGTCTTGGGCGCATCATAGACAAGCGTTCTGAGTTTAGATGGTGCAATTAAAGTATCTACAGATCCTAAGAATTCGCATTCAAACTCAACTTTAAACTGAGATTCGCTGGTATTTGCAATAGTTTGCTTTTTCCATTCCTCATCTCTACCTGGAACCTCACTCCAATGAACATCTGTATAGACATATTCATTTTTTCCTTTTTCGGCATCATGCCACATGCGGTAGAAATGATTCATACCGTGTGGTGTAGAAACAATAATTACTTTTGTTTGCTTTCCTGAAGTAATCGTAGGATATACCGATGCAAAGAATGAATCTGCAATGTGATTTGGGACGAACGCAAATTCATCCAAAAATAAGATATTGAATGACATACCACGAACCGCAGAAGCAGAAGTAGAAGCAGCCAAGATTTTACTTCCATTTTCCAATTCCAAAGATCCTTTATTCCAAGAAACAATTCCCTGCTGCATCCACTTGGGTAAATTTTCATATGCGGTTTGCAACCTATCTAATAGTTCTCTTGCAGTTGCTGCTTTGTTTGCCAGAATACCAATGTTTACATTATCATTAAATACAGCATAATGTAAAAGAAATGCCACAACAGTAGTAGACTTACCGGTCTGTCTAGGCATCTTACAGATATTAAATCTGTGTTTGTGGAAATTTGTGATTAATTTTTCTTGAAAATGATATGGTTTAAATGTCTGCAAACCATGATCAAGAGTAACAATTTTTACATAATTATTTGCAAAATAAACCGGATCATTCATGCACTTGACAATCTCAAGAACCTGATCTTCAGTAAATTCGTGAGTAGTATTTGCCTTCTTTAATAAAGGATTACCAAGATATACATCATTATTTGCCATAACAAATCCTCAATTATCAGTTACAATTCCAGCGACGTAGTGCTTTATTAATTCTAGAATCTGGATCTCTTGCAGTCTCTGCTGACGTATTTTTTGCTTTGTGACCTTTCATTCTGCTGCAAAATGACTTGCGACGAGATGCTCTTTTTCCTGTTGGATTTTTTTCAGTTACCGCAGTTTGAAGTTTTGAATCTTTATTTTGGCGGCGATATTCATCAACTGCTGCTTGACTCATACCATCAGTTTTATCTTTACGATTTACAGATTGCCAATCTTCCCCCATAGTTTTTACATAATTCTTTGATGGTCCTAATTTTGCCCCACTCCCTCCTTGAGGTCCTACCATTTGAATTAATGGTTGTCCTAGTTGAATTTCAGAAATTGAATGATAAAGAACTACAGATCCTGGATAAACTTTCTGAAGTTCATCAGAAATTTCTTTTTTAGATGGAGTTTTTACTTGAGGAAAAAACATTTTAAGAGAATAATATTTTCCTCTCCAAGAAAGAGTAACGCCAATTACATTTCCAGTTTGTGCTTGAAGACGAGTTGCTTCATCTACTTGAGATTTAAAACCTTTTATTGGTTCTGGTTTTATAATATCAATGACTTCTGCAAAAGTGTTTCCATCAGCATCTTCAATCGTCACATCTTCTTTCTTTACACAAGAACCTTTTGCAAATTCTGGTGTTCCTTTTTTTCTTTTATAACCAGTCCAGCACTTTTCATCCAATATTTCATTTGTAATTTTATCAACTAAAGAAGGTTCATAACCAGCATTAATATTTCTAATACTAGTATCTCCCCTCCTCACCAAAGGCATCTTTGGTTCTTGTCTTTTATTTTCTGCTGCTTGTCTTTCACCTTCAGTAGATCCTTGTTGAGAAAGATTTCTAATGTGTGTAGAACGTCTAGAAAATCTCAGATCTTTAGGGTCTATTTTTTCTGGCATCTTAAATGCCTCATCTACATCACTTTCTCCACTTGCAACATAATCAGCAGCTGTGTCAATGTAATCTGCAGCTTTAGTAATTTTTGATTGAACCCATGCTTCCAAAGAACCTTCACCCTTACCAACTTTTGCTTTGAGTCTTTTTACAGCATCTTCAATAGTTTTCAGTTCTGATCTTGCCATTGAATATTCTTCATCTTTTACCGAGACTTTATCCCACGCTTTTTCCCCATAAGAGCATTCGGACCTTGTTTCTCTTTTATTACATAAAGGGCAATATCTCTCCTCTTCGTGCATAGTTGCCTCCGATTTAGTTCCCCAATTTGCAGCACCAACCCTACGACACTTTACAAGTGCTCCTGAAGCATATGCACTGGGCCAAACATCATATCTGGACTTTACTTTATTATAACAAGCATCTTTTTTGCCTTCTTTTTTCTTTTCTTGTAAATCCATTTCTTCAGTTCTTACGTTGGTTGGTTTTGCAGCACCAGTCTTCTTTGGTTGATTTGGATCTTTTCTATTTTTTCTTCTAAATGCCATATCCTCTTCTTCATCCGATAGATTTGCCGCCATTTTAGAACTTCCACATTTTGGTGTAGAAGTTTGTCCTGGTTGACGAGCGCAAGGAGCACCAGCAAAAGGTCCTCCAATTTGTTTCCAACCTGGCACCTTTTTCCCCGTTTTTGGATCTTTTCCGCTTGATTTTTTAAACCAATCCCGAAGAGTTTCGTCACCAGATTTTGTTTCTTCTTTCATATCTTTAAATTTTTTATGATGCTTTTTAGCATCTGCCTCCATTTTTTTCAAACGAGTATAATAATCTGGAATTTCATCTAGATGTTGAAGAGCAATATCTCTAGCAAGTTCATGATCTTGTGTGTGTTCATGCTCAATAGGTTCTCCCATATCAAGTTGCTTCTGTATGAAAGAAACATCAAGACGATGCTTCTTTGCAATTTGCTCAACTGTTTTATGTGACTTGATTTTGGGCATTATTCAACCGGTTTTGATTTAGTATGCTCACCTTTTGCTCTTTTTCTTCTTCCCGCACAATGAGCACGTTGAGAAAATCCTTTTGGATTTGAGCAATCAATACTCTTTTTATATTTATTACTCCACTCCTCTTGAAACTGTTTAAAGGTCTTCATTTTGAGTTTGCTGTTTTAAAAGTTTTGCCAATTCTGCTGTGGAACCTACAAATAAAGCATTATTTACTGTTGTTGGTCCTTTTTGCTTTTCCTCCTCAACGTCTTTTAATTTCTTTTGGAGATCCATAAGTTTGTCTGTAGCATCAGCAACATTCTTAATAAGTTGTCCAGCAACCTCATAAGCACGAGGCATTTCACTTTCTTGTGCTAACTCAAGAATTCCATTAATTGCTTCTTGGCCCTTTTCAATAAGGGAATATAAATTTCCTCTTGTATAATCATAGTCTTTTCGAATATCATCAACCGTCGATGCTATTTTCTCTATTTTTTCTATAGAGGTGTCTTTTTCTACATTTGATGAAACTATATCGCTAGTAACATTAAATGTTTGATTTAAATCATCAAACTTTTTTGACATTTTCATATCTTATACAAGGGATCCATCGAAACCAAAATCATCACCATCTTCAATTAATAAATTATCAGCAGAAGTTATAGATTTAATCTCTACTCCAGCAAGATGAGAAGTGATAGTTGTATTATCTTTTCCCCTTTCGACCGTAAGAGTATTTCCTGCCACAAGTTTTACATAAATTTCCTCACCTTCTATCTCCAAGTATGTATTGGGTAGTATTGATGCTGCATCATTAACTACAATTAAAGTATCTGTAGTTGTTATATCGCTTGACAAGTTTGTTAATACAATACCGGTGTAATTTTTTATCGCTCTTGGCTCTACGGAATATACAATTTCTCTCATTGGAGTTGTTGTAGAATCTCCAGAAATGTAACTGACAGTAGTTTTTTTGATAATATCTTTTGTAGATGTAGAAATAGGACCAAAAAGATAAGTTTTTGCAGTAAATCTTAACGTATATAATAGAACTCTTCTTGTAGTAAAATCTCCTTCATAATCATCCTGCATAGTAATATTCTCAAGAATAACAGGAATATCTCTTTTTTCATTAATAGTATCAACAAGATCAACTGTCATAGTGTATGCTGGTTGAAAATATGGAATTATTTGTTCAATGATTTGAAGAGCATCGTCGTTAAGTTTGGACATTATACTGAGCTCAAATTGCATATTATATGGAACAGGAAGATATGACTTTTTAGTTTCTGTTGGATCAGTGGAAGATTTTGTAGTAAATGTTTGTGTTGTAGTTGCCTTTCTAGATGGATCGTATGTTAATCCAGTAAATTCAAATGACATCCTTGGCAATGTAATTTGAATTGGTTTATTTAAATTTGGAGATTGTTCTAATCTTGCAAGAAATTTTTGAGTTGGTCCATACGCAAGAGGAACTTTAATAATGCTTGTGACATTATTATTTTTATCATAATGCTTAATGTTTATTTCATTAAACAATGATCCAAAAGAAATTACAGTTCTTCTTAAAATTTCGTGATAAAAATATTCAAACATCTTCCTATTCCTTAGATTATTTAATCATAATAAAATATATTTATAATCAAGGCATACCAAAAGGATTATTTTCGCTAAAATCTATAATTTCATTAGCTTCTTGTTCAATCTCTTCATTATTAGAAAATCCATCTTTAACTGCAAATACATCCACATTTTTCAAATAATGAGATGCACTAGACGCAGATCCTACAATATTTTCACCTGGAACAAATTCCCCATTTACATTTGATACTTCTAAAATGTTCGTAATAGAATTCCAAGATTTTACTCTTGCAGTAACGCCACTTTGAGATCCTGTCACAATTTCATTAAATACAAAAGTGCCGAAAGAATTAATAGATGGACCACTAATAGTAATAGTTGGCGGTTCACTGTAACCAAGACCAGCATTTGTTATTCGAATTGCTGTTATAGAACCTGCAGCAGAAACAATAGCCGTTGCTGCTGCAGAAACTGAAGAAATTCCTGTAAATGATATTGACGGTGGATTTACATATCCAGAACCAGAATTGGTAATAGTTATAATACCAACAACTCCATCTCCAAGAGTTGCAGTTGCAGTTGCCCCCCTACCTCCTCCTCCTATAAATCTTACGCCAGGTGTAATAGTATATCCATATCCTGGATTAATTATTTCAACACTTTGAACTGATTTTGAATTGGGGTTAGTATTGTCATTACAAACAACAACTCCGCCTATCATTTTAGCAATAGCGGTTGCTGTTTTTCCACCATCTGGCGATGAAGAAATTCCTATTGTGGGTGTGCTTGTATATCCTCCACCCCTATTTGTAACTGTTATATATTTTATACCACCATTTACCATAGTTGTAATTGCACTCGCTGTAGATGCAATTCCGACCATTGTAAGTTTTTGAACATTTCCTGTAGGAGTAAATCCTTCAGAATCTGTTCCGCTGATATTATCATCAATATCTTCTATTCCAGTATCAATAACTTCATCTTCATATCTGAATAATTCGCATCTTAATTGATATGTATATAATCCTTGAAGTTGATAAAAAGGTTTTTCGTGCTCAACATATTTTATTTCAAACAACCTGTCACCAAGAGGAAAATAAATCAAATCACCTTCCTTTGGCCTTGTCGATAATTTGATATTTAATTGTTCCTGTATCAGTGGAGTAATGTATGTTTTAAATCTTTCTCTGGAAATAATTAAGGTGATTTCATTGAGTGCTTGAATCCCAAACTTTGATAAAATAGTCGGATTATCGCCATATCCTTCATATGTGTCAACATAAGCTTCTATTGGATATGCACTAGTAAATTTAGATTCAATTACTTCTCTTATTATAGTTTTTTCAGTGATATATTTTCTTGGCAAATAATGAACCTCAACTCCATACATACGAAGTTGTTCATTTATTAAATCCTGAATAAGTCCTTGTTCTGTTTTTGAACCTTGGAGGAAAAAAGGATTAAGCATATATTTATCCGATCATGTCTAGAGGTGGAAGTTCATAAGTGCTAGACATTTTTTCCATTAAAATATCTATCTCTTTTTGGGCATCATCATACATTTGTCTTCCATTTAGTTCTACTCCTCCCGGAAGCTTTACTCCTGTAAATTTCATCATATTTTGACCCCATTGTTTTTTTATAAGTGAAGTCAAATATGGTTTTAGAAAAGAATCATTCCAAACTCTAGAGTAATCATTTGGATCCAATGTTGAATAGCAATCGATTATAAAATAATGATCTTTAGTGACAGATCCCCAATCAATATCTAAATATAACCTATCTTGTCTTTTATTAAAACGAATTTGCTTTTGAGTGTTTAAAAGAAAATCCAAATCTTCCAAGTAAGTTTTGACCATTGCATAACTTAAAAGTTCCGTTGTTCCCCAATAATAAATATCATTTAAAAATAATTGATACTTTACACTGAACATATTGTGAGTAATTGTATTTGCTCCATCAAAAGTAAATATTTTATTTACTCCAATAATATTGGGAGGAACTTGAAGATAGTTACTATTTTCAAAATATGAAAAAGTTACTGCAGTCCCAACTATATTTGCAGTTGCAGTTGTAGTTACAACTCCAACGTTACTATTTTGATTTATTCCTCTAGCTTTACCTCTATCAATGTCATCCTGAGTAACTTTATATTTGTAAAATGTTGGATAAACTCCATCAAAATGTCTTTCTTGAAAAAATTGAACAGCATCATCCACTAAATCTTCTATTTGCTCATCCGCAACATTAATTTCTAAAACGGGAGCTCCAAGTTTTCTTTTGCAATAATCAATTAGTTCTTGCCTAGTAGATGGTTGTGCCATTAGATTTTAGATATAACTTCTTGTTGTTTAAAGTAAAGTTTTATGTAAGATTTTGCAAAATTGCGTAAAACTTCAATATCATCTATACTATCTATATCCCTAGATATTTTTTCATATTCAAACATTTTAGTCATGTTATCTAGATTAATACTATTTGGATCCATTTCCTAACTCCTTCAACAAATCTTTAATTTCATTTATATCTTTTTTAAGATTTTCCAACTCACTTTCAATAGTTTCAACTTTTTGATTTTTTTCTTTTTTTAAATTTCTTAGTATAATATATTCATTATATGAATCAGTGTCGGTATTTAATATTGCTTTTGTTGTTTGGTCTCTAACTAAATTGACATGATTTTCTACTTTTAAATGTTTCATAGTTTTATGCAAGTGCGATTACTCTTAAATCTTTAAGTCTTGGTGGATACGCTTGACTTGTTGATGTTCCTATAATTTTTATACTGTAAAATCTAAACGGAGGTAAGTTATCCACCGTAAATTCTAAATCTTTATATGAAATTTGATTGCTAGTTAGTGCTAAAGAATCAGTTTTTGACAAAAACTTATCAGGCGTTCCATCACTATTTGAAATATCAATAATTTGACCTGAAGATAAGATATTTGAATATCCTGGGAATGGGTAATAAATTAATTCTTCTGTAGAATTATTTGAGATAGCATAAAATGCTCTTATGTCATTAAAAATATTAATATACGAAGAGACATAAATCTTAATACAAGTCGCTGGAACCTCTAATGATATTGGATTAATCGCATATACGAATGCATTAGGGTCATTTACTATATCAGAAGTCCTATTATCTTTAATATAATCTGTAATAGGAGCATTGACTCTGTTTGAAGTAAATACCATACCAACTCTATCCAAATCAATTACTGGAGATAGATAGGGGTTTGATGAAGTTAAATTCAATGACAAAGTGAATGACTTGTTTCCGGGTAGATTTGGAAGAGAATTTACTTCATTAATTCTTGATGCGATAAGTCTAGGAGAATTTAAATAATTGACATCTCTGAGACTTATATCTTCAAATCCGTTATCAACAAAAGAAATTTCTGACCCATCAACACTTGTTGCTGTTATTGTTCTAATAGATGCTGATATATTAGTTCCAACCGGTGTCACATTCTCAACAATTGGAGTAATTACTTCATATTGTATATTTTCCGAGCACTTAATTGCATTCCCTCCGGTGGACTTTGATTCATTAAAATATAGTTTCGGTAAACTAGTTCCCACACTTCTATCAATACCATTTGAAGAAGTATCTATTTTAATGTTAAAATAATCAAGATCTATTGAATCGCTTACTGTAGAATTTGATAAATTGTGAACTTTATTAATTCTTCTCAAAGAAATTCCATTAAGTTCATACTTATAAACAAGTGATCCACTTGTATAAGTTGTAGAGTTTGTTTGATCTATAGATCTGGTTATAGTTCCTGTAAGTGTATTGCCAGAGACTGCTGTATATGAAATAATTTCATTGCCAATAAGTATGTATCCTGGATTTGTAGTGGCTACACTAACATTTTCAAATGTCCCAAAGTTAGTTGCATCTTCAAGAATAATATCTGATGTTGAAGTTGATGAATAACTAGACAATAATTTTGTAGGGATTACATCTGACGCAACATTGGATATTTCTACTCTATTGAGATTGGAATGCATTCCATGATTTTTGTCATTTACTTTTATATGTAAACCATCAGTTATAACAACAGGTGCGTCAGAAATCAGTATTCCTCCAGTGCTTTGATTGAGAGTAGTTGTAATTCCGGAATTATTAATATAAAGAACTGTGTTTCCTACTCCAGAAATAAAATCACCTTGAACATTATCCAAAATAAGTTCATTTGCACCAGTAATAGATGAGACAGATAATCTCAAATTTCTTCCTAATGTTGACCCACCGATTTGAGATGCTGTTAAAACATCACCAACAGAATATCCCGTACCACCATTTGAAATAGTTGCTGCAATTGCAACGCCATTCGAAATAGTTATATTTGCTGTAGCATTTCTTCCACTTCCTGTCACATTTGATAGTGACACATTGCTAAAAGTATAAGAACCAGAAGAAGGCGTGTATCCAATTCCGGCGTTTATTAAATTTAGAGATCCTGTGGATATTCCTGCAGATCCAACGTAAATTCCAGTTGCATTTGATCCATATTGAAGAACAGTGTTTCCCAAAGTCAGTCCAGAATCTTGAACTGTGCTTCCCAAACCAACTCTAATTTTTCTGGAAGAAATTTCAAGAGAATCTTTAAGTAAAACAAAAATCTGATCAGAATTGACATCTAATCTTGGATTATAAAAATTAATAGATCCAGAATTAGTAAATGTTGCTCGGTACAATGTAAACTTTAAGTCCTCTAATTGACTTGGATTCCATGTCAAACCGTTTTGCGATTTAAATAGAGAACCTAAAATATTATTAGGTTGTGATGTAACTACTATTTGATTTGATTCCGTTTGACTTGCAGTGGAAATGTCAACTTCACCCAACCTTGAAATCCAAGCAGTGTATTCATTACTTGTAGATAAAAGAACTAATGCATGATATTGTGCTCCTGGCAAATAAACGGGAGAATCAAAATAAACGGTTGTGGGAACACTAGCATCTTCTGAAACATTTACATATTTGGAATCTACTACAACCTCACTAAATGGATAAATTTGTTCTGTTGGAAGACCAAGACTCATTGGTCTCAATTGAACTATAACGGGCAAAATTGGATCTTTTGTTCTGAAATACAAATCTACCCTAGTGACATATACTCCAAACTCAGTTTCTACATAAAAAGATTGAGCTAATGGGTCATTTTTAGTTAAACACTTTGCTTTAGCTTCAGCGGAAGTTTGAATACTTGTAAGAGCTTGTTGAATTGTTAAAGCTCCTGTTGCTACTTGATTATTCCAATATGCAAATCCTGCGGCGTCTGGAGCTCTTCCTAGTGAAGAGTTATATGCGGCAGTAATTAAAGCGGCATTGGCTCCTGCTTGTGTTCCAGTAGTTGATGTAGAAACTGCCTTACTTGTTAGCGTATTCCCTGGTGTAGTAGTGGTTTGAGTTATTGCATATGACCCACCATAAGAACTAGTAAATGCTGATTGTGAACTAACAGCAGCAAGAGTTCCACTTCCTAAAACAGTAGCTTCTGCACTAGTTCTAATACTTTGTTGTACTTTTGCTATAGATTGTTCATAAGTAAGTCCTTGTCCCTGATAAACAGAAACTTGATTTATCCAAAACGATTCTCCACCACTATCCGGTCTTCTTCCCAAATAATCGACATATGCTTTTTGAACCGCATTCACTGTTGAAACAAGACTAGTATCTTTAAGAGAACCTGTCGGAATAGCATTAGGATTTTGTAATATTGGAACAAAAGTTTCAGTTCCACCTACCTTAGGAAGACTTGTAGGCGCCGTTGGTGCATTTGATCCTATAATAGTGCTTCCAACAACAGTGGTTGATGTATCACTTGCTGGAATATCACTTTCTTGTTGAGTTTGAGTTTCTAGTCGTAAATTCCTAATAGAAACAATATTTTCTTGATTTTTACTTAAAATTCCAGTTGATTCAAATTTTTCTTCCGCACTAGTTGTTACTAATCCGGGAATTTGTGAGTTGTCTCTATCACTACTGATCCTAAAAACTTTTGTACCAGTCTCAAAGTGTGGATTTACATCTACATTTGGATCGGGTATAAAAATGCATCCAATTATTGTTCCAACATTATCTGTAATTAATCTTAAATTGGTTATTTCGGCAATTGCCCCACTTTTTTGTCCAGTCAATATCATTGAAACTTCAATTGATCCGGAAAAATTATTTTCAACTTTGTCGGATAAACTAAAAGTATCAATATTTAGAATTGTTGATGTTGACGAGTATTGGTCAGCAATACTTTGGTTATTGTATGGATTTATTGAATAAACATCTGTGGGATTGTCATAAGGACCATATTTATGATTCTGTGCGGCAACTCTAAATTCAATAGTTTTAGTGGGAATTTGTGGTGGAGATTGAACTGCATCTGAAGGATTTAAAGGTCTATTATAAGTTACAGTGGAAATAATTTTTGGAGATCCTACTACAGTTTCTCCAACCTCAAAAGTTCCAGAAGTCATTGATATTTCAATCAATTTTGGAACAATGTATTCGTTAATATCTACTCCATCAAAAAATGCATATACTTGTGTTGATGGTTTTAATCTCCTGGCAATAAATTCTATATTTCTAGATCTTAAATATGAAGCAATCTCTATACTGACAACAGAGTCCCCAAAACTTAAATTATTAAATACTTCCTTTATTACTTGTCTGGTTCCATTTCTACTTTTTGTTCCTGTTTTGGTATTTGTTATATAATCAGTTCTAATCCAATCATTTCCTTGCCATGCAGTTGAAGATGATGGAGTACTTTTTTCACCAGTCCAAGTATACTTCCAAGATTCCCAAGTAGTGGGACCATACCCAGTGTTTGGATCAAATCCTCCCGCAACTAACTGCTGATAATTTTCTGTATAGTTATCAACCTCTAAAGTCTTTGGTTTTAATTTAACAGTATCTACCCAGATATCTGAAGAAGGATTCAATTCAATAGTGCCAGCATAGTAATTAACTAGATATGGGGTTACGTTTTCAACTCTTGTTGCAAAAGGTTGAATTACATATTCAAGTTCCGCATAATCTAAAGTCAATATTCTTCCTGTTCTAGTTACATTAATTCCATCTAAGTCATTCACAAATCTTTGATCAACAGTTGGATTTGATGTAGTTCCTATTCCTATTACTGTATTTGAACCCAAAACTAAATCAAGAGTATTTGTGTAATGAGAAGGTCTTAATTCTGAATTCTTTATATCAATTGAGTTTTTAACTATTGTTTTTGTAATTTGGGAATTTGTAGTTGAAAAATCATCAACAAAAAAACCAGATTTAAATCTATTCAATCCATCTACATCTCTAATATAAAGGTTAGAAGTATCTGATTCTAAAAGTGAAAGTGAAGTATAAAATTCCAAATTTTGAATTCTGTCTTCAAGTTTTTTAATGTCAGACATTCTATATCTTTTATGTTCAGTCAAATTAACACTTACTTCTGATATATTGCAAATATATGGTGGTAATGTTATAGTCGCAACTTCTAAAGCATTTTCAATATTATTTGGTGTTTTTGGAGTTTCTTCTGGAATACCATTTATAAGTTGAAACACTCCATCTTTTGTAAGATAAATCTTATCAATTCTTGGTAAATAGAAAGAATAATCCAAAATGAAAGACTCATCAGATGCTAAAACATTTGATGCAGAATTTCCAGATGAAGTGAAATTTCTAGCATTAAATTCAAATGGGGATAAATTTGTTGAAGTAAATTCAGAAACTCTAGGTCTAATGTCAATTAGATCGGAAACTTTAACTGAATCAATCTTAGCAATATCACAATAATCAAATTGCTGATAAGAATTTGCGCTTGTTATATCTCCATTATCGGAAGAAGAAAATTCTGCAGACTCAAAAAGAATTTTCAATTTTTTAGTTGGTTCTTTTGCTGTAGGTTTTCTTGTTATTTTTGAATAATCATAATATGTTTCTTTTTGCCCATTATCTAATATAAAATTAGAAGTAATATTATTATCTCCACTTTGAATTTCGGTAACAGTAGCACTAATTCCGGATTCTTTAAACAAAATTGTTTCTCCATCAACAATTTTGTTTGAATTCAGTGAAATATAATTTATTTTTAAATCATTCACTCTTCCTACATATATTCCAACAAATTTACTATCTTTACTTGTAAATTCTTCTCCAATTAAAAGATCGCCAGTTTTGTTAGTTGGTCCGGTCAATCCCGACAAAGTTAATGATGGCAAACTAACATTATTTGAAGAATTTGATTCAAATATTGCATGAATTTTAGTAACTTCTGGAACTAATAAGCAAATATCTTCATCTTGGACTCTTGTACCATATAAAGAACTATATGCCAATCCATCATTCAACGTGGTTGTTCCTATACCAGATTGTGAATACTTTGATCCAACTATATCAATACTTTTTACTCTATTTTTATTTTTAATTTTTGATTTAATATTTACTTTTCTTAAAGTTGCTATAAGTTTTGCTGTACCATCTGCACTGAGACCATTGATAGTCAAAGTTGCTCCACCATTGGTAAAAACAAATTTATCTTGACTTAAAACTTCTGTTCCACCATCAGATCGTATTAAAACATATCTTTCCTCATCAAAAGGTAAAAATGATTCATCTGGTCCAGCAGTTATAGCTGCAGTAGAATTTGATGATATTGTAACATCGAATTGTTTTCTAATAATTAGATCGGAATTTGTTAAATCTACAGAAGAAACGTTTGATTTTGGTAATGGGGTATATAAAGTATTATCTATTGAAGATTGAAAACTTGATGTTAAAACTTTAAAATCACTTGGATTTATTGATGAAGAGGGTAGAGATCCATCACAAACTCCAGAAACAGTGGTAATTCCGGAAATAACCAAGGAACTCTGAGATACACTGTTTACTTTAGCAAAACTTGGAACTGTAAGTCCAGGTGTGGAATATGATACTATATCACCAATAGAAACCTTTCCAGAAAAATATTTGCTAAGATCTGCAGTTGTAACTGTACTAATTCCTCCACTATTTGGAGTAATATTGACCAATCCAACATTAAATATTGATGACAGTTGGACATCGCCAGTAAAAGTAGATGCTGACCCAACAGTACCGTAAATAGATTTTACATTTTTAGATGAAAATGCTGTTACTGAAGTAGAAACTCTTGTGTTACTAATTCCATTAAAAGAAAAAGTTTCTCCGACTGCAAAAAATCCTTTTGTATTATAAGCTGTTATAATTCCAGAATTTGTTGCAGAGTACCTTAAAAATCCAATGGCTCCACTAGAATTACCTTTAATGTATGTTGGAACTGAAAGTGTGATTGGTTCGTTTAATAAAATTTCAGTGTAGGTTTGAATATCAAATAAAGAAATATCCCAAGAATTTGAATTTGGTGTTGTACTACTATATGATCCAGATTCTAAAGCAAAATCATAAACTCTAGCTACACCTATTTCTTTTCCTGGAGGAGAAAATGAACTTATACCTATCCTTTCATCTCTTAAACTTACAGTATATGATGTGGATATACCAATATTTGGAGATCCACTAACTCTATTTAATGTATAGGTTGGTCCGGTTAAGTAGTTGATACTTTGTCCCGTTAAAAGTTTTGTTGTTCTTGGTTTTTTGAAATCTAAAAATATTGGGCTTACAGTTTCAACCTCGTACCCCTGAATATATGCCTTTGTTGGACTTAGTTTGTACGTTCCTAAATTTTCATTTGGAATATTATTATTATATGTTAATTGATTTTCAAAAAATATTCCTTTATTACCTTTTAAGTTATTGAGAGTTTCTTTAACTTCTATAGAAATCGGATTTACATAATAATCACCGGACTCGTTATAAGTTCTTCTAGCAAATTCTTTTGCAAGATCATTATACTCAGTATCTCTTTTTATCGAAGTAATAGTTCCACTTTGAACTACCATCAACTCAATAAAATTACTATATTTTGTATTATCAATTGGTTTTTTTGTCAGGAAAACTCTTATTTTTAATCGATCTGCTCCGGGCGCTGCATAATTGGAAAATCCTTTTGCGTTATCAGTTAAACTTGAATCTATATCAGAATTTATTATCTCTTCAAAAACTTCTAATCCAACTCTGTATGATGGATTAGTATTGTATGGTTCTAGTATAATTGTTTGCTCGGGAACTTCAATAAAATAACCTCTAATAAAATAAATTCCAGAAGATAAAGTTGCTGCAGAAGCAGAAAATATTGCATTTTCTGGAATTATATTTGCTATTGGTTCTCCGGACTGAATAATTATATTGTCATTCGACAAACTATCTTCAATAATTAAAGTTTCTCCGTTTAAAAAGGAACTATTATTATTAGTTGAGGACAAGTAACTAACAAATAATGTATAAGGTTGTCCAGGAAAAGCTGAAACATTTAAATATGCTTTTACTTTAGCTTTTACTCCAGAAATTGAACCTACTATTGTTTTATTTAATAGATCACTTAAATAATTTGTTAGAGAAACTCCGGAATAGGTTGTTTCGACTAAAACAGCATTAAGAGTATTTAAATATCTAACTCCACCTCCCGTTACAGAATCTCCATCTTTAAAAATATGATTACCAAACTTTTCAATCTGATCTTGTAATACTGATTGTAATGTTGTTAACTCTCTAGCCTGAACAGGATATCCAGGTTTGAATAAAACTTTAAAGTAGTTTTTGCTTTTGTCAAAGTCATCAAAATATGGAGAAATGTTGAGATTGGTTTCCTGAGACATAATTTTTTAAAATTGCAAAATAACTTTGATATCTTCTTTTTGATTTATGGACCTTGTAATAGAAGGTCTGTTGTCAACATAAACAATGTTTCCAGAATACTTTTTAACTTCTGGATTTGACATACCATTAATAAAAGTCTGTCCTAAGTAATAGGTTCTATTATTTATTGAAGTAGAAATGCCATTAAAGGATGTGTCTATGCCTAATATAGTACTAGCACCGTCACCTAAAATATTCAAAGAACCTCCATTGCCGGGAGAAGAAGTAAAAGAATTTAATTTGAATCCGTATTTTGGATTTGTTTTTAAACTGCCATCACTATTGAATCCAACTAAACTTTTATCCTGCCAATATTTTAAAACTCCAGTAGATTGATCATAAGAAACAACTCTACCAACTGCTGTAGTTCCAGTGGAAATTGTTTGAGTTATTAAACTATCTGCCACAAATGTAGATGTACTATATCCAATTCCAGTTAATTTTAATGCATAAAGAGCACTTGCCTTATCTAAAGTTAATCTTGATGATGAATTGAAAAATTGAGGATTTTCTACTATTCCTATTCTAGAAATTTGATTTCCCAAAATAAAATCTGGATTTTCTGTGTCATTTTCTATTCTTGAATACACTAATACATTATATGCCCCAAGTTCCCTGTAAATGTCTGCACCGTGTCCTCCTTTTGGGGGAATAATAACATTAAATATTGGAGAAACTGAACCAGATGGCACATTTCCTGCTTCAAGATCAACAGTACCATAAGTATATCCAGAACCACCATTTGATAAAACTATAGATTCTACTTTAGAATCATTATTAATAATAATAGTAGCTTCTGCTCCATTTCCATCACCTTTAATTGGTACTTTTGTATAAACCGCATTAGCTGTTCCAATGCCAGTTCCCCTGTTCACTATAGTAATAATTTTTAATTGTCCACTCGTTGCTGCATTATTCCTAATTGCAGAATCTATAGTATTCGTTTCCCAATTATCTGGGACCGGCATAAAATTTGTAGAATCAAATTTTACTATTTCATTTGGTTTTATAGTATAAAGGTATTTCCAAATATATCCATCACCACTATCCCCAGCTGTTCTAGGTTCCAGGTCAGTAAATGTTGGCTCATCCAATGATGGTTTACCTGAAGGATTTTCTGGATCTGTTCCATTATGCAAACAAATATAAACTCTATAATCATCATTTACTACATAATAATTTGCAGAATATAAATTAGTGGCACCAGATGGTTTTGATGTATTGGTTCTACTTATATCATGCCTATACATGTCATAAGTTGTTCCTGATGTCCACTTCACTTTTCTTACTAATTGCCTAACATCACTTGAAGATATTTTTTTTAAAGATATCATTGTGTCCCAATAATCATTCTCCTGCTCAAAACTATCTTTAGGTGCAGGTGGATTGATATCCCAAGTAGACAAATAATCTTGTGGATTTGGTAGTCCCACAAAAGAATAATAAGAATTTTCTGTGGACTTAGCAGCCGCTACAAAATTCTTTGCATTTAATATTCGTAACTGATCAGTTATAATTGCTGACATTTTAACAGTTTTTTATCTATTTATTAGATATAATTTAAATATTTTAATGGATTCACTCTTTCTACAATTGGTGAAGTAGAAATTCCAGTTAGTCCATTTTTATAATGATTAAATTCTTTTGGATCTGGTCTCAATAAAATATTAATTTTACCCCAACTATATTCTCCAAAGAAAGAACTATAACCAATTCCACTTAATCCATTATAATTTTGAACACTAACAGTTACTTTAGCGACATATGTAACACCAAATCCAATGGCACTTGTTTGTGCAATAGAAACTGATGCAACTCTATAGACATTATCGAGGAATGAATTTCCAATAGAAACTATTGAACCATCAGGATTTAAAGAAGTTACTCCGTTTCCAACATTTGAATTTAAAACTACAAAATAGTATCCAGTTTGAATTCCACTTATAGTTAATGATGTTCCTACTATTGAAGAATTTCTGAGGAAAGAATTCTGTGGAATTACAAAATCAAATACAATTCCAGTTGAAGCAACTCCAACTGAGGTGGTGGAAATACCTGAAATAGTTCCAAAATCTCCTTCATAAGTAACTGATGGAATATTTTCAGTATAATTGGATATTTGTGGATATTCAATTAATACTTGTGGTGGATTTGTTGAAGTATATCCAAGTCCTGGATAAACGACATTAATAGAAGTCACAATTCCAGAAGTTATTGAAGCAATTGCAGTTGCTTTCTGAGTTGATCCCAAACCAACTGGTTCTGAGATACTAATAGATGGAGCAACCGTATATCCAATTCCAGAGTTTGAAATTATAATTGAAGATATTGTTCCAGCAACTGAAACAACAGCTGTAGCAGCGGCAGAGATTGGTGTATCTTGTGATATTATTTTAATTTTATTTTGTAACAAGGAATTTTCTTTATTACTATCAAAGAAAGTTTTTACACTTTCAACAAATATTACAGTAGATCCTATACCAACAGATTGTATAATATTTGTAGTAGGATATATTAAAGGTTCATATAAAATTCTATCTTTTGTAACTGCCTTACCGTCAATAAATTTATCATTTCTTTGTTTGCACCAAGTTAATGGGCGTAAGTAAGTTTCATTTTCATTTATTCCCGGACCAAAATAAGTATTTGTATTAAGACTATCTGTAGAATTGATTCTAGTGACTATTCTTTCATCTTCCAAGTATGCAATATTATCATCATTTAATTTTACAATATCTCCTATTTTGATAGTTTCTAAAACATCAACATCAACAACATCAACTGAGGAAGTTCCTTGATAGAATAATATTTTTGAAGTATCTCCTACTTTTGGCGCCTCAGTAAATCTAATATAACTTCCCCCATTAAATATATAACCTTTTCCAGGAACTTGTAAAATATCATTTATAAAGACCAATAATGTCGCCTCTACATTAATATTCGAACCGGATTTTGCTCTAATCGTTTTTTGTTGATTATCTAGTGTAATCGGAAATAGAGTGGTTTTCCCATCAAATAAGGAATCAATTGGGTCAATAACTAAGAGATTGCCAAAAGTCCAACCAGAAAAACTATCAGAATAAGTCTCATCTATTGAAAGTTGAAACTCATTATAAGATAAACTTGTATTTGTTGGTATTCCTACTGTTCCACCAATTCCAATAGTAAGAATTTCTCCTACATCATATCCATATCCCAAATTAGTAATTTCAAAATTAATTATACTTGATCCTAGTCCAACAATCACATTTACATTTGCTCCAGACCCAAATCCAGAGGAAGATGAAGAACTATAAATCAGTGGAATATTTGAATATGGAAGTGGATCATCAAAAATAACAATTGGTGGATTTGTTGAAGTATATCCAGAACCTGGATTTGTAATTGCAACACTCACTATATGTCCATTACTAATTGAAGCAATACCAACATACTCTATATCATAAAGACCAACGCTAGATACTGCTACACCAACATTAACATAAGTTTGAATTCCAGACCTATAACCAGAACCACTATTGCCTATGCTTATTGAAGAAATAGTTCCTAATCCAGAAACTATTGCTGTTCCTCCAGCAGAAACTAAAGGTTGATATCCAAACCCTGTAGTCGATGCAACAGAAACAATAATACCTCCCAATGGAACATTTGTAGTATTAATGTCATATGAAGTTGATGATATTGATCCTGTAAATTGAATACTAGTCAATCCAACATTTTCTTTTAATACACAATCTCCTAAAATATTTACAGAAGACCCAACTCTCTTTGGACCTTGGAAAACTTGATTAACTAAAATAATAGCATTATCAGTAGAAAATCCGGTAATATTTGCATTATTTGATTTTAAAATGAAAGAAGTTGAATATCCAGTGAATTCTAATGAAATATCATCAAAAACATAGTTATTTGAATAAGGTTCAATTGAAGTATTGGGAATTGATGACCTTATAAATGATCTTCCACTAAATGAAGATGAAGTTGTTATGCCAATATAATCAACATCATCAGGACTTCCTGTTGTTGTACCTATTGGAGTATTTCCATATGGAGCAGTAATAAAATTAATTGTATTATCAACTATATTGTAGTTTCCTTTTACCTTTGTTACTAATGAGGAATTTGCATGAGTTGATATTCCAGTTCCCATCCAAGATCTTTTGACAAGAAATACATTAGTGCTTCCAAAACCAACACTATCAACTCTCATAATTTCGTCATTAACTTTTATCAAATCGCCACCAAAGAATGAAGATATACCAGAAACTTTGATGGTCCTATCAGATAATCCAATTTTTTCTGAAATTGTGGTTGTTACTGAAGTGGAAACAATAGGAGATTGAATTAGATTATCAATGCTAATAACTACTCTAGAATTTTGTTTTTTTGATGTTAGAGTGTGGTCAGTCCCTACACCTAAACTATTAATTTGTAAAGGAACGGGAATATTCTTAAGTGCGTTTTCTACAGTTGACGCAAATCTTATTTTGTAATCATCAACTTTAATAGCATAAATTTTTTGTGGAAGTTTATCTGTAAGTCCAATACCAGAAATTGATGTTGTTGCTATTCCAATAGCCTTATCAGTTCCTATTTTACTTTGTGGATAATCGTAAATTAACTCTTCTCCCGTTACAAAGAAATTATTAGGAAGTTTTATATAATTTTTCTGAATATCAACAACAGAAGATGCACTTCCAACAAAAGACCTTTTAAAAATAGGAATCTGTTTGTGAGAAAGTTCAAAGTCACGTTTTAAATCACTTTGTGTACCTCTATATAATCCATATCCGCTACTTAATGACGCATTAGATAAATCAATAATATCTAAATCAGTGTCATCAATTGGTCTTAAAGCATTTTGGAATACCCTAACTTGGACGTTTATATTTGGTATTGGAGTAAATAATAATCTAGTATTACCAGAATATAAAGTTGCATCAAACTCTCCAAGATTTGTTCCATCATTAAGGATTCCAAATTCAGTTATATATGTGTCACTGCCATCATTTATAGAAAGTATTTCGGAGATTTGATATCTATTATTAGTTGTATCTTCAACACTAACAATGTAATATCCAGATGAATATTCACTAGAATATTCTGATATCACATTAGATGTTGGAGACGCAGACGAAGAAATATTTGTAATTCTGCTATCAAAAATACAAGTATTAAGAGAAGTTGTACCAACTCCGATTGAAGATGTTTTTGCTATAGAAACAATCAAAGAATTGACATTACAGTCAACAGATAGAGTATTATTTGGAATAAAATCTAAATTAATATTTGATCCAGAAAAATATGCAAAATATGTCCCAAGACCAGTTGTTGATGATGCAGTGAAAGAATTTGTTGTTAATTGACCATACTCCAATAATTGAACTTCAGAATCATTATGAATTAATGTTATTTCATCAAACTCAAAGTATGAATTATCAACATTTGCATATTGAATAAGAACTTTTGATGATCTATATGTAGATGCTATACCAACTACTGTGTATGCACTACTTGTTCCTGCTGGAATAGTTTGAGTTTGTGTGTATAATCTAGCAGTGTCTCCAAGATCCAAAGTTCCTATTCCACTGACATTATTTTTAATGTCATAAGAAACAAAATTTAAGTCGTAATCATTTATTTCATAATTTGTTGGATAAAATAATAATTTTCCTTCAGTACCAGTTACTACAAAATCAAAGAAACCTAAATCATCAAATGTTTCAACTCTTCCATACTGGTTTATGAATCCCGTAGAATTATCATGTAGTAATGAGGATATAACTATTTGAGATTCATTATTGAATAATTTATCTTTAACATGTATAAAATATTTTTTAGATCTATCTGATTCGAGATCAAAACTATCAACTATACTAAATTTTGTTGGTCTTTCATTGCTGTTAAATTGTGAACTAATGTCATCAATTATTAAAACTCTATTACCTACAGATTCAATATAATCTTGAATTGTTTTAGATTCTAATATAATTTCATCAGATATAATATTGTAATCTATATTCAAAGATCTTTCAGAAGATAGATCAAAATCATTTACGCAGTCAAGTTCTATTTCTGATATCAAATCAGAAATTCCAATAAAATCTCCATAATTTTGATTGGTAGTAATTCCAGAGTTTGAAACTAATGATTCTACGGATAAATCGCTGAATTTTTTAAACCCTACAGTATGATTTAAAGAATTTACTGGATCACTCCAATCTTCATAGTGAACTTTTGATCTAATAGAATATGAAAAATATTGATAATAATCATTATCATGTAGTCTCTGCATTGAGTCATTTAAAAATCCAGTATTTTTATTCCATCCCTTTTTAACAATAGAAGATGAATCTACGTTATAATATGAATTAAAATAAAGAATTCCGGAAATTAATCCCTCTGCGCCTGATGTTTCTGCTAATATTTTATCCCCAACATTAAATTCGTCAAAAGAAGAAATTTTAAGATATCCATTTTTATAATCCCAAGAGTTGACCCTCCCAATAGATGATCCGGATCTAACAAATTCATTCTTAAGAAACTTATTTTTTTCTAAAGAAATATTAAAAATTGGAAAATATTTTTCGGGGATTACTTTTCCAGATGAATCTAAAGGACGATAAACACCCGGATATTCTCCATCTTTAAGATAGTTTGATAAATTATAAGTTATTGAACCATTTGTTCCTCCAATATTAGGATCAACTTGAGTTAGTGTAAATAAAGCATAATTATAATTTGAAGAGTTATATCCTTTAAAAGTTGTTCCAACCCCAACACTAACATTTTCTATTAAAACTTTATCACCAACTGAAAATGGAAAATCTTCATAAGAACTAAAACTTGCCCCAAAAGATATTGTAACATCTTTTGTTGACACATTAAAATTGATAGATTGTACTGATGATCCTATTGAAATTCCATTTGAATTATTGATTGGTATTATTATTGGAGTTACTTCATTGAGAGCTTGTGTGTTATTGAATATATCGACGTTTCTAGTTTTAAAATTACATCTAAGATCAATATCAAAAATCCTCTCATTTGTAAGTCCATCCAACACTATTAAATTTGGAGGAACTAGATAATTTACTCCCAACGAAGAAATACCAATATTTTTAAATGTAGAAAATGGAGATATTTTTAATATTTTTGGAGCATGTGCCTCTGGTCTTAATGATTTGTCTGCGGAATAATCAACTCCAATATCTCTTAAATTAATGTTTGAAATTTTTCCTATAGTCAAGCTTCTAGGCAGTAAAATAGCACCTTTACCGTCAGATGAAATTATAGAAGAAATTGCCGGAAGTTTTTTATATCCGCGCCCAGAAGAAGTAAGTTGAACACCATATATTGATCCATAAGCAGTTTCTGACTCAGTAAAATATTCGATTTGAGTATTAATAGGTGTATATAATGATTCTGTAGGTTTATCAAAAATATTAAATGTAAAGGCTGTTGATCCTACTCCAGATAATACATGTTTTCCATTTAAAGAATTGTTAATAATTACCAAAGTATTATTATTTTTTACGTTTTCATTGTCATTAATTATTTCTTTTTTTGTAACAGTATTTAAATCTAAGTTAATTGGATCTAACTTATAATAAAGATTTTGTGGCAATGAATTAGTAACTTTAAATTTTAGATACGAATCTGTACTGATGCCGATAGATCCATTTTTAATTACTTCAAATTCATTTGATGTTGAAGATGAATAAAAAGGAATTTCACATTTTTCGTCAAAATAAAGATTAAAATCAAAAGCCGAATAAGTTTCTGAATTTTTTGTAAATGATAAAGAAGAATGTGATAAATCAAACAAAACAGTTTGATTTTTTTCTATTAAAATTGGTGGATTTATTTTGGAAATAGTTCCACTAGAAGCACTAGTGATATTAACAAATTTTAAATTTGTTGAGGTTGAATCTAGAATAAATTCACTCAATTTAATTGTATTATCGTCTATTACAAAGACATAATAAATTTGATCATTAAGTAATCCTCCCGATGGGGAAGATGAAGTGTGAATTACTTTTTGTCCAGTAGTTAAATTGTGATTTTGAATTAAAATTGAATTTTCTAATATATTTACGTCTAATGAAGAGAAAGATCTTGGGTCCGTTACTAATCTTCGATTTAAATCATTATATCTAATATGTACAGTTGTAGTAAGACCAGAAATTATATTTAAATTAATTGAATTATAAACATTTAATCCGTGAGTAGACGCTGTAGAAACAGTAGCATAATTTTTATTGATATTTCCTTTTAGGACGTTGGGTGGTAAATATCTAAAATTATGATTTTCTCCAGTACCAATTCCAGTAAGATATACAGTATCTACTAAAATTGAACTATTGATTCCAACATATAATCCTGTTGACCCCAATCCAACTCTATATGTAGATATTCCAATTAAATCATCTGAAATTTTAGCAACATAAACACTTTCTCCCTCGTTAAGGAGAAAACTAGATACTCCATTCGTAGATATTGAAACCGCAGTTCCCCCATTAGAGTAATATTTGAGTTCATCTCCTGTTTTTAAATTATGATTGGGAATGTATAAAGATTTTGTTGGAATGAAAATTTCGGTTATGCCTGCACCGGGATTTGAAAAACTTAACGTTGTTCCAATTCCAACTCCATTAATTGTTCCAATACCTAGAGTTTCTTTGGGGTTAAAATAAAAATCTTTTGTGAGATCAAATTTATATTGTTGAGAATTGATTGGGGAAAAATTAACTGTTAATTTTCGGGGAATTTCAAAAAGAAGTGTAGATGCGGTATGTGAAATGCCTACGGTTCCTTCATACTCCCTTTGAACTTTTATTCTAGAAGATTTTGTGTCAATATTCAATACTTTTATTTTTTCATTTTCAATTTGGAATATATCATTTTCAGTGATATATGGATAAGATAAGTCTCCATAAACGCTAAAATAAGTTATGATTCCAGTTGTTGATGATGATTCTACATTTTCTGATAGTAAATATGTGTTTGAAGAAACGCCAACTGTAAAGAATGATTTTAAATTTGTTCCAATAACAGTTGAAAATCCACTTATAGAAATGACATCATTATCAGTTAGAAAATGTGGAATTGTTGTAAATCCAATAAATGTTGAATTTGATTTATATGGAATAAATTCAACATTTTGGATTGTGCTACTTGATATAATAATATCTTCAATTTTTTTTCCTAATATACTAGAAACTTTTGCTTGTGCTCCATATCCACTTGTATCAGAATCGTCAAATACTATAATATCATTTACCTTATAATTTGATCCGCCCGTGATTATTCCTACAGAGTCAACTTGACCATAACTAACTGAAGTAATAATCGTATCATTTTTATAATTTTTATTTTCATTGGATATAAAATCATATCGAGAATTATTTTTCGATAAATTATATGGGGTTGTATTTCTAATTAATCCTATAGAATTTATATCAATATCATCTTGGTTTGAATATCTATCAAAATTGAATTCTATTGGTTTAGATCTAAAATAGTTCCCAATGAAGTATGGAAATTCTGGTTTTCTGTATCTATTAAACTTTGAAGACGTATCATCTTCTAACCCATCTGGATTTATAGTTGTAAAATACACGTAAGTTCCTTTCGGAAATTCTGGAGTAACACAAAATCTTCCATTATATTCATCCAAATCTCCGTTTCTTTGGTATTCATAATCTTCTACAAATATTCCCTCTGGATACATTGAAGTATCTGGTCTATTTTGGTTGGAAGAAATATTAGATTTTAGAGAATAACCAGATTTCATTAACTTTATGCTTCCACCACTCAATGATGAATACCCATATGGTCCATATATTGGATTTCCATCATATGCCCACCCAATTATAGGTGAATGCGAATTTGATAAAACTTCTACCCCATTTTGCAGTTTTAGATCGGGAGTATATTGTAAATTTCCATCTACTATTTTTGAGGCAAAAACAGATTGTCGTAACTTTCTTGGAGAATATAAGTGGGAATACTGTAGACCATAATTACTATTTGTTCCTTGTGTAATTACTCCGTCATCATCTACTATTTGGTTATTTCGCAATAATCTTTCAAAAATATTGATTGTCCATTTTTTAGGAATTGATAAAAACTTTGCGTCAGATCCAGATGATATTACATTCAATTGAATATCTTTATCATTATATCCAATTCCACCATTAACTACTTTTACGTCTATAATTGATCCATTAGAAATAATGGGTACTAATATTGCTCCACTTCCGGTAGATGTTACTATTTGAATATCTGGTTGCGAATTATATCCATTTCCAGAATTAAAAATTAAAACATCAGAAATTTTTCCTTGAGAAATAACTGCTTTAAGTATTGCTCCAGATCCACTATTCAAAGAGAAAGTTGGTTGTCTATTGTAGTTTAAAATCTCAGAAGATCCATAACCAATACCACCATCATTTACAAATATAGACTCAATTTCTCCCCTAAAGATGGGTTTTAGAGTTGCATTAAAATCTTGCCCAGATAATGTAGAAACACCTATTTTTCCAGAAACAGAAACTTGTATTTCTGGGTAATTAAAAGTATGATTTCCAGATCCAGATGATTTAAAACTTACATATTGATTATTTTTATAAAAATAATCAGAAACAGTTAATCCAGTACCAATTTTTGACAATTTAAAGTTATTTTCATCAATTTTTGTGACGTAATAAGATTCTGTAGAAAGACCAGATATTGGAGATCCTTCTGGAGTATATGTAATTATTTCTCCACTCTGATATTTGTGATTTTTTATATTAATTGTATTTGACGCAGTATTAATTCCAGAAGAATTTGTAGTAATTTTTCTATTTTTATAACCTAATCCAGAATTAATTACTGTTACTGAACTTATGACCTTTTTTTTGTTTAATGTTTCTATAGTATGATTACCAGATCCATAAGATGTTAAATCGATTGGGTTGTTGTTTCTTACAGCATCACTATAACTTTTATAAAATTTCACAGTATATGCATCTTGAACAGAAAGATAATATGTAGAATTAGTTGATAATCCTCCTACAGAAGTTCTACTGTTTGTTTTATAAATGATATGTTCACCATCTCTAAACTTATGATAAGTTGAAAATGCAACAGTATTATTTGATAAATTAACTAATCCTGCACTTCCTAATGCATTAAATTGAACTTGATGATTTATTGAAACAAGATTTGCCTTTGCTATTGCACCAATTCCATTTCCCCCAGAAATTGTGATAACAGGATCTTCAACATAATCGAATCCCCCATCAATCACATCTATTCTACTTAATTTTCCCTCAACTTCACAATAGAATGAAGCACCTGTCCCAACAGGATCAGAAATAGATAAAATTGGAGGATTTATAACGTCATATTCCTTTCCCTTTGAAATAACTTCTACTTTTTCAATGGAACCATAAGAAATGATATCAGAAGATTTGTAGTTTAATATTTCTACGCCATTCAATAAAATACCAGTAAGTCCTGGAGAAGTTTCATATTTTTTGCTGTCTGTAACTGGATTAGATATTTTTCTTATTAATTTTTGAGGCTCTAAATTTTTATTTGCAAAAGAATTGTATTCGAGTAATCCATTTACAATACTTCCAGATAAAGTTACATACTTATCAAAATAAATATTCGATCTACTTTGTGATAATTTTATATTATCTTTATCTACACGTTTTATAAAATAAATTCCCTCGTTAATATTTAACGTATTTGATGGATCTGATGATTTATAATATACGGAGTCGCCTGTGTAAAATCCATGATTTGGTATAAAAATATTTTCTCCATCAAATATCCCAGAAAAAGTAACAGATCTATTATTAATATTTAAAGATTGATTTAAATAACTTGGAATTGATGGAGAAGATACAAATAAAGATTTGTTGTCAGTGTAAACATTCTGTACATTTGTATTGTAAATATTTAATTCTGGATAATTACTAGAATTTACTTTCGATAAAATTTTCTTTATCGAATATTTTTTTTGAGTATCTATTTCTCCCTGGTCATTTATAATAAATGAATATTCATCGACAATTGAAATTATCGTACAATTTTTTTCTATTCCGTCTGTCGATATTAATTTACATTTATCTCCTAAAACAAATCTATGCTTATCAAAAGTTTTTAACTCATATGAAAAATTTAAATTGTTTTTAATTTCTATTTCTTTGACATTAAAAGTTACTGGAATATTAAAGAACCAATTATTTGAAATATTATCACTCAATTCTGTTCCAAGGGATTTTATTTCTATAGAATCTCCTTCCTCATAATAAATTTGTCCTGGTTTATTTAAAATATCTAGTTCGGATAATACTCCACAAATTCTCACTTTAACAACATTTGACGTAGATAAACCAGAGTATCCATAAGCATATGCATCTAATCTCAAATCTTGCGTAGATACAATATTTCTATCAATTCCAGAACATCCAAAAAATTGATTTAAAGTTTTTGATTGATAATCAATTTTTGTTGAAGTGCCATCAGAATAATCTGCTACCAATGTTCCAGAAGTTGGAAATCCAACAGTAGAATCAACATCAAGAACTGTAGATCCAATAGAAACTGAAGTAATTAGTTTAGTTTGTGGGTGAACAGAAAATGTCCCAAAAACAGATCCATAAACATTAATATCTTTATCAAAGTCATAATCTAAACTTAAAACGTAGTATTCATTTCCGTTTCTCTGTATTCTTTGAACATTGGTTACTGACCCACTTGCTTTTTGTAGAAAATCAGTTTGATCCTGGAAAATAGTTCTATTTAAAAGATCTTCTACATTACCTTCTAATTTTTCTACAACTAAATCTTTTGTTACTCTATACTGAGCATCCGAAGGAATGAACAAATAGTCTCTTGGTTTAATAACTTGAACATCTTCTCCATAAAGAGCTCTGAATAAAATTTCAAATGACTGATCAGTTCCCTTTGAAGAATAAAAATCTTTTGCTTGTTTAGTAAAAAGTTTTTCATTTACTTCAGAATATAACTGCCTATCCTCAAATCCAGGAACAATTTGTCTTTTTATTTTTTTGAAAAATTCTTTTAAAAATAAAATACTTAAATTTTTTACCTTTGCTCCAGTTGAATGAGTTTCAATTTGAGATTCAGAAAAAACTAATTCATCTGGTTTATTACTACTTTTATAAGAGGTTACTCCACTAAAACCTCTAACACATCCTGTAAAAGAATTTGTAGTAATTCCAGTATACGTAATAATTTCAGAATCTATTAAAATTAATCCATACTTACTTGGAAACCCAGATGTTGATGATACTAATATAGTATCATCAACAAAATTAACATCTTGTGTTAATGTAGTAGAATCTATAAGATTCGTCAAATTATCAACTTTTACATATTGATCTATATTTTGAATAATATCTAATGTTGATCCTTGTCCTTCGATTGACAAATAATATTGAGATAAAAATTCATTGACAAGAGGAAATTCCTCTCTTACAAAATTTGGTAATTGATTTTCAACAATTGAACTGATTTTAACTCTATTATTTGCCATATTTTTATAATCTTGCTAGATTCCCGTTTGTGTAACTTGAAGTTATTGTATATGTTGTTCCCGAGGGATCAGAACCTGATGAAATTTCGTCAGATAACATATTTAACACAGTATTATTAATATCTAGTTGTAAATATAAGTCTTGTAATCCAATGATATCATTTGATTTCGGAGAAGCTGAAATTTGTATAATCGGTTCTCCTTGAACATTTTTTTGCACTGATACTATATTTGTTGAATTTAAAAGTATTTCTCCCTTTTCATAATTTATAGATCCAACAGATCTTCTAACTACTACTGGTTGAGTATTTGAATCTAGTTTAAAAAAGAAAATTTCTCCAGTAGTTTGTGATGAATTTGGAATATCGGAAAGATATAAAATATCAGGAATGCCAAAAATTTTGAATCCAGATGATTTAATATTATATCCATTTGTATTTTTAATATGAAATTTATTTCCGAAACAAATTTCATAATTTGCAATCTGATTTAATCTAGGACTTAAATCCCTTCTAATCTGAATTTTAGTTATATTTGATGTTATTGATTCATGACTGTTATCTACTATGTTTTGAAATTTACTATATTTAAATCTTGCTCCATATTTGTTTAATTCTGTAGAGTTTGCATAATTTTTGATATTATCAAAAATTATATCTTTTAAGTAATCTGCACTTGGAGATAGATTTGTATTATAATAAGCTGTTGAATCTACTTCAATATAAAGATATTTAAGATCAAGTATTTCTGGGACTATTCCAGCAACACTATACTTTCTTAATTCATTTTTTAAATTATCTTTTATTGTATTAGATAGAAATTGACCATAAAAGGGTTTAATACTAATAAAAACTTTTCCGTACTGAGGTGGAACTAAATCTTCACCACCAAAAACAGAAACTGATTGAGTTTCTGGGTATATTTTTGGAATGATTGCTTCATAATCTGCTGCAGTTACTGCACGATTATATGAAGAATATATTCTTGGTGCATATTTTTTAATAGAATCAATTGATTCTATTTCTTTTCCGTTTTGAGATGAAACATTTGTTGTAATTAAAGAAATTCCACGAGTGATGAGATTATTATTATTATCTACTATTCTTCCATCAAATGAAAATAAAGAAACTCCGTTACCATTCTCTCCATTAGTTACTATATAAGAGACTTCAATATAATTTTGACTTTGAAGTTTTTCACCAAAAACACCATCTCCAAAAATTAATTCATATCTTTGATCTTCAATTTCTTGTAAGAAAAATACCCTAGATGAAGAGGTAACTTCAAACAAATTATCTGACAAAATAAATTTTCTTGAAGATGTACTTGATTGAGTATTTCTTACTGTTACTGAGATTGTCGAAGTATCAATATTTGGATTATCTAAAATATATCTTTGTGGTGGAGATGGATTTTCTGACTGTACGGTGAAGTTTGATGTTATGAGAGATCCTTCGTAAATTTCTATATTATCAAAAAATGCTATTCCATTTACTACAGGAACTGTAATATCAGATTTAACTGAAAATATATAATTATCAACCCCAAAATTTACAGTAGAACAAACTGTTCCCTTTTTAAGAGTTAGGGTAAGTATATTTTGTGTAGATAATGATGATGTATCAACAAAAAACGATATATTTGCTCTTGAACTTGTCCTTGATCTTGGTACATATCCTATATTTCTTGCTAGAGAAACAACATTTTCTCTTAATGTTGCACTATCAATAAAAACCTCATTGCTAATCATGTTAGCATTATATGAGGAAATATAAGTATTATACGCTAAAACATCAATAAGAGTTGAAAGATTGGATCCTTCAAAATCATAATCAGTAAAATTTGAGTTAGATCTAAGATAATCCCTAATAGAGGTTTTTATCTGATCAAAGTCTAAGTTTGTAAAGTTTACTAGTGCCATTATCGGGTTGGCTGTAGTGCGAATGATAATTGTTGAGGAAGTACATCAATTCCAATAATATAATATTTCAATGTAACATTGAAATTATTGTTATCATAATCTGGATCTACAATCACATCAATAATATCAACTCTTGGTTCATAATTTCTAATTGTATTTTCTATTTCATCCTTTATAACGGACGCTGAAATTGAGTCAATATTCTCAAAGAGAGAACGACTTACTTTTGAACCAAGATTTTGATTAAAAAAACGTTCTCCGGGATAAGTAAGAACTAAATTGCGAATAGAACGAGCAATTGCATTCTCATTTTTGAGTGCAATAAGGTCATAATTTATTGGATTTACTTGGAATGACATACTTAGGTCTTTAAAACCCTTACTTACCCGTTCTACAGGCATAAAAGTATAAAAATTAATAATTATATCTTATTTATTCACTATTTTTGGGCTTCGTAAAGTGGTTCAGTGCCATATTCCCAATCATCATAATCGTCATCATTACGAATTTTTGAGTGAATCTCATTTTGAACCATAAAATCATGCTTTTTGGGAGTCAAATCATCATTTGAGATCTCACGTAACATTTTCTGTGAGTTAATATTTGATTCCCAACCGTATTCACCTGACAAATACTGAGTTCCCCAGTTTTCTTTCATAAATTTTTCATCCTTATCGACTTTTTTAGTCATTTTAGCTCCTGATTAGTGAAAATCAGAACTTTTTACGGGGTTGCTATCCCGTGTTTCTATTATATCATAGTCATCTTCAAGTATTTCCTTTAGATATTCATCGTCCCAAAGGTCATAATACTCTGTTTTTGCCAGTTTTTCTCTAAATTTACGTAATTTTTGTGTTGGTTGCGCTAAAATTAAGTTATATTTACCATTATTTGTTTGAATTCCCTGAATATATGTATTGTATGACCCACAATCTTCAAAAAATTTCCAGTCTTTATGTTTCTCATTGTAAAAATTGACCCAAAATTGAACAGTTTCGAGATTAAAGTAGTCTTCTACAATATAAATGATAACTTGATACCCTTCGATTGGATAAATCTCTTCCGCAGAGCACTCTACAATCTTATATTTTGCATTTGAAGCAAAGGGACAGATTGCAAATCCCTTTAATTCTGGTCTCACTTTTGATACTTCTTTAATCCAGTTAAAAATATACTTTTCTTTTTCTGTTAACATAAAAAAAGAGTGCTTATTTCTATTTAAGCACTCTATAAATTATTTTCCTTGACCCCTATATTTTTTCTTACGTCCATTACGAGAGGTTGCACTCAGTAAAGTACGAGCAGAACGTCCTTGACGAGTCTTCTTCGGTGCTCCGGGTTCAAAAAGAGTCTTGTTACTTCCACCACCTTTAGCCATTAATTTCCTCCATTTCTAAATCATTTGGATCAATGTCTTCACCCGAGTAAAAACGTTCGGAGAAGTCTTGTAAGAGATCACTACAATCTTCTGCAGTGATCTCTGTATAAATTTTACGCCCTTTATAAAGAATATTATAAAGTTTATTCATCAGATAATGCGAGTTTTCTCATGTCCCACTCTAATACGAGGATCGCACCAGATTTCAAATCCAGCTTCCTTCGCATCAAGACAGAATGAAACGTCTTCGCCACACATATCCTGAACTGCACCAGATTCAAAAACTTGCATCTTAGGAGCAAACCAAGGATATTCAAGATTCTCAAAGACTCCGTTTTTAATCATTACCCATCCAAAACCTGTATAATCTACAGTGAATGGTTTACGACGCTTGGAGATTGATTCAACGGTTTCGTGATTCATAACTCCACCGTTCTTGCGGAAGTCATCTTCTTCCAACCAGTGTGCGACAGAGGTTGTGTGACCATCTTCGGTTGCATACCAACCTGCGACCACTTCGCGCTCTTCTCCTTCTTCATTCAAAGCAACATCACATAGTTGCCAGAATTTTTGAGTATCAAATACAATATCACTATCAATCCATAATTGATAATCATACTGCAATTTTCCGTCCCAAGGAATTTGCTTGGGACCACGAAGAACATTTGCACCCAAACATTTACAACGGGCAAAATTAACCATTGATGAGTAATCTTGAGAAATCTGAATACTCATATTATTTTGTACAAGATCAAAACAAAGTTGTACAAATGCTTTGAGGAAAATAAAAGAACATCCTCGTCCAGGAAGACAGAAAATAATACTCTTCCCTCTCATTCTTTCTTTAATCGCATCATAATCCCAATCTTCTTTGGGTTTAGGCGCTGCTGCTTTTACTGTAAATCCTTTTGCCATAAGTTAAAATAACCTTCAGATCAATTTTATCGTTCTATTTAGTGTTTGTCAATATGATGAATTGAGTGCTATCAATTTATTTGTGAGTACTTCCTCATACTCTAAATCTTTTATTGAAATATTTGCACCTAATAAATCAACCATTCTGTGTAGCATCTCCCAGATTTCAGTGAATTTTTCCTCTGATAAACTGTGATAAATGCACTGACCCTTTGCATATATGTGATATATTTTTTCTTGTTTTTCCATAAAAATTTTTCCGGAAATTTTTTTATTTCGTCATTGCATTATATATCAATACTATCAGAAATCCAAGCGGAACGCCAAATATTCTCAGCATTTTACCTGGATACCTTATCAACCACCCCGCAAAGACAACCTTCCAGAAATTCCAATATGGGCGTCTTTGATAATTTCTGTGGGGGATTTTCAATGTTTTCATACTTCCGGAAAATTTTTAAGAAAGTGATATTTAAAGGTCGATTTGTCACCTCTGTAGGTTAGGGACTTATCGATTTTTATAAACGGGGGCAACGCCCGATATAAACAATAACAAATAAAAACAAATAACTGCTAACACGAATAACAAACTGCTGACGAATAAGTATTATTATTCGTCATTCTTTATACTAACTGCCTGCAAAACGCTGTCTAATAGTATAAAACAACACGAATGTTTATACCAACTTCAACGAATTGTGCTACTTTATAGACAACAACACCCTATAAAAATAGCTAACTGTCTCACGAATAGTATAAACAACTGCACTGTTTTATTCTTTATACTTTCAGAACGATGAGTTCTTTATATCAACGAGCACAATAATACTATAAAACTCACGAAAGATATAAACAATCTGCTACAACTTGCGTGAGTTTTATGATTTTAATCGTGCTATGTAATAAGAATTACCAAGACACTGAGAGATCTTCTACATAACTCTCAACCTTTTCATTAGATTCAAGTTGAAAGAGTTTATTCCAATCTAACTGATGAGGATTAAAATCACCCATCACTTCCAATTCTAACGTGATACGATAACGCTGCTTTTGTGCCGACAGATAAGAATTCATAGTAGTACGTAGAGGGATTAGAACGAACTGATGCTATTCTAACACTTATGACCTGACCTGTCAACAACACGCATCACGAAGATTTATACTATAAAACTACCCCTTCATAGAGAGAATTTATCAAGGAGTAAACTAAAACTATTATACACGAATGATTTATAAATGTCAACAACTGTTTCGGTCGGTCTATAAAGATCTGAACGAAACTTATCTAATCACGAATGAATTTCAAGTTGCATTCTATAAAGTTTTATTAGAGAAGAATCTATACGAAACTTATCTAATCACGAATGAATTGACATTCTTATTCAGTTGTGATATGATATTATGAATTGGCATACGAAACTTATCTAATCACGAATGAATTTCGA
>Ga0075471_10000103_pt1 | contig 40144 bp, 105 predicted proteins | sample DEB19_08_DNA_2_FD_74787 | JGI IMG/M metagenome (GOLD analysis project Ga0075471, IMG submission 74787) | Aqueous microbial communities from the Delaware River and Bay under freshwater to marine salinity gradient to study organic matter... | ecosystem: Environmental > Aquatic > Marine > Coastal...
AAAATGAATGGTGAGAGTGATTGGGTGTTTATAAATACTGGATTTCCTATGAATAAAGCAAAAGGTAAAAGTGCCCGTGATGCTGTGATTAGTGCTATGGAAGCAAAATGACTGAAAGATTAAATCATAATCTTAATGTAGATGCAATCAAAACAATTAAAGATGTGAAGAATGTCTTTTATACTATGGATTTGGTTGCTTCTATGGATGAAGATAATCCAAAATATGAAGTCGCAAAGAAATACTTTACCATTCCTTATGTTGCACCTGAACTAACATTCCCAGCACCACGCAGGAGTATTGAAGAAATCCAACAAGAGTTTGATGAGAAGATTGATGCTCTCATAAAGACAACAAAAGAAAAGTTTGAGTGTTCTAACTATTTTGCTGGAAAAAGATATAACGAAAAGTTCAATAGGATTATTCAGGACTTTGAGTATGCGAAGGAACACGGAAGTTTTCCTAAAATTCAAACACTTACTCTTGATTACTCTCAGTTTGTTGCGACTGGTAGTTCTGTGGAAAGTTCTTTTGTAATCAAACAGGGGAAAAAACACGAAGGTTATTATACGAATGGAAACCGTAGATATTTGAAGTATTATATGCCTGATAAACCGAATGCGATTGTGAGGTTCTTTATGAAAACTTGTTTGGGTTTTTATTGGGTAGATGAGAAGGACGGATGAGATACTACGAAACCAGAACTTACGAGCACCAGTGTGATTTTGATGCTAAAAACAGAGCAGAAAAAGCATCACAAGATTACTACAAAAAGTGGATAAATCTTCGTAAAGAAGTAAGAGAACTGGTAAAAACTCAAAACATTTCTATTACACCTGAATTTGCTAAACTGATTGGACTGAAATGAAATACAATCGTCCTATGAATGTCTTTGAGAAACTCCAAGCAGGTTGGTATTGGTGTGGTGAAATTTTTGATGAATGGTGCTGGACTATGACTCACGACCATACTGATGGAGAGTTCTTTCAGTTTCTTCAAACTGACTATGTTGCTTATGAGGAGGATACTTATTATGAATAAACTCAAAATACTCTGGAATAACAGAAGCACTTGGAGAAATGCTTTTGACTATTGGTATATTCTAATGTTCCCTGAAAGATATTATACAAAATGGGTGTGTCAGCATAGATTGATTGATGTAGAAGAAGATGCTTGGTGGTTTTATCAAGCACTCAATAATTTTGATAACTTATTTGATGATGAGGACACTTGAAGAACTGGCACAGAGACACTCCAAATGCCCCTGAGAATGCCTTATAATACTCTCATACACAACCAATCCTATGAACCGCAAATCTTCTTCTCTTGACCTTTTCGGTCTTATTCCTATCTTTATGATTTTTGTGGTTGCTCTTATGTTTGTGGGAATTCCTCTTACTGGTGTCGGCAGAGTAATCGCAACTCAACAAGCACTCAACCAAGAATGTAAGACCAACTACAACTTCCTTCAAGTTGCTTTTGCTGGTGATAATCTTGCTCGTCTTTGCCAAATCAAAAATCAAACGGTGACTATCAAATGACTAACCTTTCCCCCCAAGCACAAGCAATCGTAGATGCTTTTGATGCTGAATACTATCAGAAAGCAAGAAACCGACAAGATGCTCTTGCTGCTGTTCTTCGTGTTCTTGCTGATAATGTTGCCCCTGATGATTATAAGTGTTTTTATGGGGACAGAGAATACGACGCAGGAATGGAAGGTCGTAATGATGAAATTCGTGAGGCAATTTTGAGTATTGCTACTGAATTGGAGGCAAACTGATGAAACTCTACCGATACAAAAAAGACGGATGCCTCTACAATCTTTATGAGATGTTGATGCCCTATTATGAACTCAAAGCAGTTCCCTATTTTCCAAATCAAGGTATTCTTGCTAAAAGTAAAAGGAGTATTTCTATGAATGACTTTGAGGTAGTTGCTGAACGATGACTGACGAACAAAAACTCAAACTGCTTCTCAAAGTTCTCAAAGACTACGCAGAGATGAAGCACTGCTATAATAAGTATGGGGATGATTTCGATCCAAATGATTATACTAGTGGTGATGTTGCCTTTGATACTGGTGCTGAATGGGGTGAGATTACCTTTGCCCGCACACTTTTAGAACAAATTGGTGTAGAATTTGAGCATCCTTGTATGAGTGAAGACAAATGACTGAAATTGAAGAACTGAAAGCACAAATCAAAGTATTGGAAAAGAAACTCTCATTCCTTGAAGAACTGGAAAAAACAAAATCACCAGTAGAAGAAGGATATAAGAAAGTTTATGGTTATTATCCTGCTCCTTATGGAGAAGATTGTTATTGGGAATATTTCCAAAATGGATATAAACAAGCACAAAAGGATTATAAGGTAGGAGAGTATCAAGAAACCGCACAAGAACGAGGAGAACGACTTCATAATGAAATGGAAGAAACTATCAGAATTCACGATGGTTATGGTGTAGTTGATTACAAACCAACTCCAAAAACACCAGTAGAAGAAGTATATATGAAAGTTTTTGGACATCCACCTGAATGTGCTCAACGTGGTGTTTGGGATGGTTTCCAAGCAGGTTATAATGCTGCTTATGAAGAAAAAGTAGTAGAAGAACCAGAAGAGAATGAATGGAAATCTGTTGCTCTTCGTTTTGGTGAAAAGTTGAGTGGATATTTGAGTGATGGTTATTATGAACTTTCTCCTGCTGCTTGGTTTAGGTGGGCAGTATTTACTTATGGGAAAGGACAACAAATAAAGAATGCTGTCCGTGAAAGTGTAAAATGGTGTGAAGAGCATCCCGAGGAGAGTGTGGAAGATTATTTAACTCCAAGAATGAGGACACTTTGAAAACAGGCACAAGGGCACTTTACAGGTGCCCTTTTTTGATGTATGATACTATTATAGATGAAATCCAAGATGACTGAAACTATTCAACAACTCAAAGAGGATATTGCTATTCTTCAAGAGAAACTACGAAAACTTGAAGAACAAGACCCTGAAATGCTACTATTGCGTCAAGGTAAAGTAGATATTGTTGATTACAATCATAGAACTCATTATAGAATTGAATACACCGATAGTTTTTCTGGTGTTTATAAGTGGTTTGTGCGAAAATTGGGAGAAATTCCTTTTCTTGAAGAAGTTAGGGATGTAAATGTTTATGCTCCTCTTGAAGAACTTTACCAGAAAGAAGTAGTGAAACAGAAAGACGATTATCCTTATAAAAAATACACACCAGAAGAAACAGAACAATCCCTGAAAAAAGCATTTAGAGAAGCAGTCAAGCAAGGTGTGGTTTCGTCTGTTGAGAAACCTACTGATGAAGAAGATAATGATAAGAACTTCAAGAACTCTCTTGACCTTATCAAAGAATGGGGTGAAAAAAATAAACCAAAAACACTTTATCAAATTTGTATGGAGTGGTGGAATGAAGTGTTTGTAAATCAAATGGACGATAATATTTGTGTTGATGTCCTGGTAAGTAAAATTGATAAAGAGTTTATTCCACCTTCTTACGATACTAATGATTATCAGTGGAATAAATGTTTGAAAATTATGAGGGATAAGTTGAGGTAGTATAAATACAAATGTCTATGTGAACCGCAATTCTCTACAGACAAGATTAGGTGCTCTTTGGGGCACCTTTTCTGTTATAAACTATTATAAATAGTATTGCGGTTTACATAGAATAACGATGACTTCACAAAGTCCAAGAATTTACACATATAAAATTACCTTTGAAGAAGTTCCATATTACTATTATGGAGTTCATAAGGAAAAGAAATATAATGAGTATTATATGGGTTCTCCTGTAACAAACAAATGGTGTTGGGAATTTTATACTCCAAAGAAACAAATACTTCAACTTTTTGACTTTACAGATAAAGGTTGGTTAGAGGCAAATTTAGTTGAAGATAGATTAATAAATCCATTCTATCAAACTGATAAATGGTGTTTGAACGCAAGTTGTGGTGCTAAAATATCTTTAGAATGTTTAAGAAATGGTATAAAAACCCAGCAAAAATTAGGTTTAGGATTATTTGGATTAACAAAAGAAGAAAGAAGTAAAATATCTAAAATAAATTATCAAAATGGTGTTGGTCTTGGGGGACTTACTTTAGAACAAAGAAGTGAAGCAGGTAAAATTGGTGGTGTTATAGGAGGAAGAAAAAATGTTGAAACAGGTCACATACAAAGTCTTGGTTTAATATCTGGAAAAAGGAATTTAGAAACTGGGTTTATACAAGAACTTGGTAAAAAATGGGGGATAATACATAAAGAAAATAAAACTGGAATTTTTTCTCAAACACCAGAGGAATTAAGTGAGGCAGGTAAAAAAGGTTCTTCTAAAAATAAAAAGAATGGAGTTGCTATATTTGCTCTTACAAAAGAACAATTAAGTAATCAAGGTAAAAAAACTAACGCACAAAAATGGATGTGTCTTGAAACTGGTTTTATTACTAATCCAGGAAACTTAACAAAATATCAAAAAGCAAGAGGTATAGACACCTCAAAGAGAAAAAGAATATCATAAGGACACTTCAAAAACTGGAACAAGGGCACTTGAACCTGGTGCCCTGATGCCCTATAATACTCTCATACACAAAGAACTCTAATGAACATCAACGGATACGAAATCAAACCCTTTGCTGACCTTGAGGGTGCTTACCTTAAGGGTGCTAACCTTTGGTGTGCTAACCTTCAGGGTGCTAACCTTAAGGGTGCTAACCTTAAGGGTGCTAACCTTCAGGGTGCTAACCTTCAGGGTGCTAACCTTAAGGGTGCTATCCTTAAGGGTGCTGACCTTATGAGTGCCAACCTTAAGGGTGCTAACCTTGTGGATGCTAACCTTTATGGTGCTTACCTTCGGGATGCTAACCTTGTGGATGCTAACCTTGTGCGTGCTAACCTTTGGTGTGCTATTCTTGTAGGTGCTAACCTTGTGCGTGCTGACCTTCAGGGTGCTGACCTTCGGGATGCTAACCTTTGGGGTGCTGCACTTGTGTATGCTGACCTTAAGGGTGCTGCACTTGTGTATGCTGACCTTAAGGGTGCTAACCTTTGGTGTGCTAACCTTAGGGAGGTTACTTTTGAGGGTGCTGACCTTGAGGGTGCTAATCTAAAGGGAACTATTCTTGAGAAGAAAAAAGAACCTCAGGATGATAAAGACCTGAAGATTAAAGAACTTGAAGAAGAACTGAAGAAATATAAGGATACTCTTAAGGCACTTAAGGCACTTCTGGACACTTGAAGAACTGACACAGGGTCTCACCACAGAGACCCTTTTTGGTTTATAATAACCTCATACACACAGAAACCTGATGAAACTTCTTGTAGTCAATCTTCAAAATCCCAACGAAACAAAATACCGCAATCCAAAGGATATTAGTGCTTTTATGTGGGGTCGTCGTCTTTCTAACTATCCTATGTTTGCTGTGAGTGAGAATGGTGAAATGAAACAGATTGTTCTTGATAGTGCTGATGTTATGGAAATTGAAAAGCAAGTAATGGAGGCAATCAAATGACCCCTCTATCTGCTCTACTTTGTTTTCTTGTGCCTTTTATTGGTTCTTATGTTGGAACCAAACTCTTTGGGTATTTTGATAAACCTGATGTTCCTTCTCAACCAAAACGGGAACCGATTGACCACGAAGATCCTTCTTGTTGGAACTTTTCAAAAGCACGATTGAGGATGATGAAATGACTAAACTAAATCTCTTCAACGCATATTCAACAATAGTTTTGTGCTGGGGAATTGCAATTTTTTTGAACCTTATTTCTAATTGAAATAAAATGAAATCAATTCATCTTTTATTTAATTCTTTATTTTCTTGTTCTCATAAATGGGAAATTGTAAAGAGTTTTCCAGTAAAAGAAACAGTTTGGTATGAACTTGAACCACGATATTATATTGCTGATAAATTGAAATGTATAAAATGTGGTGAAACAAAAATAAAGAAATATGATGGTAAAGATAAAAAGGACACTTGACGAACTGGCACAGGGACACTCCAAATGCCCCTGTGATGCCTTATAATACTCTCATACACAAAGGAACTTCAAATGACTAAATGCGTTCGTGACGGAAAAAAAGATAATGATTATTGGAATGTTGCTTGATTAACCGATGAGAGAAGAAACACAATCCTTTATTATTGTTGGAGTAATTGTTCTGGTGTTTATTGTTCTGTTTGCTTTTAGTTACAACTATGAGAAAACTGAATGTCTTGCCGAAGGTGGAAAATGGATTTCTGGTATGATTGGTGGTAATTATTCTTATTTTTGTATTCCAAAATGAAATTCCCTAATTACGCACTTGGATTATTCACAGGTTTCTGCCTTGCAGGTCTGTACTTTATAATTCCTGGTATTATTGAAAGTTTTCAGCATTCACCAGAACCACAAAAAATGCAGAGTACCTTTCAGGTTGTTGATAATTATGAAGGATGCGATGTTGTCCGTTGGAACAATCCTATGCTTGCTGAGTACAAGTATTTCGTAAAGTGCCCGAAATGAGGGACACCTGAAGAACCGTCACACCAGGGCACCTATGAGTGTCCTTTATGGTCTATAATACTCTCATACACAAAGGAACTCTTATGAAAGTCAACGGTTACAAAATCAAACCCTTTGCTAACCTTCAGGGTGCTAACCTTTCTCGTGCTTACCTTGAGGGTGCTAATCTTGAGGGTGCTAACCTTGTGAATGCTAACCTTGAGGGTGCTTACCTTCGGGGTGCTAACCTTCGGGGTGCTGACTTTTATGGTGCTAATCTTGAGGGTGCTAACCTTATGGGTGCTGAACTTGAGGGTGCTAACCTTAGGGGTGCTATCCTTGATGGTGCTGACCTTAGGTATGCTATCCTTGATGGTGCTGACCTTAGGTATGCTATCCTTGATGGTGCTGACCTTAGGTATGCTATCCTTTGGAATGCTAACCTTCAGGGTGCTAACCTTCAGGGTGCTAACCTTTATTGTGCTAACCTTCGGGATGCTAACCTTGAGGGTGCTAACGTAACTGGAACCATTCTTGAGAAGAAAGAAGAACCTCAAGATGATACTTCACTTTCTCAAAAGGTCAAAGAACTTGAAGAAGAACTGAAGAAATATAAGAACAAATTCAATCAACTCAAAGAACTCTTAAATGAAACTCACTGAAAAAGCACAAATCTATCGTAATGTATGGTGCTGTGCTTATCAACGAAGGTTTCTATATAAAGGAACTCCAAGAGAACGAAGAGAACACGAAACCATACTAATGTGTCTTAAAATGAAGAATGCAAAATGGTGGGAGTTTGATACAGAAAAACCGCATTTTATAGAACAATGAACTTCTCAAGACCACTACTGGGAACTGATAAAAATAAGGTGAAGATGTCCTGGTTGGAATATATTCTCTTTTCTTGTATTCAGCAAGGATGGATGAATTGTTGGTATGCCTTTCAACACTGGGGAGACCTGATGGGTAATAACTATCAGGATTATGCACTTCTAAAAACTGATGACCCACTAGAGCAGTGTATCTTATACTTTTGGGATAGTTTGGAAGAGGACATTTATCCCAAAGAGTTTATTGAGAGTTTGATGCAGATGAGTGAAGATGTAAGAACTGGTAAGGTAGAAACGGTTCCATTCACTAAAGATATGTTTGATAAACTTGATGACCTTGTGGGCGATATGATTGATGTTGATTTGAATGAGGAACTTAAAGATGAATGACGCTCATTATGGTCAAATAATCAATCATCATTATGATTGGATCAATATGCTTTCACGAATGAAAGATAAGAATCCAGAACGATTTAATAGTTTTAAATATTCCAACGAAACAATCTATCATTACATTGATAAACTTCAACACGAGCAGAATGTTTATGACTGATTTTGACGATTGGTTCTATGAAGTTATAGGTTATCATCTTCGTGCCGAAGAATTTTGGGATGATTTTGATTCCAAAAACCGTGATCGTATGATAGAATGGATGAAAGAAAGTTTTGATGCAGGGAGGATGTCTAATGGGACGACCAAAGAAAACTGAAAAAGTAGCACAAAAAGATCCTGCAGAAGAGTTTCCGTTTGATTTATTCCCTTGGAAATTGGTTTATAAGGACGGAAATGAACTGAAGAAGTGTTATTTTGATACTGAACACAATCGTCAAAAGCACATTGACCGATACAAACTCAAAAAAAGTGAAATCAAACTCTCATACAAATATGAGTGATAAAAAGGCAATTGTTATTTTTCTGATTGGTCTTGTAATACTTGACTTTATTATAATCGGTGGTATACTATGGAAGGGACACGCAAATTTTATTGAGGTTTATAAACATCTATGACTGAACGAACTTTTGTTGATAAGAATGGAAACTCCTGGAGTTTTGAAGAAACTCCCGAAACCATTCAGGCACTTAAGGAACTACATCAAACTGTAAAGGAAGTAAATGAACGAAAAGAAACTAATCGATGACTGCTTCTACATTCAAGAGAAAAAGTATGGACTCTGGGACTCAACCGACCTTGAAGGCAATGGATTGGTCACATCTCTCACTGAAGACCAATGTATCGCAGCGACGAGATTTTATCTTAAAGGACGGCAGGAGGGTTTCCCTGAATCCCAAACTTATGAAGGGCAAGTAGGAGGTAAATTATGAGTGATACTGACCCAACAGCACCCTGGTACGAATTTATCTCATACATTAGGTCTTGTGAAAGTCTTGATATCGCACCATCTCTTCAAAGATATATGGCATATAGACGATATCTTAAATCTGTAGGTGTATTATGATTGCAACAAACTGGTTTCAAAAGAAATGGGGATTTGACGAACCTCTTATAATGGATGAACTCTACAAAAGAGTTTATGAGTTAGAAAAAGAAGTCATCACTCTCAAAGAGGAAAACATTGAGACCACGAATGTTCTTTATGAGATTATGGAAAACATTCGTGCTCTTGATGCTCGCATAGATATTGTTGCGAATACTGATAGTAAAGATGTATAGTGACCTCAATGACTTTGAAAAAGCACTTTCACACTTTGGTACAAGAGTTGATATCATCATTGCCCTTGAAATGGGTGGAAAAATTGACTCCTTATCTGCCTATAAAGAAATCAAGGCAGAACTCAAAGAACTCAAAAAGGCAAAGAAGCAATACGGAAAGGACATGTAGTAAATGTGGTGGGACAAAACCATTAGATTTGAATAATTTTCAAAAAGTTAAGATCTTTAAAGAAGGATTTAGTTTTTATTGTAATGACTGTGCAAAACCAAAACCAAGAGATTGATTCTCTCAAAATTTCACAAAACGAAGATGGGTCTTATACAATGGATTGGGACTCACAAGACCCAAATTGGAAGTGGTTGAACGGGTTGACCTCAAAGGAAATCCAGGTTATTATGGAGCAAGCAATCAAGGACTATCACAATGAATGATTACAAAAAGTATTCTCTTTCCCAACTTGAAAACTGGGTTTATGATGCACTCTCTGCGGCAGAGGCAACACCACATGAAATTTATGATGTAATTAAAGGAGTAGTTGAAGAAACTTATTATCATCATAAGCATCATGCTAGCATTTCATATGAACTTCTTGCACTATTGAATGGTAATGGAAAAGGACACATCAGTTCTTATGAGAAACCTTTTGTATGTGATAAGGATGACCCATCACCAGAATGTAAAGGTGCCTGGAATGATTTTTGGGAAAACAAATCCTCTCAAGACGAATATAAAGGTTCAACTGTAAGTAGTGTTCAAAATATAGAAGAAAAATGTCGTGAGTATAACCTGAGTGAGGCAGAGTATTATGATAAGCAAGCAAAACTTTATATGAATTATCAAGAGGCAATTTCCTCTGGTTGGAAAATGACTGATGATGGTTTTTGGACTCCACCAGAGAAAAAAAATAAGGTAATGAAATGGCAACTTCCTGTTGAAATGGATCCAAGTGGTGAATATTATGTTCTATTCCCAGATGATCTTCTAGAAGCAGCAAATCTCACTGAAGGTGATAAAGTAGAATGGATTTCTAATGATGACGGGTCTTATACTCTTCGTAAGATTACAGAACCAATTTCAATGGATGAGTGTTGATGATAGAGTTTTTACTCTGTTGGAGTAACATTTTTTGTCATATAAAAAATGTTAATACCCAATCCCAGACGAACCAATCTGTGATAAAATACTATGAGGCAGGTAAGTCCTGTTATGTAAACGGAATCTTTTATACAAAATGTGAGGAATCAAATGGCACTAAGTGAATCAGTTACAGAAAGTTTGAAAGATGCAGAGCAATCTCTGCGAAATTCTCTTGCTTATGCTGCAAGGCAAGAACGACCTATGGTATGTTTTGTGATTGCTGACTTGATTAGTCGCATTGAATCTCTTCAGGCAACTGATTCTTTGCTTGATAAATTAGAAACTCGCAGACCAGGGGATTCGGGATTTTTTGGTACATTTTTTAATAAGGAATGAAATGAAAACTAATTTATTTGATAAAATTTTTGAGATTCAAAAAAAGATTGATGCGGTTACTCTCTCAAAATATGAGGGTGTAGATCAGGGAATGTTTGTTCCTCAAGAAGACCAAAATACTTATTGGAGAGACAATTCTTATTGGAATGATGAAGAGACTGTATATTCTTTTCGTTTTTCAACAAATGGTGATTATGAGGGAGATCTACCACCTGATTGTGCATTAGATATCATGATGATTTTGGAGTCTTATAAGAAATGACAGAACCTAATCAATTTGGAAAGGCACTTCAAGAATGGTGGGACAGTGATGCCTTCAAACAACTTCAAAAAGAAAATGAGGAAGCAAAGCAACGTGCTGTAGGAAAGTATTTTATGCTTCCTGAGCAAGATAAACTTGATATGGTTCAGGCAATCTGTTTGATTATGTGTAATGCCGAAAAGGAAGGTTGTAGTCACAGAGGTCTAATGGATAAACTTGGAATTTATCCTAGCGGTTTTTTTGTTTCTGAATTAATGACAGTACACAACTCACTCTGGGGATATTATCACGATAAGAAAGTAGAAAAAGAACTCAAAGATGATCTTGATGCTCTTGAAGATTTTGTAAAGAAAGATTAAGCAATCCCAAAGAAAGTGTTAAAATAATACATAATTATATGCTTAAATGCTAACATTGGGACACATCGCAAAAACACTATGACGCTCTCAAAAACAGGAACTGCCGAACTGACGAAGGAAGAATGGGACGAACTTGTAGCACTTAAAGATGCTATAACTTACCGTCCACAGTCAGTTTCTGCTGAAAAAATGGAAAAATTCACTGAACTAATGGTTCGATCTCTTGAGGGTAAATGCGATCCACCTGCACCAAAAAACTGGAGAGGATCTTCTCTGAGTGAATAAAAAATAAATAGATTATACGCAATAAAACTATGGAAAACATCGACCAACACATTCAAAAAGACAAAGACATTCTTAATGACCCCACAATTTCACCACAAGCAAGAAGACATACAGAAGAAGAACTTGAGGCATTGAAGATTTATAAAGAGAATCATCCTGGTGATGACCATGATCCCACTGCACTTGAACTCTATTGTGACACACATCCTGATGCTTCTGAATGTAGAGTATATAACGACTGAGCGGGACACTTTAACAACTGGCACACGGAGGGTTCTCAGGTCACTGGGAACCCTTTATAATATGAGCAGTTCACAAGGAACCAATGACCACCACCTTCGCTGATTACTCCGCTTCTGCCGAGGCACGGAACACCATCCATCTTAATATTGTTAAGTATGGTCTGATGCTGTGTGATGCTCTCCAGCAAGATGCTCCTGATGGTTATCATTACTCTCTGGACTCTTCTGGTCGTAAATATCATAAAATCTTTATGCATATTGGTAATCGTCGTGATAGTATTCATGCCTTCATTGACAAGAAAACTGGTTCTGTATACAAACCTGCAAGCATTAAGGCACCTGTTAAGGATGAGCGTTACAATGTATTGATTATCAACTCCCGTGAACAAATGCTTGAGAATGCAACATGGCACGGATCCTACCTTTACAAGCGATGAAAACTTTACTTCTTCTTTCTCTTACACTCCTCCCATTACCTGCATCCGCAATCACATGGGGAGAGTTCTGGGCACCATTTACCTATGATCGTGTTCCCACAAGGTATTATGAACCCATGTGTCGGCGTCGTATCTATCATGAAGAGTACATTCCTGGTGATCGATGGAATCCAGGATATGTGAGATCGTGGTCTGAATGGATTTTTGTTCCTTGTGATTATTGATGACTACATTTGATAAGATTATTTTTCTTTCTTCATTCATTTTATTTTTGCATTGGAGTTCATGTCTAACATCATTCATTATGGATACGGTTATTCTAAACGCCTCTGTGAGGATGTTGCCTGTTGGTTTTTCAATCAATTTCTAACAGAATCAAATGTGATTGTAGATATTCAACATCGTGGCATGAAGCGTGAGAGTGCTTATGGATATTGCAGTTATGATGGTGAAATAGGCATCTTTTCACAATACTCAATTGAACTTGATACTCATATGAATAAGGAGTTGTATATAAAATCTCTTTTTCATGAACTAACGCATATGAAGCAATGGGAGGATGGTTCTCTGCAGATGTGTGATGGAAAAATGTGTTATTATAAAGAACCAGTGGATAATTACCGATATGATCATCAACCTCATGAAATTGAGGCACGGGAACAAGAAGAAACCTTATATCTGGAGTACATGAAGTATAAAAACCTTGTGCCAGTTGGAAAAGTGGTACAGTTCTTCCCCAACCGCCTGATGCAGGCAGTATAATTACAAGGTAATCAAGAGAACTCAATGAAACCCATTTCATTCACCTCTGGGCAACTTCTGGATATTATCGCCATTCTTGAAGAGAAAGAGAATGATCTCTTTGATAATGGTGATAAGGCACTCTCCATCTACTATATGCAGATGGGTATGCAATTTCAGCGTATGTACGATCGTCTGCAGAGTCTTCCTGGCGAACATCGTGTTGCCGAACTGGTGATGCCTACTTCCGAAAACACATCCAACTGAATTATGTCACTCTCCAATCAAACTATTAACAATCTTGCATCCGCTCTGACTTCTGAAGTGATTGATTATATCTATCAGGATGATCGGTGGTGTGATTTTATGCATGAGATTATTCCTGATGCTCTGGATGACAAACTGGGACCAATTGATGAGGACTTGAAATATGAACTTGCTGTGTGTATAATGGATCGTATCTGTTTCAAAAAAGTTTGATCATGATTGAAACTTTGATTGCTGGACTGACCTGCGGAATCACCACATTCTATGGATTGGGTGATGGTTTTCATGGACAGCGTACTGCAAATGGTGAAACCTTTAATGCTTATAATTGGACTGCTGCTCATCCTTACCTTCCTATGGGAACTAAGATTAGAGTTACAAACCAAGACAACGGAAAACAAGTCATTGTAAGAATCAATGACCGTGGACCATATTCTCATGCTGATCTGGATCTGTCTTATGCTGCTTTTGCTCACATTGAATCAACCCGAAAAGGAAATGCTACTGTTTGTTGGAGAGTGATTGGATGAAAAAACTACTTCTTGCTGCTACAATTCTTATTGCGAATCCTGCATTTGCAACACCAGAACAAACATATCGACCATTCACTTATGAGACTCCATGTGCTCTGGAAAATAAAGATGAGTTTGTGATGGACATTTGTAAGGTTGTTGAAACTCGTGAAAAAGGTGGAGCACTTCGGACTCGTAATATTTTCAGCAATCGGTTTGCACTAACTATCAAAGGACGATTTGATAAAGAAAAAGGGTATATGACTTGGGATTCTCATAACAAGTTTGAATACAAATGGGAATATAAAGTCGGTGGAGTTGACGGTATTGGTGCCTGGACAATGGTAATGCCTGGGGTTCTTGTGCAGAATGTGAGTTGGGATTGAAGACACTTAAAGAACTGTCACACTACCTCTTCACAGGGGTGGTGTTTTGCCTTATAATACTCTCATACACACAAAGGAAATGACTATCCGCAAACTCGCCAGCATCGCTGAAATCACTTACATCAAACCTATCGAAGGTGCTGATGCTATTGAATGTGCCATCGTGAATGGTGGATGGCCCGTAGTGGTCAAGAAAGGTGAGTATCAAGTTGGTGATGTTGCCATCTATCTTGAGATTGATAGTTGGGTGCCTCACGAACTTGCTCCTTTCCTGAGTAAGGATAAAGAACCCCGTGAATATAACGGTGTGAAGGGTGAGCGTCTGAAAACTGTAAAACTCCGTGGTCAAATCAGTCAGGGTCTTCTGCTTCCTCTTACGATACCTTCCAACTATGATGAAGAACCTGCTTACGTCCACGAACCTGTTGGAGACCAAAGTAGGTGTTATATTCTTTATAACAATCTTGGTGATGATGTAACAGAAGAACTGGGTATTCAGAAGTGGGAACCACCTATCCCTGCTCAACTTCAAGGCACGATGAAGGGTAACTTCCCTCACTTCATTCCTAAAACTGACCAAGAACGTTGTCAGAATCTTCGTAAGGAAATCTTTGAGGAACACAAAGGTGAAACTTATGAAGTAACTACCAAACTTGATGGTAGTAGTATGACTGTGTATGTCAAGAATGGTGAGATTGGTGTCTGTTCGAGGAATATTGACCTGATTGAAACTGAGGGTAATAGTTTCTGGAAGGCAGCACGGGAACAGAATATCGTTGATGCTTTGCTGGAAATCAGTAAGGATAAAGGGGAAGAGTATGCCATTCAAGGTGAACTAATTGGTGAGGGTATTCAGGGTAATCCTGAGAAACTCAAAGGTCAACGTTTCTACCTGTTTGACATCTACAGTATCACTGAGAGTCGTTATCTGAAACCTCAAGAACGATACAGCATTATGGATAAGATGTATCTCAACTATGATGCTGATGTTGAACATGTCCCCTTTATTGACACTGTTTGTGGTGTCACTAACGAATTCAGCACGATTGATGATCTTCTGGCATTTGCCGAAGGTCCATCGCTGAACCCTCAAACTAAGCGTGAGGGTCTGGTATTCAAGTCGTATGATAGTGATTTCACTTTCAAGGCAATTTCTAACTCGTATCTTCTGAAGCACAAGGATCGCTGAGGACACTCAGAGAACTGGCACACTGAGGCACTCACGGGTGCCTCTTGTGGTCTATAATACATTCGTACACACAAAGGACTGATGACTGACCCTACCCCACTCTCCCCCGCCGCCCAGGCGGTGCTGGATGCTGCCCATGATGTCATCCCTGACACTTCCGCTGGCGAAGTGCGTGCCATCGCCGCCGCCCTGCGTGCTGTTGCCATGGAAGTCGTACTTAACAAGTATCAATACGCCGATTGGCAGATGGCGGAAATGATTATGCAAGAAATTCAAGCCATCGCTGACGAACTGGAATCTCAATGAATCCTAAGTATCTAATCTTTACCATTTCCGCTCTCATTGTAGTATTTGGATTTAATGCCTTTCTGATTCAAAGAGACAAAAAACTCTTTGAATCTTACTACAACGGACAATCAGAGTATTGTAAAACGATTGGTTGCGAAAACGAAAAACTTTACTCCCCTGCAAAATGAGTTCTAACGACATTCAACAGTTTTTTAATGCACTCAAAGACTTCCTCCAACATGCTGAAACTGAATTGAATGCTTATGAGAAGCGTCAAGAGGCATGTAAGTATTCTGAAGAAGTCTGGGATAAAGAAATTGAATATCTTGCCGCAAAGTATGAGGTAACAGCGGACTACATCATTGAGGAGTTTATGATTTGACAGAAAAATCAAAACTTCTTCTTGCCCTTCAGCAGATTGAAAGTCTTTTGACTCTTTTGGAAGGCAATGAGTATCAGCGTCATCTTTATTCGCATCTTATTTCAGTTCAGGTTGAATTGAATCGACAGTTGACAAATCAATCACATTCATCTAAAATCAAGGAGTAATTTACACAAACCAATGAAGTATCTTTACATTGTTGACCTCTGGATTCCATATCCTGCTGCTGATACTGGACTTGTAACTCTAATTGCAGAATCTGATACAGAGGCATTTGAGATTCTGGCAAATTCAGAAGAATTCGACTCAACTTATACGAATTTGATTATGCCAAAGATTATGACATCTCAAAAGTTTGCGCTGGTTGATGATTATCAATCCGGCATTGTGGAGGCACTAGTTGTATGAATCAACTGTATCGTATTGAAGAACTGTTCACGAATGGTTGGGAACTCATTGATGAATCCGCTCAGAAACTGACAAAAGAACAGTGTGATCTCAGACTTCGTGATTATTTGAATCAGGGATATAATCCAAACTATCTTCGGGCAGTGATCGATGTACATTCCGAAGATCAATGATTATGTAAAATGGTCTAAGGGTGTTGAAGGTTGGATTTATTTCAAGGATTCTGACTACATTACGATCGAAGTTCTTGTCAAACCAAAAGATGAGATTAACTACAAAGCCTCACCGATTCATGCAAACAATCGTCTTTTGGTTCTTTGTTATTCAAATCAGTGGCACGAACTTCATTATATAAAATCCAGAGAATCAATTTATGAAGACTAAAAATGCCTGGAGATGGTGGGCAAAGGCAATTGGTGAAAAGGCATCAAAGAATGATAAGGAATCCGATATTGTTGCAATCATTCGTACAGTCATCTTTGCCACCTATTTTATTACAAACTCCTTCATTGTTGCAGGTGTGATTCGACATTGGAACGATTCTAAAGTTATTGAAATTCATTATGAAATACCAGGTTACTTACAACAAAATCAAGAAAAAGGGACAATCTAAACAGAGTGCGGTCTTTTATAAAATTGAAGATGCCTCCATGTGGGAAAAACATGTCATTCAACAGGGTTGTATTAATGTCGAAATTGTTCCAATCTTCTGATTTCAAACTTCTCATTATCTGTTTCATGGTCGGTATTGTTCTTGCATTTATTTTTTGATTCTTATGGAAACTCCAATGATTGAACTGAATGAAAACAATTATTGTGATCAAAAACCCATCATAATGTCGTTTTCATTTGAGGAGCACGATCTTCTCAATAGTATGCTGAATCACTTTCTTGACATTTATGATTTTGTCGGATATGGGGAGATTTATGATCTGCCAGAGAATTCAGAACTCAAGAAGCGTTATAATATGATTCTGGAAATGAAAGAACGCTCTCATGTTCTGTGGGCACATCGTTTTGATCATCCTCCTTATGACAATGGCAACCAAATCTCCTCTAAAAACTGAAATTCTACAACAGGCGATTGCGGTTGCCATGTCTTCTGATGCTCCAAAGAAAATTGGTGCGATTCTTCTCAAAAGAAATCGCACCATTTCATGTGCCGTCAATGATTATAAAAGAACTCATCCGGTTCAGTACTGGGCGGCACAAAGCGCGGCAAAGATCTGGAATAATCCACATCTTGAAAAGAAGGTATATCTTCATGCCGAAATTCTAAGTTTAATCAAGGCAAAGGAAGATGCCGATACGATTATTGTTTGTAGAGTTGGTGGACATCACGGAAATGAACTTCGTATGAGTCGTCCATGTGTGATTTGTTCTGAATATATTCGAAATTGTAGTCATATTGTTCATGTTCATTATTCCACCGAGAACGGATTCATGTATGAGTACTGGGGATCATAAATATCAATAAAAAATGAAAACATTTTCACAGTTTCTTGAGGATACTGGTACTGGTAACTATGGTTCTTATGTGGATGAAAGAAAAAGACGAATAACAAATAAACCCTCTCCAACACAAGAATATAAGGAAAGAAGATTGGCATATATGCTTCAAAAAGACCTACCTCCACCAGAGTATAGGTCATCTGCAACATAAATATCTAAAAAGTATTTGTGTAAAAGATGTTAAACGAAGGAAACAAGCGTGACGAATACCTAGAAAAGAAAGGTGAAAGCACTAAAACCACTGCGATGAGAAAGTCCAGTGAAAGAAGAGGGCGTTTTAGTTCTGGTGACACTCATCAAAGCGCAAAAAGAGAAAATATCACCTGGACAAGACCTGGAACAAGAGGTTATGATGATTCATTAAATCGTCAGAGAAAAAGTGCTCATCGTTCAGGAAGAGGCAGAACAAAACCTCAGGCAGGTACATCATCAGAACAAAGAAGGACCGATGCAATTTGGCAAAGTAGATTTCCAGAGGATCGTCCAAAAGGGAAATATGAAATACTTCAAGATAAAAAACAAAAAGGTCAACCAACTGGTATTGAAGCACAAAAACAAGGAATAATAAGAAAAGGTGAAAGAAGAAGAGAACTTCGCACTCAGGCAGTGAATGCAATTCGCAGAGCAGTTGGTGGTGGATATGTGAATGAAACAAAGACCTTTGAAGAGTTTATGGTCGAAGCACATATGATTATGGAAAGACCCTATCAAATCTATGGACCTGATCCTCATGGACCTAGTGATTCTGAACCACAACCACTTGGTAAACCTTATAAAAACAAAAAGAGAGCAAAGACAAGAGCAGATAAGTTAGATCAGGAAATCGGTGGTTATCGCCATTTTGTTCGTAAAGTGGATGAAGAATTTAAAGACCTAACGCCAGAAAAGGAAGAAAGAGTTATGAATAGAGTCGGTGAACTCGCAAGAGATCTTCAAGTTCAATCCGGAAGAATGAAACAATTAAATAAAAAACCATTTGGTAAGTACAGACCCAAAGTAAAGAAAGAAAAAGAGGCAATTATAAAATCTGCAAAAAAGAAACAAAATTTGGTTCAAAATGCTTCTGATGCATTGATTCGAACCGGTGTGAGTCGTCAAGCAAAAATAGTGAAAAGAATTCATGATATCAATCAAAAATTAAGAGATCTTGGGGAAGAACCATGAAAACATTTTCAGCGTTCATTACAGAAGCAAATCGCAGAGCGCAAAGAGCATCCAAAGCAGGAAGAAAACCCAAGGAAGGTGAAAAATCAACATCCACCGAAAAACCATCTGCAGTTGTAACAGTTGGTCTTCCTGGTTCTGGAAAGTCAACCATCGCCAAACACATGGTATCGAAGGGTAATACTGATCAACATGAATTAGATAAATCAAGGCAGGCACTTGGAAAAGGTCCTGCCTATTTTGGTTCTGATATTGTTCAACATACTTATTCGGGTGCAAAGAAGAGTGCGGCGCAGGGTAAAAACACTGTTCTTTCTAATACATCAATTCCAAGACAACATCGCCAGGATGCCATTAATAAACTTAAGGACTCTGGATATGATAAGGTGACTCCAGTTCTGTCACCAGGGTCAACAAAAGCGGCGATGAGACGCAATCGTAAAAGAACCGGATCCAAACCAGGTGAGGGTGCTGTTCCTCAATTTGTGATGAATCGTATGGCGCAGGGTATGCAACAAATGAGTCGTGATGAAAGAAGAGAGTTGAGATCAAATTATAAGAAACTTCATAAAAAAGAACGATTCACTAAACCTGCAATGAGAAGATCTGGAGCAATTCGATGAAAACATTCTCAGAGTTTATTGAAGAAAGTTCAACTCCAGAAAGAGGGAGAAGAAGATTATCATCACGCGGACCTAAGAAAGATAGTTATCAAAGAGGAAAAGACAGAGAAGAGACTTCGAATAAAATAGCGGTCAAAAAAGCAGGATTTAAAACCAAATCACAAGATGGTCCACATGGTTCTTCTGACCATTATCATAGTAGTTCTAGGCATCATTCCACAAATATCGCATCTCATAAAACTCAGGCAGATTATGCACTTAGCACAGTAGATAGAAAATACGATAGATTTTCTTCTAGCAGAAGAGTTGAACCAACATCATCCAGAGTTTCTGGATTAAAAAAAATTCGTAGATTATTAAAAACAACAAGAACTGCTAAACCAGTGCATGATATTTCAATTCACTCTGATGAGAGTGGTATTTCTAAAAATGATAGCAAAAGATTGATTTCAAGAGGAAAAAGTTTTAAGAAAGAAAGAAGAGGAGTTTCTGATGCTCTTAAGAATGCTGGTGCAAAAACAGGTGATTTTGCGGTAGGTGAACCTTATGGATCAATGCCACATGAAAATCCAGAAAAAGGTAAAAAAGTAAGAGCAAAATTATATGGTAAAGATTATGGTGTAAATCTTGATAAAAGAACTGGTAAAATGGTTGGTAGAGTAGGCACTTTTGAAGAGTTTATGGTAGAATCACAACAAGTTCTGAATAAAATCTCCAGAAATTACGGAAAAAGATATCGTGGTGTGAATGTGAATATCACTCATGATCCAAAGACAGATAGTATTCGAGTCAATCAACTTTTTGTTCCACCAGAACTTCGAGGACAAGGAATTGGAACCAGAGTGATGAAGGGTCTTGGTAAGTATGCTGATAAAATAAATAATCGAATTACATTGACACAAGATCCTGATAAGGGAAAGAAAGCAAAATTAACAAAGTTTTATAAGTCTCATGGATTTGAACCAAATAAGGGTAAAAAAAGAGACTTTACCACCAGAGACACTCATATTCGTCAACCCAAGAAAGACACCTGAAGAACTGTCACAACACCCCTCCTCCTGCCCCTACAACACCCTTATAATATGGAGGTAGTCAAGCACACCTCTCATGATCACCGACACCACCACAGACGCTCAGATCCGTCGTACAATTCAAAAAACCATTGAAACCGAGATGCCTCTGCGTCTTCTGAAGCGTATTGTGTATGAAGTACGCTGTGAAGAACTTGGTATTCTGCCCGATTCCTGGAAACTGTACTCTGAGGAGAACTGAAAAGAGTATGAAGGCATGGTTCAAACATCAAATTGCACAAAAAAACAAATGACTGACAAAGAAAAACTTTTTGCTCTCACTGAGATCATGGGTGATGTGATACATACTCTGGAAATGAAACAGTATGACATTGAAAATCCTCACCTATCTTATGAATGTGTGATTGAGGCAGATAAGTTTCATCAACGAATGCTAGACATTCTTCACTCTGAGGACAGTTGAGGCACTGGCACAAGAGAACCCACAAAGTTCCTGAAAGTGCCCTATAATACTCTCATACACAAACAACTACCATGAACGAAGAACTCCAAAAACAACTTGCTCAGGTCATTAGTTCTATTGTGACTTCTGTTGGAGAAGTCAAAGACTTTTCAGTTTCTCAACTTCCTGACATTGCTCAACAGTACATCAATTATGGTATTGTGAGCAGTGCCGTTTGGGTTGTGCTATGTACCATTATTGCAGCAGTTTCCATTAAGGTTCTGTTTTTTTCATTCAAAAAATTGAATGAACCTTATGACAATGGTGCGTACATTGCAGTCGCAATTTTTTCATTCTTTGTTTCCACTATCTTCTTCTTAGTCAACCTTCACGACCTTATTCTGGTCCTAACTGCACCTAAGGTTTGGTTTATTCTGAAAATCAAAGAACTTCTTGCTTGAAACTATGACTTACACACCCGAACAAATCCCTCAAATTGCCCTCAAAGAACTTAAAGAAATTGAAGAACCAAACATTATGGACCTATCTCCAATAGAAAAACGTGATTTAGCAAAGAGCACATCTTCAGCAAATATTCTAAGGTCTCTGGCGACTGATGAGGATTTTTGGGTTCGATACTGGGTCACATATAACTCCAACACTCCAGAAGATGTTATAAGAACTCTAGCAAAAGAAGAACTCAAAAAAACACTTGCTAAGGAAATCGAAGAAGATGCAATTAGATATCCTTTCAGTCATGGTTACAAACCAGAACCATACAAAACACTGGAACTCACTAAGATACAATACGATGCGATTAAGCAATTGATTGACTCTTGCAAAAACTCTGACCTTCTGAACATTAACCTTTGATGACTACCAAATCTCAACTCCAGTCTAAAATCGAAGAACTTGAGAACGAACTCAAAATGAACAAAATCACTGCATCAGAAGCAAAACAAGTTTCAATTCAAATGAGGAAAGAACTAGAAGTCAAGTTCTTCTCAAATCAACTGAGTCTTGTGTATGACAAAATCAATCAGAGTAGTCATGAAGGTTATCTACGTTGTGAGTATTCTATTCCCAGTGGAAATGTAAACACTGAGGGTGTTCTTGTCAAAATTGAATCTATTTTAAAGGATGATGGATTTATCGTCAGTCATAGGGATTCCACATCTCATCATCATGACTATGTGCTTTCTATTAGTTGGTCAGAAGACACTTAAAGAACTGACATAAGACCCCTTGCGGTCCAATGGCATCTGTGACATACTACTTACATACATGCATGAGGTACCTCATCAAATGTCTCTTGATTTTTACTTGACTATTAAAGTTGATACTGGAGCACCTGAACTTCATACAGTTGAATTGTATTCTGGGAATATTACTCATAATCTGAATACAATGGCAGAATCGGCAGGAATCTACAAGTGCCTTTGGCGCCCTAATGAACTTTGGGATAATCCAACCGCCGACAAACTTATTCCACATCTTGAGGCAGGACTTCTAAAACTGAAATCCAATCCAGAATATTTCAAGCAGTTCAATGCTTCTAATGGTTGGGGGACTTATGATGACTTTGTACCTTTTGTGGAGGAAGTATTGAATGCTTGTAAGGAACATCCAAAAGCAAGTGTTGATACTTGGATTTGATTGACTGACACACTGAGACCTCTTCTACTCTATTGTACCTTTAAACATTAACAACAAACTCTTATGACACAAACCATTTACGTTCTGACTGAAGGTAGTTACTCTGATTATCATATCATTGGAGTTTATTCCACTGAAAAACTTGCAAAAGAAGCAAAAGAATTCGCATATCCTTATGCCAATGTTGAAGAATACGCATTGAATCAAATTCCAGACCATCCTCCAGGTATGAAAGCATGGTATGTAAGGTTTTGCAATGGGACACTTAACTCCGCTATTCAAGCATCAAGTAATTATTTTGATGTACGAGAAAATGAATATATTCAAGAAGTATCAAAATATAATCCAGAGAGAAAGGTATTTTTTGATGTCTATTGCTGGGCAGTAGATAAAGAACACGCAGAAAAGATTGCGCTGGATAAGTATTATCAACATCAAGCACAAAAGTCAGGTATTGCCTAAGGTACCTGTGACACCCTAAGAACTGGCACACCAAGTCCCCACAGACCCCACCTGACCCCTTATCATAGTCCTATACGCAAACAACTCTTATGAACCAAGAAGATTATCTCAACTCTCTAAAAACTTGGGTCAAATACTCTCCTTGGGAATGGGTGAGTGATTATTGCGATGAACAAGGTCGTTGTTGGTTTGAAATTATGGAAGAGTGGAAACTCATCAAACCTCAAGATGCATACAACACTGTTACTTGTCTTCCTTATTCTATGAAGAAGAATTCTGTATCTGAAACATAATCTTCTTCAGACCAAATCTATTCACATACTCATCTAGAGATTCATTCAAAATCTTATGAAAGAACTCATAAGTATCACCTACAGGAATGTTCTTCTCTAATGCAGAAAGATGAACTAATTTAATATAATCACTCATCTCTTTACTTAAAACCAATCGGTCAGTATCCAGTTCAATCGTACCATTGATTTCTCTTTTTCTACCAATCCACTCAAGATTAGATAAGGCATTATTGGATACATCACCATCCTTATGTCTTACTTTTTTTGAGTTGGTATGATTGGGAGTAAATGACTCACATACTAATCTATGGACATAATAAGACCTATGCTTACCCTTACCGTTTGATAATTGAACAACTTTATAGGATGGTCGATGCTTACAGTTTGACCAGTATTGTTTTAGTTTTTTTATTTTTTTGTATTTGTTTGAATAGACTTCACCTTCACTTGTGACATAATAAAATTTGTAATCTTCCATTCCTGGTAGTTTGCAAATCTCTTTGGTGAGGACTTTCATTCTATTGGTGTTTCTCATAGAAAGTATGTATGAGATTTTTTACCAAAGTTTTGTGTTCAAATCCACATTAATTTATGTTAATATGATATAACGATTGTGTTATGTTGTTCTAAACTTTATGGAATACCATTAGAACCTTATGGAATACCATTAGAACCTTATTAAATGTGTCTGGAACTTCTTTGAGTCTTATGAAATGTGTTGGGGTCTTGTGAGTTTTGCCTGCGACTCATAAGACTCACACCCCTCACAGGACACTTCGAGAACCGGCACAAGACTCCAACATCACTATATAACCATATAACACTATCGTTATACAAAAAATCTCGACGGACCCCCTTGCGCTTTCGTCGAGATTATGCTACGATACCTATGTCCCTTCAGGAATCTCGACGAGTTATGTACGACGACTACGATTTCGACTATTCTTATAGCAACGACTCTAATCTCGACGAGGACACATATGCCGATCATGGCACATCAGATCTCGACGAAGATTATGCACGAGACACACAAGACTACGAAGGTCTTGCATATCGCCACTACGCATGAGGATTATGACAATCGCACAAAAACGAGTAGTTCAGGTCACACTAGACATCGAGTGTTATGATGACCTTGACATTGAGAATATGGACTGGAAAGAACTTCTAGAACTTGAAGGTGACGAGAAGATTATCTCTACAACAATTAAAGACCTAGACCCATTCCTCTATTGACCCATAAGACCCCTCTACGTCTCATAAGGTGTCTACCCCTATGCCAGTTCATAAGGCGGCACACAGAGGCACACAGAGGGGTCTCAGAGTCTTAAGGTATTTGGAGTCAAATATTTGTTTCTTATAAATAATAACAAGAAGAACATTTGAATTATAAGTTTTTGAGTCTTCGCACAATACCTTCCCAGAAGCATCGACAGGCGGTTCACCCGATGAGTATAAGACTTCGCCAGTGGATTAAAGGCATTCCCTGCATCTAAGACTCGAAGAGTATAAGACAAATTGAATTCTTAAACCAAACTCAAACTTAATAAAAAGCAGGACGATTCCTGACAGATTTTTTATGTTAAAAATTTGTCACTTAGGAGTCATATTTTAGTGTTTATGTGACAGTGGATGAAGTGGCACATAAGGTATTGCAGAAGACCCTGAGACCCTGTTACATTACATTCGTACCTGAGACACCACCTCATGACCACTGCATCCAAATCTCTTCGCATTGCGGATTCAATTTCCAGCGAACCCTATGCTTTTCCTGGTGGGTATCCTCGGTTCGCTATTCTTTCTGATGGAGAGTGTCTCTGTCATAAGTGTTGTGAAACTGAACGCAAATGGATTGGTACGACGACTGGTTCCGATGGATGGACCGTTGTATCTGATGCCATCAACTGGGAAGATTCAGACCTCTACTGTGGGCATTGTGGTGCTCAAATTGAATCTGCCTATGCTTGAGACACCCTAAGAACCGTCACAAGGGGTCTTGATTCCGCTCAAGACTCCTGCCATACTACCTTTGTTCCTGAGACACCACCTCAAATGCTCATTACTGGTGATGACATGATTCATTTCATTAGATACGTTCATGATTTCTATGGACCCAATGGAATCTATGATATGAATGTCACAAAGGACATGATTATGAATGCAACCATGAAGTATCTGACTACATCAGGTACTAGATTTAATGGTGATAGTTATGACCGTGAGATGGTACGTGATATTATGATTGAAACCTATAATCTGGTAGCAGTCTAAGAACTAATCCAACAAATCTTTATCATTTTCTTCAATCATCATGAGCATCTACACTGACAATGGTTACGCAAACCGCGAAGAGTATCTGAATGAACTCCGTGAAGAGTATGGTGCTGATCTGGTCAACACCCTGATCACGGTTCTGCCTGCAAGTGAGGACTTTGACGGTCTTATCACTTCGCTGGAAGATGCAATGGACGGTTTCTAAATAATAGTGCTTATGTGTCGCAACTAAAGCAACATTGAGGGGCAAAAATGCCCCTCTTTTAGCATAAATAACTATGCGACACATAAAGTAGAACTATGGTAAATCCTAATAGGTATTATACTTACGCATATTTGCGGGAAGATAGAACTCCTTATTACATTGGTAAAGGATCAGGAAAACGATTATTTTATAAGTATGGAAAAAATTGCAAACCACCAAAAGATAGAAGTAGAATAATTAAACTCAAACAAAATTTAACTGAAGCAGAAGCATTTAAGCACGAGAAATATATGATTGCAGTTTTTGGTAAAAAATATGATGGAACTGGTATTTTGATGAACATTTCTGATGGTGGTAATGCTCCACCTATTATTTGTGGAAACAATCATCATATGAAAACTGAAGAATATAAAAAAAGAGTCAGTGAAAAACTTACTGGAAGAAAAGGACATCCTGCTTGGAATAAAGGTATTTCCATTAAAGAAGAAATGAGACAAAAAATTACAGGAGAAGGTAATGGTGTTGCTCAGTGGTGGAAACTTACATTCTTTGATGGTAGAGAACTTATAATGTGTGGATTATCTAATTGGTGTAAAGAAAATGGATATGATAAATCAAAAATTTCTGAGGTATATTATAAAAAAAATGGAAGAACTAAACATAAGGACATTGTGACAGTTGAGAAACTGGCACACCCACCAAACCATACCATTTGAATCCCTGTTACATTGCATTTGTTGATTTGAGGAACCTCCCATCGGTACTCGTTCACGCATCGGCATCGAAATGCCTGACCACACCATTGTTTCAGTGTATTGCCACTGGGATGGTTATGTTGAGCACAATGGTAAGATTCTGGTGGAGCACTATCAGAACCGTGAAGATGTACAAGAACTGATTGATGGTGGCAGTATGTCATCACTTCGTACAACTCATCTATGGGAAACTGCAGCAGTTCGGGATGAGAATGGTGAAATTGTTCGGGATGAGAATGATAACTGGTTGTATTCTCCAACTCGTGATCCTCAACCACTCTATCATTCCGAACGGGGTGAGGTGAATGAACCTTATCACACCAGTTTTGATGAGTTTGTTTCTGGCGATTGTGGAGAGGAGTTTGCTTATCTGTACGATCTGAATGGTAACTGGAAAGCATGGAAAATCGGTTGGGGTGAAACTAACACTCAAAGTGTTGAGATTCCTGGGTATGTGACAGCATAAGAACTGTCACAGGGGCATCTAGGATCGCCTGGAATGCCCCTATACTATGAGAGTCAACCAACCCACCTAATCACATGGAAGACACCTTCTGGGCGGAAATACAGGATGCTCCTGGCGAGATTTGGGATCTCGACATTCCAGAACTTCGTGAAGACGAAGATGAGCAGACCTGGAATGATTTTGTCAACAGCAATGTGACACTCTGATGACATACAAAGAACTTCTGTCTCACATTCAGAATCTCACTGAAGAACAACTGAATCGTGAGGTGATTCTCTATAACTTTGAGGAGGATCTTCTTCTTGATAATGAAGTGACTGCACTTCGTTCGGCACAGTGTGATGTTCCTGGGTTGATCTCCAAGGATACACCTTATCTGGTGATGTGACACTCTGACAACTGGCACATCAGGGGTTGCAGAGTCCTGTGACCCCATGCCATACTACCTTTGTTCCTGAGACATCACCTCATGTCCCTCCTGTTCGATAAGTACAACCTGTTCAATCAGACTTCCGAGCATGATTGGAAGATGAGTGAATGTGCTGAATGGGTAAAGCACTACAACAACTTTCTGTCTTGGACTGCAATTACAACTGAGGAACAACGTTCTTTCTTTGAGGAAGAACTCCAAGAATACCTTTGTTATGATGTTTGATGTGACACTCTGACAACTGGCACAAGTCACTTGACTTCTCCTCACTGACCACTTAAACTCTTAACAGTTCACTTGGAATGGCAGCGCCTTAAAGACTCTTAATCAACTTACGTTTCTCTAGAATCTCATTATGACGACTACCACTGCTTCTCTTTCGACCATTGAAATCAACGGTGTTACTTATGCACCCATTGGTTCTACTCCTACTGGCAACCGTCACGTTGTTGTAATTGACCGTGGATGGATTGTTGCCGGTGACGTGAGCACCGATGAAGTTACCAAGGAACTTGTTGTTTCCAATGCTATTCATGTGTTCCGTTGGGAATCCATTGGATTCGATGGTGTTCTCAAAGACCCCAAGAGTTCCAAATTGACTCTTAAGACTCTCCCGTATCCGGTGAAAGTTCCTCAATGTTCCGTTATCTTCACTGTACCTGTTCCTGAAACCTGGGGCGTTTGATTGTTTGTTTATGGGGGGTGGGTAATCATTGCCTCCCTTTTTTTATTCAGAGGTTTTAAGATGACTGAATACTTTTATCCCGTAGGTTCCGGTTACGGTAACGGTGACGGTGACGGTTACGGTAACGGTTCCGGTGACGGTTACGGTGACGGTTACGGTGACGGTTACGGTTTCGGTTCCGGTTACGGTAACGATGACGGTTACGGTTACGGTGACGGTTACGGTTACGGTTACGGTAACGGTTACGGTTACGGTGACGGTTACGGTTACGGTTACGGTAACGGTTCCGGTTCCGGTGAAGGTTACGGTTACGGTTACGGTGAGGGTACAATCACCACAAGAACTCGTCGGAGGTCTTAAGATGACTGATTACTTTTATCCCGTAGGTTACGGTAACGGTGACGGTTACGGTAACGGTTACGGTGACGGTTACGGTGACGGTTACGGTTACGGTTCCGGTTTCGGTTACGGTAACAGTAACGGTAACGGTTCCGGTTTCGGTTACGGTTACGGTAACAGTAACGGTAACGGTTCCGGTTTCGGTTACGGTTACGGTGACGGTGACGGTTACGGTTACGGTGACGGTTACGGTACAATTTCCACAAGAACTCGTCGGAGGTCTTAAGATGACTGAATACTTTTATCCCGTAGGTTACGGTAACAGTTACGGTGACGGTAACGGTAACGGTTACGGTTACGGTTACGGTTACGGTAACGGTAACGGTAACGGTGACGGTGACGGTGACGGTTCCGGTTTCGGTTACGGTAACGGCACAATTTCCACAAGAACTCGTCGGAGGTCTTGAAACTCATGAACATTCTAATTACATCAATGCCCGACACCTATCAATTTTTTGGCAATGCTAATACCTACGTTGGCGCTGTTGCCCTTTTTGCGACTCCTGTGCTTCTTTATTGGATTTTCCGTTCTTACTGGCGGAGTCCTTATCGTCGCTAAGACACTTTGACAACTGGCACAAGGGCACTGGACTTCTCTCTGGTACCCTGTCATACTACATTCGTACCTGAGACTCCCAATGGAAACTGTAATTGCGTTTTCTGATGAGTTTGAGATTGTTCAAGATTCATCAGACTTTGTTCACATCATGGATGGTGAACAAACTGTCCGTCTTTCCATGCCTCGGAAGATTCTGGATGACATTGTGAGTCAAATCCACAGCAGGGTAGATTTCCACTTCTGAAACTGGCACAAGGGGGCACCACCTGCCCCCAATCATCCACTAGACTACATTCGTACCTGAGGCACTTCTGATGTATCACATCGCCATTGTTCATTCGGAAGAAGACTACTTTGAGTCTGTGGCATCATTTAAGTCTTATGATGCTGCTGATGCAGAGTTTGATGACTGGAGTGAGAAACTGCCTCATGCCTGGTTGGAGATTGTGACACCAGATAAAGTGGCACAAGGTACCGTGACAGTTCCTGATTGATGAACTAAGATAATTATGGGAATGTGGGTGCCCTAAAAGACCGCATTGTTAACAATTACTTTTTTTGATTATTATGTTCAAGTTTACTTCTTCTGCCATTGAGAACATCACTGAAGTTCAAGATGGTCAGGTTACGATCACCTTTAGTGGTGGTCGGGATTATACTTACAAGGTTGCAGAACCTGAGAACTTTGTTTCTCAACTGAATGAAGTGATTCAACAGGAACAGTCTGTTGGTCGTTTTGTCAATTCTGCAATTCGCGGTGAACAACTTGTGACACTCTGATCACTGTCACATCAGGGGTTGCGGTTCTCGTGACCCCATGTCATACTTAAATCGTTCAAGACATTTCTACTTCTTATGGACAAAGAAATCATGACCACACTTCTCGATCAAGCAGCGGATGGCAACGGCATTCTTCAGATTCTTGATGCACTGTATGATGGGATGGACAGTGGTGAATCTAGTCAAGATTTTTGCCCAACACTAGACGAGATTCAGTTCTAAAACTCGACGAGGTGTGCCACATCATCTAGTGGTACACCTCTCTCGACGAGTTCAGGTACATCAACTAGATTACACACATCTCGACGAGGTTATCATGCAAACAGCATTTATCACACCAATCTCGAACAAGGCAAAGAATCGCTTTGCCAATCTCATGGATCACAATGATGAATGTATCATTGAGCAACACAAAGGTAACAAAGTGTTTCTTACATCCATGAACAAACGCAATCATTTCTGGGTACATCTTGACAATGACCCAGACTGGATGATAGACTTTTAAAATAAGGGAGGAAGGGGTTTGCCTCCCAGACGATTCAGAAAAGTCACCCTGCGCGTAAGAAAACAGATAATCATAGCATGGTTAAAGGTGATGTGGGTTCTTGAGGATCGGGGTGGTGCCTGATCCTTTTTTTCTTGTCTTATTGTATTATTTTATGGTAGGATCAGTGACGATGTATTGTTCAGTAGGGATACCCTTCCCCCGTTGGTGCTGGTTGTTCATTTAAGATACAGCATCACAGACCCTAGAATGACCCTGATGGACAGTTTTGATGGTGGCACAAGATCGCTGGTACTGGTCGGTTCTGGGGTGCCATACTTCCACCAACGGCGCACCACTGACGCCGCCTCGCCTCTCTAATCATGAGCACCACCACCTTTGACTTCTCTGGTTTCTCTGATGATCAAGTGCGGGCGCTGATGCTTCTGGCACAGCAACAGATCGAATCCCGTAAGGTATCCTTCGACGATCAAGTTTCTGTTGTTCAGCAACAGCGTATGAATGATCGTATGAAAGAGATCGAGCGCAATGTTGCTCAGATCGAAACAGTCAACGCTGCATTTGAGGTCTGCCTGAATGAGATTCTGGGTGACATCAATGAGTCGCGTTGGATTGTATCTCAACTCGACAAGTGCCGCCGTGAGAATGACTTTCGGCGCATGAATACGGTTTACTTTAAGTATCGCGGAAAGGATCTTAAAGTGGAAGAGATGCTGAAGACTCTCTCTGCAGTGTATCGTCTGAAGTGCAAAAATTACAAGAATCCTTCTGATAAGTCTTGGGATCGTGGTATTGTTCGCCATGAGATTCGCTGCCCTCATTGTGGAGAATACGCCAAAAAGTTGGTAGAGTTTCTTGACATTAAAGGGATTCGCTGGGCGGATCTGTGACAATCTACTAAGTGTCACAAAAGGGGTTGTGGTTTATCCCAACCCCATGCAATACTTACATTGTTTATCACCTGAACTTCTCATGAATTACTCTGAACTTCTTGCTAAACTTCAACAACTCAATGAAGAACAATTGCAAGAACCTGTGATTGTTATGGATCTTTTCAAGGGTTATGGGTATGATGATGTTCAGTTTGATTCTGAGAATCTTTGTTTCACGTTTGGCGAAGACTGAATCCTAATCATCACCTGAACCATGATCACAATTCAATCCAACAGCATTAAAGAGTTCTTCACCGATTCTGAATGGGATTTGATTTTTAATCTCTTGAATGAGAATCGTATGGTTATTGATGAAGACCATCCTTATCTGGAGGAGAATTATACTGCTCTGGATAAGATCCGCAAACTGTTTCAGGACTGATAGGACACTTCTCTAACTGTCCACTGGGGCATCGGATCCTGCCTCTGATGCCCCTATACTGATCTCAGTTCACCACTGAACCACACCATGCTGAACTTCTCCAAGGGTAACGCCAAACTGGGCAAGCACACTCTGATCTTTAGTCTTCCCGCTGGTAAGACTTGTCCCGGTGCAATGTTCTGCAAATCGTTTGCTGTTGTTGATGAGAACGGCAACCGTAAGATTCAAGATGGTCCGCACACTGAATTCCGTTGTTTCGCTGCATCTTCTGAAGTCTTTTATACTACCGTATATGAAAGTCGTGCTCAGAATCTTCAACTGATTGTTGATGCTCTTCAGAATGGATCTGCTGCTGATTTGATTCACAATTCCATTCAACATCACCGCACTAAAAAGACTCAACTGGTCCGTATTCATGAATCGGGCGATTTCTTCTCTGGTGCTTATCTTGATGCTTGGATTGAAGTTGCACACCGAAATCCCGATCTTAAGTTTTATTGCTATTCCAAGAGTCTGCAACTGTTTCTCAACTTCAAATTGCCCAATAATTTTTATATGACGGCATCATATGGTGGCAAGTTTGACTATTTAATTGATGAAGGATACTTCACTCGTTATAGCAAAGTTGTACTGAATCAGGAGGATGCTGATAGGTTGGGTCTGGAAGTTGATCACGATGATTCACACTGTCTAAAAGATAAACCTTTCGCCCTTTTGGTTCATTCAACCCAACCTAAAGGTTCTATCTATGGGAAGGCAATTTATGCACGAAGGAAGAACAATGAGTTTTCTGGTTACAGTAAGAAACCAGTAACTGTGACGGTCTGACAACTGTCACAAGGGGTCTTGATTAGGTTCAGGATCCCTGCAATACTACCTTTGTTCCTGAGGGATTCCCCACCATGGCATACATCGACAATCCAGTTGATTCTAACAACTGCTGGGATGATTCTGATTTTGTATCCTACTGGAATGAGATTGAACATTTCAATGAGAATCAAGGTTGGGATCATGGTGAAATGCTTGAAATGATCATTGATAAGTATAACGATGGTTGGTCCACTGATGAGGCAATGAATCAAATTGAAGCATACTTGAAGGATAACGATTGATTCTTAAGGTCTCATCTCTTCACCATGAAACTCTTTCCATTCTTCTTCTGTCTCTTTTCTGTTTGGACTGGTCTACAGGTTCTGAATGCACAAGCAACAGTGAATCAAAATCAGGAGAATCGCGCCGAGATTCATTGTAATGAAAACCCTTCACTCTGCGGTCTGAAATGATCAATTTTCTTACCAAATCTCGATCACCTCAACTGTATCATGCCATGATGATTCGCATTCTGTTAATCTCGACGATACTGTGGATTTCATGGGATCACATCAAACCAGCAAGAAATCTAGTTTCTGATGCAATGATTCAAATCTCGAACATCATTCGAGACTAAATCTCGATCAAATCATGAATCCTTTTCTCGACAACATTCAAATCGAAGAAACATTCTTTGATGATGATCTCGAACAACAATGTTTCATTGATGATTATAGTGATGATGGCGAAGCATTAGCATCAGCAGGATTTGGAACTGATGAAGATTATGGTGGATAAAGTATAATGATCAAGGTGGAATCATTCCACCTTTTTTATAGTTTATTGTGTATTATTTTATTGCGGGTTCGGTGACGATGTATTGATCAAGCAGTTACCCTACTGCTGTTGGTGCCGATTGTTCCTAGAGTCTACAAACCCTTAAGACCCTTTTGACCCTGCCAGTGTGCCAGTTTGCCAACTGTCCACGATCGGTGGACACTGCCCCGGATCTGCCTGTATTGTGATCTCAGTTCACACCACTGAACCATGTTCCGAACCTTCCGCCCCGTTTGTGACACTGAAACCCGTCAGATTCAGTGGGCAGTGTTTAAGAATGGTGTTCCACAGAATCAGACTCTAACTGCGGTGCAAATCTCAGGGCATTATGCTGAGAAGTATCGTGGTGACGCTAAACCGCTGCGCTGCGCTGATTAACAATTGTAACGGGGGATCCCCAGCGGTCCCCTCCATGCTGTAGGATTCTCTCAGTTCACACCACACCACTGAACCATGATCACGCCATTCGATTACCTGTCTGTTCTGAATAGTTACGTTGATCCTGAGAACGGAACCGTAAGTTTCTGGCACGCAAGAACGTGTGCCAAACTTATGGGAGTTCTTGATAGTTTCTCTGCAACTTATGATTGCATGATTGGTCAAAGGGTTGATCTTGGAGAGTATAGGGCATGGGCGTTTAATGCTCTCTATGGTTGATTGTTAATGATTGTTACAGGGGACCCCTCAACGGTCCCCACCATGCTGTAGGATTCTCTCAGTTCACCACACCACTCCGATGAACCTCGCCACCCTGATCAAAACCGCCGTTCGCGCCACCCTGATCCAGAACGGACCGCAAACATGCTCGGATATTGTTCGCGGTATGGGTCTGGATCCTTCCCGCCATAAGGGTACTGTTCATGCCGTTATGGTTGATCTTGAAAAATCGGGTATTCTTGGCGCTACGATGAAAGGTAGCCGCCGTGATCTGTGGTTCATTTATACCGATAAAATCCGCAAGCGTGACCGTATCATCGCTGCAATGATCGGTTAATTTAATCGGGGGGAGGTTAAATCTCCTCCTCTTTTTTATAGTTTATTGTGTATTATTTTATTGCAGGTTTGGTGACGATGTATTGATCAAGCAGTTACCCTACTGCTGTTGGTGCCGATTGTCCCTAGAGTCTAATCACGCCGGAGACCCTTCCGTGGATTGTGACAGATCAGCAACCCTTATCAGTCAAAGGGTTGACGTTGGCACCGATTCCGGCAATACTGGTCTCAGTTCACACCACTGAACCATGATCCGCCGCCACGCAACCGCCGCAGACTTCACCCGATGGGAGCAGTCTGCCGCAGTCATGACCGATGCTGAACTGATCTATGCTGCTGCAGACTGCCGTAAGGTTGAGGCGCTCTGGCGGGGCGTAGACGGCATGGTAGAGGGGTTTTACAGTGATCAGGCGGCAACCTATGGCACCGAACTGTACCGTCGCCGCCAGAACCACCGCTGATTAACAATTGTAACGGGGGACCCCTCAACGGTCCCCACCATGCTCTAAGATTCTTTCAAGCGGGACGGACCCGCACCATCCACACCCTGAGGCATCATGCGTAAGATTGAAACCGCCATGAATCGCGCCATCACTGATGGTATCGACTGGAAGCAAGACAATACAGAGGTCGTCTATTCTCCCGAGCGTGACGCTTCCTATGTTCACCTTCACGGCAATCATATTGCCACGATCGGTGAGGGATTCATCGAACTTTATACTTGTGGGTATAAGACAAACACCACAAAATCGCGCCTCAACGCTATTCTGAGAGAGCACGGCAATGGCGACGGCATCTTTCAGAAAAACTATGAATGGTTTGTAGAAACCAACGGTGAGATTGTTCCATTCTCGGAGGGTATGATTCTCCGCTGATTCTTACAATCGGGGAGGTTAAATCTCCTCCCCTTTTTCTTATGTTCTTTCTCACTGAATCAGAGCAAACTCTTCTAGATTCCGTTGGATTCTTAGAGGTTACTGATGATCTACTAGATCGCATGTTCCCCGAAAATCTCGACGAGAATACACACAAGAATCTAGACTAGATCACACACAAGAATCTAGACTAGATCACACACAAACAATCTCGATCATTATCTGAAATGTTCACGATTCGCTACTTCCGTCCTTACAAACAAGAATGGAAATTTCAGTCTTTTAATACAATTGAAGAGGCAGAAAGAATGATCAGATTCTATCAGTCTTGTGGTAGTCCTGCTGGGATGGTATAAAGAAAGACTGAGACTTAATGTATAAAGAATAGAGAATGAATCTGAAGTAGTTTTCTATTCTTTATACTTTTTAATTCTTATTTGATTCTTTATTCTAATACTCTCCATTCAGAAGTGCATTGTGATTCTTATAGTCAGTGGTGTGGTTAATTCTAATCACAATGCACTTCTCAATGGACAGTTATTCTTTATACTTTGCACTGTTTTAGTTTTTTATGCTAACTGCCCCTTGTGCCAATCCCGAAACCGTCACAATCCCCCGTTGCTAGGTGCGCTCTGCCCGTGGTATTGTTGTTTCAACGGATCGGAAACGACCTTTCACCCGATCCGCACCTAGGACCCATGGAGACCCTCATTTCCGGTCAAGTTGAGACAATGCTTCCCGAACTGTTGGAGGCAATGGCGCAAGCGGAATCAGCAAAACAGCGGGTTGATTCTCTCAAAGCGCAGTTAGTTTTGGTCATTGAACAACCCCAAACGGTTAAGACTTGCTGGGGTTCGGTTACATTGAATAAAGGAAGGCGCACCGTTAAGGTTACAGATCGTGCGCTAAATGCACAGATCACACTACTTAAAGAGCAGGGAATCGCTCAGGGTAAGTGTGAAGAATCGGTGGGAGATCCGTTTATCACTGTTCGCAAGACTGATCGCTGATTAACATTTAGGGGCAGTCAATTCTGCCCCTTTCTTTCCACCTTCACCCCCTAAACTTATTATGACCGTTCTTGATTTGCAACCCTACGTGATCCCTTCTCACTGGATCTGCGCTCTAGTTAATGATGATTTCACTGGTTTAGATGATAAAGAGGACGCGATTGTTCGGCAATTTATAGCAGATTTGGGCAAACGTTACCTGTTCACTGTACCCGATGATGAGGATTCCTATTTCACACGCTGCCATGATGCACGACAGTATGGTATTCTTGCCTGCGATTGTATGGCAGTTCAAATGGCGTTTTCTCCAGAACCTGAACCTGATTATGATGCAGATGATGCCATTTGTAACCGTTACAACATCATGGTACTAGAGCAGTTTATGGATTAAGGGTTAGTTAGTGGGCGGCAGTTCTTTATACTCTGCCGCCCCTAATCACGAACGATTAGAATACCTTATTCGTTCGTGTTTGACAGTTAAGCGATCCTGATGGGTGGCGCGGTTCGGGGTCATGGGGGATGCGATATAAAAATCAATGGGTCCCTGTAAACTATAAAGTGTTACGGAAGGCAACTAAATTGTATGCTAAAATGAACTTACAAAAACTCTGAAAACAAAAAAAATTCCGAAAAAAATAATGACCTATAAAGATCCGCAAAAAAGAAAAGAATATAAGAGAGAATGGGCAAAAAAGAAAGCACTAAAAAATTCAAGTCCTTTAAATTTTCCTCCCATAAAAATCCCAGAGAATATGAAAGAAACCCAGTATTCTGGATATTATATTACAGAAGATGGAAAAGCCTATCGAGTACCTGGCAAATATGACAGATATGGTCAGCACGGCAAGATTAATGAATATGGATTAATACATTTAAATCCAGGATTCAGAGGTCATCCAGGTCGTCCAGAGTATCAATATGAATGCATTAATATTTCAATACGGGATGAAAATGGAAAATTTCTGAAACAAATAAAAAAAAGTATTCATCAATTAGTTGCAGAAGTATTTGTTCCTAATTTTGAGGGACATAATGAGATATTGCATATTGATGGGAATAATAGAAATAATCATTATAAAAATTTAAAATGGGGAACACATGAAGAAAACATGAAGATGGTTGGTTTGCCAGAAGGTACAATTAAAGAGCATAAAAGATATGGTAATTCCCAAAACCCAACAAGGTATATCAAGAAAGATGGTGAATGGATTTTAATTCCGAATAATAGACCTCCTTGGAATAAAGGATTAAAAGGAAGTTCTTGGAACACATTACCTGATGGAACTATTACGACAAGGAAGGTAAATGGTTTTCCTGCAAAGTTTATTAAACAAAATGGTGAATGGATTTATCAAAGAAAAACACCCAAAAGAAAGACACCTAAAAGAAAGAGTCCAAAAAAAGAACCATTACCTGATGGAACTATTAGTATCCGTGCTGATGGTACTACATGGATAAAGGAAAATGGTAAATGGATTTATCAAAAAAAATCCCCTATATAAAAATCGAAACTTTATATACACCAAATGAAAAAAAATTTTTCAGAAAATTTTCAACTTCTACAGGTTGATCCAATTACTGGGGACTACTATATCATCATTCCAGAAGAATTTGTAAACGAACTCTCATGGTATGAAGACACAGAAATTCTAATGAAACTCGAAGGTTCCGATCTAATTCTTTCGGAGAACTCTCATTGACAATCCCTAGATAATACTGTATGATATTATCGTAGATTTATTAATTTTATGGCGCGTGGTTTTACCGTAAAAGCAAAGGCACCCATTTCACAATCTCAAGAACAAGAATGGGACTATAATTTAGCAAGACAAATGGTGAATGGAAAATCCATCGTATTCTGTCTTCCAGGACGAGGAGTTTCTTATACCTATCTCAAGAGTTTTGTACAACTCTGTTTTGATCTTGTTCAGTCCGGAGCAAGTATTCAAATTTCACAAGACTATTCAAGCATGGTGAATTTTGCCAGATGCAAATGTCTGGGTGCAAATGTTCTTCGTGGTCCAGATCAAATTCCCTGGGACGGAAAACTTAAATATGATTGGCAACTCTGGATTGATTCCGACATTGTTTTCAACACCGAAAAGTTCTGGCAACTGATTCTGATGGACAAGGATATTGCCGCAGGATGGTATGCAACAGAAGACGGACATACAACCTCGGTGGCACACTGGTTGGATGAGGAAGACTTCCGTGGTAATGGTGGTGTCATGAATCACGAAACCGTCGAAAGTATCTCAAAGCGTCGTAAACCATTTACCGTTGATTATACCGGGTTTGGTTGGGTTCTGATTAAAAACGGTGTTTTTGAACATCCAGAAATGAAGTACCCCTGGTTTGCACCAAAAATGCAGGTCTTTGAATCTGGAGAGGTTCAGGACATGTGTGGAGAAGATGTATCATTCTGTTTGGATGCAAAGGAAGCAGGATTTGAGATTTGGTGCGATCCTCGTATTAGAGTTGGTCACGAAAAAACCCGGACAATTTAATAGAATATGAAAGAACGATATAATATTCTTTGTAAGGGTCGCAGAATTTATACAGGACTCTCAGAAGAAGAATATTTTGATATTATGGAAGACCTGTCGATCGAATATTATCAGACAGGTTCTCCGAATCCCTCGGATTTAGAAACAGAAATTTTAATGGAGAATCAATTATGGCAAAAGCAAAAGGTGGATTAAATAATAAAAGTTCTTATATTCCAGGTCCCCCGAAGAAAACTCGGCAGGGTGACGGTGACGGAACAAAATATGCATCTAGTTCTCGCAATGGCGCACGAAAAAAATATAGAGGGCAGGGTAAAGGATAATGTATCACCTAGATGGAAATGATGAATGGGCAAATATACATCCATCAGACCTCTGGGTTTATAATAAACTATTTTTAAGTCGGGTTTTGGGTTATACATGTGGTCCTATTGGGACTACTGTTCCCAAACCCGACTTTTATATTGTTCGACCATCCTTTAATTTACTTGGGATGGGGAGGTTTGCTCGTAAAGAATGGATATATAAGTACACTGATCACATTCACCCAGCAGAATTTTGGTGTGAAATCTTTCAGGGAGATCATTTAAGTGTAGATTTTAAAAATAAGAAATCAGAATTGGTTGTTCTTGGAACTCGTGATGAAGATGATCCTTACTATAAATGGAAAAAATGGGAAAAAATTGACTTGAATGTGCAATTTCCACAAATTTTGGATGATTTAAAGGGTGACTATGAGTACATTAATTGCGAATTTATCGATGGAAGACTAATTGAAGTTCATTTTCGTCAAAATCCTGACTTTAGATACAACAACACCATGGCAATACCAGTTTGGAATGACGAAAAAGTAGACAATATGACCTTTATTGAAGATGTTGACTACTATCGAAAGGGTTTTTACATCAAATAAATAAATTTTTTGCATAAAACTGAATTGGAACAGTATTCAATGGGCAAACACCTGCTTCTAGAAGTGTATGATGTTGATTTTGAAGCGATTAATGATGTGGAATCGCTTCAAAATGCAATGATTAGAGGTATAAATCGTGCAAAAATGACGATTTTAAACACTTTTTCCCATTGTTTTGTCCCTCAAGGATGTACAGTAGTCATTGCATTAGCGGAAAGTCATGTTTCGTGTCATACATGGCCTGAAAATGGATGTTTAGCAGTTGATGTCTATACTTGTGGAGAGGGGAATCCAAAATTAATTGCACTAGAACTATTAAAATATTTAAATTCCGACAATTATAATCTCAGAGAACTAAATCGTTAAATACTGTTAGGGAGATAGCAACCTCCTTTATAAAAGTTCTGTTTTATTCA
>Ga0075471_10000104_pt1 | contig 40128 bp, 31 predicted proteins | sample DEB19_08_DNA_2_FD_74787 | JGI IMG/M metagenome (GOLD analysis project Ga0075471, IMG submission 74787) | Aqueous microbial communities from the Delaware River and Bay under freshwater to marine salinity gradient to study organic matter... | ecosystem: Environmental > Aquatic > Marine > Coastal ...
GCGTGGAGCGCGTCCTCGACACGGGCCTTCTTCTCCTTCATCTCGCTCTCCGTGGCCGCGCCGACGTTGATCTTGGCGACGCCGCCGGCGAGCTTGGCCAGCCGCTCCTCGAGCTTCTCGCGGTCGTAGTCGCTGGTGGCCGCCTCGATCTCACGCCGGATCTGCGCGATCCGCGCCTTGATCTCGGAGGCCTTGCCGGCCCCTTCGATGATCGTCGTGTTGTCCTTGTCGACGATCACCTTCTTGGCCCGGCCGAGCTCGGCGAGCCCGAGGCTCTCAAGCTTCATGCCGAGGTTCTCGAACACGGCCGTGGCGCCGGTGAGGATCGCGATGTCCTCGAGCATGGCCTTGCGGCGGTCGCCGTAGCCGGGCGCCTTCACGGCGCACACCTGGAACGTGCCGCGGAGCCGGTTGATGACGAGCGTCGCGAGCGCCTCGCCGTCGACCTCCTCGCTCACGATCAGGAGCGGCTTGCCGGAGTTCACCACGGCCTCGAGCAGCGGCACGATGTCCTTCACGCTTGAGATCTTCTTCTCGTAGACGAGGATGTAGCAGTCCTCGAGCACGCACTGCATCTGCGTGGGGTTGGTCACGAAATAGGGGGAGAGATAGCCGCGGTCGAACTGCATGCCCTCGACGAACTCGATCTCCGTCTTGAGGCTCTTCCCCTCGTCGACGGTGATCACGCCGTCCTTGCCGACCTTGTCCATGGCCTCGGCGAGCAGCTCACCGATCTCCATGTCGTTGTTGGCGGCGATGGCGGCCACCTGGGCCATTTCCTTCTTGCCCTTCACGGGAATCGACATGTCCTTGAGCTTGGCCGTGATCTCCTCGACGGCCTTCTCGATGCCGGCCTTCATCTGCACGGGATTGCAGCCCGACACGACGGCCCGCAGGCCTTCGTTGAACACGGCCTCGGCGAGCACCGTGGCGGTCGTCGTCCCGTCACCGGCCACGTCGCTCGTCTTGCTCGCGACCTCGCGCACCATCCGCGCGCCCATGTTCTCGTAAACGTCTTCGAGATCGATCTCCTTGGCGACGGTCACGCCGTCCTTCGTCACGGTGGGCGAGCCGAAACTCTTCTGGAGGATCACGTTGCGGCCCTTGGGGCCGAGCGTCACCTTCACGGCACGGGCGAGCTTCTGCACGCCGCGGCGCATCGCCTCGCGGGCTTCCTGGTCGAATGCCATCATCTTGGCCATCGGTCGAATCTCCTCTGGGGGTGGGAATGTCTGGGTTTGGAATGGGAATGGGAACCTGGTCGACGCCGCGGCTCAGCCGAGGATCGCGAGGATGTCGTCCTCGCGCATCAGGAGCAGTTCGTCGTCTCCGACCTTGAAAGGCTCACCCGCATAGCTCGTGAACACGACGCGATCGCCGGGCTTGACCTGGAGGGCGTGACGATGCCCCTTGTCGTCGAGCTTGCCCTCGCCCACGCTCACGACCACGCCCCGTGCCGGCTTGTCCTTGGCGGAATCGGGAAGCAGGATGCCTCCAGCGGTCTTCTGGCCGCTTTCTTCGCGCTCGACGACGACGCGATCACCGAGGGGGATGAGGCTCGACTTCTTCTTGGCGGGCTTGGTCGCTGTGGCTGACATCGTGGCTACCTTTCGAAACGGAGTCGGGGTCGAAATGGGGACGGTCGCCGGCTGCCGCGGCGACACACCATCAGAGCGGCCCTCCACCGGGAAGCAACTGGCGCGCCGGAACGGCGGGAATCGGGCAAAACCCGGTTTTTCCACGGCTCCCGCCGGGGCGGCCAACGTCCATCGGTTCTGGTCGATCTGGACACCGCTGCCAGTTTGGCAGCGTGCAGACACGACGCACACCGATGGCAAACCCGGGGTCGACTCGGTACGCTCCAAGACGACGGTTCGTGCCGTCGCCTTTCCGGTTCAGCGCCTCCAGCCTCCACGAGATTCCTGCATGACCACCCACCGCCGTATCGACACATCGAAGGTCGGAGAGGTCACCGTCGTGCGGTTTATCGACAAGAAGATCCTCGACGAGGCCAGCATCCAGGAACTCGGTGCCGAACTGTTCGGCCTGGTGGAACAACTCAATCGCAAGAGCATCCTCCTCAACTTTTCCGACGTCGAGTTTCTTTCGAGCGCCGCTCTGGGGAAATTGATCACGCTCGACCGCAAGGTGAAGTCGGCCAAGGGACGCCTGAAGATGAGCAACATCCGTCCCGAGATTCTCGAGGTGTTTCAGATTACGAAGCTCAACAAGGTGTTCGACATTCGTGGGGACGAGGCCGAGGCGGTCGCCGCCTTCCAGTAGCGGCCGCAGGGAGGGAGACCATGGCACACGAGGCTGCCGCCGGCGCCCGCCGCGACCCGTCGTCCGGCGGTTGGAGGCGGGAGCTTGATCTGCCGAGCGAGCGCGGCGCGAGCCGACTGATCATGGAGGAACTGCTCGAGCAGCTCGGCCATCACGGCTGGGAGCCGACCGATATCTTCGGCATTCATCTGGCGGTCGAAGAAGCGATCGTCAACGCGATCGTGCACGGCAACAAGCTCGATCCGGCGAAGACGGTCCGGGTGTCGTGCGAGGTGACGCCGCAGCTGGCCCGGATCGAAATCACCGACGCCGGCGCCGGATTCGACCCCGGATCCGTCCCCGACTGCACGCTCGACGAGCGGCTCGAGGTGCCGAGCGGGCGGGGCGTGATGCTGATGCGGTCGTTCATGACCACGATCGCGTACAACGCCTGTGGCAACAGCGTGCTGCTCGAGAAACATCGCGACCGGCCGGCGGGGTGAACGGGTCGATTTCGGCCGCTGGATACGCTAGGGTAAAGGCTCGATTTTCCCCGATAGCTCAACGGTAGAGCGGCCGGCTGTTAACCGGTAGGTTGTAGGTTCGAATCCTACTCGGGGAGCTTTCTTCGCAGCGTGCCGCACCGGCTCGCACAGAGCTGCGCCCCACATCGTCATTCCCAATCGAGTGAGGGCGTGCAGTCACCGTTGACCGTAACGCCCCTCCAAGATTCCCGCGAACGAAAGATCTTCGTCAAGCGTCGGCCAGTGCAGACCAAATGGAGAGACCTCGATACGGCCCACATCTTCCTCGGCAGCCGATTCCAGCCGAGGGTTACCCTTGGTGGGGAAACTCACCTCATGGCCGCTGGCAAACCTGACGAAGATCATTCCGCGCTCGTGCCATGCCTTCAGGGCACGGTCAGCCAATGTGCTCGGCCCATTTTTGTTTGATGAGTTCGAGGTTGTCATCGATGAGGTCCTCCGCTCGCGAGAGCTCTCTTACATTGAACCCAACTGATTCACGCAGTTCCACTTCCGGCTCGACAACAAATACTGCTTCACCTTCACCCCGGCGAACATGGACGTGGATGGGGGCATGGTCGTTGCTGTAGAAGAAAAACGAGTAGCCATCTTGTTCGAAAATCTTCGGCATCGTCCCAGTGTACCTGACTGCGGTGTCTGAGCCCGTCTCCGCCGTGGCATGATCGCTGGGCGGGGGCTCATCTGCCGCGGCCCTTTGCCGAACACCGCTCGGACGCCCCGTGCGACGTCATGCGTCCTCCTGCGGATTGGAAAGTGAGTCGCTTTTTGAGTCACTTTCTTGGCAACCCGTCGTAATTCCCGCACAAAACGGGGATTGTGACGAATCCTACTCGGGGAGCTTTCTTCGCAGCGTGCCGCACCGGCTCGCATCGCGTCGCAGGACGTTCGCTGGGACGCTCTGGTAATACCGCGTCACACTCGCCCCAAGCGTCCTGCCTCTCGCTCGCGCGAGAGCCACATACCGGGGGTCATGACTGCGAGACCATAGAACCGGTCGCCAAGAAGGCGGCTGAAATCGGCGCGATCGAGCGTCAGAAGAACATCGGCCGATGCCAAGGCACTGAAGAGAATGGGTCGGTCCTTCTCCACGGGAAATACGGCGGGCTTGTCGATCGTCACGACATCGTCGACGACGATGAGCTGGCTGCGGAGTCTCAGCCACGACGCGGTGACTGATGGTGGGAAGGCCGCGACATTCCGAACGGTCTCTTCGACGGCATAGGGTGTCGTCACCAATCGCCACTCATGCGTTCCTGCAAGGCGGAACACCGACCGGGATGCGCCTTCGGCCGACACGGCTCCGGCAATCATGACGCTCGAATCCAGAAACAGCCTCACGGCTGCTCTCTCAAGCGGCGCATGTCCGCCTCATCTTCCGCAATCCAGCGGGCCATCTCGTCCGCCGAAAACACGCGGGGTTCCGGCAGCGCCGCACCCTCAGCCCGAAGCCGTGACGCCAGGAAGAGCATCAACTCTTGCTTCTCAGCCGGCGAGAGCGAAACGGCTGCAGCCTCGATATCAGCGAGCGTAACCATACGCACAAGCGTACACGCATTGAAGGCTGTCTGCAAAGTCCACGTGCCCTGCCCACGAGCGCATGCGCCGAACCACTTTCACCAGCCTGCGGCTTCCTGGTGTAACCGACTGTGATCTCGGAGCCCGGCTCCGCCGCGGCATGATCGCTGGGTAGATGTCGGAGCGGGGGTTCATCTGCCGCGGTCCTTTGCCGAACACCACTCAGGGTCCCAGTGCGAACTCATGCGTCCTCCTGCGGACTGGAAAGTGAGTCGCTTTTGAGTCACCTGTTCGCACAAGCCGCGTGTTTCCCGCACAAAACGGCGATCGTGACGAATCCTACTCCGGGAGCTTTCTCCGCAGGGTGCCGCGTTGGCTCGCATGGGGCCGCATGAAGCAGCATCGATCACGCGTTGCCGTCGGCGGCCGCGGCCTTCTCCAAGGTGGCGATCGTCACCGATGGATTGTTCGGGTCAAGCAGCCGATCCAAAGCGGCGCGGCTCGTCTTCATGCGACTGGCCATCGCCATCTTTGTAAGACGACGTCGCTTCATTTCCATGGCGATATGATGAGCAATGACCCGCTTCGTCGCCGTCGCCGCTTCAAGCAGGCGCTCTGCCTGGAGGAAATCCTCGAGCTTACTGCCAATGTGTGCCTTTTTTATCGTTTACTACGATCGCATCTGGACGTGGCCGCTCGGTGCCGTCCGAGAAGCGTACCATTCTTGATACCCTCGGCGTGGTTGGCTGGCATTTGCGGATCGTGAGCCAGATCCCGCGAATGCTTCTACGGCGGGCTATGTGGGTCTCGGGATGGAGAACCCGCAGCCTCTACCGGGAGATGGTCAGCCGGCTTTGGTAGAATATGGAAAAGGAATAATGGCCATGACCACCGTGACGCTCAAGGAAGCACAGTCGGCTCTGGCTGACCTTATCCATCGCCTGTCACCAGGGGAGGAAGTCGTCATCACCGAAAACGACCAGCCCGTGGCTCGGCTCGTTCCGACGCCAGTGATTCCGAAGATGGCTCAACGCCGATTGGGAACGATGAAGGGCACCGTTCTGTACATGGCCCCAGACTTTGACGCCCCGCTGGAGGACTTCAAGGAGTACACGGAATGAGGCATCTTCTGGATGCCCATGCCTTGATCTGGTCATTGGACGACCCGAGCAGGCTCGGTGCCCGAGCCAGAGCCGTTCTGCAAGACCCAGCCAACGATTTGGCGGTGAGCGTCGGCACGATCTGGGAACTCTCGATCACGACGGGGCTCGGGAAACTGTCTCTTTCCCTGCCCTATCGCCAATGGATGGATCGGGCTTTGACAGACCTCGGCGTCACCGTGTCGCCCATTACGCTGGAGTTCACCGAAAAGCAGATGGCCTTGCCGTTTCACCACCGAGATCCCTTTGACAGGCTCATGGTGGCCCAATGCCTTGTTGACGGCATTCCACTCGTGAGTGCCGATGCGGTGTTTGACCAGTACGGCATCACCCGCATCTGGGAATGACCTGCGTTCCCGGGGAGTTTCTCCCTGACCACCGTTGCCTTCCCAGGGCCTGTGTGAAAGGGGCGGGCGACCGTGCGACTCCATGCGATCTCTTGCGATCTCCCAAACCCTGCCGAGCGAGTCACTTTTTGAGTCACCTGTTCGCACAAAACGCGTGTTTCCCGCACAAAACGGCGATTGTGACGAATCCTACTCGGGGATCTGTGGCCGCGGACTTCAGCAGCGACCACGCGGCAGCCGCCGTGCGAGCACGGCCAGCGCGCCGGCGAGTGCGACGAGTGCGCTTGGCTCAGGCACGGCCACGACAGGACCCAGACCGAGCGATGGCGCGACACTGCCGGCAAACACGGGAAACGAGATGCCCATCGCTTCGAACGCCGCGTTGACGCTGGCCAGCCCGTCGGCTCCATCGCCTTCCGGCAGCGCTTCGTAAAACGACACGGCGAACTGACCGTTGATCAGGTCGATGAGCATCTCGTCGGCCTGATTGAAGAGGTTCATCCCCAGGATGCCGTCGAGCCCCGGAACCCCGATGTCGTAGACGTAGACCGGCACGTCGAGAAACCGCAGCGTGTCGTCGGCGGCGGGACCATCGATCGCCGCACCCAGCACGATCTCGCCGAGCGTGAAGCCGGGGATCGCGATCGGTTCGCCGGCGGCACCCTTCACGGAGATGGTCGTGTCGGGATTGCCGAGGTCGAGACCGAGGTCGGCGGCGAGCGCGGTGGAGATGAGCGACACTTGGGCGCCGGTATCGAAGAGCATGCTGCTGGCCGTCACGAGGGTGGAGCCGCCCCCCATTCCCGGCATCCCCAGGCCGACGTTCGGCACCGTGGGGTTGGGCACGACCGTGATGTTCGTGCCCTCATTGCCGTAGTTATCGAGGCCGAGCGGCACGAGCGGGATGATGGCCGGCTGTGTGCTCCCTTGCTTCGGGGCGAGCGTTTGCCCCGGAGCCACGAAGTCGAACGTGGGGATGAAGAGCTGACCGGTGAGCCCGAGCGACGATGCGAAATCGATTCCCGAAAACGAGACATGGGCCGCCGAGCCGCCGGGAAAGGCGGCGCTCGGCTTGTGGACGGGCGTGCCCGCGAGCGTGGGCAGATTCGGGCTCCCCTCGAGCGAGCCGACGAACGCCTGGATGCCGGGGACGGCCTGCGCGGGCGACGTCGAAACGACGAACTCAGAGGCGAAAATATCGGCTTCGTTGATAATGATCGAAAAGTCCTGAAAGCCACCCACCAGAATCTCGCCCGGCTGGGAAACGTCGCCGATCACGCGGCCGTTGATCCCCTGGCCCCCCGCCCCGCCCGGATTGAGATGCGGCTGGGGGAAGTATTCATTGGCATAGGCGGCGAAGGAGACCACCGCCGCCCCGGTGTCGTAGATGCCGAGATCGAACACCACGGTCGTGCCGCTTGTGTACGTCTGCACGGTGAGAATCTGCTGGCCGACGGTGTCGATGCTCGGATCGAGCGTCCGTGTGATCTCGATGGCGGTGGCCCAGGGAGTGAGCCAGAGCACGAGAACGCCGGCAGAGAAGAGGCTCGAACAGCGGCTCATCGGACGCCTCGGGGCGGTGCTGGCAACGCGTGGGCGGATGCCATCGAACGGTTCGCCGAACTTCAGCGATACGTTCTCCGCCCCACTGCTAGGCAAGAATCGGCGATGGGGCCGAGGCTGTCAACTCGCCGGTATGAGCATCCTGTGTGTCCCCACACAGGCCCACCTGCCGATCACAGTCCGGCTCGCCGTAGAGATCCTGCATCCCCGCTACCGCCGCCAGATACTCGCTGAAGTGGGCATCCATGATTGAACCCTCCGTGGTTGGATAACTCTACGCATGTCCAGCCACAGAGTTCGCTTTTGCCCGGACTGCCGGGCTTGCCCAGAGCGCCACGCACCTGCCTCATTCGGTCGTCCAGCGGCTCTCATAGACGGTATCCCGCCGCGGCATGATCACCGACCAGCCGATGAGTTGGCCGTAGGGATGGTCGATCGTATAGCGGGCCGTGAGCGGCTCGACGGCATCCGGTGCGTCGCGGGGATACCGCACGAGTTCATAGCGCCGATACGGATGATCCTCGGGAAACAAGAGCCAAACGGTGACCAGGTCCGCATCAAACTGCATGATCATTGGCATACGGCCCGGCGGCAGCGCTGAAAACCGCACGGCGCCGCCAAGTTCCAGCGTGACCGGCTCGTCGAGCGGGGCCTTCGACAGATCGCAGCGAAATTCATAGCGGACCGGCGCGGCGCCGGGCTCCGCCGTGGCGACGCGCCGCACGGAGATCGGATACGGGCCCTTCGGCTGGCGATAGTCGACATCCTCGATGTCAAGCGCGGTGCGAAACACCACGCCACGCTGCCGCCGCGCCGGATCCTTCAGGCGGAGCACGACGCGGTCGCGAAAATGCACGCGGCCGCCCGCGTCGGGGCGCAGGCTCCCAGCCCACGCGCGGCGCAGGTCATTGATCCGGCTGTAGGAGAGGATTTCGAGGCCGGCAAAGTCGTCCGGTGTGGCCTCTGTGGCCGTGGCAACGTCGATTTTTTTCCACGTGCTGAAGGGATCGCTCTCCACGAGATCGAGCACGATCCGGATATCGGGGTCGCCCTTCGCGATCGAGTCGATCACGCTCGTGAGCATCTCGGCCCGGCGATGCACCCGGTAGAAACGCACCGGCAGATAGACGAAGAGCAGGCCGGCGAGGGCCAGATAGAGATACGTGGGCCAGTCCTTCCAGTCGAGGAGCGTGGACCATACCTTTCGCTGGCTCGACCGCCGCAGGAGCGCCGCCAGCCGGGCGCTTTCGTTCGTGGCGGCGGTGCGGGCGGTGCCCGCGGCATGCCCCGACTCCACGGCCGTCGATCCGCTCCGCACGACCGAAAAGCGGCCCGGCACCGGCTCCCAGGGCGGGCCTTCCGCAACCGGCTTGAGCGCCTTGTCGCCGAGCCGGCGATGGAGGCTCCTTGCCACCTCGTATCCATGGGCGACGAGCGCGTTGACCTCGAGATCGCTGAACCGGTCGAGGTCGGTGCGGATGCTCGACACCTCGGCCTGCACGACGGGGTGCAGGGCATGGGGATCCTCGTGGGGATCGACCAGGTGCGTGACCGGCAAAAACTGAAACCCGTTGCGGTCGCCAAAGTTCTCGCGCTCGAGCTGCCAGACCCGATCCCAGAGGATGTCGGACGCCCGGATCGACTGCGCCACGAACCCCAGCGGCGCGTTGCCGAGAATCTGAAACGGCTTGCCGGCATCGCTGACCACGATCCGGTCGAACGTCCGGCCGCCATGCCGTACGAGCCACGCGAATCCGCGTGTGCCGAGATTGTCGTAGACCCCGCCGTCGGTGAATGACTCGGTCGGAAACTGTCCCTCGTGCACCCCGAGATCTGCCGCGGAAATCTCCACCGGCGGGAAGAACCCGGGAAACGCCGACGATGCACTGACCACCTTCGCGATGCTCGCCGTCTGGCCGGTGACGTGCCGAAAGGGATCGGCCGAGCTGGCGCCGCGCGTCTGGATGTGGAGGCCGTCGCGATTGAACACCGCCATCACGCCGTCGCTCACGTTCGTGGAGAGCACGTGCAAAGCCGGCTGCTCGGGCAGTTCGAAGAGCCGCCGGTCGCCATAGAGAAACTGCCGATAGGCCCGCTCCAGGAGCGCGTTGGGCGCAAACTGCGGCGCGTGCCAGCCGGTGAGCTTGGCTGCCAGCCGCACCGGAAAGAGCAGGGGCAGCCGGCGCACGATGTGGTTGCGGACGTCGTGCTGTACGAAGCGCACGATCTCCGCAGCCGCCTCGCCGAACGCCCGGTCGTCGCCGGTGTAGCGATCCCAGTTGAGGACGAGATGCGCCCCGAGAATGCTTCCGCCGGAGACGGCGGCGATATCGGTGACGAGCGGCAGGGTGCCGTTGTCGCGGAGATAGCGGATCACGCCCAGGTGGTAGAGCGTGGCCCGAAATCCTCCGCCGGAAAGGGCGAGTCCGATGGCGGGCATGGGCGCTCCGTGGGGCGGTTGCGTCGCATCCTACCCGCTCGCGGTGAGAGAGGGGATGCCAACCGTGACGAGGCCGGACTGCCGATCACGGCGAACAGGCCACGCGAAATCTTCACTGGAAGTTCGGGGCTGTTTCACCGAGACTTGGGTGATGATCGGTCGTTTCCAGGCACGCCGGGCCGGTGTCACGCTCGTCGAAGTCCTCGTCGTGGTGGCGATCATCGGCGTGCTCGCCGGCCTTCTCCTGCCGGCCGTGCAGGCCGCCCGTGAGTCGGCCCGCCGCTCCTCCTGCTCGAACAACGTGCGGCAGCTCGCCATCGGCGTCCATACCTACGCCGATGCCCGCAGCCACTTTCCGCCGTCGATGGTGCACACCCCGGGCACGACGTTCGTATCGAACAACGGCTCCTGGTCGATCCACGGCCGGCTCCTGCCCTATCTCGAGGAGTCAACGATCGCAGCTCGAATCAACCTGGAGCAGGCCTGGGACGACGGCTTCACGACGGGCACGCCCGATCCTGCCCGGAACTGGGCCCATGTCCGCACGGCCCGCATCGGCGCGTTGCTCTGTCCGAGCGAACGTCAGCCGATGGCCCGCACGAAGAGCGGCGTGGCCTTCGTCCAGCCCCACACCTACGGCTTCAATCTGGGAACCTGGTTCGTCTACGACCCGCACACCGGGGCCGGCGGAGACGGTGCCTTCCACCCGAATTCAAACTTTACCGCCGCCAGATTCGTCGACGGGCTCTCGAGGACCTTGTGCCTCGCGGAAGTGAAGGCCTTCACACCGTATGTGCGAAATTCGTCCGACCCGGGCGGCTCGTTTCCTCCAGACGCGCCACCGCAGGATCCGCAGGTGATCGCCGGGCTCTGCACCGGGGCCGCGGCCGCCGACGTCAAGCTCGGCCCCGCCACGAACGATTGCACGGGCCACACCGAGTGGCCCGATGGCCGGGTGCACCACAGCGGTATCACGACCGTGTTCGTGCCAAACACGCGAGTTCCCTACCCCGATGCGGCCTCCGGCGGATACGACATCGATTACAACTCGCGGCAGGAGGGCTCGAGTGCCTCGGCCAGGACGTTCGCGGCGATCACGTCACGAAGCTACCACCCGGGCCTTGTCGTCACCGCGATGATGGATGGCTCGGTCGGCACGATCGCCGACGCGATCGAGCCTGCCGTCTGGCGGGCCCTCGGCACCCGCGCGGGCGGCGAAACATCCAGCCAGCCTTGAGATTTGGCCGGCCGCTTTCCCCGCGCCCCGCCCAGCCATAGACTGCATGCTCTCTCGCACGACCCTCAGTCATCTGGAGACCGTCCATGGACATCCTCGGTGAAATCTTGAAGCAGGTGCTCGAAGGCGCCGCTCAGCAGCAGCAGGCCCCAGAGCGCGCTCCGCAGCCGCAGCCCCGGGCTCCGCAGGGCGGCCCGTCGGGAATGCCCTCGCCCAACGACCTCTCGGAAATCTTCAAGCAGATCTTCGGCGGCGGCGAGGCCCAGAAGCTCCCCGACGTGGTCAAGCAGTTCGAGGAGAAGGGTCTTCGCGACGAAGTCGATTCGTGGGTGCGCACCGGTCCCAACAAGCCGGTCAGCCGGCGGCAGATCGAAGACGTGTTCGGCCAGCGCGAACTCGAGGAGATCGCCCGGCATCGCAATGTCGACCGCGAGCGGCTCGCCGAGGTGCTCAGCCGCTACATTCCGAAGATCATCGACGAGCTCACGCCGTCGGGCCAGTTGCAGGCCCGTCGCTAGCCCCGGGCTCCGACGGATCGGTACCGCATGCATACGCCACGCTGTCTGCTCCTGGCCTTGGCCGTCGTGGGTGGCGGCACCACGGCCAGCGCCATGGAGCGCGAGTGGGCGACCGTCGAACTGGCCTGGCGGGGCGACCCGCGAGCCACCGCCGACGCGCCGTTCGAGGCCGAAGCTGCGCCCGCCAGGCGGCCCTCGCGGCGGGCGCAGCGGCGGGCAGCGGCGCGGCGGCGGATGCCGTTCGACGACCTGCCTGTCGGCGTGGCGCCGCCATCCGCGGTGCCCGAGAGCGGCCTCCACCTGCCCGACTCGATCATGTCGCGCACGCCGGCCGTTCCGCTCCATGTCGATTCGACGCTCGAATCTCCGTTCGGAACGCCTGCGGGCGACGCCCCGCGAAGCGCGATGCTGGTGCATCGCGACCAGCCGTCGCTCCCGACGGCCGATGCGCGCCAGCGATTCGACATCTACCTTCCGGCGGGCTGTTCCAGCGGCGGCATGCCGCTCGTGATCTGGATTCACGGCGACACCTGGCGGGATGGCTCCCGGGCCGACTGCCCCGTGCGCTGGCTCGCCGAAGAGGGCTATGCCGTGGCGAGCATCGGCTATCGCCTCACCGATTCAGCCACGTTCCCGGCGCAACTCGACGACTGCCGTGCGGCGCTCGACGAGATCCGGCGCACGGCGGAGGTGTGGGGCATCGACCGCGAACGGATCGCGGTGGTGGGCTCGGGCGGCGGTGGCCATCTGGCTGCACTCCTCGGGCTCTCCGGGCCTGCCGACGCGCGGGTGGCTGCGGTGTGCGCCGTGGCGGCGCCGACCCACCTCACGTCGCTCGGGCCCGAACATGATCGGCCGTCGTCCCCGGCCAGCCTGCTCGTCGGCGGACCGCTGGCGGAGTTTCGCGAAGCAGCCCAGCGGGCAAGTCCGCTCTCGTATGTGTCGGCCGACGATCCGCCGTGCCTCGTGATCCACGGCGACCGCGACGCATCCATCCCCACCGCCCAGAGCGTCGCCCTCGATGCGGCGCTGCGGGCCGCCGGCGTCGACAGCACGCTTGTCGTCCTCGAGGGCACGGCCCACCGCCCGGCGCTCGATCGCTCCACGCCAGCCGGACGGGCACTGCTCGAATTTCTCGATCGCACGCTCGGCCCCGGGATCCGTGCGCCGGGCGGCAGCCAACCATGAGCGACGGAGCGGCGCGCAGTGCCAAGGCCGGCATCAGCCGCCGCAGGCTGCTCGTGGCGGGTGGCCTCGTCGCGGTGGGTGTGCCGACCGCCGGCGCCATCGACGGCCTGTTCGTCACGCCGCACCGGCTCGAAACGACCACGCACGCGCTTTCGAGCCGTGCACCCCGGCCGGATGCACGGCTGCGCGTGCTCCAGGTCAGCGATCTCCACCTGCACCGGATCGGCCGCCTCGAGACGCGGCTCCTCGAAGGCCTTCACGACGCCCGGCCCGACGTCATCGTGTTCACGGGCGACATGGTCGACAGGCGGCACGACCTCTGGCACTTGGAGACATTCCTGCGTGAATGCCCCGCCGGTCCCCGCCGGTTCGCGATCCTCGGCAACTGGGAGTATTGGGCTGGAGTGCCACGCGAGGCCCTCGAACGCCTCTACGAGAGCCACGGCATCGAGCTGCTCGTGAATCGCTCGCTGGAATTCACCGCGGCGGGCACCCGCGTGCGGATCACGGGGCTCGACGACCTGCGCGGCGGCTCGCCCGACGCCCGGGCGGCGCTCCGCGACGCCACCCCGGCCCCGAATCACCTCCTGCTCGCGCATTGTCCGCTCTCGCGCGATGTCGTCGCGATCCCACCGGACCACCCGGTCGACCTCATGCTTGCCGGCCACACGCACGGCGGGCAGGTGGCGCCGTTCGGCGTGGCCCTCACACTGCCGGACGGAAGCGGCCGCTACGTCGCCGGCTGGTATCGCGATGCGGGGCCGCCCATGTATGTCTCGCGCGGCATCGGCACGTCGCTCATTCCGGTGAGGCTCGGGTCGACACCGGAACTCGTGCGCTTCGAGTGGGCTCTCGCTTGATCCGATCCTCCGGCGAACGCTGCCTTTCGCCAGCCCGCACGACCGTGCCAGGCCGCACGCGCCGCCCTGCTTCTCCCGCCTGTCCAGTTGCCTGCCCGAGGGGCCGATATCCCGTGGTGCGTAGCGTTCATCCATTCATCGCGTGAGCAGGTCGACGTTCCCATGCCCGGAAAGCCCCGCAAGCCCTCGTCCGCCGTCCAAACCCCGCTCGAGACCTACCTGCGGGAGATCAACGACACGTCGCTGCTCACGGCCGACGACGAGAAGCGACTCGCCTACGCGATCGCCAAGGGGGATGCGGCCGCCCGGGACCACATGGTGCGGGCCAACCTCCGGCTCGTGGTGAACATCGCCCGCGGCTATGCCAATCGCGGCCTGCCGCTGCCCGACCTCATCGAGGAGGGCAATCTCGGCCTCCTGCGGGCGGTCGAGGGATTCGACCCCAAGGTCGGCACCCGGTTCAGCACCTACGCCAGCTACTGGATCAAGCAGTCGATCAAGCGGGCCCTCATCAACTCGGGCAAGACGATCCGCATCCCCGCCTACATGGTCGAACTCCTCTCGAAATGGCGGCGGGCCACGGCCCGGCTCGTCGACGTGCTCGGCCGGACACCGACGCAGGAAGAAGTGGCGCGGATGCTGGGGCTGGCCCGCAAGAAGCTGCCGATCATCAAGAAGGCGATCCACGTGCATCAGGCCGCCCCGCAGACGGAGCAGGCAGACGGCGGCTGGTCGCTCGGCGAGATCATCCGCGACGAGAACATGAAGTGCCCCGCCGAGGTGCTCCTCGACGACGACACGATGCGGCATGTGCTCGACCGGATCGAGAAGCTCGACGAGCGGGCCTCCAGGATCCTCAAGCTCCGCTTCGGCCTCGGCGGCGGCGAGCCGATGACGCTCAAGGAGATCGGAAGCGTGCTCGGGCTCACCCGCGAGCGCGTGCGACAGATCGAAGCGGAGACGCTCGCCACCCTGGCCCTCGAACTCGACGGCGTGCCCCAGGCGAACGTGCGGCTGCGGCGGGGGGCCTGAGGATGGCCGCCTCTCCCGCCGTCGATCTTGCGCAGTTCATCCGGCCGGTGCCCGATTTTCCGAAGCCGGGCATCCTGTTCCGCGACATCACGCCGGCGCTCGCCGACCCCCGGGCGTTCGCCACGGCGATCGACGGCATGGTGGCGCCCTGGCGCGGTGAACGCCTCGATGCGATCGCGGCCGTCGAGGCGCGCGGCTTCCTGTTCGCCGGCCCGCTCGCCCTGGCCCTCGGCGTGGGCGTGATCCCGGTGCGGAAGCCGGGCAAGCTCCCGGCCGAGACGATCCATCACGAATATGACCTCGAGTACGGCCGCGACCGCCTCGAGATGCACAAGGGCGTGCTCGCTCACGGCGCCCGGGTGCTGGTCGTCGACGATGTCCTGGCCACCGGCGGCACGGCGGCGGCCTGCATGCGGCTCGTCGAAGCCGGCGGGGCGATCGTCGCGGGCGCCGCGTTTCTGCTCGAACTCGAAGCCCTCGGCGGCCGGAAACGCCTCGCCCCCCACCGCGTGGAAACCGTGCTCACGTACTGAGGTTTTTTGGCGATTTCCCTCGGAGGGAATCCTGAACTACCCTTGCGGGAGGAAAGAGGTATCCCGTGAACCAGCTTCCGCTCCAACTGCCCCTGCCGGTGCTCATCGGCGCCGGGATCGTGCTCGGGCTCTTCGCCCTCACGCTTCTCCTGCTCATCTTCAACTACGGACAGCTCTGGTTTCAGGCGTTCTGGTCGAAGGCGCCCGTCACGTTTCTCGAGCTCCTCGGCATGAGCCTCCGCAAGGTGAACGCCCGCACGATCGTGCAGGCCAAGATCATGGCCACGCAGGCCGGCGTCGGCCGCGACGCCTCGGTGCGTCGGCTCGAGGCCCACTATCTCGCCGGCGGCGACGTGCCGCGGGTGATCCGCGCGTTGATCGCCGCCCATCGGGCCGATCTCGACCTCGACTTCGACCGGGCCTGCGCGATCGACCTGGCCGGCCGCGACGTGCTCGACGCCGTGCAGACGAGCGTGAATCCGAAGGTCATCGACTGCCCCGACAATGCGAGCGGCAAGTCGACCCTCTCGGCCGTCGCCAGGAACGGTGTGGAGCTCAAGATTCGGGCCCGCGTGACGGTGCGCACGAACCTCCAGCAGCTCATCGGAGGTGCCACCGAGGAGACGATCATCGCGCGGGTCGGCGAGGGGATCATCACGTCGATCGGCTCCTCGGAAAGCCACTTCGAGGTGATGGAGCACCCCGACACGATCTCGAAGGCGGTGCTCCAGCGCGGCCTCGATGCCCAGACGGCGTTTCAGATCGTGTCGATCGACATCGCCGACATCGAGGTGGGGGAGAACATCGGGGCCCGGCTCCAGGCCGACCAGGCCGAGGCGGATACCCGCGTCGCCCGGGCGAAAGCCGAGGAACGCCGGGCCTTCGCGATCGCCCGCGAGCAGGAGATGAAGGCCGCCACGGCCGAGAACCGCACGCGCGTGCTCGAGGCCGAAGCGCTCGTGCCCAAGGCGATGGGCGAGGCGTTCCGGGCCGGACGGATGACGACGGCGGCGGCCGGCAACGGCCGTCCGCCCGCCTGAAGGCTCTCCAGATCCCCCACCCTCCATGCCTTGCCGGGCGCCGCCGGTTTTTTCGCTACGACTCGGGAATTCGGCCAAACCTTGCCGGCAGTCGGAGCCGATAGTGCAGGTGTGCCTGCCATGGATGGCCGGCCCATCCAGCGACGAAAAGGCCGAAGGCCAGGGAGATTGTCATGGCGCTGCGTAAACTTCGCGTGTACACCGGTCCGGATGCGGAGGCGGCCACCGCGGCCATCGGTCGCGAGGCTTCCCAGCCCAACGCCGTGCGGACCACGCTCGGCGAGATTCTGCCGCTCCTCGCCGACGCCGTGGCCAGCAACCGGACCTGGCTCACCGATTTCGAGGCCGACGAACTGACGATCTCGTCCGATCTCTACGACGTCCTGCAGGCCTATCGGCACTTCCGCCGTCCGGTGGCCTGAACGCGGGCGTTGATCGCTTTTGTCACGCACACGGGGGGAATGAGTCCCCTCTTGCGAGTGGAATCCGAGTGTCGCATAGTCGTGCGACAACCACCCTGGATTCCACACCCATGCCCGCCCCCGTCAATCTCGCCGATCTCGGTCAGCGCGCCCGCGCCGCCCGCCTCGCCCGCCACCTCACGCTCGAAGAAGTCGTGTCGCGGGCCGACTTCACCGTGAGCTGGCTCTCGAAGCTCGAAAACGGCCAGCTGACGCCGTCGCTCGACGGCCTCGTGAAGCTCGCCGAGGTGCTCGAGTGTGGTGTCGATGCGCTGGTCGCAGGGCTGTCGGTGCCCCCGCGCTATGTCACGACCAAGGACGGCGCAGGGCGCCTCGAGCCGCTCACCAGGGAGCGGCGGGGCGGCACCATGATCGAGCATCGGGCCGACCAGTGGCGCGACCGAGCCATGCACCCGGCGATCATCCATGTGTCGGGCAACGGCACCAAGGGGGCTCCCGACAGCCACCGCGGAGAGCGGTTTTTGTTCGTGCTCGACGGTGACCTCAAGCTCGAGTACGGCGATGAACTGCTGCTCCTGGCGAAGGGCGACAGCATCTATCTCCACGCCTCGATCCCCCACTCGCTCATGCCGGCCACCCGAAACGCGACGGTGAAGGTGCTCAGCGTGATCCACGAGCACGGGGCTGCGGCGCCGGCAGGGCGCTCGAACGGGGCGACAGAAGCGACACGGCCACGAGCACGAAAAACCCGAGCGGGATCGTGACGAGCCCCGGCTGGCTGAAGGGCACGATCGACGCCTCGCGGCTCCAGCCGTAGACCTTTTCGAAGGTGTCGGCCGAGAGCAGGATCCACGCGAGCGACGCGACCATGCCGACCGTGACGGCGGCGATGATCCCCTGCTTCGTCGTCCGCGGCCAGAAGAGCAGCATCACGAGCGCCGGCAGATTCGCGCTCGCCGCGATGTTGAACGCCCAGCCCACGAGAAAGCTGACATTGAAGCTCCGGAACAGGATGCCGAGCGCCATCGCCACGATTCCCAGCCCCACGGCCGCGAGCTTGCCGCAGCGCACCTTCTCGTGATCGGTCATCCGGATGCCGAGCACGTTTTCCACGAGATCGTGGGCCACGGCGCCGCTCCCGGCCATGATCAGGCCGCTCACGGTCCCCAGCACCGTCGTGAACGCGATTGCCGAGATGATCGCGAACAGCGTGGTGCTGAACGACTTGGCCAAAAGCGGGGCCGCCATGTTCGAACTCGTCGGGTCGAGGGCTCCGCTGGTCATCGCCCCCAGCCCGAGATAGAGCGTGAGCACGTAGAACGCCCCGATCGCGGCGATGCCCACGACCGTGCTCTTCCGCGCGGCGGCCGCATCCTTGACCGTGTAGTAGCGGATGAGGATGTGCGGCAGCGAGGCGGTGCCGCAGAAGAGCGCGAGCATGAGGCTCGCGAAGTCGAGCCGGTCGGCGAGGTTGCCCGTGGTGAGCCCCTTGAAATAGCCGCCCGGCTTGAGGAGATCGACGCCCCTCCGTTCCACCGGCGTGTAGGTGGTGTGCACGCCCGCCTCGTCGGTGTGCTTCGACGGCGCCCACGTGATGATCGAGGAATCCTCGAGCACGCCGAGATACTCGAGCGGCCGCAACGGCCCGGTGGAGGTTTTCCCGGCGTAGCGATCGGGCAGCCGCAGGATCGTACCCACCGGCCGCAGATCGTGCTCCCGCGATTGCGGGGCGCCATCGACGAGCACCGTGCCATCGGGGCGGACAGAGCGCACCTGCGGCGCGAGGTTCTCCGCGCCGGGGCGGCCGGCGTTCACGGCGAGACCACGGTTCAGGATCAGCGCCGCGAGCACGCCACAGAAAAAGACGAGGAGTGATCCCTTGATGAACTGCACCCAGGTGGTCGACACCATCCCGGCCGTGACGACGATCAGCGTCACGGCCACCCCCACGAGCACCACGCCCGCCCAGTGCGGCAGGCCGAGGAGCGGCATGATCAGATCACCGGCGCCCACCATCTGCGGGATCAGGTAGAAGACGCTGACCACGAGCGTCGAGATCGCCACGGCGAGCTTGATGCCGCGGCTGTTGAAGCGGGCGTCGAGGGCGTCGGCGAACGTGAACCGCCCGAGCGCCTTGATCGGCTCGGCGATCACGAACAGCGCCACGATCCAGCCGGCCAGGAATCCGATCGAATACAAAAACCCGTCGTAGCCGTGGAACGCGATCATCCCACAGATGCCGAGGAACGATGCCGCCGAGAGATAGTCGCCCGCGAAGGCGATGCCGTTGACGAACCAGTGCACCTCGCCGTGGGCGGCGTAATAGGCCTGGGCCGACTGCCCCTTGCGACCAAGGTAGAAGGAGAGCCCGATCACGCCGACGACGAACGAGGCAAAGATCGCAATCGCGAGCGGCGATGATTCGTAGAGCATCCGGGGTCTCTTTCTAGCGCCCCGGGCGGGCGACGAGCGACAACAGCGCCAGCCCGAAGGCCGCCGCGATCAGCCCCATGCCGGAGGCGATCGCGAGATTCACGCCTCCGAACGGCCGGATGGAGAGCATGTCGGGCCGAAACAGCACGAGCCCCATGAAGCCGGCGTAGAGGGCGACATAGATCCAAAACAAGACGAGGCCCAGCCTGCGGCCCGGTGTTGGTTCAGGAGATGCCATGCGTTCCGCTCCACCCATGCCCGATCATTGCGGAGCGGCAGTGTAGCGTGTCGCGCCTCTCCCGTACCAACGCTCCTCGAGCGTTCGCCGCCCCCAGCGCCTACCTCGTCCGGCTGGCTGCGGCCTGCTTCTGTCGCGCGGGGCCCTTCCAGTTGTGCGCTCGCCACCAGTCGGGGCCTTCGGCCTCGATCTCCGCCGTGTGAGCCCGCAGGCGGTCCACCATGCCGGCGAGGCGTTCCGGCTCCGCGGCCGCGAGGTCGTGTGCCTCTGCCCGGTCGGTCGCGAGGTTGTAGAGTTCGGGGCGTTCGAGGGCCTCGTCTGCCACGATCTTCCACTCCCCCTCGCGGTACGCCACCTTCCCGCCCCACCGCCAATACAAGGGCTCGGGCCTGTCGATCTCGGTCCCGGCGAGCGCCGGCAACAGATTGACTCCGTCGAGCGGCCGGCCATCCGGACGCTCGACGCCCGTGGCCGCGAGCACGGTGGGGAAAAAGTCGCTGCCGATGACGACAACATCGCTCTCCGTGCCCGGCTGGATTCTGCCCGGCCAGCGGACGATCCCCGGCACGCGATGCCCGCCCTCGTACATCGACCGCTTCCGTTCCCGAAGGCCTCCCGTCAGCCCCCGGCCGGGCCCCTTCGCGCCATCCCCCTCCGGCCCGTTGTCGCTCGTGAAAAACACGAGCGTCGAATCGGCGGCGCCGATCTCGTCGAGCGTCTTCATGAGCGTGCCGAAGGCGTCGTCGAGCTGCGTGATGTTGGCCCGGTAGGTGCGCTCCTCTGGATCGGTGATCGTGGCGTGAAGCTTCTCATAGCGGTCGGCCGACGCAATTCTGTAGTGGGGCTCATGCGTCCACACCGCCAGGAAGAAGGGTTTCGCCGGATCGCGCTTGGTCTTCAGCCAGGTCGTCGCCTCCTGCGCGACGAACGGCGCCGAATAGTCGTCGACCGTGCCGATCGGCTGCCCGTTTCGCACGAAGTTCTGCGGGAAGGCGTGGCTCGGCGCGGCGTTGTTCTGGGTGGCAAGCCACCAGTCGTACCCATGGTCGTTTGGCTGCGGCTGCTCCGGGGAGTTGAACATCCCGTTCAAGTGCCATTTGCCGACATGGCAGGTGTCGTAGCCGGCGTCCTTCAGCAGCCGCGGCAGGGTGATCTCGCTCGTGCGCAGGTGGATCGGGCTGTTCTCGGGAATCCACGTGAACACGCCATTGCGAAAGGGCGTGCGGCCCGTGAGCAGGCTCGACCGCGACGGCGAGCAGACACTCGACGCCGAGTGGCAATCGGTGAGCCTGAGGCCCTGCGACGCGAAGCGATCGAGGTTGGGCGTGATCGCCGCCGTGTTGCCGTAGCAGCCGAGTTCGCCATATCCGAGATCGTCGGCGAGAAAGAGGACGATATTCGGCCGCACTTCGGCGGTGACCGCCGATGCCGTGACCAGGGCTGCGGCCGCACCGCTCACGGCCGCGTTCCCTGCGGCCGGCTTCTTCTTTCTCCGATCCGGCGCCAGCGCCGGGTAGAGCATCTGCGCGTTCTCCACCTCGCCTGCGGGCCGCCTGCCGCGCGGGCCCTGGCTCGCCAGATCATCACGCAGCCGATCGATGAGCCCGCGAAGGCGGGACACGATGTCCGGGTGTGCTGCGGCGACGTCGGTCGTTTCCCCGACGTCTTCCATAAGATCGTAGAGCCGCGGCGCGGTTGGGGAGGCCGGAACAACACCCCCCTTCTTTCCCATGCCGAGCGTTTGCGGGGCGACCGCGAGTTTCCAGCGTCCCTGCCGCACCGCTTGGAGCACCTTGCCATCGAAGTAGTAGTGCGCTTCCCGAGGCGACTCGGACACCGTGCCCAGGAGAAGCCCGGAGAGGTCACACCCGTCGATCACGGGCTCCGCTGGCACCGCTCCGCCCGCGAGCGTCACGAACGTCGGCAGGAGGTCGATCGTCCCCGTGACCGCCGGGCACGTCGAACCGGCCGCAATGTGGCCCGGCCACCAGGCGATCGTCGGCACCCGCACGCCTCCCTCCCATGTGCTCCCCTTGCTGCCGCGCAGCGGTCCGGCGCTCGTCGCCTCGCCCACCTGACCCGACCACGGCCCGTTGTCGCTCGTGAACACGACGAGCGTATTTCGCTCGAGCCCCAACTCACGCAGCGTGTCGAGAATTCTCCCCACGCTCCAGTCCATCTCCTCGACCCAGTCGCCGAAAGGCCCGTTGCTGCTCCGTCCCACGAACCGCTCGCCTGGCTTGAGCGGATGATGCACGGCCGTGTGTGGCAGGTAGAGAAAAAACGGCCGATCCCTCGATTCGCGGATGAACCGGATCGCCTCGTCTGCATACCACTCCACGATCTGCGGCTGCTCGTCGTCGGTGAGCAGTCGTTCCACGCGCTCATCCCGAAGCAGGGGCACGACCCGCTCACCCGTCTCTTTGGACACCCGTTGCATGTCATTGGAGTAGGGGATGCCGAAGTATCGGTCGAAGCCCTGCTGCGTGGGCAGAAACGCCGGCTGGTCACCGAGGTGCCATTTGCCGATGCAGGCCGTTGCGTACCCGAGCGGCTTGAGCCGCTCGGCGATCGTGAACTCGGCCGGATGCAGTCCGTGCGGGGCGGCCGGAAAGTAGACGCCTGGCACGCCCACCCGCACGCCATAACAGCCGGTGAGGAGCTGCGCCCGCGACACCGAGCAGACGGGGGCCGCGTAGAAGTTCGTGAGCTTCATCCCCTCGGCTGCCATCCGGTCGAGATGCGGCGTCTTCTGCTTCGTGGCCCCGAACGGGCCGATGTCGCCGTAGCCCAAGTCGTCGATGAAGATCACCACGAAATTCGGCGGGGCGGCCTCGACGGCACATGCAGCCACGAGGGCCGCGACCGCGGAGACGATGCATGACAGGCAGGCGCTGGCACGATTCATTTCGTGAGTTCCTCTGTGGGCTGTTCGGAGAATCGAAACGGATCGTCGTGCCGCCGCATCTCGGCCAGGAGCAAGGATTCCATCCGGGCCCGCTCGCCGGCAAACGCAGGATCTTCGGCGAGGTTCCGTTGGCGTTCCGTCGGTGTGGTGCCTGTGAGCGATGTCACGGCTGCAGCGGCGTGTTCGGCGAGCAGTTCGTGGGGATTGTCGGCGAGGTTGAAGAGCTGCGTGTGCAGCCCGCCGGAGGGCGACTCGTACTTGATCAGTTTCCAGTCTCCGTGCCGCACGCTGCGCATGCCCGGCTTCTGGCCACCGCAGTAGACGCCGTAGAGCACGTCGCGAATCACCGGCACCTTCCCGGCGAGCACCGGCAGCAAGCTCGTGCCTTCGTTGGTCGCCGGCGGCTCGATCCCGCAGATGTCGCAGAGCGTGGCGAGCGAGTCGCCAAGGTACACGTTGCCCGGCGCGCGACTCCCCGGCTTCACGCCCGGCCCTTTCACGATCAACGGCACGCGCCAGGTGTGCTCGTAGAGATTCTGCTTTCCCTGCAGGCCGTGGCGGCCGATCGCGATCCCGTGGTCGGAGGTGTAGAAGATCCACGTATTCTCGAGTTCACCCATCGTCTCGAGCTTGTCGAGCACGCGGCCGATCTGGCGGTCGATGTTCTCGCTGCAGGCATACTCGCGGCCGCGCTCGTTGCGGATCGTGCGCTCGTCGCGGTTCGACCACACACCGCTCACGTTGACCTCGTCGCGGACGTCCATGTGGCCGTGGTCGAAGGGATGCCGCGGTAGCCAGTTGGCCGGCAGCGGCGGCTGCCGCGGATCGGCCGGTGGCAGCGCCGCCTTGTCGGCATGGTTGGTGGCACCATAGCTCGCGAGCAGCTCGGGCGTGCCGTCCCGCGTGTCGTGCGGGTGGGAGAAGCCGAAGTAGATGCAAAACGGATCGGTATCCTTCGTCCGCTCGCGTTCCTCGAGGTAGGCGAGCACCTGGTCGCCGTGCCAGGCGCTGCCGCCCTCCGGATTGCCTTCCCGCTTCGTCGCGTCCCGTCGCACGGTGAACAGGGCGTCGGCCGCCTCGTAGGCGTTGCCCTGCTTGCACGTGCGCATCGTGTCGTAGCCGGCGGCGTTGAACACCGGTGCCAGCGTGAAGCGCTCGAGGCCCGGCGGACAGTGCTGCGTCCCAGGGGACGGTGCTCCCTTCTTCCGCTTCGGCGCGCCGGGCCCGATTGGCAGGTGCCACACCGACCGGCCGCTCATCACCATGTGCCGGCTTGGCGTGCACACGGCGCCGGAGAACGAGCCCATGTGGTAGGCCGCATCGAACACCATGCCTTCGGCGGCGAGCCGCTCGATCACGGGCGCGTGAAGCGTCGAGGACGGGTCGTAAAACGTGAAGTCGAACGGCGACTGGTCGTCGACGATGATGTAGAGGATGTTCGGCCGCTTCACCCGCTTGCCGGTCGGTGCATCTTTTTTCGCCGCGACCCGGGCATCGGCGAACGGCAAGGGCCACGCAGGGTCTGGCACGTGCTCGCGGTCGAGGATCGCCCGCATCCGGGCGACGATCGCGGGCTGCTCGGAAGCCACGTTGCGCGACTCCGCCGGATCGGCGGCGAGGTCGTAGAGTTCCACGGGAGCCGGGGTGTCGCGACGGTTCCTCGCAATGGCCTTTTGGATCACCTTCCAGCGGCCATCCGTCGCCGTCTGCCACGCGGCTTCCGTGAGCTCGCGATAGAGCACGCGATCGGTCGCCGCGGGGGCGGCGCCGCGGAGCGGCGCCGCGAGGCTCGTGCCGTCGAGCCCGGCGGGTATCCGGTCGCCGAGCCCCGCCAAGTCGAGGAGCGTCGGCAGCCAATCCTCGAAGCCGGTCGGCGCGTCGATCACCTTGCCGGCGGGGATGTGTCCGGGCCATACCGCGACGGCCGGCACGCGCAGGCCGCCTTCATAGGGCGAACCCTTCCAGTCCCGTAGGCTGCCATTGCTCTTGAGCCGCGCCGTGTCGATGCCGCCGAGCCCCGGCCACGTGGCGCCATTGTCGCTCGAAAACACGAAGATCGTGTCGGCGGCGAGGTGCAACTCGTCGAGCAAGGCCACGATCCGGCCCACCTCGCGGTCCATGCGCGTGACCATCGCCGCATACGTCGCAAGCGGCCGTGCGCAGGGAAGGTAACCCTTGCCGCCCACATACGGCTCCTCGGCGCCGAAGTGCCGCTCATACCCGGCGAGCGACGGCTCGTCGGCAGGCACCTGGAGCGCCAGGTGTGGAACCGTCGTCGGCACGTAGAGGAAGAAGGGCTGCGCGGCGTGCCGCCGGATGAAGTCGAGCTGCCGCTTGGCGATCTCGTCGGCGGAATAGGTGGTTCCGTCGAGTTCAACCCGCGCGCGGCCTTCCCAGAGATGGTCGGGGTAGAACGAATGCGCCTGGCGCTGGCAGTTGTAGCCGAAGAACTCGTCGAATCCGCAGTCGAGCGGCTCCGAACCACTCCCCGGCCCCCCGAGCCCCCATTTGCCGAAGCCGCCGGTCGCATAGCCGGCCTCGCGGAAGAGCCGGGCGAGCGTGACGGTGCCGCCGGGCATGGGAAACTGCCCCTCCGGCTTCGCCTCGCGATTGCTGCGCACCACTGCGTGGCCCGGGTGCTTGCCCGTCAAGAGCACGCAGCGGCTCGGCGCACAGACGGCACACCCGGCCCAGTGCCGGGAGAGCCGCGTACCCCGGGCAAACAGCGCGTCGATGTTCGGGGTCTGGATATCCTTCGAGCCAAGCGCCGCGACGTCACCGCTCCCGAGATCGTCGCACAGGAAGAAGACGACGTTCGGCGGGCGGGCGGGAGCATTCGCCGCCACGCCGCACGGCATGGCCAGCACCACGGCCACGAGGGCCAGGAGTCCGCTGATTCGCATCGGGAATCCTGTGTTCACGGGGACTTCGTCAGCACGTCGAGAAGGTAGTCTTCGACCTTGGCGTGCGACACACCTGGGGCACCCGGATAGGCCAGTTCGCACGGCACACCCACGGCGTCGCACCGTTCCTTGAGTTTGACGCCGAAGTTGGCGGTGTGCGTCGGATCCTTCTGCGGCTGCCCGAGAGCCGGCGCGGAACCGTACCACAGGTAGACCGGCGGATCGTCCTTGGTGACGAGCGCGTACGGCGAATAGCGGTCGATGACGGGGAGCAGCCGGTCGCGGGCGGCGAGGAAGTTGGCAAACTGGCTGTCACGCTGCCCGGCACTCGATACGACCCCGAAAGCATGGCCGCCGTAGCGGCTGTTGGGTGTCCACTCCTTCATCTGCACGGGGTCGAGCGTCGTCTGGGCGCCGCTCACCGCTGCCGCGAGGAGCCGGGTCGACTCCCGCGCCACGGGATCACCGCTCGACGGATCGGCCATGTCGTCGTGGAATGCGAGCCACAGGCTGGTGCACGCGCCGGCCGACCCGCCGCTCGCGGCGATCCGCTGCGGGTCGATCTGGAGTTCGGCAGCCTTGCTGCGCACCGTCTGCAGGGCCCGCGCGGCGTCGGAGAGCGGCGCCTTCACGGGAGGGTCGATGCCTTCGGCCATCGCCTCCTTGATGAAGCGATATTCGACGCTCGCCACCGACACGCCGCGCTCGAGCATCTTGGGCAGCATGCCGGTGAGGCCCGAGAGCCGGTCTCCCCCCTGCCAGCCGCCGCCATGGATGAAGAACAGGAGCGGCGTGGGCTTGTCGGCCGTGGCCAGCGGGCTCTTCCAGAAGTGGAGTCGCTGCTTCGGGTGCGGGCCGTAGGACACGTCGGGCAGCGTGGGTGCCGGGCCAAACTGCCGGTCGAACGCCACCTTGAACGGGTTTTCGGAGGGACCGTCGAGGTCTTCGTTGACGAGATCCGGCTGCACACGCGCCCACCAGCGGTCGTACTCCGCGGCCAGCCGGGCCACGACGTCGGGATGCTCCTTCGCCACGTCGGTCTTCTCGCCCGGATCGGTGGCGATGTCGTAGAGCTCCCAGGCATCGGCGCGATTCTTCACGTTCACAAGGCTCCACTGTCCCTCGCGGATCCGGCAGTTGCGATACGCGCTCTCCGCCGCCTTGCCCCGATCCCAGCGACCCACGTGCGTGATCAAGGGCCTGTCGGGCCAGCCGATCCGGGCCCCGCGCAACAAGGGCGCGAAGCTCCGGCCCTCGACCTTCGCGGCGACGGCCGGCGGCATCTCGACGTCGGCGAGGGTGCAGAGTGTCGGCAGGACGTCGATGTGGGCGACGAGCGACGGCATGTCCATCCCGGCCGGCAGGCTGCCCTTCCACCGCCAGAAACTCGGCACGCGGGTACCACCACGGTAAGGCGAGCCTTTTTGCGCCCGCATGCCGGCGTTGTGTACGGCGTGACCGGCGGCCGTGCCGTTGTCGGTCGTGAACACGACGAGCGTGTCCTCGGCGAGGCCCCATTCGTCGAGTTTCGCGAGCAGCCGCCCCATGTTCGTGTCGATGTTTTCGATCATGCCGTAAAACCGCGCGACGTCGTCCCTTGACGGCTTCGCCCCGTCCTTCGGCACGCCGAGCTGATCGAGCTTCGCACGCGGGGCGGCATCCGACCCGGGCGGAGCGTCGTAGGGCGAATGCGGGGCGTTCGTCGTGAGGTAACAGAAAAACGGGCCGTCTTCCTTCCGCTTCTCCTCGATCCAGTCGAGCGCCGCGTCGAAGAACACGTCGGTGCAGTAGCCCTTCGTCTTCACGAACGTGCCGTCGCTGCGGATCACGGGATCGAAGTACGTGTTGCCGGGGGCATCGCCGCAGCTCCCGGGATACGACTGGCCGATGCCGCCGCCGCCGTGGATGAAGACACGGTCGAAACCGCGCTTCCCGGGCTGGTAGGCATCCTCGTCGCCCAGATGCCACTTGCCGAAGATGCCGGTCGTGTAGCCGGCGGTCTTGAGGAGCTGCGGGAGCGTGGTCGCCGCGAGCGCGAGCCGCTCCCGCTCGAAGATCGTGTGGGTGACGCCCGAACGAAATTCGTGCCGGCCCGTCATCAGGGCGGCCCGGGTCGGCGCGCAGGTCGGGCTCGCATGAAACTCCGTGAGCCGCACGCTTTCACCGTGCATCCGGTCGAGGTGCGGCGTCTTCACGACCGGATTGCCATGGATCGCGATGTCGCCATAGCCCTGGTCGTCGGTCATCACGTAGATGATGTTGGGCCGCTTGCCGCGCGTTTTCGCCGACGGGGCCGGCCCGACGCCCGCGAGCGTGCGGCATTCGTCGGCGATCCGGCTCCAGGTCGCCTCCAGTTGCTGGACGCGGGCGGGCTCCTGCGCGGCGAGATTGCGCGTCTCCGAGCGATCGCTCGCCAGATCGTAGAGCTCCCACGGCGTGCCCTTGGCCGCCACGAGCTTCCACGCGCCCACGCGCACCGCGCGGTGTGCGTCGTGGCACCACCACAGCTCGTCGTGTGCAGCCGGAGCCGATGGATCGGCAAGCGCCGTGGCGAAACTGCGCCCCTGGAAGGCTGGCACAGGCGTGCCGCCATGCTCCGCAGGCGCCGCCACGCCGGCGATTTCGAGCACCGTGGGCACGACGTCGATCACGTGCACAGGCTGCGTGCGGAGCGCCCCCTTCGACGCCACACCCTTGGGCCAGTGGACGATCCACGGCGTGGCAATGCCCCCTTCATGCACCCAGGTCTTGTGCCGGCGAAACGGTGTGTTGGCGCAACTCGACCATCCCGGCCCGAGGCAGAGGAAGGTTTTCCGCGAGCCGGGCGGGGCCGCCGCATCGTGTCCCTCGCCACGGATCATGATCTCCGCCGAGGCGCCGTTGTCGCTCGCGAACAGGATAAGCGTGTTCTCGAGGGCGTTCATCGCCTCGAGTGCGGTGAGAATTCGGCCGACCTCGCGATCCATCGATTCGACCATCGCGGCATGGATCGCCATCTTCGTGGCCTGAAACTCCCGCTGCTCCGGCGTGAGCTCGGCCCACGGCAGCGGCCGGTCGACCTCGCCCGCCCCGAGCCGGGCGAGCGTGTCGGGCTTCGGCTGGTACGGCGGCCCCACCGCCCGTTCGGGCTCGGCGGCGGGCGTGGTCGCGATCCCCAGGCTCTGCAGCCGCGTGGCCCGCGCCTGCCGCACCGCGTCCCAGCCGGCCCGATACCGCTCGCGGTACTTCGCGATCACGTCCGGCGGCGCCTGGAGTGGAAAGTGGGGTGCCGTGAACGCGACATAGTGGAAGAACGGCTTGCCTGCCGGGTGGGCGGCCGCATGCTCCTCGAGGCACTTCACCGCATGGTCGCCGATCGCGCTTGTCGCGTAAAACGCCTGGCGCTCGGGAACCGGCTGGCCATCCTCGGTGACACCAGCGGCGTCGAAATAGTTGCTCTGGCCGGCGCCGCTCACGTCGAACGATCGTGCGAAGCCCTGCTCGCGTGGATCGCCGTCGATGTGCCACTTGCCCGAGTGGTAGCTCACGTAGCCGGCCGGCGCGAGCAGCTGGGGCAGGAGCCGCGCCCACTGCGGCCGCTTGCCGCCCGTGCCCCCCGTGCCCCCCGGCAGGGCATCGCGGTTGATCGACTGGGCGTAATACCCCGTGAGGAGCGCCGCCCGCGAGGGCCAGCAGCGGGCCGTGTTGTAGCCCTGCGTAAACCGCAGGCCACCCGCCGCGAGCCGGTCGAGATTGGGCGTGTCGATCTCGCCGCCGTAGCAGCCGAGATCGGAAAACCCGAGATCATCGGCGAGGATGACGACGACGTTGGGCGAGGCAGCGATGCTTTGTGTCGCTGCGACAATGGTCACCGCGACCAAGAGCGAGATGCATCGGACGAGTCGCATGGAAAACTTCCTGTCGAGTGTGTCGCCGGCAAGGGGTTGCCCCTATCATCTCGCCGGACGTTCGCTGCGGCCATCCTGGCCTCCGCTCTCTCGGATCTGCCTGCGCTGCGCCATCCATGGCTCCGCTGGTCAGATACGCCGGCTCAATGACAGGGGCAACCCCTTGCCTCCCCGTGTGCCGGATCCGGGAATGAATGATGAGTTTGTCACGGCTTTTCGATCTCGGTGAGCACCTTCGCGTACACAGGGCCACGGGCGTCTGGGGCGAGGCTGCGCAGTTCGAGGAGCAGCGGCCGCTGGCGCGTGGCCCATGTCGGATCTTTCGTGATCTTGGCATCGGCCTTTGCCCGGAGATCGTCGGCGTTCTTGCCTGTGGCCGCTGCCGCTGCGGCCACGACGCTCCGCACGTATTCCGCCGCCTGGGCGTCGGGGTTCGGTGTCGCCTGTGCGTCGATGCGGCCGAGCGCCCACGCGATCCCCTGCCGCATGTGATCCTTGAACATCGGCTCGTTCCAGGTCGCGTCGTTGTGGCCGAAGTTCGTGGCGAAGACGCGGCCTTTGCCGTAGTCGCGCACCCATGCCACCGGCACGTGCCAGGGCTCCTTGGGGGTGCTGGCCGCCATGTCGAGGCTCACGAGCACCCGCAGATTTTCCGGCTTGTAGCGCGGGTCGTACTGGTAGATCTCGTCCTTCCAGCGAAACCGCTCGGGAAACATCTTCACGACGGGGTGCCCTGTGTCGTGGACCACGAAGCCGTGTTCGCCGCCCGCGTTCCACGGGTGGCCGGCGAAATAGCCCCCGACCATCTCGCAGTAGGCGTCGGAACTCTTGAGCGTGTCGGTGGCCGCATGAAACCCGATGAAGGCCTTACCCGATTTGAGCCACGCGAGGAAGCTGGCGAGATCGGGAATCGGCAGTTCGCCCGTCGTGCTCGCGAAGATCACGCCGTCGAAGAGCGCGAGCGACTCCGGGGCGAAGGCCTTCGCAAACTGCTCGCGGAGCGTCGCCTGCCAGGGGGCGTCGTCCTTCTTGAACTGCTCTTGCGCCGCCTTGAAGGCCGCCTGCTCCTGATGCCACGCCTCGTCGGTCGTGTCCTTGCCGCGCTTCGGCGCCTTAGGCGCCGCCGGGCGGCCGGGGGGCATCCGCAGGAAATCGACGTGGAAGAGGCCAGACGTGCGGCCGAGTTCCTCAAGCACGGGCTCGGCCGTGGCGATCGACGCATGCCGAAACCCCATGGTGACCGTGACGACGAGCAGCCGCGCGGGCTTGGCATGGTCGGCCGCCGATGTGCTCCCCGCCGCCAGGAGAACGGCTGCGGCTCCGATCAGGGCCGAGAAGCGACCAGGCATGCTGAACCTCGCGAAACGATTGACTGATTGAAAGCAAGAGAGACGCATCCGAACATCCCGAGTTTACCCGGCCTTCCGCCGCGACACCGCGGTGGGGCCGAAGGGCTCGACGGGCTGGGGGTTGGGCGTGGGCAGCGCCGCACCCACCTGTTTCCGCCATGCTGTGAGCCTGGCCCGCAGTTCCGCGGCCCGTTCGGGGCGTTCGCCGGCGAGATCCTTCCGTTCGCCCGGATCCCTCCCGAGATCGAAGAGTTCGACCTTCCCGGTTTCGAAATGCTCCACGATCTTGTCGAGGCCCGGGCCATCGCCGGCGATGAGCGCCGCCGCCGGCCGACCGCCCTGGTTCGAATAGTGGGGATAGTGCCAGACCAGATCGCGCGGGCCGAGCGTGCCGGTGCCCGCGAGCACCGGCCGCAAACTCGCGCCGTCGAGCGGCGCATCGTCACGCCCCGGCGCGCCGGCGGCGTCGAGGATCGTGGCCGCGATGTCGAGCGTGGTGACGGGCAGGTCGTTCGTCGTGCCTGGCCCCACAACGCCCGGCCAGCGCACGATGAGTGGCACCCGGATGCCCCCCTCGTACACGAAGCCCTTCCCGGCCCGCAGCGGTAGGTTCGACGTGGGCGCGCCCTCGGCGGTCGAGAGGCCGCCGTTGTCGCTCGTGAACACGACGAGCGTGGTGTCTCGTTGAGCGGTCTTCTCAAGCGCCGCGAGCACCGTGGCCACCGTCTCGTCCATCTCGCGGATCATGCCGGCATACACGGGATGGTTCTGCACCTGCCGCGTGGCCGGGTCGCCCGGCGGCGTGGGCGGCAGGTCGAATCGTGGTCCCACACCGACCGCTCGCCGCCCCTCCTCGGCGGCGAGGTCCGGCCGCGTGATCAAAGGCACGTGCACCGAATGCATCGGCACATAACAAAAAAAGGGACGATCACGGTTCGACTCGATGAACGCCGCGGCTTGCGCCGCGATCGCCCGGGCATGCAACGGATCGTCGAGGGGGCCGCTGCCGGGGCCCACGGTGGTCGAGCCCGTCGCCTCGAAGCCATGCGCGGCGATCTCGGCCGGGGGGCCGAGGTGCCACTTGCCGAACACGCCGGTCGCGTAGCCTCGCTCCTGCAACCGCTCGGCCACGGTTCCTTCACTTCCAGGAAGCGACTTCACATAGTCGGCCGGCATCAGCGTGCCGCGCCGATCACCGGCGATGAAGTTCGTGATCCTGACGCGGGCCGGATGGCGACCGGTGACAAGCGCCGCCCGCGTCGGTGAGCAGACGGGCGCGGCCGCATAGCCACGGGTGAAGAGCATGCCTTCGGCGGCAAGCCGATCGATCGCCGGCGAGCGATGGAACGTGCTGCCGGTGCAGCCGAGGTCGTGCGCCCCCAGGTCATCGGCGAGAAACACGACGACGCTTGGCGGCCGGCTCCGCGTCGCCGACGCACCATCCCGCACCGCTTCGCGAGCCGCGGCAGCCGGGGGCTTTTCGAGCGTGGGGTTCCACCAGGCGTCGAGGCTTGTGCGCAGTTCGGTGACGACGGCGGGGTGTGCCGCGGCGAGATTCGTGGTTTCGTCCGGGTCGGCGACGACGTCGAAAAGTTCGACCTCCCCCCGCTCGTAGCGAGCCTTGGACTCGGGATCCACGAGCCGCCCCTCGTGCTCCGGGAACCCGTGTCCGGCGCCGGCGGTGGCCGGCAAGATCAGCTTCCAGCGATCGCGCACGGTCCAGCGCCAGAGCAGGCTCTTCGCCGGATCATCGAGGTCGACGAGCGTGTGCGTATAGCACTCGCCAAACACCTGCCGGCGGGCCGCCACGGCTCGCGCATCGAGCAGGTTCACGCCGGGAAGACCGGGCGGGGCGGCGCTGCCGCACGCGGCGAGGACGGTGGGCACGACGTCGACGGCGCTTGCGATCGCCTCGCTCGTGCCCGGCCGGATCGTGCCCGGCTGCCGGAGCATGATCGGCGTCCGCAGGCCGCCGTCATACGGCGAGAGCTTTGAGCGCGGGGCGAACCGCGGCGCGTCGGCGCGCTGGATCCAGCCGTTGTCGGTGACGTAGACGACGAGCGTGTCCGCCGAAAGCTGCTCGCGGTCGAGGTGGTCGAGCAGGTCGCCCACGGTGCGGTCGAACCGCTCGACGTTGCCCCAGTAGCGAGCCACGTGAACGCTGTCGGTCTTCGCTCGATAGTGCTCCACGAGCTCCGGCGCAGGATCGTGTGGATCGTGCGGCAGCATCGGCGCATACCACACGAAGAACGGCTTGCCCGCCGCGCGCGAGCGGCCGATGAAGTCGTAGATCGGCTGCATCGAGGTGCGGCCGATCGAAAGCCCCTCGTCGCCGTGCCGCTTGCCCTTCGTCATCCCCTCCGTGAACCCGCCCCGGGAAAAATCCCCCTGCCACCATTTTCCTGTCTGAAAACTCCCGTAGCCATGCGCGGCGAGCAAGCGCGGGAGCGTGGGCCACTCTTCGAGGTGTCGATTCATCCGCTCGCGGCCGGCCTCGAAGGCGTCCTTGCCCCCGGGCGGATCGTTGCCGACGACGCGGTGCTCATGCGGATACCGCCCCGTGATGATCGTCGCCAGGCTCGGGCAGCAGAGGCTGCTCGTGACATAGCCGCGCGGGAACACGAGGCTCTCGCGGGCCAGCCGGTCGAGGTGGGGCGTGCGCACATGGGGATGCCCCATGAAGGCGTAGTCGCGCCAGTGCTGGTCGTCGGAGACGATGAACACCACGTTCGGCGGCGGAGCCTCGGCGATGGCTTTCCCCGTGCCGGCCAGGACGAAACACGCCAGCCATGCGCCAACCCAGTTCCAGCGAGTCACCCGTGAGCACCGGGCCATCTGAAAGTTCTCCGCACGATTCGTGAACACGGCCGACGCACCGTTGCGGCGGCACGTGCCACGGCCGATGATTGTGACAGTCCGGATGGGAACACTCCACCGGCCCCCGTTTCAACGATACAGCCTCGTGAAGGTTTTCCACCGTATGGGCAGACACCATCTGATCATCGGCCTGTTCGTGAGTGTCGTCTCGGCATCCCTGACGGCCGCCCGGGCCGAGGCGATCACCGCCGCCGACATCCCACCGCACCCGTTCGGCCGGTCGCTTCCCGAGCTCGATGGGTGGGCGACGGGAGCCTGGTGGAACGATCCGGCCGCCACGAAGGCGAAGCCCGACGTGAAGGGCGGCCGACCCTTCGCCGTCGACGTGCCGCGGCGCGACCGCATCGCCTTCGCCCTCTACACCGTGACCGTGCGGCCGGAGTCGCGCGGCACACTGAAGCTTTCCGCGCAGCTCTTTCCCTTGAAGCCGGGCGAACCGCGCCAGGCCCGGCTCGAGGTCAAGCGCGACGACGCCTGGCTGGAGGTGGCGCAGGCAGACGTGCACTACCCCGGCTGGGACGTCAACTTCCGCATCGACGGCTGGGACTCGTCGCGCGACTGGCCCTACCGCGTTCGGCACGGTGAAGAGGCGATCTTCGAGGGGCTCATTCGCCGCGACCCGGCCGACAAGCCCACGATCACGATCGGCGTCATGTCGTGCAATTCCTCGCGGTCACCGGGCGCCCGCGAGGAACTCGTGCGCAGTCTGCGGCAGGCGGATCCCGATCTGCTGTTCTTCGCCGGCGACCAGACCTACCGCCACACCCAGCATACGGTCGGCTGGATCGAGTTCGGCCTCCAGTTTCGCGACGTGCTCCGCGACCGGCCCACCGTGACGATCCCAGACGACCATGACGTCGGCCACCCCAACCTGTGGGGCGCCGGCGGCAAGAAGGCGGAGCGCAAGGACGGTGCCGACGGCGGCTACTTCTATCCGGCCGACTACGTGAACATGGTGCAGCGGCAGCAGACCTGGCATCTGCCCGACCCCGTCGATCCCGAGCCGGTCGCCCAGGGCATCGGCGTGTTCTTCACGCGGCTCGTAATCGGCGGCCTCGATTGCGCGATCCTCGAAGACCGCAAGTTCAAGACCGGCCCGTTCGGGGCGATCCCCGAGATGGGCCCGCGGCCCGACCACATCACCGACCCGTCGTATGACCGCGCGAGCATCGACAAGCCGGGGCTCGAACTCCTCGGCACGCGGCAAGTGGCGTGGCTCGAACAGTGGGGCCGAGACTGGAAAGGCGTGCGCGCGAAGACGGCGCTCTCGGCCACGGCGTTCGCGGGCGCCGTTCACCTCCACGGCAGCCCCGACAACCGGCTCCTCGCCGATCTCGACTGCAACGGCTGGCCGCAGAGCGGCCGCAAGCAGGCGCTCAAACTCTTGAAGGCGGCACACGCGACACACCTGTGCGGCGATCAGCACCTGGCCGTCGTCATGCAGCATGGCATCGAGCGGCACGGCGATGGGCCCTGGTCGTTCACGTCGCCGGCGCTCGTGAACACGATCTACGGCCGGTGGTGGCATCCGCTCGACGAGCAGCCGGGCGCGAATCCGGTGCCAAAGAGCTCGCTGCCCTGGACCGGCGACTACGAAGACGGCCTCGGCAACAAGATCTCGATCGTCGCCTACGCCAACCCGGAAGATGTGAAGGATGAAAAGAAGCGAGGTGACGGCTACGGAATCGCCCGCTTCGACTTCACGAAGGACACGATCACATTCGAGTGCTGGCCACGGTTTCCCTCGGTCGGTGCGGACGGCAGCGCCCGGCAGTATCCCGGATGGCCCGTGACGGTGCCGCTCGAGCGGCCGGCCCCTGCGGAGCAACCAGCCGCCACGGCCCCAGCCGCTCGTGCGGAAAAACCACCGAATATCCTCTTCGTGATCGCCGACGATGCGTCATGCCACTTCGGCTGCTACGGCTGCGGCTGGACACGCACGCCCGCGGTCGATCGGGTCGCCCGCGAGGGGCTCGTGTTCGACAACGCCTATGTGCCGACGTCGAAGTGCGCACCCTGCCGGGCCGCGATCCTCACCGGTCGCAACCCCTGGCAGCTGGAGGCGGCGGCGAATCATTGGCCGACGTTCCCCTCGAAGTATGGGGCATTCACCGAGGTGCTCGCGGCCAACGGCGTCGCCTGCGGCGCGGCCGGGAAGGTGTGGGGGCCGGGCGTGGCGGAGACGGACGACGGCGACAAGCGGACCTGGGGCCTGACGACGGCGAGACGCGGCAAGGGGATCGACGCGGGCGTGGCATTCCGGGAATTTCTCGCCACCCGCACGCCCGGCCAGCCCTTCTTCTATTGGTATGGCAGCCCAAACCCGCATCGGAAATACGAGCCCGACGCCGGCCTGGCCGCCGGCAAGCAGCCGTCCGACATCGACCGCGTGCCGAAATGCTGGCCGGACACCGACGTCGTGCGCCGCGACATGCTCGACTATGCCACCGAGATCGAGGCCTTCGATGCGGAAGTGGGATCACTCCTCACCGCGCTCGATGCCGCCGGCGAGGCGGAAAACACGCTCGTGATCGTGACGAGCGACCACGGCATGCCCTTTCCCCGGATCAAGGGACACACGTTCGATCTGGCCCATCGGGTGCCGCTCGTGATGCGCTGGCCGGCGGGGATCGTGCGACCGGGGAGACGCAGCGAAGCCTTCGTGAGCGCCATCGACTTCGCTCCCACGATCCTCGACCTTGAGCAGATCGACGGCCCGGCAGGCGTCATGCGGCCGATCACGGGCACGAGCCTCGCCGATCTCCTCCGTGACGCGCCCACGCAACCGCGCGACCGCGTGATCCTCGGCCGCGAGCGCAACGACGTGCGCTGCCGCCCTGGCTCCGAGTCGGGGCTCGGCTACCCGGCCCGCGCGATCCGCCGCGGCGACCTGTTCTACGTCCACAACTTCGCCCCCGACCGCTGGCCCTGTGGTGATCCAGGCCTCGGCCTCGCCGATACCGACGCTGGCCCGACGAAGGAGTTGATTGAGGCGGCTGGAGAGGACGACCACTTCTGGCAGCTGTGCTTTGGGAAGCGACCGGCCGACGAACTCTACGACCTCGCGGCCGATCCCGACTGCGTGCAGAACCTCGCCACCGATCCAGCGCGGGCCGAGGCGGTGCGGCGGCTCAAGGCGGAACTCTTCGCCGCACTCACGCAGCAGGAGGATCCACGGCTGCTCGGCCGCGGCGACATGTTCGACACCTACCCGTCGCCACAGACGGTGCCTACGCCAGCACGGCCTTGATCGGCTTTCCGCCCCCACCGATCTTGAACGGCCGGCCGTTCGGGGCCATGAATTCCTTGTCGTGCGGCAGGCCGCAAGCCGCGGCCACCGTCGAGAGGAAGTCGGGCACGCTGACGGCATCGGCTTCGGGCTTGAAGCCACGCTCGTCGCTCGTGCCGAAGACCGCGCCCCCCTTCACACCGGCGCCGGCGAGCGCGCAGGAAAACACCGCCGGGTGATGGTCGCGGCCGGCGTTTTCGTTGATCCTGGGCGTGCGGCCAAACTCGGTGGCGAGCACGACGAGCGTCGAGGACAGGAGCCCACGCTCCTCGAGATCGGTAAGCAGCGCCGCCATGCCCTGGTCGAGCGTGCCGGCCGTCTCTGGGAGCTCCTCGAAGATCTCCCGGTGCATGTCCCACTTGCCGTATTCGACCTCGACGCACCGCACGCCGGCCTCCACGAGCCGCCGGGCGAGCAGGCACCCTTGGCCGAACGTCGAGCTGCCGTAGCGCTCGCGGGTCTTCTCCGACTCCTTCGCGATGTCGAAGGCCTCCAGATCGACGCTGCCCAAGAGCCGGACGGCGTCCTTGTACATCTGGTTGTAGGCCTCGAGCTCCGGGCCGGCGTAGGCCCGCTTGAAGTCGGCGTCGAGCTTGTCGGCGAGGGCGAGCCGGCGGTTGAAGTTTTTCTCGGTGAGATAGGAAGGCCGCACGGTGTTCTCGAGGCCGAGCTGCGGATCGGCCACCGGCACCGGCGTGACCGATGGATCGAGGAACCCGGCACCGGGGTGTTCGTTGCCGTTGCCGACGAGCACGTAGCCCGGCAACTCGCGGCTCGCCTTCCCTTGCACGTGGAGGGCCCAGGAGCCGAGCGACGGATGACGGATGCTGCCGAGCACCGGATAGGCGGTGCGCATCACATACTGCCCCTGCTGGTGGTCGCCGGTCTCGGTCGTCAGCGAGCGGACAACTGCCAGCTTGTCCGAGAGCCCGGCCAGCCGCGGCAGGTGCTCGCCGAAGACGACGCCGGGAGTCTTTGTCTGGATCGGCTTCGTGTCCCCCTGTTCTTCCCGACCAGGCTTGGGGTCGAACGTATCGAGGTGGCTCATCGCCCCGCGCATCATGAGGAAGATGAGGTTGACGCCCCCCTTGTTCGTTGCGGCAGCCGCCTCGGCGAGGCCGCCTGAGAGCCCCTCGAGCAGCGTCACGCCGAGCGTCGTCCGCGCGATGCGGCCGAGCACCGCCCGCCGCGCGAGCCGGTCGTCGAACAGATCGTCTGCCACGTGCCTGTGCATGATGCGTTCCTCCGCTCGAGCCCTCTCGTCACGGCCCGTCGCCGCTACTGGATGAAGATGAATTCCCGGGTGTTGAGCAGGGCCCAGATCAGGTTGCCGCACCCCGTCGCCTTGTTGTCGGCCGACATGATCTCCTTGATGGCCAGGGCCCGGTCGTCGGCGCTCGGCCGCCGCGAGAGCACCGCCAGAAACACCACGTCGATCGCCTCGCGAGGAGCGTGGCTCGTGACCTCGTCGTAGATCACGGAGCCCTGTTCGAGCATTGCGTGCGTGATCGGACCGTTGAACATCGCGAGAATCTGCGGGATCGTCGCCACGGTCCGCCCCCCCTCGATCGTCTCGCGATCGCTCTGGCCGAACTGGCGCAGGAAGTGCCCGAGCGGCAGGGGCGCCGGCAGTTCGCTCGCCCGCACGAGTTCGAGCCCCCGGTAGCCGCACACCTGCATCATGCGCCGCTTGGCCTGCCCCTTGCCGTAGTGCGACTGAAATGCCTCCAACCCACGGTCGACGTCGCCGAGCGAGGCGGTGCGGAGATCGAGATCGAGCACCGCCGCCACATCGGCAGTCGTGGGCCGCTGGATGCTCCAGGGATTGCGGGCCACGAGCGTAAGGATCGAGTCCCAGAGCTGCTCGGCCGTCATGCGCTTGAGCGCGGGGCCGGGGAAGCGGAACGGGGCCGCCGACATGGTGTCGTGGAGCACCGCCCGCCGCTGATAGACGTCGGTCGAGACCAGGAGCCGCACGAACTCGCGCAGGTCGAATTCGAGCCGCAGCATCTCGTCGGTGAGGTGCTCGAGCAGCTTGGGGTCACTTGCCGGGTTGTCTTCCTTGAAATCATCGACGGGCTCGACCAGGCCGACGCCCATCAGCTTTTTCCAGAGCCGGTTGGCGATCGTGCGGGCGAACTGGCGGTTGTCGCGCGACACGACCCAGGCGGCGAACTGCTGCCGCCCGTCGGCCTCACGCGCGGCTTCGGGCACGTCTCCCCAGAGCACCTTGGGGCTCACCGCGGCGAGCGGCTTGGCGTCGTCGTACTGATAGTCGTGGGGGAGCAGCAGTTTTTTGTCGGCGAAGGCCACGCTCGTCACATTGGCCCGGAGAAACTGGGCCACTGCCGCCTTGTTCCGCTGGTTGCGATCCCGGTTCGCAGCCTGGAGGTCGCGGGCGGCCCGGGCGACCTCGCTGCCACTCGCCATGGCCCGCAGCTCTTTGCGGCCCGGCCCTGCCCCACCGGGCCGGGTCTGCGTGCCGGCGGTGAGCGCCGCCAATTCGTAGAACTCGTGCTGCGTCCAGTGGTCGAATGGGTGGTCGTGGCACTGCGCGCAGCCGATCTGCGTGCCGAGAAACACGCGCACGGTGTTGTCGACATACGGCAGCGGCATCCCCTCGTCGCGCAGCTGGAATCCGACGGCCGGGTTCTCCCAGAGTCGCCCGTCGGCCGTGAGCATCTCGCGCACCCAGGCGTCGTAGGGCTTGTTCGTGCGGATCGCATCCTTCACGTAGTCGAGATAGGGCTCGAACACGAGGTGCTTGTCGGGCCGCTCCTGGAGCCGGAGGATGTCGGCCCAGAAGTTGTGGAAGTGGCTGACATAGTCGGGGCTCTCAAGCAGGCGGTCGATGAGTTCGGCCCGCTTGTGCTCACCCTCGGACTGGAGAAACGCCACGAGTTCGTCGTGGGTGGGAATCCTCCCGGCCAGCTCGAGATACACGCGCCGCGCGAAGGCGTCGTCTCCCAGAGGAGGCGCCGCCGCGACCCCATGCTCCTGCAGACCCTTGTCGACGACCGCATCGACCGCGCGGGCGGCGGCGGCGATTGCCGGCCGCGTGCGGCGATCGACGGGCTTGACGTCGATCACCTTCGGTGGCGGCTTTTTCGTCACCGCCTCCGGCAGCCGCATCTGGGCCACGGCCCGGCGCTGCTCTTTCGCCGTCGACTTGCCCCCCGCTCCGATCCCCACGGCGCATGCAAGCACCACGAGCGCGAGCGGAACCATTCGCCCTGGCTGCACAAGAGCCATCGTCACTCCCTCATGCCGAGGTGTCGGATCAGGCCTTCTTCGCCGGCATGCCGGCCTTGAACTCGTCGAGCGACACCTTGCCGTCGCCGTCGGTATCGATCTTCTTGAACCGCTTCTCGGCGGTCTCGAGGGCCTTGTCCTTCATGCCGCTCTTGAACTCGTCGAGCGACAGGGAGCCGTCGCTATTGGCGTCTTTGCGGGCGAAGATCTTCGCCGGATCCGGAGCCTTTTTGCCTTCGGCGGCAGACACGGACACGGCGGGCACGAGCAGGAGGAGGGCTGCAACACACAGGCGGGCAGTCATGCGCGAAACCTTTCAACACGATGAAA
>Ga0075471_10000105_pt1 | contig 39835 bp, 31 predicted proteins | sample DEB19_08_DNA_2_FD_74787 | JGI IMG/M metagenome (GOLD analysis project Ga0075471, IMG submission 74787) | Aqueous microbial communities from the Delaware River and Bay under freshwater to marine salinity gradient to study organic matter... | ecosystem: Environmental > Aquatic > Marine > Coastal ...
CGTCTTTCACGAGTTGCCCCACCTCAGCATGTAGATTTTTAAGCTGAAGCAGCAGCGCATCAATCTGAGTCTTGAGCGTCTCTCGGATGGCGTTCTGCTGAGTGACAAATTGATCGGCCTGCTGCTGCTGCACTTGATTCCTCAACAACTCAATGCGGTCTTTTTCCGCCTTCATGCGTGCGGCATCCTCGGCAGCTTTAGCATCCAAGGCAGCGTTCACACCATCCTCAGCGGCTTTGATCTCGGCGAGCAAGATCACGCGGCTCTTTGTCAGCGTATCAAGCACACCACTCAGGCGTGTGGATTCAGCACGTCGCCAGGTCAGTTGATCTTCTTGAATGCTTTTGGCCCGGGGTCCAAGTCCGATGATGCCGCTGCGCTGACCGTTCACCTCCCGCTCGAACTCCGTCTGCCAGTGATTGAGCTCAGCGGCCATTTTTTGGTAGTTCGCACTCATTTTTGCCATTTCACCATCAAGGGCTTCGAGTTTGGCTTTCAGTGGAGCGGAGGCTTCCGCCACCTTAACGTCACGCTCGGCTTTCGCCTTCTTCTCGTCCTCGGTGAGCGGCTTCTCGACCGGCTTGCCGTTTTCATCGAGAAACTTTGCGGTGAAGGTCGCATTCCAAGCCTCGCGCTGCTTGGCAATCTCACCCTCAAGGCTAGTGATGCGCGTCTCAACAGCCGCTTTCTGCTGCTTAGCCGTCTCGCGGGCCGCCTCGATCTCTTTTTGGCGATGGTCCTCTATCACGGAGGAAACAGTGTCTCTGAAAAGCAACAACGTGAGCGGATGCGAGATCGTGATACCCATCAGCGCAGCGACCACCATGCGCAGGCCAAACTGCGCCACCTTGCGGAAGAAGCTCTGGTAGGCGCGGTAGGTGGCCAGTAACGCGCGGTCAACCGTCAGGATGATGAAGGCCCACACGAGCGAAACCGATGCGATGACCCACCAGTTGTCCGTGAGCGTGCTGAGCGCATAGGCGCAGGCAATGATGGCAAAAGTGCTCGGCACCAGCACCGTGGCCCCAAAGGCCACATACTTGCGTCGCTCCCAAGCTGGGCACGCCTCGAGATTGTCGGTGGAAGCGGCGGAAAGCCAGAAGAAGACACGTTCGAGGCGGTCGAGGAGATTCATGACACGTGATGGTGTGTGACCCCGCAAGTGTGGGGGGCCGGCTTCACAGCGTCAAGGTGGGATTTACCCTTTGCCTGCATCACCGCGGCAGGCTTTTCGTGCTACATTCCTGCTCCCACCGAGACCTCTTTCAAGGCAACTTAATCTAACTTGAACGCCATCCAAGCCAGCGTGAGCCAACCCCAGCATGATGTTGCTAATCAAAGCTTTCACAGCATTGGCGAGCCTCGAACTGCCTACAGGCCTCGAAATGAGCGTCGTGCAAAGAGCGTATTCCACGCATCATGAACATACCCACCACCTCACGCCGTCGTTTTCTCGCCACCTCGCTTGCCGGCACAGTCTCAATTCCAGCCTGGTCAGCGCCTCTTGGTGCCAACGGAGACATCCGCGTGGCGGTGATCGGCTTCCGAGGGCGTGGTGGCGGTCATATCAAGGAACTGCTCAAGATTCCAGGTGTTCGCGTCGTGGCGCTTTGTGATGTGGATCAGTCGGTGATTGACAAGCGGGTGGCGGAACTCGCCAAGGACAACGTTCAGGTGAAAACTTACCGAGACTTCCGGCAGTGTTGTGCGGACAAGGACGTGGATGCGGTGACCATCGCCACGCCGAACCACAGCCATGTGTTGATCGCATTGACGGCCCTCCAGCATGGCAAGCACGTCTATGTCGAGAAGCCCGTCAGTCATAACTTGATTGAAAGCGCCAAATTGATGGCCGCCGCCACCCGAGCAGCCTCAAAAGGAATCATCGTGCAGCATGGCATGCAACGCCGCTCGGATGAAGGATGGGCTGCTGCCATGGAATGGGTCAAGGCAGGTCACATCGGCAAACCCAAGCTCTCTCATGCCCTTGTGCATGGTCTGCGCATGAGCACCGACAAGGTGGATGCCGCCCAGCCGCCGCCTTCCAGCGTGGATTACAAATTGTGGTCCGCCCCGCGGCCGGAAATGCCTGTCATGCGCAAGCAGTTTCACTACGACTGGCATTGGCAGTGGCCGTATGGAAATGGCGATATCGGCAACCAAGGCCCGCATCAATATGACGTGGCAAGATGGGCACTGGGTGATCCCGACGCACTCCCCCGACGCGTGATGAGCTTTGGCAACCGTTGGGGCTACAGCGACGACGGCCACAGCGCGAACTGTCAGATCGCTTTTCACCCTTACGAGCCTGTGCCGCTCATCATGGATATGTTTGGCCTGCCCTCGCGAAACGTGGACCCGAAGAGCGGTGAGCCCCCCTATAAAGGGATCCGCACCGGCAACATCATCCACTGCGAGGGTGGCTACGTGGCGGAGTCCAAGGCCTACGACACCGAGGGTAAGACTCTCACCAAGTTCGAAAACTTCCTCACTGGTCCGGATCACATGAAGAACTTCATCGACAGCATTCGCGCCGGAAAATACACGAAGGATGTGCTGCACATCCGCCACGGTCATCACGCAGCATGCCTAGCGCATCTGGCAAATGTGTCTTACCGTCTCGGCAAGGCGTTGAAGGCCCAGGAGGTCCGCGAGCGCCTCGAGGGCGACAAATTGGGCCAGGACTTGTATGCGGAGTTCCTCAAAAATCTTGCCAATAACGGCATCGACCTTAATGCCCAGCCGATCCTCACCGGACCGTGGCTTGATTTCGATCCCGTCACGCATCAATTCACCGGCGAGTTTGCTGCGGAGGCCAACAAGCTCTGCGTCGAGGATTATGCAGCAGGCTTTGAATTGCCTGAGGTGTGATTTCATCACTTACCGATAAAGTTTTTTTGGCTTCAGCCTAGCAACGGCCATATCGACGATGATGCCCGACCTTGTCGGCTCCATGTTGTGCGTGGTGAGGCACACTCCAAGCCAGACACAGGGAAAAATCCGAGCCTCCGTTCGGATGCATTTCCCTGTTTTCCAGCGCAACTTCGCCCTTGCCTCAACGTTCTTACGCGGCCTTTTTCCATCTTTCTTTTTTCGCATGCCTGCTGCCACACTCCTTCTCCCAGCTTCCGACAACAGTTGGCGAGTTTGGAAGCCCTGCGCGAAGAGCAGCAGCGAGTTGGTGGATACGCCGGCGAATGCCGAGCACCTTGCTAACTCTCTGCTCATCGGGCTCCCGGCCGCGGCCTGCCGCACCATCGGCCTTCTCGTGCCCAAGGCCGATGATGACGTGATGGAGCAGCTCGTGGTGACTCATCTGGAGCGTCGTGGCCTGAAGCTCAATCAGGACAAGAAGGGTAAAAACTACCGCTGGCATTCTCTTGGCCAAACTGGCGGACAAGCCATTCTAAGTGTTGACGTGTTGGCCGAGCCTTTTCCCGAGAAATTGGCGGCCACGAATGCACAGGACTATACCGCAGCGCTACGCTTGACGGAACTGCCACCGGATCAAATCGTCATCCTTGAGGAGCAGGGAGATCTGGTCCTCGCTGCGAGCCATCGCGGCAATCTCTACCACAGTCACATTTTCGCTCAGGCACCGGCCTCGGATGAGTTGCTAACGTTGGAGATCACCCTCGCAAAACTGGCCATCGAAACAGATCTTGGAGAAGGTTGCATCAACAGCATCTCAATTGTGAGCGATGCTTTAGACCCAGCGCTCGCCAGGCATCTCACTCACTCACTGGGCATGCCCGTGACGCATGTGACCTCTCTGGCACCCAAAGCAGAGCTCGACACGCATGGCTGGACGAAGCTGTTACCCGCTGCGGTTCGCACCGCGCAATCCGCCGCCGCTGCGCGCAGCAAGCTGATTCGGTGGACGCTGCTTGGCTGCGGGCTCATCGTTTCGCTGCTCTTCCTTGCCTATGCCTACCTCGTGTCCCTTGAACGCCATGCGGCCGATATTGAGCAGCAAGTGGAACTGATTCGCGAGCCTGCCGAGGCCGTGCGTGAGACGGCGGAGCGCTGGAAGTCGTATGCACCTGCGGTCGATTCTCAGCGCTACCCAATGTTTCTACTGGCAGAGGTGACGCGACTCATGCCCGCCACAGGGATCGTGATCCGCAAATTTGAAGTCAAAGGAGGAGAAATCGAAATCCGTGGCGAGGCACGGGACGCGCAACTTGCCTTCCAGTTCATCGAGGACTTCAAAAAGAACAAAGTTCTCTCCCGCTACATTTGGACGAACCCCCGACCGGAGGTCAAAGGTACCACAGCTACCTTCCGCGCCCAAGGCAAGCTCCCCTAATATCTGCCCTGATTCCATGGCCCTCGCTCTCACTAATCGCGAAAAAAAACTCCTCCTAGCCTGTGTCGGCTCACTGGTGTTCGTAGGTGGCATGCTGGCAGCAAATGAGTTCCTCAACCGCCGCCGCACCGCATTGGAGCGCATCACCCTACTGCAAGGCGAGCTCGACGAGCTAAAGGTGTGGTTTGAAGACCGCGATTTTTGGAACAAGCGCGGCAAATGGCTTCGCGAGATGATGCCAGCCACTGAGAGCCTCGGCCAAGCTCAAGCAAAACTGCTCGAAGACGTGCAAAACGACGCCCTCGATCTCGAATTGAAAGTGGAACAGCAGCGGCTACTGGAGCCCTCCAATACAGAAAACTACCGTGAGGTGGCGGTGGAGGTCCGTCTGCGCGGAGATCAGACCACGCTGCTCGGGTGGCTGGCCAGCCTGCAGAGTCCAGAACGCTTTCAGGCCATTAAAGCCATCGAATTCGACATCGATGCAAAAGCCAAGGAAAAAACCCCTCAGGCCATCTGCGAAATGACTCTGGCCCGCTGGTTTAAGCCCGAAGGCGGTCTTTGATCAAACGCCAAGCTCTACGTGGCCATCTTGTCGCTTCGTGAAGCCATGCAGCGGAGCACCTGTAGCATCGTAGTGGGTAAAACGCATTGAGTCCACATTGATCGAAAGATGGGTGAAACCGTGGGTCTCTTTGCCAAACGGAACTTGATGCTTGCCTTCGAGAGGGCGGGTCTTGGCACCGCCGCCACCAGATAGCACATGAGAGGTGAAGCGGCCTTGCAACTCCAAGTGCTGGAGATCATGATCGTGGCCGCAGATATAGGCGTGCACTTTATTGGCCTGCAAAATATCGTCCCACTGCTCCACAAGTGTCTTCGTGTCGCCATGATCCCCATTCGAAAATACCGGATGATGCGCGGCGACAATGGTGAAAGGGGCTCTAGGCTTGGCCAGTTCCGTCTTAAACCAAGCAAGCTGCTCTTCCGCCTCCGCGGCCGTAAGAGAGGATCGGCTCTTGCCACTCTTTTTGTCCTTTCCTCCGCTCACGGTAGGCAGGTTGCTGTCGAGGCAAAGGAAAGTCACCAGCGGCTTGTCACCGCCAAGATCCAGACGATACCACTTCGACGGCAGATGCCAACGCACGCCAGGCTTTTTCGTATAGGCAAGCTGTACCTTCTGGCCGCCAGGATTGTCGTGGTAATCATGGTTGCCAAGCACCGCGTGCATCGGCCCTGGAAACACAGAAGCTGGGTACATGTTTTCGATCTCGTTTTTCCAGCGAGGTGAATCCACGCTGAAACCTCCGGGGGATTTGTCGAGGCTATAGAAATTATCCCCCAGCATCCACAGCGCGTCCGGCTTGATCTGGTTCTTCGCCACAAAGACTTGCATGGCTTCAGCCACCTTTTTCTGCTCCACGCTGCCCGTGCCGAAGTCACCGATGAGAAGAAAATTCAGCGTACCTGGCGTCGTGACTGCTGCGGCCTGCGTGCGCACATTGAGAGCCAGCGCGGCACTGGAGCAAAATAGGGTCTGAAGTACACGACGACGAGAAAGTGGGTTGGGGTTTTTCATGCAGGCGGCCTGAACGTGCACTAGAATCCAGATCATGCAGTTCAGTGGATGCTTTTTCTGGATGTGCGGCATGCTGCTTCTGTCGGCATGCGAACGGATGGGCATGCCTTCCGATCTCTATGGGAGAGCCTTCGGCACCACGTGGCACCTCAAGACCTCCGAAAGCTTATCACAGAGGAAAAAAAAAGAACTGCAAAGCAACCTGCAAAGCCAGCTTGATGCCTGGGAGTCTCATCTTTCCCACTGGCAGATGGAGTCTGCCGTTTCTCGCTTCAATGCCTCCACAAGCACCGACTGGCAAAGCATGCCCGTGGAGGTGATTGAACTGGCACGCCTCGCCCAAAAAATCGCACACGACACAGATGGAGCTCTCGACATCACCATTGCTTCTTGCATCGATTTGTGGGGCTTTGGCGCTCAGGAGCAGCACAGAACTCCACCAGAGCCAATCGCGATTGAAAAAGCACGCGAGGCATGCGGCTGGCATCTGCTTGATGTTCGCGAGGCTCCCCCTGCCCTACGTAAAAAACATCCGCTAACTCGCATCAATTTGTCCTCCGTGGCCGAGGGCTGGGCACTGGAACGTCTTGCTCTTTCCCTTGAAGCCGCTGGTGAACACGATTTCCTGCTCGAACTCGGAGGCGAAGTCCTCGCGCGCGGCCATGCCGCCGATGGAAATCCTTGGCTCGTCGGTGTGCAGACACCGGACGCTCCTGAAGGCGAAGCGATGCAGGCCATGCGACTGAACGATGCCTCACTGGCCACGTCTGGCACCTACCGCCAGCGTTTTGAACATGATGGAAAAAGCTACGCGCATGTGCTGGATCCACACACTGGCAGACCGGTTGAGCATGCATTGCGCTCCGTGAGCGTGAGTCACACCTCGGCAGCCATGGCCGATGGCTATGCCACCGCTCTACTCGTGCTCGGACCGGTCCGTGGACGTGAAGTCGCAGCACGACTCAAGCTCAATGTCTTTTGGGTGGAATAAGCCGCGACACTCCCTCACTTGCCGAAAATGCGCTTCCAAATGGACTTTTTTTTGGGTTCCTCCTGCCCCGCAGGCCCAGTGCCTGGCGCGTAAATCGGAGCACCCTGCTGCACCGCATTGCCAGGCTGAAAACCTGTCACGGGCTGCGGCATCGGCTGCCCACCCTGCTCTTGGCCCGGGGGTGGCATGACTTTGGTGAAATCCATCGTGGCGGGTTTGAAAGTGGGGGTTTTGGTGTTGTAGTTGATAACCTTCGGCTTTCCGGCCTTGCCGCTGGCATCATAAGTGTAGATGATCTGCTGAAAGACTTCACCGGCTAGGTTGGCTGTCTGCATTTCCTTGATGCGGTTGAACTCATCAAAAAGAATTCGTGAACGAGCCACAAGATTGTTGCGTCCATCATACACATTCCCCTGCGTAGGCTGACCCAGATCATTGACGAGGTAGTGCTTTCGCATCTGGAGCACGCCGTTTGCATCGAAGGTCTTTTCCTCCATCTCATGCACATTCATGTCGAGCACGGTGTCCGTATGCGAGTTGTCGTCATAATAGTGCGAACGGGCCATTACGCCCGACTTTCCAGAGGGCGCGGGAGTGGCTGCCCGGGCGGCAGCAGCCAGCAAGAGAACCGCAAAAATGGCGGAGCATGAAATCGTCTTCATAAGGCAATGTGTTAAAAGATACTTGCCCCGTATCGCTGCCTCAACGAAAAAACTGAATCCTAGACACGCCATGAGTTCCGACCATGCCACAGCTCTTTCTTGGAGCGAATTCCTTGAACAAACCATCGCCTCCTTTGGCTGTGTGACGGGCACGCTCCACCGCCTCGATCCGGCGGATGGTCATTTGAAGCTTGTAGCGCATCGTGGCATTCCAGAAGCCCTCATGCCCGTGATTCAAAGCATTCCTGTGGGCAAAGGCATCGCCGGTGCCGCCGCGCAGCGAAAGGAGCCCGTTGAACTTTGCAATCTGCAAACGGACGCCTCTGGCGTAGCCAAGTCAGGCGCAAAGCAAACGCAGGTGCAGGGGTCTCTCGCCGTGCCCGTCTTGGATGCCAATGGTCGCTTGTGCGGAACGCTTGGCATAGGCAAGCTCACGCCCTACGAATTCAGCAGCGATGAAAAAAGGAGACTCGTTCAAACCGCAGGATCCATCGCCACGCGATTGCTCCCTGATGGTTGAGCTGAGGCTGCGTCAGTGACAGCCGCAGCCTTCGCCACAGCCACCTTTTTTGACCATTTCCTCTGCTGAGGGCACCCGACCGCTTTCAAGGGTCTTGCTGACAAAGGCATTCACCGCCTCCGCCACACCGCTGAGCACTTCTTGAGCGTTCAGGAACGATGTGATGACTGGATTAGCGTCACAGCGATCCTGCAACCCGTTGAAACGAGTGATTTCTTCGCCATTGGGTTGCTCACCTTGATGCTGCTTCTGATGCAAGGCGCGGCCAAGTGTCGCCATCTCACGATAAAGAGACACTGCCGCGTCGTCCGCGAGAAAAGTCTCAGCACGAAGCCGGGCGTTTTTCACGTCACCATCGTCCACGAGGACTTCGCAGAGTTCGATGATCTTGGACTGGATAAGAGGGGAGGCAGTCATGGGGGCGCGAGGTTAAGCTGGAAAACCGATTTCAAAGCGAAAAGTGCACCTTTTTCACCAAGCCCGCCCCACTTCAAGGTTCCGTTTGAATCCCTCGCGCACGAGCGAGAGATCCGAGTCCATCGCGACCCACGTCAGGCCCAGCGCTTTAAGCTTTTCTTTGTCATCCGCATGGCGAACGAGGATACCGCAGCCTTTGCCATGATGCTTCGCAGCCTTCACGACGGCATTCAGGCAGTCATCATAGCTGTGCGGTGAATTCCGCGCTTTCAAATCATAGCTGAGATCCGCTGGACCGATGAACAAGGCGTCAATGCCCTCCACCTCAGCGATTGAGTTCGCGTTGCTCACACCTTCCGCAGTCTCGATTTGCGCTAAGATGATCGGCTTCGGCACATCATTCACAGGCAAACGCAGGCCATACCCATAAGCCCGCACGGTGCGGGAAACCCCACGCATTCCCTTCGGTGGATAGAGGGCTGCTTGCACGCAATGCTCCGCGTGTGCCACGGTATCCACATGAGGCACCATGATGCCATCCGCTCCCCAATCGAGCACTCGACCGATCAAATCCACATGCGGAGCGCTCACACGCACAATCGCCAACGTCTGGCTACCGCGCAAGGCACGCAGTTGATTTGGTAATGCCGCCTCGGATTCGCAACCATGCTCCAAGTCGATCAGAACCCAATCGAAGCCACACTCAGCAGCGAGTTCCGTGAGCGCAGGTGAACCGGTCGAGATAAAGGTGCCGATTTGAGTTTTCATGATTCAGAGAATATCGAGTCCAGCTCCCTCTCGCAAGCCTCGCAAGGCCGTGGTGAGCTTGGCAAGCGTTGTTTCACGCAGCGTCGCTCCCGAGGAGCCACTGCCGATGAGGAAAAAGGAGTCATCGTGATCAAAATAGCCTGCCCCCACACGAATCACCGCCTTTACGATCATGTTTCGAAGCATGTGCAGCCAAAAACGCCGCAGGTGATCGTCCGGCAGCCTGCGCACACTTTGATAACCCTCGAACGCTCGCTGCAAAAACAGTGCATCATGAAAACAAGCCAACAAAGAGAGATCATCCATCGGATCACCGCAAATCGCATCGTCGAAGTCGATGAAAGCAGCAATCTGCTGCTGGGTGCCGAGGATGTTCCAAAGCGCGAGGTCTTTATGCACGAGGCAGCCTTGAGGCAAATCCATCAAAGCACGGTGGTTTTCGATTTCCGATCGAATCTCATCAGGTTTCACCCAAAAACCACTCTTCGTTAAAAAGCGCAGATGCTCGTCAAGACGCAGATGGAAGTAGTCGGCGTAGCTCTCTCGAAAGCCGCGAAGATGCTCATCCAAAACGCCAAATCCCTCCAAGGTGATCTCTTGCCATTTTGCCACTGCGACACCAATCTCAAAGGCAATTGTCGGCACTCGAAGCGTTCCTCGCTTGAACCAGTGATTCAAATCTGGTGCTGAGATGCGCTCCAAAGCCTGCCAAGCGAAAGGCACCTGACGGCGGGAAGCATCACAGCCAAAGACACGCGGTGTGGAAACACCCGCCGCCCTCACACAATCGAGCAAAGTAGACTCCACGGCCAGATGCGTGTCTTTTTCAGGGCCGTTCTCCACTCGAATGAAGCATGGCATTCCATCCACTTCGGCGTTCCAAGTAAGATGATTGCCTTGGCCAGCACCGGGGCTCATAACGACGTTGGAGCTGCCAAAGTGCCGCTGCAGTTCCGTTTTAAGCGCTGCAGACAAGCTCTTTTTAGCTTCACCATGCAGTTGCGTGGCGTGAAAAGCCGCCGGACGATCGCATTTCCAGTAATAGATCTCGCGACGATTCATGCGGAAGGTGGCAAGCGCTTCCAAATGGCTGCTGCGATGCCGCCGATGATGTTTTGCATCACACCGCTGAAAACTCCTGCCGCAGCGGCGAGCGGCATACTGGCAAAATGCAAGCGGGCAAGCGAAGCCGCCAAGCCACCATTTTGCATCCCAACCTCGATGCTGACTGTGCGGGCGATGGACTCAGGGTAGCGCAGCAGTTTTGGCACCAGATACCCGACGCCGAAGCCCAACACATGCAGCACGAGAGCCGCAAGAGCCAGCACACCAAAATGCTTGGCAATCGCTTCTGCACTCGCCGCGACGATGCCACCGGTGACACAGGTGAAAGCCAGCACGGCCACCGTTGGCCCTGCCGCGCCGATGTGATCCGCCGTGCGCGGCATCTTCCAGCGAATCAACACACCGAGGACCACCGGGGCGAGTGTGAGCTTACAAGCGTCCAACGCCAATTTTACCGCATCCACAGGCACATACTGCCCCGCCAGCACGTGGGTCCACATCGGCGTGAAAAAGAAGGCGAGCAACGTCGAGAAGAGCGTCAGCACCACGGAAAGCGCCACATTCGCCTTGGCGAGATACGAGATCATGTTCGAGGCCATGCCTCCGGGGCAGCTTGCAACGAGAATGATTCCCACCGCAAGCCCTGGCTCCAGACCCATCAGCTTCGCCGTGGCCCAGCCAGCAAGCGGCATGATCGTGTATTGCGCGAGGAAACCCAACGCAACGCTACCCGGCATGCGACGGATGGCTTTGAAATCCTCCAAGCTCAACGTAAGCCCCATACCGAGCATGGAGGCTGCGAGCGACCAGAACACCCAACCAGCATCGAACCAGAGCATCATCGATGGCTTGAAAAATGCCATGATCGCGAGGCTCACAAGCCACACGGGGTAGAGATTGTTGAACCAGTCGAAGAAGCGCTTCATGTGGAGTAAGAGATGGTAAAGAGAGACGGACGTGATGCCGAGGATTATCACGAAGCCGCATGTTATGCTAACACACAGGTGGCACTTGCCGCGCGGAGAACACCCTCCACCATCCGGCAGCCCATGCCTGAGCTTCCCGAAGTCGAAACCACCCTACGCGGCGTCTCGCCATATCTGATCCGTCATCGTATCACCGAAGTGATCGTGCGAGACAAGCGCCTCCGGTGGTCTGTGCCGGACACCATTCATGATCTGGAAGGTCAGCGGATCACCTGCGGGGAACGGCGGGCGAAATACCTGCTATTTCATACGGCTCGGGGCACCCTGCTGCTGCACCTTGGCATGTCAGGTAGCCTTCGCATCGTACCACCCAGCACCTCGTGGCGGAAGCACGACCACTTCGCGCTCACGATGGACTCCGGAAAACAGCTCCGCCTGCATGATCCGCGCCGCTTTGGGGCAGCGCTGCTCATCGAAAGCAATCCGCATGAACACAAACTCCTGCGCGATCTCGGCCCAGAGCCGCTAGGTCCCCAGTTCTCTGCCAAACAGCTCCAAGCCGCCTGCACTGGAAAGAGCGCCGCCATCAAGCTAGTCATCATGGACGCGCATGTCGTGGTCGGCGTGGGCAACATCTACGCCAGTGAGGCTCTGTTCATGGCGGGCATTGACCCACGCAAACCGGCTGGGAAAGTTAGCCTTCCACGTTTGGCCAAGCTCGTCGCCGCCATCCGCGAGGTGCTCGCGTCTTCGATTGAGATGGGTGGCACCACGCTAAGAGATTTCCTGAATGAAAAAGGGGAGCCCGGCTACTTCCAGCAAACGCTACGCGTGTATGACCGCGCCGGAGAGCCTTGCCGTTTATGCGGCGCCAAAATCCGCAAGGTCGTTCTCGGCCAGCGCTCCACTTATTTCTGCCCTAGGTGCCAGAAATAGCGCACATATTTCTTCGACATTACCTTCTTATTCAGATTCATTCTTAACCTTCAATGACATCCGCCCTACCCCCGCTCCGCTCCACACTCGATCTCGAACGCACCCTCGAGTTTGAATTCGTGCGAGCCACCGAAAACGCCGCGCTCCAAGCCATCCACCTGCTGGGGCGTGGCGAGAAAGAGCTCGCGGATGCCGCCGCCTGTTCGGCCATCTATGGTGTCTTTGACATCCTCGATATCCGTGGCGAGGTGGTGATCGGCGAGGGCATCAAGGATAATGCGCCCGGCATCTTTGTTGGCGAGCATCTAGGGACTTGGCGTGACGGCACGCCGCGCTTCAACATCGCCCTCGACCCCATCGATGGCACCACCAACCTCGCCAAAGGCCTGCCCAACAGCATTTCGGTCATGGCTGCCGCCCAATTGCCGGATGGAGCGCCTTCTGCCATGAAGCATCTGCCGTCGTTTTATTCGCATAAAATCGCCTATGGTCCTGAGGTGAAGAAGGCACTCGTCGAAAAGGGTGATCGCTGCTTCCTCGACATGCCGCTGAAGGATGTGATTGCCTTTGTGGCAGCCGCCTTGGGCAAACGTGAGCGGGATCTTGTGGTTTCCACCATGGATCGTCCTCGTCACTCGGATATCGTGCGTCAAATCCGCGAGAGCGGTGCTGCTCTGCGCATGATCTCTGACGGTGATATCGCAGCGGCTGTCGCCCCATCCCTGACGGATTCAAATGTCGATCTGTATGTCGGCATGGGCGGCTCACCTGAAGGCATCCTAGCCGCCGCCGCACTCAAATGTCTCGGTGGCGACATGCAGCTCCGCATGTGGCCGCACACAAAGGAACACCGAGACGAGATCATTGCCGAAGTCGGCGAGGAAGAGCTGAACAAAGTCTTCCGCATCGACGAGCTGATTCTCGGTGAGAGCGCTCTTTTCTGCGCCACCGGCATCAGTGACAGCCCGTTACTGCCCGGCTGCCGACTTGTCGGCCATCGTGTGGAAACACACTCCATCCTCATGCGTGCGCGCAGCGGCACCGTCCGCCGTATCCATGCCGTCCACGACTTAGACCGCAAGATAGTGCCACTCCGTGAGATGCGCTAATCAAGCTCCTAGATCACCCCCAAAATCACTTGGCATTCGCCAGTCACCGCGCGGAGAGAGTGCCACCGTGCCCACCTTGGGTCCATCGGGCATACTGGACCGTTTGAACTGGTTTTGAGCGAAGCGCTTGAAGAAAACAGAAAGCCACTTGGCGATCACGGCGGGCTTGTAACGACCTTTGAAGGCGATTTCGGCCAGCCACTGGATCTTCGCGGCATCGCTGCCGTGGCGGACGAAGTGGAAGAGGAAGAAATCATGCAACTCGTAAGGACCAATGCTGTCCTCGGTCTTCTGCTTGAGTGATTTGTCTTCATTAAGCGGCAACAGCTCAGGTGTGATCGGCGTATCGGCGATGTCGCGCAGGATGTCGCCCGCCTTCACGGCGAAGGGACCTTCAGCGCACCATTCGATGAGATAGCGCACCAGTGTTTTCGGCACACCAGCATTCACATGATACATGGACATGTGATCGCCATTGAAGGTGCACCAGCCGAGTGCGGCCTCAGAGAGATCACCGGTGCCGACGAGGATGCCGCCGATCTTGTTGGCTAGGTCCATGAGGATCTGCGTGCGCTCTCGTGCCTGCGAATTCTCATAGGTAGCATCATGAGCGGACTCGGAATGGCCGATGTCCTTGAAGTGCTGGCGCACAGCCTCATGGATCGAAATCGTGCGCAGCTGAACGCCGAGGGCCTCAGCGAGCTTTTCGGCGTTTCCACGCGTGCGTTTCGTGGTTCCAAAACCCGGCATGGTGACGGCGAGAATCTGGCACACCGGCCATTTCACGCGTTTTACCGCGTCGAGCATCACCAACAGCGCCAACGTAGAGTCAAGACCACCCGAGAGGCCGATGACGGCCGTCTTTGACCGCGTCTGTCGGAGGCGACGGGCCAACGCGGTGCTTTGGATGGCAAAAATCTCCTCGCAGACAACATTCCGATCCGTCTTGGCATGCGGCACGAATGGATGTGGCGTGAGGCTGCGACGGAACGAGCTGTCCCTTGAAGTCGCGCAGTCGAAATGGAAAGATACCATTTGGGTGGCCCACTTGGGTGCAACATCGCGGAAGCAGGTGCTTTGCATGCGATCGTGTAGCAGATTAGGCACATCGACATCAGCGATGACGACTTTCGTATCGAAGCTAAACCGCTCCGATTCACCAAGGATGGCGCCATTTTCCGCAATGAGGCAGTGGCCGGAGTAAACGACATCTGTGCTAGACTCTCCTGCGCCCGCGCCGGCATACACATAGGCCGCGAGGCAGCGTGCGGACTGCTGCGCGACGAGCGAGCGGCGATACGGTGCCTTGCCGAGAAGCTCGGTGCTGGCGGAGGGATTCACGATGAGCGTGGCTCCGGCGAGCGCGAGCAGACCCGAGGGCGGACTCACGGTCCATAGGTCCTCACAAATCTCCACGCCAAGCACGCAACCAGGAATGCTGCTCAGCTGGAAAAGTAGATTTGTGCCGATGGGAGCACGGATTTGATCCGTGAGGCCGACCTGAGATTCCGCGAGCGTGTGCGCGGGCGAGAACCATCGACGCTCATAAAACTCCGCGGAATTCGGCAGATGCGTTTTCGGCACGAAACCGAGCACCTCGCCGCCACCGAACACAGCAGCCACGTTGTAGAGACGCCCCTCCACAAGCAGTGGCAGACCTGTGACGATCAGGGCATCACAATCCGCCGTAGCATCAACGAGCATTGCAAGCGCCTGCATGGCTTGCGTGCGCAACGTCTGCGTGTGGAAAAGATCACCGCAGGAGTAGCCAGTGAGGCTGAGCTCGGGAAAAACGATCACGCGGCAGCCTTCTCCAGCGAGCCGGCGAGCCTCTTTGGCCATGATGACGGCATTTTTGCCGGGATGACCGAGTGCCAGCTCCGGCGACACGGCGGCGACACGCACAAAGCCGTGCGATTCACGGATTTCGGCGGCGGAAGGCTTGCGAGCGGGCATAAGGTAGAGAAGCTAGCACAGCTGCTCTTTGCCGCCAGCAAAAGACCGAGGGCTGCAACTCTTGTCTAAACCGGAGGCGCCTCACCTTAACCCTTCATGAACTTGGCCAACACGCTCTGTAGCGCGAACCAGACAGGCAAGCGGTTAAGACTGATAGCCGCAACGGACGCCATCACGATCCAGCTATCGGTGGAGGACCGGAGATTTCTGTGAATCTTGTATAAGCCTTGCTGATGCCTTCGACCGAGCTGTTCTTTGACAAATCGTGCCTGCCACGCACTTACAGGCCACCCTCGAATGTCGCTGCCAGCACTGCCCCAGACACGTCTCCGTAAGCTTGCGGTGCTTTTTTTCGTCACGGCGATGCCGATGGGTATGTGGGCCGTGCCGTTGAGCACCGTTTTCAAGGCGCATGGCCGCGAACACCTCGTGCCTTGGGTGCTAGCCACCACGAGCATCGCTGCCTTCATCTCCCCCCTTTTCACGGGAGCCCTCGCTGATCAACGCATGGCACCGGCGCGGCTGCTGCGCTGGCTGGCCTTGCTCACAAGCCTCACACTGGCACTCACATGTACTGCCCTACATCTGCGACTGGGTGACGCCGCGGTGCTCATCGCCGCCCAAGTGCAGGCACTTGTGGCCACGCCAGTTTGGAGCATCGCCAGCAGCATCGTCTTTTCTCAACTCCAGAATGCAAAGCAAGAATTTGGCCCTCTGCGGGCTTTTGCCACAGGTGGATGGATGACAGGCTGCTGGCTCGTCAGCTTGGTGCTGCAATCGGATGAAACACTTGTGGGCGGCTTCACCGCATCGGCACTCTGGCTAGTAGTCGCCGCGCTCAGTTTCACGATTCCGGCCATTCCACCAGCCGACGCAGGTCAACCCCGCACATGGATTCAAATCCTCGGCCTCGATGCGCTTAGCCTGCTGAAACACCGTGATCATCGCATCGTCTTCATCACGGCAGCGCTCTACTGCATGCCACTGGCGGCGTTTTATCCCTATGCCGCGCTTCAGATGAAGACACTTGGCATCAACTCGGTGGCGGCCGTGATGTCCCTAGCGCAGACGACGGAGATTCTCGTGATGTTGGTGCTCTCCGGGGTCATGACCCGTTTTCGGCTGAAGTGGGTCTTTCTTTCCGGCATCATCATCTGCGTCGTGCGTTACTCACTGAACGCGGTGAACACCCTGCCAGCCGTCATCTCCGGCACCATCCTTCACGGGTTGGCTTTCACGCTCTATTTCATCACGACTCAAATTTACTTGGAGGAGCGCATCGATCCGAAGTGGCGTGTGCGAGCCCAAGCCCTGCTTGCTCTTTTGATGAGCGGTGTGGGGAATCTCTTGGGTTACCTTGGTGGCGGCTGGTGGTTCCGAGCCTGCACACATGACCACCACACGAACTGGGAGCTCTTCTGGATCGGTGAAACCGCCCTGACCACCGCAGTCTGCCTGTTCTTTGCCCTTGCCTACAAAGGCCGCGGGGCAAAGGCATCTGCTTGAAAGGTTGAACCTGCACCCTTAAACCCACTGCATGTTCACCGGCCTCATTGAAACCACTGGCAAGATTGTCTTTCTCGAAACCCGCAGCGAGAGCGCGCGACTAATCGTCGAAGCCCCAAGCATCGCACCACAACTCAAAATCGGCGAAAGCGTGGCCGTGAACGGCTGCTGCCTGACAGTGACACAGATCGACATCGTTACAGGCACCTTTACCTTTGACCTGCTCATGCAAACGCTCCGTGTCACAAGCCTTGGAGACCTTCAACATGGATCGCTGGTGAATCTCGAACGTGCGATATGCCTCGGAGATCGTTTCGGAGGCCACTTCGTGCAGGGCCATGTGGATGACACTGTGCGCATTCTCGATATCAGCCCACAAGGTCAGGACCACCGGCTAGAGGTCGATTTTTCAGAGAAACATCACGGTCTTGTGATTCCCAAAGGCTCCATCTGCCTCGACGGTATTTCCTTAACCGCGGCGGAGGTTGGAAGCTCCAGCATCATCTGCTGGATCATTCCCCACACATTCCAAATCACTCACCTACACGCGAAAAAACCTGGCGACCTCATGAACGTGGAGTTCGACTTGCTTGGCAAGCATGTGCGTGAGCTCATGAAACACGCTGCAGGTTGATCTGAAACGATTAGCGATGCATGATCACCTCACAAACTTCACTTCCACTTTTGGCAATAGCGACTTCACCTTGGTCTGCGTTTCATCAGGATAGCTTTTGCCGTAGCGCACAAGAGTCAGGGACTTGAGATAAGCGAAGGCCTGCAACTGCGGCAGACGAGCATCAGGCAAATCGAGGTTTGAGAGCGAAAGTTCTTTAATCTGAGTCACACCTGCAAGTTCAATGAGATCGGCTTCGGTAAAGGCTTTGGCATCGAGAGAGAGTTTGCGCAAAGTCGGGATGGCTTTGACGGTGGCGATGGCGTCTGCTGAGGGACTGCACACGCCGTATTCGAGCGCGATGTATTCCATGGGCAGATCGCGCAGATGCTTCAGGAGGCCTGCGGTAGCTTTGGCGCAACTGATCTCGATTCCCTTGAGGTGCTTGAGCTTCTTGAATTGCTCCGCACCAACATCAGTGATCTGCTTGGAGTGCCAGAGTTTGATGAAATCGAGATTTGGAAACTTTTCACACACGTAGCCGAGCCCCTCGTCATCGAGGCCGTTGCTGTGGAAGTTGATCCGCTTCAGCTTGGCCCAGCCATCGAACTTTGCGAAGCAGTGGCCGGGATAACCAGCACCTCGCGGTGTGAACGATTCTAGGTTCTTGAGGCCCGCGAGCTTCTCCCAACCCGCGTCTGTGGCTTTGCCGAAATAGGCCAGCTCAAGGTTGATGAGATCCGGACACTCGGTGAGTTGCTTGAGCTGAGATAGGCTGGCATCACCCAGTCTGCCAAAGCCGCTAACGCTCAAGCTCTTGAGCTTTTTGAGCTTGAGCAGCGGAGCCACCCAGTCGTCTTGGATGCCCGAAGCCTCCAGCTTCACCGATTCCAGCGAAGCGATGTGCCCGAGATGCTCGATGAAAGCGGCGTTGTAAGGATCAGCGTTCTCCTTGCGATGATCGTGCGCTTTGCCTCCCAAGATGTTGGTGCTGACCTGGGTAAGTGTGTCAAAGATCGCCATGTCTCCTCCAGCGGCCTTCTTCAAGGCCTCGGGAGTGACATTCACCTTCGTGAAAGAACCTGGCGCACTTTCGATCGTGCGGATGACAGCGAGGACGTGCGGATGCTGATCAACGGTGGCGAGGATAGCAGAAGCGTGATCGATGAGCACCTCTCTCAAACCCACGTCTTTCGTAGCGGCAATGACGGCATCGAGATCATTGCGTGAGGTGATCTTTGAGAGATCCAGCGCTGCGGCTTGAAGATGTGCCAGAGAGGTGAGAATGAGTGCGATGAGGTGGGTGGTTTTCATGTTTTGCCATTGGTTCATGTTTCCCGTTATAGCTTTGTAAGCGTCTGACTGAGCGATGCACAAGTAGGCACAAAACCCATCAATACTTCGGGAAGATGGCGGGAGTGGGGAAGCGTTCCTCGGTGTTGGCACCGTCGTTGAGATATTCTTCGCGTGGCACTTGGGCCTGCGGCCAGATCGCAGGGCGAACGCGGACGATGCGGCCAGGACGAATCCCCTCAATGATAAGGTCGGTCTCGAAGCGGATCTGGATGCCACTGCTGCCCAACGGAGCTTCGCCAGAGGACTTAATGACCTCGAGGATGGAGCCTCTGGAAGCCATGTGCGCGGGGCCGTAGGCTCCATGGGTGTGCTTCAGCGTGTTCTCGACCGCGTTCATCATCGCAGAAGTGCCTTTTTGAAAATCGGCGTAGAGCGAGGCGTCCATGCCGCCAAACAACGTCGCGGTGACAGTGGCTCGGCCAAACTTGCCATACTCGACATGGTCGATCCACGCAGCCATCCAGCGACTGTGGATGAAGGTCTTGTGCACCTCATTTTGGTTATGAGCGGCACGCTGCATCGCGGCTTCGTCGAACCAGATGTCCGAGATGTGGAAGCGCGTGAAGATACCATCCGGTGTGGGCTTCCAAGTGATGCCGAGCCACACGCCCTGGCCCCCAAGCGATTTTTTCCCCTCAGTGGGCCACACACCTTCGGTGATCAAATCTTCGATGCCGAGGCATTCTCGCCCCCGCCAGACGCGGGTGGCGGCATCGAAGGTCATCTTTTCCTCGGCGACCTTGCTGGCGCCGCCTTTCTTTGGCTCACGAGTGGCGCTGATCATGCCAGCGTTATTTTTAATCTCCACTTCCTTGAGTTTCCAGGTCAAGCCCTCGCGCATGCAGTGGCTGGGTTCGTCTTCAAGGAGAAGAACATGATTCTCGGCTGGGAAGATGCCGGCGCCACGGTTGTGATTGGCGTCTTGCTTCCCACTGTTCACCGGCAGAACTGGCACGGCGGAAATCTTCGGGTCCGGCGGCAAAAAGGCGTGAACATGCATCACGGTGCCGAGCGGCACATCCCGCAGATCGGCGGGCGCTCCATGGTATCTGACGATGCCATACGGCAGCATGGCGAAAGGATGCGGATCATTGCGGAAAAACATGCCCGATCCCTGCACACGGATGCTGCCACGGCGGTTCGCGTGATCCACGAAGATGAGTTCGCCACGATAAGAGTGTGCTCTTTCCAACGGCGGAAATTTTCCTACTTCCGGACGGAAAGGCGCGTTTTCTTGTTTGGCGTTCGTGGCTCGCGGATCTTCATCGGCGGCGTTGGAACGAAGATCAGATGAACAGACGATAGCGAACAGCGATGCTGGAACAAGCAACGACGAACGAGTAAGGAAGAGCGATTTCATAACAGGATCAGTATTTCGGAAAGATGGCAGGGGTTGGGAAGCGCTCTTCGAGGTTGTCATTGACGTATTCCTCACGGGGCACCTGCGTGCTGGGCCAAGTTTGCGGGCGGATACGGACCACTCGACCTGGACGAATACCTTCGATGATGAGGTCAGTCCGGAATTGGATCTGGATACCGCTAGAGCCGAGCGGGATTTTTTCGCTGGCCTTGATCATGGCTGTGATTTGGCCGCTGGAGGCGATATGGCTGGGACCATAGTGTCCGCCTGCATGCTTCAAGGTGTTCTCAGCTCCATTCATTTGTGCCTGCACGCCTTTCTGGAAATCGGTATAGAGGGAGGCATCCATGCCACCAAAAAGAGTCGCGGTGACGGTGGCGCGTCCGAACTTGCTATACTCCACTGCATCCACCCAAGCCGGCATCCATCGGCTGCGAATGAAGGCTTTATGCGTCTCCGTCTGAAATTGGGTAGCCTGCTTGATGGCAGTCTCGTCCAGCCAGATGTCTGAGATATGGAAACGCGTAAAGGCACCAGCCAAACCTTCCCCAGGCGCAGGTTTCCAAGTAATTCCGAGATGAACGAGTTGCCCACCGAGCTTCTTCTTTCCATCGGCAGGCCATGCTGCCTCCTCAGCCATTCGTGCGACTCCGATGCGCTCGCTGCCACGCCAGATGCGGGTGGCGGAGTCAAAAGTCATCTGCTGTGTGACTGACTTGGCAGCGCTGCCATGTTTTGGTTCACGTGTAGCGGTGATGGCACCTTCGCCGTTTTTCACCTCCAGCTCTTGTAGCTTCCAGACGAGCCCCTCGCGCAGGCAGTGACTCGGCTCATCCTCCAGCAGTAAGACATGGTTTTCAGCAGGGAAGATGCCTGTTCCACGATAATGTCCGGCGTCCTTCGACTTGCTGTCTGGCGGCAGCACCGGCACGGCAGAGGTTTTGGGGTCTGGTGGCAGATAAGCGCGGACATGCATCACCGTGCCAAGCGGGACGTCCCGCAGGTCGGCGGGCGCGCCTTGATAGCGCACGATGCCATAGGGGAGCATGGCAAAGGGGTGCGGGTCGTTTCGATAAAACTTGCCCGTGCCCTCCACGCGAAGGCTGCCACGCCGATTCGCATGATCCACGAAGACGAGTTCGCCACGGTAGGAGTGCGCTTTTTCAAGCGGAGGAAACTTCCCGGCTTCAGGCCGGTAGGGGACGGTTTCGTGTTCCTGTTGATTGGCGCCTAGTTCATTGGCGGCGTTGGCTTGAAGGATAAACGAGCAGACAAAGAGCCGCACGAAAGCAGGACTCAGAAACAGGGCATGAGAAATAAACAGCGGCTTCATGACAGAATCAGTATTTCGGAAAGATGGCTGGCGTGGGAAAGCGCTCGTCCATATTGGAGGCTCCGTTGCCAAGATATTCTTCGCGGGGCAGGTGAACGTCCGGCCAACTGCTTGGGCGGACTTTGACAATGCGTTTAGGGCGTATGCCCTCAGTGATCAGATCCGTTTCAAAATGGATCTGAATGCCACTGCTGCCGAGGGGGGCTTTACCGGGCAGTGGCTTGATATCGAGGAGCCTACCGCCTGCGGCCATCTGCGTGGGGCCAGCGGTGCCGCCTTCGGTGTGCTTGAGCGTATTCTCGGCGCCATTCATCAAGGCGGCGATGCCGGGTTTGAACTCGGCGTAGAGTGAGTCGTCCATGCCGCCAAAGAGCGTCGCGGTGACAGTGGCACGACCGAACTTGCCATACTCCACCGCATCCACCCACGCGGGCATCCAGCGGCTGCGGATGAAGGCCTTATGCATCTCGGTTTGACGCTGTGAGGCATTTTGCATCGCAGCGTCGTCCAGCCAGATATCCGAAATGTGGAAACGGGTGAACACACCGCCAAGCGTGGGCTTCCATGTGATGCCGAGCATAACCCTTTGGCCACCTAGCGCTTTTTTTTCTTCGGCAGGCCAGATGCCCTCATCGATGAGGTGCTCGATGCGCAGGCACTCGCGGCCGCGCCAGACACGCGTGGCGGCGTCGAAGTTCAGCATTTCCTCGGCGGCTTCACCATCAGCACGCTGCTTCGGTCCGCGGCTGGCGATGATCGTGCCTTCATGATTCTTGATTTCCACCCGCTTGAGCCTCCAGACGAGCCCTTGGCGCTGGCAGTAGCTGGGCTCGTCCTCCAGCAGCAGCACGTGGTTCTCGGCGGGGAAGATGCCCGCGCCCCGGTTGTGGTTCGCATCCCTGCTCTTGTTGTCCACAGGCAGCACCGGCACAGCGGAGGTTGGAGGGTCCGGTGGAAGAAAGGCTCTAACGTGCAGCACCGTGCCAAGCGGGATATCCCGAACGTCGGCCGGGGCACCATGATAGCGCACGATGCCATAGGGCAGCATGGCAAACGGATGCGGGTCGTTCATGCGAAACTTGCCTGAACCCTGAACGCGAATGCTGCCACGCCGGTTCGCGTGGTCCACAAAAATGAGTTCGCCGCGATAGGTGTGCGCTTTTTCCAAAGGCGGAAATTTGCCAGGTTCCGGGCGAAAGGGGGTATTTCTCGGTGCTGGGGGCTGGTTGTTTGGCTCGCCGATGGCAGCGGTTGATTGAACAACCAACGAACCAACCAGCAAGGCCAAACAAGCAGAAATCAAGGATCTAGAAAGCCGATCCAAGAACTTCTTCATATCGCGACGACCTTGTTGCTGTCGCCGAATCGCTCCGTCTCCACGCCCATGCGCTGGGCCATGAGGAGCAGCAGGTTGCTCATGTGCGCGTCGGTGTTCACCGGGCGGCTGCAGATCTGGTAGTGCGCCGTGCTCAGCGCGCCGTCCGGCGCGAGCGAATACCCCGCAAAACCCTTCGCCTCCTTGTTGAAGTCGAGATGGCTGCCGTGCTTCAGGCCGAGATCGGTGCCACCAGCAAGCACCAGCGGCAGGTTGGCATTGCCATGGCTGTGGCCATACGACATGCCGCTGCCGAAAAGAGCCATCGTAGAGCCAAGCAAAGGTTTGCCACCGAGGTCTTTCGTTTCCGAGAGCCGAGTGAGGAAGTAGCTGAACTGCTCGATGGCGAAGGTGTCGTAGTTGGTGAGCTTCTCCATGTAGCCGGCATCGCCACCGTGATGGCTGAGCTGGTGGCGCGACTCGGTGATGCCGATCTCCGGAATGGAAAACGCATCGCCCTCACCGCCAAGGCTGAAGGTGGCCACACGGGTCACATCCGTCTGGAAGGCCAGCACCATGAGGTCATACACGGTGCGGAAGTAATCGCCCGCCATCGTGGCTGCGATGTCGCGGTTGGTGCGCTTGCGGTCCGCGTCGGAGACGACCGGCAACGGCGTGTCGAGCCACGCATCGGCCCGGGTGGTGCGGATCTCCGCCTCACGCACGGAGGTGAGGTATTGCTCCATGCGCCCTTTGTCCCCGGCACTCATCTTCTTCTCCAGTTGGCGCACCTCGGCGAGGTTCGCGTCCAGCACGCTGCCCTTGCGTCGCAAAGCGCGACGCTGGGCCATTTTTCCGCCCTTCGGCTCTTCAAAGAGCGAGGCGAAAATCTCGCTGCAACGCCGCAACGCGGGCAACTGCACGCCATCCGCCGTCCAGGCGAGCGAACCCTGCGTCAGTGCGACCTCCATCGACGGGTAACGCGTGTGAGGTGCGGTGATCTCCGCCATCTTCTGGTCCACCGAGATCGTGTTGCGGTCGGAGGGCCCTAGCTTGCCGCCCGTGAGCCAAACCGAGATGCAGTTGTGATGATGACTCAGCGCCCCCGGATGATGCAGCCCGCTGATCGGCGTGATCACCTCACGATGCTTCTCCAACGGCTTCAGGGAGCGCGAAAACTCGTAATCGCGCCCGGACTTTAAGATCTGGTAGTTCAGCGAGTGCACGCCGTTGGCCAAGTAGATGAAGGCGCTGCGTTTGGGGGTCGCCGCGATGGCTTTTTCAGCCCCACGCAGAGGCACCATGCACTCCAGCATGGGAAGTGAGATGAAGCTGCCTAGCGCTTTGAGCGCATGGCGGCGATTGAGGAGCCAGGATTGAGTTTGGATGTTCATGGAATGGCGTGGTGGAGGATGGGACTGTCGGATGGGTGATTTTTCAGCGCTTCTTCACAAGGTCTGACGTGGCGACGGCGCGGACGATATCTTGGATGCGGTAGTTGCTCTTCTTGGCTTCGGCTTGGATGGCATTGAGGTCGTCCTGATCGTCAAACGCGACGGCGCGGCGCAGCGCGTAGGTGCAAAGGTGCTCGATGAAGGCGCGTGCGACCTTGTCACGGTCTTCAAGCAGCCGCCGCTTAAAGTCAGTGGCATCCTTGAAGGCACGACCATCGGGCATTTCACCAGAGGCGTTGATCAAAGGATCCTCACCCAAACCGGCAGGGATTTTTTCGCGGGTGCGCCATTGGCCGATCGCATCGTAGTTATCCCAGGCAAGACCGAGCGGATCGATCTTGGCGTGGCAGGCGGCGCAGTTGGCGTCATTGCGATGGGCTTCGATCTTCTGGCGCAGCGTGGCCTTGGGGCTTTGCGGGGTCGGCGGTTCAATCGCGGGCACGTTCGCCGGAGGTGGAGGCGGAGGCTTGCCCAGCACGACCTCGCTAAGCCACACACCGCGATGCACCGGACGATGGCGCGTGCCGTCCGAGGTCAGTCCGAGCACCGCGCCCATCGTCAGCAGGCCGCCGCGACGATCTTCGGGCTTCAGCGACATGCGCTGAAAACCGCCCAACTTGGGCTCCGGCAGTCCGTAAAAGTCACAGAGACGTGCATTGGCCATCGTCCAATCCGACTCGATGAGGGCATCGATGGGCAGATTGTCGGCAAACATCTCACGGAAGAACTCCACCGGCTCGGCGCGCATGCTCGTTTCCAGCCAGGCATCGTAGGTGGGATAGAGCTTCTTGTCTGGCGGGAACATGCCCACACGATGCAACTGCAGCCACTGCCGCGAGAAATCCTCGATAAAGCGGCCCGCTTTGCCGTCCGCAAGCATGCGATCGACCTCCTTCTTCAAAGCGTCGCCTTTCAGTTTGCCAGCTTTTGCCGCGGTGAAGAGCGCGTCATCCGGCATCGAGCTCCACAGGAAATACGAGAGCCGGGTGGCGAGTTCGGAATCGTTGAGCTGCTCACGGAGCGATGGGTCGCCTTCGACAAGGTAGATGAAGTGCCGCGAGGTCAGCACGCCTTGCAAGGCCACGCGATAGGCATCGGCGGTCTTTTCGCCGGCGTCGCGTTCGGACTGGTAAGCCTTCACGTATTCGGTCAACTCCTCCGCGCGGACAGGACGCCTCCAAGCGCGTTCGGCGAAGCGCTGCAGGTGCGCCGCGACGACATCAGGTGTCGCGTCATCCGGCGGCACGACATCTTTGCGGCGCGATTTTTCCGCCTCCGACACCAGCGGCCCTTCCCACTCGATCCAGTCGAGCAGCACCGTGGAAAAAAGACCGTTGCCCTTGTCATCGAACATCTGCGGCGCGTTGGGATTCAGCAGCATCGTCTCGCTGCTGTGTGTGAAAATGTAGCCCCCACGGCTGGCGAGCGCATTGCGGAAGGCCGCTCCCGCGCGGCGGTCCACGACGTCCGTCGCAACGACACAGAAATCCAATGACAGGGGCATCTCGAGAAACACCTCGAACTCAAAAACCTGCGGCTTGTCCTCTGGCGCTGTGATGTCGAATTCAATCAATCCGTCCACTGTCTCCTCACTGGTTCTCTTGCCAATGCTCAGATGCGCCGTCTGACCGCCGGGCGGACGTGTTCCACTGGCTTGAATGCGTAATTTGTAGAGTCCGCTGTGTTCCGGACCTGTCTTGCCAAACCAATGTGGCGAAAGCGCGTTCTGCGTGCTGCCCGGAAACAACAGATACCGCAGCGGCCGCTTGATGCCGAAACGGTCTAGCGCCGCTTGAGCGTCCTTACCACCGCCGTAGCGAAGATCCGCCGCTGTCTTGCGGACTTTGCGCGCCTCGCTGGACGTGGTGGGAAAAGCCCGATCCAGCACCAGTTCGGCCGCGCGATAGTAGCGATCCACATGGGAAGGCGAGAGCGACAGCTCCGACCCAATGCGCTCAAAGCCATGCCAACGTGTATCTTCATTTAACTCGCCCGGTTTGGTGGGGTCGTAGCGAACGCCGAGCAGATCATAGACGGTGTTTTGATACTCTTTCCGGCTCAGCCGGTAATGCGCCACCGGCGGCCGCGCCGCCATCCGTGCCGCACGGCCTTCCTTGATGCGCGCATCGAGGCTGGTCACAAACGAGGCGATCTCCGCCTGCGAGGGTCTTTTTTCCTTCTTTGGTGGCATCTCCCCGGAGTTCACCTGCTCGATCACCTCCGCCCAATGATGCGTGTCCGCACCCACTTTGAAATCCCGCGAGAGTTGATCGATGCGCAAATCCCCCTTTTCTTTTTCAGGACCATGGCAGCGCACGCAGTGTGTCTTCAAAAACGCCTCAAATGGCTCAGCGGCAGGCATCGCTCCAGCGCTGCCGAGCAGTAGTAAGAAGAGGGCGATAGATGACTTGGAGAAATGGCAGACTAGCATGATGACTTGGTGTTACTACGGCAGATGATGGATGGCCTTAGCAAATGCATCCCCCGAAAACACGGGGGCGGCGGCACCGCTAAGCGTATCACGGTTTCAATGATTGAACATGAACTTCGTGGAGTTTAGCAGAGCCCAACGAGGTCCTCATAGCAAGCCTCCTCAGCTACCGAAGGCTTGGATGAAGCCCACTTCCAAGGCCAAGGACTCGTTCACATTCGTATGCAGATGGCTTTCGAGCTGACGCAGCACTCGCACTCGTTTGGCGACATCATCCGGAGCCCATTTCGCCGCGAGCGATGCTGTCATGTTCTGATGCTTCGGCAGATCGAGATGCTCTGCACCCGCCTGTTGGCGGGCCACATCACCGAACCAAGACAAGAGGAGTTCCATCAGGGCGCTGCGCTGCTGGATGTAGTCCGCCTCAATGGCTGCCTCCACCTGCTCTTCGCGTTGCTTAAGCCAAGAGCCATCCGTGGTCTTGCCATAGTGCTCCGTCTCGCGCTCAAATTCCTCTTCATGTTTCTTTTTGAGATCGTCGTGCAGATCTTCAAGGATCTGCTCAAACTCCACTTTCAGTGCCAGAGCACCCGCGAGTGTACTGGAGCTCTTTGCAGCATGCTTGCCGAGCACGATGAGCAGCTTGTTCTCATGCTCCGTGAAGATGCGGGTGCCTTCCGGCGGCATCAAGCCGACCTCGATCACGCGTGACTGGATCGTGGGCAGAAGCTGCTCAGGCTGGGTGGTCAGCAACAGCAACAGCGTACGTGGCGGCGGCTCCTCTAGCGTCTTTAAAAAAGCATTCTGCGCCTGCACATTCATTCGCTCCGCATCGACGATGATGCCGAGCTTCCAGCCGTTTGGCGAAGCGGTGCGGCGTATCATCTTTTCGAGAAAGCGAATCGTACCCGGATCGTCTCCATCGTCCCCGATTGTGATACGCCGTGATTTGCTCTGCGGCCGCAAGACGATCGCCCCCTGCCCTTCCCAGCCTTCCAGCGTCCGCTGCGGCGTGCCAACCACGAGGTCGAGCACCTTCGCCGCGAAGTCCTCATGACGAGCTTCTTTGGGGCCGGTGATCAAATAGGCATGCCCCAGCCGCCCGTTGTCACGGGCCCTTGCAAGGAGCTGGAGGGCATGGTCAGATTTGAAAGGCATGAATGGCTAAGCGGGCAACAAACTCCAAATCTGCTCGTGAACGACCTCCGGCGATTGCGAGGCATCCACCACTCGAAAACGCTGCGGCTCGGCCTGAGCTAGGGAAAGATATCCTTGGCGCACTTTCTCAAAAAATTCGGTTGGCTGGCTCTCCATGCGGTCGAGCTCACGCCCTGTGGCATGGATGCGCTGCCACGCTTTCTGCACATCGAGATCAAGAAGAACCGTAAGCTGGGGCAGCGTGCCACCTGTGGCAAATTGGTTGATGGCATTCACTGCATCCATTGGCAGGCCACGGGAATACCCTTGATAAACTGTCGTGGAATCTAAAAAACGGTCGAGAATCACCCACGCGCCGCTTTCGACCAACGGCCGAATTTTCTCGCGCACGATTTGCGCCCGGCTGGCAGCGAACAGCAACAGCTCTGTCTCCGAAGTCATCGCGTGGCCTTCCTTGGCATGTTGAAGCAGGTGGCGAATGCTCTCACCGATCTCCGTGCCACCTGGCTCACGCAAGACCTCGACCTTACGACCCGTCTTTTCGAGCCTTTCCCTCAAAAGCCGAATTTGCGTGGATTTCCCGCAGCCTTCAGAGCCTTCGAACGAAAGAAGAAATCCAGCGCTCATGATCATCACTCCCATTCAATGCTCGCGGGCGGCTTAGTGCTGATGTCGTAGAGCACGCGATTCACACCTTTGACGCGATTGAGAATCTGATTCGAGGCGTTGCGCAGCACGCTGTAGGGTAGTTCGACCCAGTCGGCGGTCATGGCATCTTCCGAAATGACGGCACGCAGACTGATGGCTTGCTCGTAGCTACGTTCGTCTCCTTTCACGCCCACCGTTTTCACGGGAAGCAGCGCGGCATAGGCCTGCCAAGTTTGCTCATACCAGCCACTGCGACGTAGTTCACCGATGAAGATGGCATCAGCCTGCTGCGTAATAGCGACGCGTTCGGCGGTGATCTCTCCAGGGATACGCACCGCGAGGCCGGGACCGGGAAAAGGATGACGCCATAAGGCGCGGTGGGGGATGCCAAGGCTGGCACCAAGAGCGCGGACCTCGTCTTTGAAGAGCTCAGCGAGCGGTTCGAGCACCTTGCCCTGCTCCTTGAGCTCCATGATGCGATCGACGCGGTTGTGATGCGTTTTGATTTTGCTGGCAATGCTGCCGCTGGTGGCGCTCTCAATCACGTCAGGATACAAAGTTCCCTGCGCGAGTAGTTCAACGTTATCAGCCACTTTCCAGAACTCCTCAACAAAGAGCGTGCCAATGATGCGGCGCTTCTGCTCAGGATCGGTAACGCCTTTGAGCGCACCAAGGAAAATGGCGCTGGCGTCGATCTGTTCAATAGGCACGCCGACCTCGTCGAAAAGCATCTTGACCTCCGCCGCCTCGTTGAGACGCATCATGCCAGTGTCGATGAAAATGCAGCGCACCTTCACACCAGCCTTGGCTAGCAATACGGCAAGCACCGTGCTGTCCACGCCGCCGGACACACCGCAGATGACCTCACGACTGCCAACCTCCGCCTTGATGCGTTCAAGCATCTGGGCCTTGAACGCGTTGATGTCGAAGGCGGCAAGCTTCGCGCCACTCTTGGTTAGGAAGTTCTTCAAGATGGCGGTGCCTTCGTGCGAATGAGTGACTTCCGGATGAAACTGGATCCCCCAACAGCGGTCGGACCATTTCAGGGCCACGGGCACGGCGTCTTCATTTGTGGCGATGACCTGAGTCGTACTGGCAAGATTTGCGCACGTGTCGCTATGGCTCATCCAGACCTGCGATTCGTGCGAGATACCACTGAACAAGTCCTCGTGGTCGGTGACCACCAATTTGGCCGGGCCATACTCGCGAGTGACACCAGGCTTGACCGTGCCACCGTGCTTGATGTTGAGAAGCTGCATGCCGTAACACACACCGAGCACGGGAACACCGAAAGACATCAGCTTCTCAAAATCGACATCTGGAGCATCTTTTTCGGATGTGCTGCGCGGGCCGCCGGACAGAATGATGGCGCCAGGAGATTTCAGGTTCGGCAGTTCCGCAGGCGGATACAGATGCGAGACAAAGCCGAGCTCTCGCACGCGGCGGACAATGAGCTGAGAATACTGTGAGCCGTAATCAAGGACGGCGACTTCTTGGGGCGTCATGGGGAAACGGCAGCTTTACCAATGGCAGACAGGCTTGCAAGCGGTAGGAGGAGTCGCGCTTGGGAAAGAAGGTCGTGATATCTTCCCGAAGCACTCAGGATTCAAACGAATCTCAGAAAGCAGTCCTTCCCTCAGAAATGATAGGCACCTTTTATCAACCCATGTGCAAAAAAATACCCTTCGAAAAATCAGGCATAACCCCATCAACTAAATGGGCATCCTGCGCGACGCGGAGGATGCCATTGAAAAGCGTCTGTAGGTCTCTTTTCGCCACCCGATCAGGCGAGTTTTGGCGAAAAGCCAATCAGTCGCTGACTCCAGTCCACTTTCGCGGTCAGGGCCATGAGCACGGCGAGGGTGGCAATGCCGCCTAGGGTGAGCGTTAGACCCGTGAGGCCTTTGAAGAAGAAACTGGCGCTGAAGAGCACCATGTAGGCAAACTGCGCCGGGAGGGCGATGCGGAACACGAACTCACCCGCTGCAGCGCGGAGGTAACCACAGACCAGCGCCAGCGAGACGACAGCTGCGATGGCAAAGCTGGCATACACCGGAAACAAATCGAGCATATAGCTAAAGAGCAGCGGGAACGCAAAGAAGCCACCCGCGAGGAAAATGTAATTCACCGGATGCAGGCGAATGCCGCGCACGATGACCGTGATAACTAGCACTCCAAAGAACAGCAGGAGCGAGAGAGGTGACCAGAACGCGATCTGTGCGGCGACAGGGCCGGCATTCAATTCACGCGGCATGTCGATAGCGATGCCGGGGGCGGAGATGGCGTCGTCATACTTCCAGATGAACTTCATACCCTTCCCCGCGAGATCGCGATCCGTCGGCGAGCTGACGGGGAAGTTCACATCGGTGAAATCGGTGATCAGCGTGAGCTGGAAATCGCGGATGCGGCTGGCATCGGCAAAGGCGTAGCGCCACGCATCGGTGCCACGGCATTCGTAGCTGATCTTTACCGGCACCGACTGCCCTGGCGCGAGCTCCACGCTCTCGGTCATGATGCCTTGCTCGGGTGTGACGAGAGATTTGCGGGCCCTCTCACCCTCGCCGATCACGAAATGGATCTTGTCGATCATGCTTTTGGTGGTCGGCAGCTCGAGATCCATGTGTAGCGTCTGTGTGATAGCGGTATCGTTCTTGAAGGTGTAGCCACCTTCAAAGATCATTCCGTAGGTCCGCTGCCAAAAGAGGCCCATTTTCACTGGCTGGTAGGAGAGCGAGACTTTCACATCCGTCGTGGCCGGCTGCAGCATGACGCGATCTCCATCACTCGCCTTGTAACTGGCCGTGGGATGCTTCTGGACGAGATTTGGGCCCCATCGGTCATGCACTCCGTAGGTTATGGTGTCGCGGACATGAGCCGTGCGCATGGTGATCGTGCCGGCGAGAAACCACCAAGCAAGGGACGTGAAGATAAAGATGACGGCAATGGAAACAAGATGACTGGTTTTCATGGAGTGATGGAGGTGTAGAGTGATGCTGATTAGTTGGTGCGTTTGCGGTAGCTGACGCGAGCCTGGGGTTGTTGATCGCGGCAGAGAGATTTGCGGAGGTGGAGTCCGGCTTTGGAGTCGGCGGCTTGTGACAGGTTTTCGATGTTACCGATGGCGGTGGTGTCAAAGCCGACAGGGAGCTGTACCTCCCAGTCGATTTGTTTCGCAAAGAGGGGCGTCTGCGGCAAGGCGAGGGTCAACTCACCTTCGGTGGGTTGCAGCGCTGGCAACGTGCTGGTAAAAGACAGCTCGATCTTTGATTCAGAGCCATCGGTAGCGGCATCATCGAGCGGGATCTCCAGTCGAGCACCGTTTGGGATGCCTGGACGGATCAGCGCATCATTCACACGGCATTGAAGAAGCTGGGCGGACTCCGGCAGCGTCAATACGATGTGCAACGGTTGATCATGGCGAACGAGGAGGATGCCCTCGGTGAGAACCGAGCCATCACGCACGACCTGAGTGGCATAGCTGGCGGAAGTGAGAATGGCTTCATCAGCGAGAGGCGAGGGCTCTTTCTTCGCGTCTTCTAGGCTCATCGTGACCTCACCACCGATTGCCGGCAGCGCATGACGGCCGTTTTGCCGAATGATCAAGCCATTTGAAAGTCGCAAGACATGGTTCTCGGGCAGCGAAGCCACTTCGAGGACTGCGATGGCACTCGGAGCCAAATGAAGCGTTTGCGGCCAAACAGCCGGAAAGGTCAGTTTAAGACTCGTGAGGCCTGTTTGGTCCGTGAGGAGGCACAGATGCTCGTTTTGCACCAGCACGCGAGCTTCCGCCGGATCGAGACTGACGGCTCCTGTAGACGCTCCAGCCAGTGGGATAGACTGCCAACCCTCCAAGAAACTCTGCGTCTGCATTTCGGCGATGATCTCGCCCTTTTTCGCGTCCAGTCGATACACGGCGGAAAGCAGCGCAGCAGGAACAGGCGGCGGTGCTTTGACCTTCGCTTCAACGGCGGGATGAGAGGCTGCGAGGAGGCGTTTGAGTTCGGCGTAACTGATCCGGACTTCGCTTTCGTCGAGTTGGGTCTGAGCCATCGCGGCGGAAGATGCCAGCAAGGCTCCCAGCAGGGAGAGTTGGATGATTTTCATCATTCACATGCTGCGAGCACCCAGTGAAACTTTGATGAACGGCACATGAAATGATGGAGGAAAGTCATTTCACGGAGCCGAATAGCTCCATGGGTGAAATGACGTACTTTTTTGGTGCGTTCCGAAAAGCAGCCGCTAGCCTCCCAGCCTCATTTCCCACCACACCTACTACTCATGAGCAAATCCGCACCCAAACTTCACAACGCGATGTGGCCTGGCCTCGTCGGCAAAGGAGATGGCGAAGGCCAAGAACCCCCGATCAGCCTCGAGCGTATGCTCGACCTCACCGCCGCCGCAAATGTGAACGGTCAGAAGTTTGAAGGCATCGACTACTTCCTCTTTCTCCCTCACACCGACCCAAACGCGAGCGACGACGAAATCAAAAAGATCGCGAATGTGATCGCTTCAAAAGGCTTCTCGGTCGGCTCCCTCGTCGCCCCTGTGTGGCCCGGAACCGTGGGTGACAGCGCCATGGGCGATGACGCCCAGCAGGCGAAATTCCTCGACGCGGTAAAGATGGCCTGCCGCATCGCGAAGGTCTTCAATAGCACCGGAATCCGCAAATACGGTGTGATCCGCATCGACTCCGCCGAGTTTGGCATCGCCAAATGGCGTGAGAACCCGAAGGCGAACACCGCCCGCATCATCGACACCTTCAAGAAAGCTGCAGCTATCGCCAAGGACCATGGTGAGCGCCTCGCCGCCGAAGGCGAAATCTGCTGGGCCGGCATGCACTCTTGGAAAGACATGCTTGATGTCCTAGAAGGCGTGGGCATGCCCGATGCACTGGGCTTTCAAGCCGACCTAGCGCATACCTACCTTTACACATTGGGCTACAACGCTCCTGAGCATGCTCTCGTCAAAGAAGGGTACTCTGACGCTGAATTCTGGGCCGCCTACGAGAAGATGACCGACGCTCTCCGCCCGTGGACCATCGACTTCCACGTCGCGCAGAACGACGGCACCGTGCACGGTGCTGGCAGCCACGACAAGACCGGCAAGCACTGCCGCGCCGACGATCCCAATGGCAAGCTCGATATCGTGAAGGCCTCCGGCTACTGGCTCAAAGATGCTCAGGCTCGCGGCATCCAGCACATCTGCTGGGATGGCTGCATGTTCCCGAATGCTGTGCTTGAAACGCCCGGCACTTGGAACACCATCCTCGATACAATGATCCAGGTGCGTGATGCGCACGGCTGGTGATTGTTTGTTGTACTGTTTTCACGAAAAACGCCGCGAAAGACCTTCGCGGCGTTTTTTATGGCCAGCGCGCATCTTCCCACCCGCCTTGACCCTCCGGCCTTCCTCGCCAAAGAGAAGTTTCCACCTCCCCTCTCGTGAACTCCCAACCCAAATCCAAGATCATGTCCACCTGGCTTGTCTATGCCCTGCTCACCGTGTTGTCCTGGGGCGTCTATGGCGTCATCCTGCACGCTGCCCGCTCCAAGATGCCTATGGGCCCTGAAACGGCCCATGCGGGCCTGAAGGCTTTCCTCTTCGTTTGCATCGCCTACGCCATCATTGGCATCGTGGCTGCCCTCGTGCTGAAGATGCGTGGTTCCAACATGAGCTTTACCGGAGACACGGGTAGCGGCATTCCGCTCAGCCTCGTGGCCGGCATCGCCGGTGCTCTCGGCGCCCTCACTCTCGTGCTTGCCCTAGGCGCGGCTGCATCGCCCATCATCAAAGGCGGCGGTGGATTCGGTGTCGCAGCCGCGGCAGCTGTAATGCCCATCGTTTTTGCTGGAGCGCCAGTCATCAACACGATCACAGCGATGGTCGTGCATCCTCCGGAAGGCGGTTGGTCCAAACTCCCCCTTCCCTTCATCCTTGGCTGTATCATGGCTGCCTGCGGAGCCTTCCTCGTGGCCAAATTCGCCCCGTCGAACACCGGCAACGCTGCGCACGCTCCCGCCGCAGGAGCCAATGCAAAGCCACATTAAAATGACGAACGAGCTGGGCTCGCACTCATTTGTCGTCCTGAATTGGTCATCTCCTTCATGCCTCGTCTCCTTCTCTTCGACATCGACGGCACGCTCATCGACAGCCATGGGGCGGGTGGTTCAGCCATTCTCGACGCTGCAGAGAGCTATTTTGGCATTGATCGTGCCGTGCTGCCAAAACTCCAGCTCGCTGGCTCCACCGATCCTGCCATCGCGATGGACGTCTTCGGCCATCTGGGCCGAGAACATAGCCGCGAGACAATTTTTGCTTTCCTCGATCATTACCTCGCGAATCTCGAGCGGCGGCTTCAAGCACCCGATTTTCGCGGTGTGATGCTTCCCGGTGTGAAAAGCCTGCTCGATGCCCTTCGCGAGGAAACCGATGCCCACCTCGGTCTGCTCACCGGCAATATCCGACGTGGCGCGGCCATCAAACTGGGCCGTCACGGCATCTTCGATCGCTTTAGCGATGGCGGTTTCGGCTGTGATCACCATGATCGCAATCAACTCGGGCCTATCGCTAGGCAGCGTATGCAAGCGGCCACCGGCACCACCTACGACCTTGCGGACATCATCGTCATCGGCGACACCCCCAAAGACATCCGCTGTGCCACAGCCTTGGGTGCCAAATGCCTCGCCGTCGCCACCGGTGACTACACAGTGGATGAACTCGATGCTCTCAAGCCATGGCGTGCTGTGCCTTCCTTTGCCGATGTTTCTGTGACAGTCGAGCTACTCATGCGTGGGGAGTAATACATTTCTATGCTCACGGCACGAGTCTCGCCTTGAGGCGTAGGAATTTCTTTCCTTCGCTCCACGGGATCCGGACGCGATAGTGATTGCGCCCGCCAGACTGCATGACGAACTCGCCAATGCCATCCGTCCACAAACTCAGATCGCTGGAAATCGAGGGCGTGAGGCTGACATCTGTCTTTGAGATTTCGATGGAGTAGTCGAACCACATCTCCGTGCTCTGCGGCTGGTTGGTGAACGGCTGCGCATAATCCGAAACGAGCGGCGAGCCACCGAAGACGTATTCGTGCAGGTTGCTACGGCCATCACCATCCAAATCGGCATCGGGGCCAGTATTGAGGGCATTGCCGAGTTGGTTGGAGGGAAAGAGCCCGTTCAGCCACTGCGCATAAGGTGGGCCACTGGCAAACGCGGGCGTGTATTGGATGTTATCGAGCCAGCAGGCATCGAGACCCGCTTCGCCAGTTTCGTTTTTGATGTAGCGCCAGCGGAGCGTGTGCTGACCAGCTGACACACTACGACTCAGCGTGACCCACGGAATATTGTTTCCACTGCTATTGCCGCTAATCTGATCGATCACGGTCCCGTCGATTTCAAAACGGAAATAGTCCGCGTTGGCCTCCGAGGAGACCGTCCACGCAAAACTCACCGTGCCGGGACCCATCACCGGCGTCTCGATGCTGCTACTGCGCCCATTGGAAAGATAGATCGGGCTGATGAGCGCATCCACGCCATCGACCGTGCGGCGGTCCTGCATCACCCATGCACCCAAGCCGGGCATCAACCACGTCAGGTTGGCATTGTCGAGCACTGTGGCGAGAAATGCCTGCTCGCTATTGACAGCCACTTGGTCGATCCACAGGCGATCGAAACCAATGCTGTAGAGATCATCCTTCGTATAGTTCCAGCGCACCGTGTGAATACCCTCGGGCACATAGAATCCCAAGCGTCGCCAGGCATGCGTGCCATCGCTATACCAAAGCTCCTCACCATCGATGCTGAAGCGGAAAAAGTCATAGCCAGCCTCCGAGGAAAGACGGAACCAGAATGAAACAAAAGATGGGCCTGTCACCGTGGTCTCCAGCCAGCTCTGTTGGTTATCGCTGACGTCGCCGCTCTCAGCGGCATCCACACCATCATAAGTATCCGTGGCAGGTGTGACCCAAGCCGCATCCCCCCCCGTGCTGAAGACCAACTGAGGTGCATCAAGCGCCTGCGCCAATGCCGAAGCCGCAGAACTCACCGTAATAACCAGAGTCTTCGTGTCCGAGCCATCGGCGTTCGTGGCTGTAATGCTGGCATTGAATGTGCCTGCAGTCGTAGGCAAGCCGCTAATCACACCCGTGGTCGCATTGACCACGACGCCTGGCGGTAAGCCAGACGCCGCAAAGCTCGTTGGGACATTCGTGGCCACGATTTGATAGTTGAAGACCACATTCAACACCGCCTGTGACGTAAGCGCACTGGTGATCACTGGCGGCGTAGGTAGCCGTGGCCCGATATTCAGCGCCAGCACAGCCGTGCCAGTGCCAAGACTGTTGGTGGCACCGATTGTCACATTGAAGTTGCCCTGCGTTTCCGGAACACCACTGATCAAACCACTCGAACTGAGGCTCAGACCCGTCGGCAAGCTGGTGGCGGAAAAGGATTGAGGATTCTCGGAAGCAGCAATCTGATAGGAGAAAGCCGAACCGACATTCCCAGAGGCGCTCAGTGTGCTAGTGATTGCCGGCGCCGCATTCGGCGGAGTTATGTTGGTGCCGTAAAGCGTCAGCGTGAGTCCGGTGAGCGTGCCAGCGGTGCCCGCCACGGTATCACTGACATTCACCGTCCAGTTTCCCGAAGCCGACTCACCCCAATGACGCACGCTCGAAAAGGTCCAGTCGAGGTTGAGGTTGCCGTCGTTTGTGTGGGCGTTGAAAAGTTTGCTCACCGTGCCAGCGGGCGAGGTGAGCCTCACATTGAGGTCACCGCGGCGACCATGCGTGGCTGTGGTGTGCAACGTGGCATGCTCCACGCGCATCAGCACACTGCCGGGTATAGTGAAAGTCACGTTCGCGCCACCGGCCGTGCCATCCGGAATGGCGATGGAAAGCCCAGTCTGCGCCTGCTGCTGAGTGACCTGCGGGCCGAGATTTGTCCATGTGCTGGCCAGATTCACAGCAGCCTGCGCATTGATCAGGCCCGCTCCGAACTCATGATTGAACCAGAACCCTGCCCCATTCGTCATCCAGTCCACATGTGTCGGGCTGATCTTCGTGGCGCTACGGATCAGAATCTCCTTCACGTCACGCCAACCGAGCTGTGGGCGGCTTTCCAACAGCAACGCCACCACCCCTGCAGCCAAGGGGGTGGCCGAGGAGGTCCCGCCAAAGGTATGCGTATAACCGCTGTTGGTTGTCGTAGTGGTGATGCCGCGATGTCCTGCGGCGGTGTCATTGGATGGCGCGCAGATGAGCACGTTGGCACCCGGTTCGGAGTAGGCGCTGCGTGCGCCGCTGTCATTCAGCGCGGCGATGGCCAGCGTGTAGATGGAGTTTGCATAGCCATCGTAGTTCGAATTGTCCGAGACACTGCCGCCATTGCCCGCCGCCCACAGCCAGATACTACCAAGACCACCACGCCCCACAGTCGCACCGTTCTGCAACGCAGCCTTCACTAGCGGCCCTGCATCACGCAGGTCCGCGCCATCATCGGCTGGGCCCCATGAATTGCTGTAAAGGTGGATGATGTCGTTCTTCCATGTCAGCGCTTCCGCCTCATCGGCATCGCTCACGTTGGCGGCGATCAAGCGCAGTCCAACCAGCGTAGCCATCGGTGCGGAACCAGATACACCGATGCCGTTATTCCCACGAGCTCCAGCAACGCCGGCGCAGGCAGTACCATGCGTGTCACTGCTGGCATTGCCAGTGGGATCATTCGGTGTGGCATCATTCCAATCGTGGTCATTCAACGTGTCCGTATTGGGCGAGAGATCAGGATGTGCCACCTCCAACCCATCATCCACGATGCCCATGCGAATGCCGCTCCCGAGGTAACTGTCCCACACAGAGGTCACATTCACATCCACTCCCGCCACACCAGGACTTTGGCCGGTGTTGCGCAGGTGCCACTGGTAGCCAGGATTTCCTCCAGCGTAGCTGAAGTAGGTGTCATTCGGAATCAGGCGACGCTTTTGGATCCGTGCCAGCTGTGGCTCCGCAGTCAACACACCCGGCAAAGCCTTCAAGACACCCAACTTTGTTAAAGCATCTCCTGCTCCGGGCAGTGTGAGCAGCACATGACCAGGCGCGAAACGTGGTCGTTCCACCTTGAGGGCTCCAACCATGGCGGCTGCAGCCTGCGCATCAAAATTGTCCCCCACCTTCAGCAAAACCCGACGTGTCAGAACACGGCGCGTAGAGTCATCATGCGGTTTTCCCTCTTCATAAAGCACGATGTCTACCTTGCCGCCGGATGCCAGCTCGGCCTCTCGGGCTAACTGTCGCATTTCACCCAGGTTTCTTCCTTTCCGCATGGTCTTTGCCCCATTTTCACCTTTCACAGACGACTTCTCCGTGACTTCATCCATCGCCAGTTCAAAGCCGCGCTTCCTTCCTCCATCATGGATCTCAAATCGTGTTCGCGTTTCGATGGGTGCCTGCTGTGACCTGCCAAGACCTGCGACCAGAAACAAACTTGTTGAAGCAACGAAGAACAGTCGGTGACGCATGGAACACAAAGCATCAGTCTAATCCTCTCGAGGCGTTCAATCAATGCCCGAATCATCTGCTTAACCCGCTTTCAATCATCTCACCACCTGAAATTCCGGCAGCATGCAGACAGACCACAGCAGGTCTTCGATATTCTGTTGCGTGGGTGTCGCTCCGAGGATTTCGCTGGCGAGAGCTTTTTCAGCTTCGGATGGGTTTCGGCTTAAAGCGTGACGATAGAGTTCAGTGACCCATTCGGGCTTTTGAGACTCAAAGAAGCTTTTTGCGCCTTTTTCAAAATTTTGAGCCAAAAGGCTGCCGTTGGCCAAGTCGATGGCTTCGAGGGTGGAGAGCTCGTTGGGACGTTCGGTGACAATTTGATCGCGATTAGGCCGTCCGAGTGTGCGCATGAGGAAATCGGACTTCATGAGCGAAGCGCGGATCATCATGCCATTCATCGCCGCGCCTTGGGCGAGGAGCATAGGAGCTTGTTGATTGAGCGCATTCGTCCAAGCATCGATGGGTTTGACGATGCGGGCTTTTTTCCAGTCCTTCGGCTGAAACTGCGCGAGGCGACCTTCTTTGCCGCCGGGTACGGCGGAGGTCCATTCCCAGGTGTCGTCGCTGGCGATGAGGGTCTCGTGGCCTTTGTCATCGCGCACGCGGGCGTCGAAGAAAAATCCGGCGAGGTTTGGTCCTTTGCCGGCATTCTTGGCGACGGCGATGATGACGTTCTGGCCTTTCTTGAGCGCGGTTTGCAGCGGCACGGCGGCGAATTTCGTCCAGTCGGTGCTCTCACTAATTTTGCGATTGTTCACGTAGAGGATGTACTCGTTGTCGCAGGTCATCACGGCGCTGCTGCTGGCGGGATCGGAGTCGAGCTGGATCGTTTTGCGCAGCGTGATGGTTTCGCCCGCGTCGGGCTTGAGGT
>Ga0075471_10000108_pt1 | contig 39719 bp, 37 predicted proteins | sample DEB19_08_DNA_2_FD_74787 | JGI IMG/M metagenome (GOLD analysis project Ga0075471, IMG submission 74787) | Aqueous microbial communities from the Delaware River and Bay under freshwater to marine salinity gradient to study organic matter... | ecosystem: Environmental > Aquatic > Marine > Coastal ...
GCTCTGCATCGTCGAAAATCGCTTGGGCATAACCTAGGCGATGGCCTTTTTCGTCCACGCTCATCAGCCATCCGAGGTTTTTCCATCGAAGCGAATTCAATGGGTGGGAGCGGTAGTAATTCTGCATCAGAGGTTTCACACGGAGTGAGTCACGCGCAAACACGAGCTTCATATCGACCGTATTTGCTTCGAAAAAACCGCGGATGACCGCCTCGATTTCCAACCGCTTTCCTTCGATGTTTTGGATCCCGTTGACGGTTGAAGCGGCTGATGATGCTAAGTTTGGGAAAGTTTCGAGCAGCGTTTTTTTAGGGGCTTTAGACGGCTTCAAAGCTTGACCTGCCTCTTTCAAGCCATTGCTGAAGCGGGCTGAGGCATTTTTGGGCCTCACATCGTCCGCAGAGTCGATGAGCGCACGACTTTCAGTAAAGTTCCCGGACCACTTGCGGCCTTTGGCATCTTCATAGACAGAATCGACATACTGCTCATTGAACCTGGTGGACTCCCAAAGCTTGCCTGTTGCCACCATAAACAAGGCGGCAATCATGGCGAGCAATGCCAGACAGCCCACGACATAGGCTAGCCTCTTGGAGACCATCTCTCGCTGCCGGGACCGGCTGCGATGAGGCAGTTCATTCTCAGTTTGGTTGGAGTGGGACATGAGGATGAAAACGACCAAAACTGGAGCCGAAGGCGGGAATCGAACCCGCGACCCGCGCATTACGAATGCGCTGCTCTACCGCTGAGCTACTTCGGCCTTATTTAAGGCAACGAAAATAGAATTATATGAAGTGGCTTAGCCTTGTCATTCCCTTTTTCCTCTTTTCAGCGCAAACTTCCCTAGATGCGTTTCAGTGCCAGAAGCGGGTTAAGTGGGCGTTTCTCATTTCTCATGGCAGCACCTTTGACCACCTCCAGCCCTTACAGTGAGTTCCTCGCAGAACTCGATGAGATTCAGCTTCACAAATGGCATCTCAGCGAACAGGCAGGCTTGGATGTGGGCTTTGAAAAGGCTCTGAATGACTGGGTCACGCACCACCGCGCCTCTTGGCGTCTCATGCGCACTCAGATTCAGGACAATCTAGAATCTTCTTTGACATGAAGCATCTGCTTTTCGCCCTTCTGGTTAGCTCATGTGGTATGGCTGCATCCTCGCCGCCGAATGTGCTGCTGATCACCGCAGATGACCTGCGTCCGGAACTGGGGTGTTATGGTTCCCCGGCCGTCACGCCGAACCTAGATGCCATCGCTGCCAGAGGGACCACCTTCACCCGTGCTTACTGCCAGCAGGCTGTGTGCAATCCCTCCCGCTCCAGCATGCTTACAGGATTGCGCCCTAGCACGTTGGGCCTCTACACTAATGGGACACACTTCCGGGAGTTAAAGCCGGATGTGATGACCTTGCCCCTTTGGTTTAAGGAACACGGCTATACCACCCGCTGCAGCGGCAAGCTTTTCCACAACTGGCATACCCAAGAGAAAGGGGATGCTCGCTCTTGGTCGGCACCTGAGTTTTTGCATTATGCCAACCATGGCGATGATGTTCCTCGGGTGTCTGGTCGGTTACCTGAGAACCACGCGAAGCAATGTGAGGACATGCGCAAATATGGTTCGGTTGGCATGTGTGAGTGCTACGATGTGCCTGACGAGGCTTATTATGATGGTCGTGTGGCCGCTGAGGCCGTTCGCCTCCTGCCGGAGTTGAAAAAAGCAGGCCCTTTTTTCCTCGCGCTTGGTTTCTGGAAGCCGCACGCCCCTTTTAACGCGCCTAAAAAGTATTGGGACCTCTATGACCGCTCGAAGATTCCCGTGTTGAACCCCTCAAGGCCTGCTGAAGCTCCGGAGATAGCCTTTCATCCTAGCACCGAGATTCTGGGTCCGCTGACGACTCAAAAGCCGCCCACACCTGAGCAGATTGCAGAGATGCGTCATGGTTACTTTGCCGGCATCAGCTACATGGATGCACAGGTGGGCAAGGTCGTCGCTGAGATGAGCAAGCAGGGCATGCTGGAGAACACTGTGATTCTCTTTTGGGGAGATCACGGCTACCACCTCGGGGAGCACGGCCTCTGGGCCAAAACGAGCAACTTTGAGCTGGATGCCCGAGTGCCGCTTATCATCGCAGCGCCTCATGCAAAACAACGTGGCGTGAAGGCCACTGCTCTGGTCGAAATGCTCGATATTTTCCCCACTCTCAATGCTCTCTGCGGCCTGCCGAGCGTTCCGGCACTTGAAGGGGTTAACCTCGTTCCCGTGCTCGACGATCCTACTGCCAAGGTTAAATCAGCAGCTTTCACCCAGCATCCCCGTCCGCCCTATCCCGATCGCATGCCTGACAAGCAACCCACGCACATGGGATATAGCGTGCGCACTGAGCGCTGGCGCTACACCGAGTGGCGGAACTGGAAAACGGGCGTAGTGGAGGCCAGCGAACTCTATGATCACACTTCCGAGCAGCCCGAACTTCAAAACGTCATTGCGCGTCCACCGGACGATGCGGCCTTGCTGGAGGCCAAAGCGCTCCTTCGAGCGCAGTTTCCGCTCAGGCCTTGATTCCGCTCAGGCCTTGATTCCGCTCACTTCGCGAGGTTTGAGCTTTGCACCCGGATGGTCTCCGAGGGTATTTCTGGTTCAGCGGGAACCCGCTGTGTTTGGGCGGCGTGGATGACCTCAAGAGCCATTGAGCCAAACAGGTAGATCAAGCCTCCACCGAGTCCCGCGGCGATGGCGATCAGCCGCCGCTGCCAAACATTTGAGCGATCAATTACATACCAGAAACGCATGCAGAACGCGATCCACATCAGGCTCACCCCAAGGACAATCGTTTGATCAGTCATGGCACAAGTTTGTCACGTCAGGGGGAAATCGGCAAGCCTCGTTCCTACCTGCTTGCCGCCCGATGCGGGCTCGCCAACTTACTCTCTATGCGCGAGATGGCCATGCAGATCATCCAGAAACTCACCGCTGCGGGGCACACCGCACTGCTGGCGGGCGGTTGCGTGCGTGACATGCTGCTGGGGCGCGAACCCAAGGATTACGATGTGGCCACTAGTGCTCGGCCGGAGCAGGTGGTGAAGCTTTTTCCGGGTGCAAAGACCGTCGGAGCGCACTTCGGTGTCGTTGTGGTAAGGGCAGGGGAGCATGATTTTGTTGAGGTGGCGACTTTTCGCAGTGATGGCAGTTACTCCGACGGTCGACGTCCGGATAGCGTGACCTACTCGACGCCTGAGATGGATGCTGCGCGACGTGATTTCACCGTGAACGGCTTGTTTTATGACCCTCTGAAACAAAAAGTCATTGATCATGTGGGTGGCCAAGCAGACCTTAAAATGGGGCTTTTGCGTGCGATTGGCGTTCCGGCGAGGCGCTTTGAGGAGGATCATCTGAGACTCATGCGGGCTGTGCGCTTCGCCACGGTGCTTGAGTTTGACATTGAGCCCTCTACCTGGGAGTCCGTATGTGCTCTGGCGGACAAGATTTGTAGCGTAAGCATCGAGCGCATTCGGGAAGAGTTTATCAAGATCCTATTGCACGAGAACCGTGTCAGGGGCTTTGACTTGCTGGTGAACTCGGGGCTCATGGCGCACATCCTGCCTGAGATTATTGCATTGCAAGGCTGCGATCAGCCTCCGCAATTTCATCCGGAAGGCGATGTTTTCGTGCATACGCGCCTGATGCTCAGCCTGCTACCCGCTCAAGTCAGCCTGCCGCTGGTCATGAGCGTGCTTTTGCATGACATCGCCAAACCAGCCACGCAGACTCGAGATGCAGACACGGGGCGAATCCGTTTCAATGGCCACGACAAGCTTGGTGCTGAGATGACGGCCTCCATTATGCGCCGAATGAAGTTTCCGAACGACGTGATCGAACCTACGGTCGTGGCGGTTGAGCATCACATGACCTTCATGGAGGTGAAAAAGATGCGCACGGCTACGTTAAAGCGCATGCTTAGTCGTCCGACAATTGACGATGAGTTGATGCTTCATCGTGTGGACTGCCTAGGTAGCAACGGGAAGCTCGACAACTACGAGTTTGTGCTCGGGAAACAGGAGGAGTTTGCCAACGCCCCGCTGGTGCCGCCGCGTCTTGTGACGGGCGTGGACCTCATGCAACTCGGTTGGTCTTCGGGGCCGGATCTGGGGAGAGTGCTGAACGAGATTCAGACATTGCAGCTCGAGGGTCAGTTGACCACAAAGGAACAGGCAATCGTCTGGGCTCAAAGTCAGCGGCTGGCCTGAGGCTTCAGATATCCGCCAGTTCACGTTCCTTGCGCTGCGGTGGATCCATCCACGCCTCTGCTTCCTCCTCCACATCTTCAGAGGCCAGCGGCGCAAATCTTTCGCCACGGAAACCGAGTTCCTGTCTCACGCTGGAGTGCGGATCCTCGGGATTGATGAGCTCCTCTAGCAGGACGAGTACATCGTAGTTTGCGTCAGTCATTTGGATCTCCGCGTCGTCATTCACTTCAAACTTCGGATTCGAGCGGCCGATGGCCACTGAGCGGATGGTGTAAGCATGATCTTTTTTGGGCAGCGACCGATAGAGGTCATAGACCCACGGTTCGAATTCGTCGTTGATGCACACGACTTTTTGGCCGGTCTGAAACATGCTGGATGAAGGGTTGTCGAGGGGAGAATCCAGCGCCATGTTAGGCATGGATGGCTTTCCAGCATCCTCTTTCGCGCTGCATGTTTCATCTTTCTACCTTTCCTGCGGATTTGCTGCCACTGCCTTCAGAGTTTCTCTCTGTTGGCAGGCAGGTGGGTGCGGAGATCACCCTTTCCATCGGTGCGTTTTATACCACCGGTTTGCTCGTTGCTGGCCCCCTGTTGTGTTTCGGAGGCATCCTGCTGATTGGCATCATGTACCGCCGGGTGAAATACTTTGCCTTGGAATACGGCTATGGAACCGGCTGGGGCCGAATCAAGGCCATGCTTCATTTTATTGTGATGGGAATGACCCTGATATTGGCGGGGATCGTGATGGCCTTGATCGGCTGGGGAAACCAAGGGTATTCGGTCATTCTCAGTTCCTCCGGTCTCACGGAGGTGAGTCAACTCGGGACGGCAAGCTATCGTTGGGATGATTTAAAAGCCACCTCCGAGCGGGTAAAATCGACAGACTTCTGGCTGCTGTTTGAAAAAGCGGATAAACACTGCCATGTCCGTTTTAGGCAGCAGGACTTGGGAGAAGTCATACAGGATCAAGCCATCCACATCACGGAGGAGGCCATCCGAATGCATCCCGGCACGGGCATCCGTCTTTAACCGTCACTGTCATGCAGGTCTTACTTCCTCTGGTTCGTTTGTTTGTGCCGATTGCCACGCTGCATGAGCAGCCGGTTGTGGCAAAGGTTGTGATCAAGCCTCTGTGGCCTGTCGTGCTTGGCACGTCACTGATGGTTTTGTTCACCTTTCAACTCATGCTTCGTCTTCTTTGGCCAACAATGAAGCGCAAAACGGCTTGGCTCATCTCCATTGCTGCCTCTTTGATCTTTCTGCTCATCCTCTCGCCGGTGGCCGTCGAAATTTCGAACATCCTGCGCAGTGGACGGAGCATGTGAAACAATTCATTCTGCTTCATGCGACATCTGAATATCCTCCCGCTGTTTCTCACTGCTTTTTCGGTTTACGCTGCTGAACATTGGGTCACGGATGCCCCATCCTTCAACCAGGCCGCTATAGCAGCCAAGGCTGGCGATGTCATCGTTTTGAAAAACGGCGTGTGGAAGAATTCGTTGCTCCAAATCCGCGCGAGCGGAATGGATGACCTTCCCGTGACCATCAAAGCCGAAACACCCGGCAAGGTTTTATTGACCGGCGACTCGCGTTTGCAGATCGGCGGTGCTTACCTGCTCGTTGAGGGGCTTTTTTTCAAAGACCCTGAGGGGGAGGAGGCGATTGAGTTTCGCATCAACAGCAATGAAGTCGCTCACGACTGCCGCGTGACCCAATGCGCCGTCGTGAACACGAGGCCGGCGGGTAAAGTGACGAAATCGAGTCGCTTCATGTCTCTCTATGGACGTGAGCATCGCGTCGACCATTGCCGATTTGAAGGCAAAGCAAGCCCTGGACCCTCCATGGTTGTCTGGCTGAGCGAAGCCGAGAAAGATGGAGGACGTCATCGCATCGATCACAATCTTTTTGGTCCTCGTGAAAGCCTCGGGAAAAATGGAGGTGAAACATTGCGTGTGGGAGACAGCAAAACCTCCATGCTCGAAGCCAGCTGCGTGGTGGAACACAATGTTTTCGAGAAGTGCAATGGCGAAGCTGAATGCATCTCCAACAAGTCTTGCGGCAATCTCTACCGGCGAAACACTTTCATCGAAGTCTCCGGAACGCTCACCCTGCGACATGGTAACCGCTGTCGCATTGAGGAAAATGCTTTTTTGGGGAATCATGCCAAGGGTTGTGGTGGCATCCGCATCATCGGTGAGGATCATGTCATCACAGGCAACTATCTCGAAGCTCTCGAGGGTGACAAGGAGCGCAGCGCCATCTGCGTCATGAATGGCATTCCGGATTCGCCACTGAATGGCTATTTTCAAGTTAAGAACGCGCGATTAATCAGGAACACGGTCATCGATTGCAAATCGCCTTTCCTCTTGGGTTTGGCGGGTGACAAAAAGGCCACTCTCGCACCCGAAAATGTCTATGTGGAGACCATTCGCTTCAATGGTGTGGCGCTCAAAGGTTATGAGAAGCAGAAAGGCTTCCTGTGGGAGCAAAAGAACCTCAAGCGGCCGTCCTGGATCGCTGAAAGAGAAGCTGCAGGACCTTTATGGAAATGAATCCATCGGCCTTCCACTGGACAAAAAGAAGCACTGAGATAAAGCAATTGCTGTCTTCCATCCGTCCCCGTAGTTCAATGGATAGAACGAGGGTTTCCTAAACTCTAAATACAGGTTCGATTCCTGTCGGGGATACCAGTCTGGCAATCAACTGTTAGAGCTAATCTAGGGCCGAGAATGTTAATTCTATGCTAACATTTTTCCCGCGCGAAGCCCTACAAACACTGACAAAAGCAAAGAAAAGCTGGGGTTGTAGCTACCAAAATCAAAGCTGCTAAAACAGTTTCTTCCGTGATCGCAGTTGTCACCTTATAGCTGCTTCACGTGAATAGAGTGGATGTAAATAGGCGGGCCGTTCTTGGTTTCACCACCGATACTGACGTGGTGTGGCCGCAGGTTTTTCCAGTAGTCCATTTCCGGAACGCCATGATCGTCTACTTCCATGAGTTTTTTGCCGTCAAAGCTGAGGTCATACTTGCTGCCGTTTTGGACCGTGATTTTGATGCGGTGGCGGGGGCCTTGACTCGGGTTGTCTTTGGATCCGGGTGGGTTGATTTCTTCGGGTAGTAGGGGATGTTCGTTGCGGCCGCCGTTCGGGTAGACGATGAGTCTGTCAGGATGCATCTGAACATGGCTGAATCCTTGAGCGGTGGGGAATAAGACCTTGAGATAGCCTAGGGATTTTGTCGGAAGGCTGTAGACCATTTCGACTTCATAGTTGCGGCGCACTTCCACTGGGACGGCAAAGGCGGGGAACTCGCCGTTGTTGCTGTCCGCGGCGACGAGTTGGCCATCAATAAAACGCCAAGTTCTGCTGTTAGGGCGGCGCAGGTCGCGCGGCAGTTCAACGCCGCTATAGCGTTGCGCGGAGCTTGGCCCTTTGGGACTGTTGCTGCCCGGGCCTGAGGCTGGCATGGGTTCGCTGCCAGTGAGAATTGTTTCTGCGGGGGCAGGAACATCTGCTTTGCCTTTGGAGAGGTAGACTATGACGGCGGTGCCGATGGCGGCAAGGGCAATGATCAGCACGATCAGGCCACCACTCGATTTGGCTGGGGGCGGCGCGGCACTCTGCCGTTGGGCGACACTGCGGCGCTGAGCGGCCAAGGCGTTGGCTTGTTGTTGGCTGCGATTCGCCTCGCCTTGCTTCTGTGAACGGGTGGCGGCCGCCGTAGCTTCCGCGGCGGCTTGTTGTTTGGCGATGAGAACTTGGCGTGGCAGGGTGATAATGCTGTCTAGATCCTGGCGCAGTTCGACAGCGCTTTGGTAGCGCTGGTCGCGGTCGGTCTGCATGGCTCGTGTGATGATGCCATCAAAGCGTGGATCGGTGCCGATGCGTTGGCCGGGCAAGGTCCAGAGGCCGCGAGGGATTTCGCCGGTGAGCATCTGGTAGAGCATGACGCCGACGGCGTATAAATCAGCGCGGCCATCCAGTGGGATTCCTGCTATGAGGGCCTCGGGCGCGACGAAGTCGGGCGTGCCCATAGCAATGTTGGTTTTGGTGAGGCCTTGGCCGCTGTCATTGGCCTTTGCCAGGCCGAAGTCGGCCACCTTCACGCTGCCTTCCTTGTCGATGAGTATGTTGGCAGGTTTGATGTCGCGGTGCACGACCCCATTTTTGTGAGCGTAAGCAAGAGCATCGCACACATGTGCGGTGATGGAGAGAGCGTATTCCTCAGGTAGGCGGCCTTCGCTGGCGATCATCTGCGCGACATCGGTGCCGTCTACAAACTGCATGACAATGTACAGCAAGCCGCTTTGAGTTTGACCAAAGTCATAGACATCCACAATGTTGGGATGGCTAAGTTTGGCCATGGTGAGGGCCTCGTTTTTGAAGCGCTCGGCAAATTGAATGTCGTCGTCATGGGTGAGGTCCCCGGGCAGCACCTTGATGGCCACGGGGCGTTGCAGGGTAATTTGAACGGCCTTGTAAACTGCTCCCATGCCACCGCGACCCAGCAGTTTTTCGAAGCTGTATTTTGGCAGCATGGCCTGTATGTCTTCAAGCGATGGTGGCTGCCATTGGCCGGAGGATGCGGTGGTGCTGCTGCTCATGGGGAATGGGCGAAATTGGCTGCTGTGTTGGTGCCTGTGTTTGGTTTAGGCGAGTCATCTTCAGACGCTAATGGGATTAAGGGGGCGATGCGATCTTGGCAAGATCATTCGCCGTCAATGCCGTCTGCGTCTTTTCTGTCGAAGCTTACTTCATCGCGCGTTGAAAACCAGTTGCTGCGTCTGTGTGCAACCATAGCGCCAATCATGGCTATTTTCCCGAGATTTACCCACTTTCGCTTCTTCTTCTCCGCCTTTGCCGCATCCAGGTTTACTTGTTTTGTCAGTCGCTTTTCGATTTGGCGTAACTCTTCACTATAAAGCACACTTACGTGCCTGATCTGAATATGCTGCTGAAGCGCTTTTAAAAATACAGGTTCGATTCCTGTCGGGGATACTTACTGCGTGGCGAATTTCGTTAGCAGACCGCGTTTGCGGGTTTGATTGAGGATCCAAAGAAAAAGCCAGCCGGCCAGCACCATGAAAACCATGTTTAGAGCGGCCGAATACCACAGGTAGCTCCAGTGCATGCCACCTGTTTTCATCACCTCGCGCATGCCTTCGAAGATGTATGTTGGCGGAAAGCACCATGCGATCGGCTGGGACCAAGCAGGCATATCGTCCACATTGTAGAAGACGGCGACCACCGGTTGGAAGAAGAAGGGGATAGCCCAGGCGAGCGATTCGGCAGCCTGTCCCCAGCGCAGAATGAGAGCGGTGGAGATCATTCCAAGAGACCAGCCGAAGAGCATCAAATTGAGGAAAAAAGGAATCAGCCACCAGCTGAGCTGGAAGACATTGAACGAATAGCCGAACCACGAGATCAGACTGAGCACAACGGCGGTCACAGCAATCCTCAGGAGGCCGACGATGAAGGTGGCGCTGACATACTCAATCGTGCGAACTGGGGCGACAAAAACGTTCAGCAGATTGCGTGTCCAGACATCTTCCAGAAAGGAGATGGCCACGCCTTGTTGAGCACGGAACATGATGTCCCACAGAATCATGCCGCCTAGAAAGAAGAGCACATAGCTGCCAAACTCCGGGTTGGTGTTTTTCTGGATAAAGACGGTAACATTCCCCCATACGACGAGATCGACCACCGGCCAAAAGACGAGCTCCACCATTCGCATTGGCGTGCGTGTGTAGAGAAAGAGATAGCGGAGGACAAGCGCGCTGATGGTATGGAGGTTCATGGTTGGGACTCCTTTTCCGGCTCATCGATAATCTCACCATCACGGGCGATTTGGATAAAAACTTCCTCCAAGGAGTTCGTGGAAGAGCGGGCGAGCAGTTCGGTGGGGGTGCCTTCGCAGACAATTTTGCCTTTGTGGAGGAAAATGACGCGGTCGCAGACCTCCTCGATATCGCGCATGTTGTGCGAGGTATAGAGAATGCCGATGTTTCGTTCCCGCTGAACCTTGCGCACGACTTTGCGCACTTTGTCGGCGATGTCGGGGTCGAGCGAGGCGGTGGGCTCATCGAGCATGAGCAACTCGGGATCGTTCAGGAAAGCCTTTACGAGGTTCACGCGTGTCGATTCGCCTGCGGAAAGTTGGCCTGTGACTCGGTTGGCTAGGTGAGAGATTTCAAGCAGTTCCATTAACTCAGCGATTTTTTGCTTGGGGTTGCGCACACCGTAGATTTTGGCGAAGACGAGCAGGTTTTGCCCTACGAGGAGATTCCCCGGCAGCGCAGTATAGGCTGAGGAGAAGTTGGCGCGTTGCAGGATGGCAATGCGGTGCTGGTGCAGCGGCAGGCCAAAGGCGAACAAATCACCGCCGGTGGGCAGCGTGAGGCCAAGGAGGCAGTTCATGGCCGTCGTTTTGCCAGCACCATTTGCTCCGAGCAATCCCAAGACCTCCCCGCGATGCAGTTGGAAGGAAAAACGGTCCAGCGCCTTCACGCCGTCAAACTCGCGGGTGAGTTCGCGGGCTTCGAGGATGATTTCACGGCTGTCGTTAGGCATGCGCGGCGATAGAGGAGGCTGCTCACGGTTTCAAGTGGATCACGAAATTCGCATGAATGTGGTGTTAGCTGCTCTAACGAGATCTTTCGTGCTTCGAGCATTGAGCATGGTTGCCGCATCTGAAAGTCACGGGTCATTGGCCGGGCTGAACGGACCGTTCTCTGCCTGTTTCCAGGGCTTGAGCCTAGGCTTCAGAAAAGTTGAAGTTTCAACGATAGCCGTAAGCCAGCGCCCACATAACCGACTTCTCCTTCTTTGATTTCAGTGAGAAGACAATTTTGTAGGTCCCTGTTTTTTGCGGGTTTACGCGAATGCTTAGGGCGTGGTTGCCGGACTTGCTGTCAATTTGAATGGCATGGCCTTTCTCATCGTAAACCTTGAGATCGAGTTCCACGTTATCGTTTACGGAGCCGAGCCAGAAGGCGTATTCGTTGCCTTTGAACAGCTGGTGGGAGATCATTAGCTTCTGGCCGCTCTTCACCTCGCCGTTCCAGTAGTCCTCTCGGACGATGAATCCCTGCTCCACAAAGGAAGTGGCGGCTTCCATGGCATAGTCATGGCTCTCATCTACGGTGGCGAGAGCTGGAACCGGAGTGAGGGCAAGCGAGAGGCAGGTGAGTGCGGATAAAAAAGTATGTCGTGTCATCTTCATCGGGGGTGATGGGCCTTGGGATGATTCACTTTTTGACAAGGATCTCGGTGAGAAGAGTCTCGCACGTCTTGCTTATGTCTGAGACGGCACCTTTTGAAAAGCCATCGACCGCGCTTTCCATCTTTTCTAGCACGCTGCTCAGGCCTTTGCGGATCGAGCGAAGCAGGTCATGCTCCTGAGTATTTTTGGGCATCTTACCGATCGCGTTGAGGAAGTGTTCGACGAGCATCGGTTGGTTCAGCAACTCAGCACGGTCGGCGGAGAAGTTTTTGCCTACGACCGAAGTGACGGATGCAGTGCCACGAAGCCAGCCACCGAGGCTCACACACTGAGAGAGGTCGATGTCCTTCATTTCTTCCATGGTGTCCTTCACGGTCTTCTGCGTCTGGTCGAATTCTTTGCGGATGGCCTTCCAGTCGTTTTTGTCCGCTGCATCGAGAATGGCTTGTGCATGCGGACGCACTGCTTTCGTGAGACCAAGAGCTGTCGAGATGGAAATCACATCTTTGCCAGCCTCCTTGACGGCTTCCTTGTCCTCCGCCTGAACGGCGACAAAGCCTTCCGCAACGACATGACCGAAGAGTAAAGCCAGCTGAGTGCGGTCGCTGGTGTTGGGTACGTTGAGCTCGCGGATTTCGTGTCGCCAGTTGGGCTCGCCCAGTTTGTCGAGCACGGAGAAAACCTCGCTTGGAACCGGAACCACAACGTCATCCACGACTTGGCCAGGGAAGGCGAGAGGGTCAAACTCCTGCACACCCTGAGTGCCCTGAGGCGCGGCGAGGGCGCTGGAGCTCAGGAGAGTGCCAGCGACGAATAGAGCAAGGCGTGGAAAAGGAAAAATGGAATAGCTCATGGAGTCGAATTCAGACTTAGGGAATCAAGCCGCATTCAAACCGTGTCGCAACTGGTTTGACCAAGCGCTATTGGCCTGTCTTCAGGACGCAAATTCCATGGCTGGGCCGCAGCCACATTTGATGAAGCCCAGCACGATAAGCTTGCCGCTGAGAGGATGCCTTGCTGCGCTGGTTACGACACCAATTTCGTTTCCATGGGCATCATGCAGGGAGGTGCCCACGCAGATTTCGCGTTCTGTTTGCCAAGATTGGAGCTTTCGCGGCATCTTGCCGGTCGTTTTGATCCGGGAAAGGATCTCTTGACCGATGTAGCAGCCTTTGGAGAAATCCATGGCTCGTTCCTCCAGTCCGGCCTCCGGAGGGAAAGTTTCTCCACCCAGCTCGTTGGGCCAGCGGGGCACTTGGTGGATGATACGAAGCCGTTCGACCTCTTCGAGGCTCAGAATGGGCAGCGTAGGGCCAAAACCTTCTCCTGCCGGAAGCCAGACATCCACCCCGGGAATTCCGAAACGAAGACTTTGAAGTCCTTCACCCGCCTTTGGCCCCATGATGTGCCAAAGCTGCCATTCATCGGTTACATCCGTCAGCTCCACATCATCCGCCACAATGTATTTCTCCAAACGCATGCCGAGGGCATCACGGAGGTCCGGCTCAGCATCAAGCCATAGAGCTTCTTGGCGAGCGTGTATCATGACATCTCCCATGATGCGGCCTTTGACGTTGGTGACACATGCATAGATGGCGTGGCATTCATCGGCCCGGCGTACATCATGAGTGACTTGGCCGTTCAGGTAGCGCACGCGATCCTCCCCGGAGAGCTTCCACTTCGAGCGAGTGGAGAGATTCACGGCCGCGCCGTGCGCGAGGAGGTTTTGGTAGGTTTCTGGCTGCATGAGGGCGTGTATTGAGCACGAAGCAGGCAGCTCGCAAGCCATGGAAACTTGCGTCGGGTGTCTTCTTCGCGAACAGTTCCCTCCATGAGTGACTATAGCGAAACATCGGAAAAGCATGTGGACTGGGGTAGCCGCGGTTCCCAAGTGGTGGTGACTCTGGCAAGTCTTTTCATCGTCCTCGCCGGGATGAAGCTGGCTGCGAACCTCCTCCTGCCAATTGTGTATGCCTTCTTTCTGGCGGTGCTGAGCTATCCGCTGGCACGCTGGCTGCGTCGTCATCGTTTTCCGATGCCTGTGGCGCTTGGCGTGACGATGTTTGTGAACTTGGCTGTGGTCGCTGCGCTGATCACGATCGCGGTTCGTCTGATCTTAAGCTTTTCCGCAGACTTGCCCTTGTATGTCAAGGGACTCAGTCGTCAGCTCGGTGATGTCGCACTGTGGCTGGAGGGGAAGGGGGTAACGGGAGCCAAAGCTGAAGTGGACCGGTTGTTTGATTGGAATACGGTCATTGAATGGAGCACGCAGGAGAATGTCATGCGCAGCCTTGGGGCGGCCTTGGGCAGCACCTTTGGAGCGGTGAGCACGGTTTTTGTCGGACTGATCATGATCCTGCTCATCATGATGTTTGTCCTCATGGAGGCGCATGGCACTCACACTCGACTGCAAGCGGTGAAACTTTCTGGCGGTCCAGATTTTTCCGGCTTGATGCGTTCTGCGGATGATATCCAAAAGTACCTTGGTGTGAAAACTCTGATCAGTGCCCTTACAGGGCTGCTGGCCGGTGGTCTATGCTGGTTGTTTGATCTTCATTATCCGCTCCTTTGGGCCATTCTGGCCTTTGTCTTCAATTTTATTCCAGCTGTTGGCAGTACAGCTGCCTCGCTTCCGGCCATTGCAGAGGCATTGGTTGAGCACGGGCCGATGCACGCAGTCGTCGTAGCCATTGGCTATGGCGGCATCAACTTCTGTCTCGATAATTTCGTGCAACCGCAATTGCTCGGCAACCGCTTCGGCATCTCTCCTCTCGTGGTGATTCTTTCGGTCATCTTCTGGGGCTGGCTTTGGGGGCCTCTGGGCATGTTTTTGGCTGTGCCGCTTACGATGGTCATGAAGGTCATTCTTGATAATACTGATGAGTTTCGATGGTTGTCCGTGGCAATGGCGAAGAAAAAAGTGCGCCACGATGGCGTGGAGGTGGCGGGTTACGATCTTCATCTCAACGACAGCGAGATGATCGGCAGCGGTGCAAGCACCGAGATGCCGGGGCGTCGTGATTCTTGATGGTGTTTTTCTAGGCGCGAAGTGGCAGATTCACACGGCGTGAATGTGACCATCATTCGCCATAGCACAGTATGCGACAGCAGGACTGCAGCAATGCATGTTTTCTACGCGCTGCCTGTTTTGACTGGCAATGCTCTTATTTTTCGTCGGTTTCAGTGCCTTTTCGGTTGCGGATCCACCGCCGCGTTTGTCATCAATGGCTTCTGTGTCTGCCGAACCTGCTGAAGTCACAGGTCTTCCTTTTTCCTTCATGAATCACCCCATTGTATCTTATCCGAGACTGCCCGGCACGCCGGTTTCAAATTTACCCTTCAGTCCCTGCGTGGTTGTGGGTGATCTCATCTTTGTCTCCGGGCAGGCTTCTGTAGATCTAGAAGGAAAGATCATCGCTGACACCTTTGAGGGTGAATTCCGCCGCTCGGTAGAAAATGTCCAGCGTGTGCTTGAGGCTGCTGGAAGCGACCTTGCGCATGTTGTTCAGACACGAAACTTCGTCCGCGATGCGGAGGACCTTCCGCTCTACAATCAGCTCTACCGCGAGTTTTTCCCAGAGCCACGTCCTGCACGCACCACCATCACGAACTGCCTGCCGCCGACGCTTCGCTATGAAATCGAGGTTGTCGCAGTGCGGCGTGTTTCGTAAACAGGTCTGAAATCCTCGTGGTGGTTTTGCTGTATCCCTTTCATGCGCAGCCTCATACTGCTTCTCACTGCAACCACGCTCTACGCCGCCAAACCGGATGCTCCGCTACCAGAAGGTGTGACGCTGGAGAATGGTGCACGATTCGTTGATTTGAATGGGGATGGCTTTGATGATCTCGTTTTCTCCAACAGCAAGCATTATGGCGTTTTTGTCTTCAATGACCTAGAGAAAAAAAACCTCGGATGGCTGCGCGGCTGGACGCATGTGATGCGTGAGGGTAGGGCGGGGGATGCAAACGCCCTTCCGCTGACGACTCGCAGGGATGTGGAGTTCAAAGACGGTGCCATGTGGGCTGCGGGAACGAGGGTCATGAGCTACGCTGAGCTTCTTAGGCCTCCCGCGCCTCTGCCACGCACACCAGAGGAGTCAATGAAAGCCATCCATCTTAAGCCTGGCTTTGAAGTCGAACTGGTCGCCGCAGAACCTTTGGTTCAGGATCCCATCTTCGTTGATTGGGATGAGAAAGATCGCATGTGGGTCGTCGAGATGGCTGACTATCCATTTCATGAGTATCAAGGGGTGAAACGCAGTGGGCGCGTCAAGATCCTCACAGATGAAAATGGCGATGGGCGCTATGACAAGGCCACCCTTTTCCTTGATGATCTGCTTTACCCAACGGGTCTCGCTTTTTGGAATGGGGGTGTTTACGTCGCAAGCGTTCCTGACGTGTTTTTTGCTCAGGACACCAATGGTGATGGACGAGCAGATAAAAGAACTCCGGTTCTCACTGGCTTTCACAAGGGTAATCCGCAGCATCTGGTGAACGGCTTTGCCTGGGGGCTTGATGGCTGGCTCTATGGAGGCAATGGCGACAGCGGTGGCAAGGTTATTGAAGTGAAAAGCGGTAAGGAGTTTGACCTTAGCGGTCGCGATTTTCGGTTTCATCCGGTGACGCATGAATTTCAACTGCTTGCTGGCAGGGCTCAGTATGGTCGCTGGCGGGATGATTTTGGGAATTGGTTCTCAGGCAACAACAGCAACCTTGGCTGGCATTATTTTCTCGATGATCGCTATCTCGCGCGAAACCCGAAACTCGCCGTCTCCACGCTGAAGCAAAACCTCAACTCTACTGGCACCAAGGTTTTTCCGGTCAGTGCGCCCGTTCGCCGCCTGAACCAGCCACAATCTGTGAATACGCTCACTTCAGGCTGCAGTGTGATGCCTTATCGTGACACGCTTTTTGGGTCAGATTATCAGAGCAGTCTTTTCATCTGTGAACCTGCCAATAACCTCGTGCACCGCGAGGTCCTTGTGCCGAGTGGCATCAGCTTTACCAGTCGGCGTGCTGAGGACGAGGCGAATGGCGAATTCCTTGCCAGCGAAGATCATTGGAGCCGTTTTACGCAGGCTCGCATGGGGCCGGATGGCTGTTTGTATGTGGTGGATTTCTACCGCTTGATTCTAGAGCATCCAGAGTGGATTCCACCGCAGATGCTGGCTCATCTGGACTTATACGCTGGAAGTGACAAAGGCCGCATCTATCGCGTGCGTCCGATCGGGAAAGTCAGATCTGCGCGGCGCGGCCTTGATTCACCCAATGGGTGGCAACGTGACACCGCTCAGCGACTGCTCATTGAACAAAAAGCCGCTTGGACCACTGAATCGCTCCACGAGAACCCCGCTATTGCCGTTCAGCAGCTCTGGACCATGCACACGCTTGAAACGTTGAGACATTCACATCTTCTCAAGGCCCTTGAATCTCCGTCAGCGCTGGTTCGCGAGCATGCCATCCGCCTGGCAGAGGGCAGAAATATGACTAGCGAGCTAATCCGGTTGAAAAACGATCCGGACATTCGTGTGCGTTCACAACTCGCCTTTTCACTTGGCGATGCTTCTGACGAAACATTGAGTGCTCTTGTGAAGGCTGATCCAGTCAACAAAAGCCTCCTCATCGCCGCTCTCTCCTCATCGCCGAACCATCCGGAAGCCTCTTTTTGGCAAAAAACCCTCCAATCATCGCTGCAAAGCTCCACGACTCGATCGGTCCCGCTCATTACGAATCGAAATCCGGATCGCGACAAAGTCGTCAAAGCCTACGCGGGTGTCTCAAAGCTCACTGGCGAACCTGCGAAAGGCCATAAGATGTATCTGGCAGCTTGTTCCGCTTGTCACCGGCTCAAAAGCGAGGGTCATGAGATCGGTCCCGATTTGGGAACGGTGGCAGGGAAGCCTGATGAGCAGCTTTTGGAGGCTATTCTCGACCCGAATCGAGCTGTTGAGCAGCGTTACGTCACGCACACCATTCGAACGCAAGACGGGAAAGATCACACAGGACTGCTGGCTGAGGAAACTGCCAATAGCATTACCCTGAAGTTGGGGATGAGCACAGAGACTCTGCTACGCACGGACATTGTTCGAAGCACGCCTGGAACTCAATCGCTGATGCCGGTCGGTTTGGAGGCGATGCTGAAGCCTCAAGACATCGCCGATATCCTCGCATGGATGCGGGCAAAGTAATGGTCTTCAAATAAAGTGCCTTCAATAGCTCTCAAAGAGGTTGGGAAGACCTCTCTTGATGAGGGAGATATGGCATTGTGAAGGTGGTTTTGGCGAGTGGGGATAACGCTTCAAGCGAGGACTTCAGGAGGCTTTTTCTTTCGCTGGAATTGGCGGAGAGAAAAACGGTCAAGCATCATCCCGGGTAAGGGTGCCATCGACAGTGCGCATCGAGCCTCTGGAGTTCTTCCCTCTCAGTGCTTCGGGCAGCGCGGCATCGGGGAAGCCTTGGTAACAGACAGGGCGCGTCCAGCGGTAGATGCTCGCAGTGCCGATGCTAGTGAAGTGGCTGTGGCTGGAAGCGGGGTAGGGGCCACCATGGTGCATCGACGGGCAGACCTCGATGCCGGTGGCGAAGCCATTGAAAATGAGGCGCCCGACCTTCTTTTCGAGCACGCGGATCAGCGGCGCGAAGTCGATGAGATCCTGATCGGTGCCGTGAATCATGGCGGAGAGCTGGCCTTCGATGCTGTTCGCAAAACGAAGCATGTCCTCCAGTGTAGAGCATTCAGTGATGACGGAACAAGGACCGAAAACCTCACGCCGCAGCTCCTCATTGGCCTCCAGCACATCCAGTGTGGTGGTGAAGATGCGGCAGGCAGCTTGTGTGGCCTCATGATTGACCCGCATCTCAGATTCGGCAGCGAGATCGATGCCATCAATTGTTTGCCAAACAGCGGTCCCTGCATCGTAGGCTTCGCAAATGCCACGGTGCAGCATGCTTTGCGGAGCCACCTTGGTGGCGTGCGCGGTTGCGTTGCTAACAAACTGCTTCAATTCAGTGCCTTTGAGCCCGAGCACAATGGCCGGATTCGTGCAGAACTGGCCGACGCCCATCGTGACGGAGCCAATATAAGCTTCGGCGATTTTTGAAGCGCGTTCCTTGAGTGCGCCGGGCAGCACGAAGACAGGATTGATCGAGCCCATCTCGGCATAAACAGGGATAGGGTGCGATCTTTCTGCAGCTGCATCCATCAAAGCACGACCACCTCTAAGCGAACCGGTGAAGCCGACGGCCTGAGTGTGCGGGTGTTTGACCAATGCCATGCCGATTTCCGTGCCGCGACCATGAAGCAATGAGAAACAACCAGCGGGCAGGCCGGTTTTTTGCAAGGCCTTCATGACCGCGCGACCGAGCATCTCACAAGTGCCCGGATGAGCCGGATGACCTTTGACGACCACCGGGCAACCGGCAGCGAGTGCACAAACGGTGTCCGTGCCTACCACACCGATAGCAAAGGGGAAATTTGAGGCACCGAAGACCACAACCGGACCGATCGGCATCATCACGCGGCGCACGTCCGGTTTTGGCAAAGGTTGACGATCCGCAATGGCATGGTCGATGCGAGCATCGGCCCAAGAACCTTCGCGAATGAGGCTGGCGAAGAGTTTGCACTGGCCCACGGCGCGAGCGCGTTCACCGGTGACACGAGCCATGGGGAGGCCGGTCTCTGCATGCGCTCGCTCGAGCAGCGCATCACCTAGCGCCATGATTTCATCGGCAATGGCGTCGAGCAGGGCGGCTCGAGTTTCTACCGGTGCTAGACGCAGGGCATCAAATGCGCCCTCTGCGGCACACATTGCCTCATCCGCTTCGTCTTTTGTCGCATCCGCATAGGCGGGCTTCAATTGGGTGGAGTTGGCGGGATTCACGCCATGGTAAAAGTGTCCGTGAGGGGCGGATTCGCGTCCTGCGATGAGGTGAGAGCCGGTGAGTGTCATAAGTTGAGGAAACTGAAACGTTTCCTCTAGCACGGGGTAAGCCGCGAGCAAGGAGTGACGTCGCCTCATCCAATCTCATCCTTCTCTGGATGCCGTCACACGGATCAGCACGCTTTTCGAGGTCGGTGTGAGGCTCACATCGGCAAAGCTATCGATTGGCACCAGCACATTGGCCTCAGGGAAGTAGGCGGCAGCACTGCCAGTGGGCATGTCGTAGGGCACGGCGAGGAAATGCCGAGCGACGCGGATCTCTCCGCCATGCTCGCTGGTCAGATCGACTGGCTGCAAGGGAGTGATGCTGCGTTTTTTCATGTCCTGAGGGTTGAGAAAAACCACGCGTCTTTCGTTGCCGATGCCACGGTAGCGGTCGTTCAGACCATAAACCGTCGTGTTGAACTGGTCATGACTGCGGAAAGTTTGGAGCACGAGCTGATCCTCGGCAGCTTGTACACAAGAAAGTGGATGCGTGGCAAAGTTTGCCTTACTGGTTGAGGTCTCCCATTTTAGCTCACGTGCGCTATTGGGCAGATAAAAACCACCGGGTTTTCGCACGCGTTCATTGAAATTCTCGAAGCCGGGCACAATGCGCTGGATGCGGTCTCGAATGAGGTCGTAATCGCGGCCCATCGCCAGCCACGGAACAGTCGTCCGACCTTTCAACGTTGCGGCGGCAGTGCGGGCGATAATTTGAGGTTCGGATAGCAGATGCGGCGAAGCGGGGTCGAGTTTGCCATGGGAAGCATGCACCACGCTCATGCTGTTTTCCACGGTGAGAAACTGCACCACGCCATCATCACGCACATCACGTTCGCTGCGGCCGAGGCAGGGTAGAATGAGGGCGGTGCGGCCAGTGATGACGTGGCTGCGATTGAGCTTCGTGCAGATGTGCACGGTTAGGGAGCACTTTCGCAGGGCCTCGGCGGTGTATTCGGTGTCCGGTGTGGCTTGGAGGAAATTGCCTCCGAGGGCATAAAACACCTTCGCGCGGCCTTCGTGCATCGCCTTGATAGCCGCGACGGTGTCGTAGCCATGATGACGCGGCGATTGGAAGACGAACTCGCGGTCGAGATTGTCATGGAACCAAGCAGGCATTTTTTCAAACACACCCATCGTGCGATCACCCTGCACGTTGCTATGGCCGCGTACGGGGCACAGGCCAGCGCTCTCACGTCCGATGGCACCAAGCAACAAGTGGATATTAACCACTTCCTGAATGGTGGCGACGGCATTCTTGTGCTGCGTCAGGCCCATCGCCCAGCAGGTGATAAGCTTGCGGGAACCACGAGCAGATTGACGCGCGGCTTTTTCGATCTCGTTGCGTGAAATGCCGCTCACGCGTTCCAATTCCGACCAATTGAGGCCACGCAGGTGCGCCTCATAGTCGGCAAAACCAAGTGTATGAGTGGAAATGAAATCACGGTCGATGCTGCCATCCTCCACGAGCGTCTTCGCGATGCCTTTGAGCAGTGCTTGATCGCCATTCGCCCTCACCTGCATGAACTGCCTCGCCAGCGGTGTCGCCATGCCGAGCACACCTTTGACTTGCTGCGGATGCATGAAGCCGGTCAGCCCCGCTTCTTTCATTGGATTGATGGCGATGATCTCCGCGCCGGCATCCACGGCACGCTGCAGCGAACTGAGCATCCGCGGGTGATTCGTGCCCGGGTTTTGTCCAATAATGAGGATGGTATCTGCGGTTTCGAGATCCTTCAGCGTCACGGTGCCCTTGCCGACACCGATGCTTAGCCCCATGGCTGCACCACTGCTTTCATGGCACATGTTGGAGCAGTCAGGCAGGTTGTTCGTGCCATACTGGCGAACAAAGAGCTGGTAAAGAAAAGCCGCTTCGTTTGTGGCGCGGCCGCTGGTGTAAAATACCGCTTCGTCCGGCGAGGCTAGCGCGTTGAGCTCCTTGGCGACCGATTCAAACGCTTCATCCCACGATATGGGCTGGTAATGTAAGGCTCCGGGGCGCAGCACCATCGGCTGTGTGATACGACCTGCCTGATCCATTTCGTAATCACTCATCTTGGCGATCTCGTGCAGGCTAAACTGTGCGAAGAAGGCGGGCGTAACCTTTTTCTTTGTGGTCTCGGAGGCGATGGCCTTGGCGCCGTTTTCGCAAAACTCGAAAGCGCTGCGGTGATCTTCGGGATCTGGCCAAGCACAGCTCGGGCAGTCAAAGCCCTCCCATTGGTTCAGATTCAGCATCGCAGCCGTGCCTCGCATGAGACCACTGTTGCCATAAACATGCTTCAACGAATTGGCGACGGCAGGCACGCCTGCAGCAGCGGCTTTGGGATCATCAAGTTCGATGCCGGTGAGAACATCCGGTGGCTGTGCGGGTACGATCGTGAAAGTGGCAGGAGGCATGGGGAACTGTGAAATAGGCCGATGACGTTACGAGCGCAATCAGTGGATGGATGAGATGTGTCAGAGTAGTGCAAACATCGGCTTGAATCCCCCCTTCGCCCGGCGCACTAGCGAGTTGTGATCGCCGCATTGCAAAAAGATGATGCTCTGCTTGCCGACCTCGACTCCGCGAAGGGTGGGCCGGATGTCCTGCATGTGTGGTGGTTGGGGCAGAGTGGCTTTCTCGTGCAGTGGAATGGGCAGCGCATACTCTTTGATCCTTATTTATCCGATTCGTTGACGAAGAAATATGCTGCCACGGATAAGCCGCATGTGCGTATGACCGAGCGCTGTATCGATCCGAAACGCCTCACCGGAATCACCCGTGTCACGGCTAGCCATGTGCACACGGATCATCTCGATGGTGACACGCTTGTGCCTCTTGCCGCTGCGAGTCCTAGCTATCGTCTTTACCACCCGCACTCAATCCGCGCCGAGGTGCTGAAGCGTTTGCAAGGTGCGGCGGTGGACCTTTTCGCTCTCGGTGAACGGGATGTGGATGCCAAAGATGACTGGCAGGTCGAGGCGACCGTGGCGAAGCACAACGAAGTCATCCGCGATGAGCAAGCAAACAGCGTCTGCATCGGCTTCCTCGTGAAATGTGGCCCTTTTCGTCTTTATCACAGCGGTGACACGCTTTGGCATGATGACATTGTGGCCAAGTGCCGTGCCTTTGGCCCCATTGACATCGCTTTCCTGCCGATCAACGGCGACAAGCCCGAACGCCGCGTGGCTGGCAATTTGAACGGCACCGAAGCTGCTGCACTCGCGAAGGCCATCGGTGTCCGGCTCGTCATTCCATGCCACTATGACATGTTCGAATTTAACACCGAGACGCCGGATGAGTTCGTGGCCGCTTGCGGTCGACTTCAGCAGGCGCATCGCGTGATGCGCTGCGGGGAAAGACTCGATGTGAAGTCTGTTTAATACCAATTAAGCTAGGTATTGCATTTCGCGGAGCTTTGCGAGAGCAGCACCACTGTCGAGCAACTGTTCGGCCAAGGCTTTTCCGGCCTCAATGCCATCGAGGATGCCGGTGATGACGAAACCGGCGGCGGCATTCAGCACAGCTATGTCACGCTTCGGGCCTTTGGTGGTGCCTGCGAGAACACTTTCGAGAATAAGGGCATTCTCCGCAGCCTCACCGCCGACAAGTTCTTCGACCTTTGCAGGTGTAAAGCCGAGCTTTTGCGGATCGAGCTTGCCATCACGCAGTTCGCCGGCTTTCACCTCGCAGATGTCATTGACGCCAAGGCTCGACAGCTCGTCCATACCGCGGCCATCACCTGTGCTGCCATGCACGACCCACGCGCCTTTACGGCCCAGTTGGACCAGAATCTCGCCAAATGTGTGCGTCAGTTTCGAATCGAAAACGCCGATGAGCTGATAATCTGGCCTGCTGGGGTTTAATAGCGGTCCGAGCATGTTGAAGATGCTGCGCTGGCCTTCGGCGGCAAGGAGCTTACGAGCCTCAACGACGGCTTTAAAGGCAGGATGATACAGCGGTGCGAAGAAGAAGCCTAAACCGGTCTTCTCGATGCCTGCGACGACTTTTTCCTTCGGCAGGTCGATCTTGATGCCGAGCGCTTCGAGCACATCGGCACCTCCCGCCTTCGATGTGATGCCGCGGTTGCCATGCTTCGTGACACAGACACCGCCGGCGGCAAGGATGAACATCGCGGTGGTGGACACATTGAAGAGATGAAGCTGGTCACCACCCGTACCGACAACATCCAGCATGGGGCCAGGAAGCTTCGATCGATCCAGTCCGGGATCGACGGCGAGCTTGAGGAACTCGTTCACAAAGGCTGTAATCTCCGCCGGCGTCTCACCCTTCTTGGCTAGTGCCCGGAGGAAGTCCGCTTTTTGCGCGGATTCGACTGCGGGGTCGACAAGCTGGGCCGCTGCGGTGACGATTTGAGTGGCATCGAGGTTCGTTTGGTCGAGGAGCTGACGAGTGAGGGACTGCATGCGATCGCGAGTGTGGCAGGAAAGGCAGCTTTGGCAAACGTGATGCATGCCGTTGAATGTGTTGTGTCTTCATGCGAAGGGATCGTATGACTCCGATTTACGTCCACGATTACCTGCTCAAGAGCGGAACGGCGCTCAATGCGGTATCGCAGCGGCGTGTGTTTGCTGGGGCGCTGATCTGTGTGAATGACGGCTATGGCTGTGTGCATCCGTGGCCGGAATTTGGCGATGCGCCGGTAGAGGAGCAGCTTCGTTTGTTGGCCGAAGGTATCACCACACCGGTGACGAAGATGGCCTTGCAATGCGCGGCCGTGGATGGCGAGGCTCGCCGGGCGGGTGTGAGCTTGTTTGAAGGACTCACGATTCCGCGCAGCCACTATTCGTGGAGTTTTGCGGCTGAGACAGAGCCGCAAATGCAGCGCGTGATGGAGGAAGGCTGGACCGCGATCAAGGCCAAGGGCTTCGCGAACTATGGTGAAACGATGCGGTTCCTCGAAGGTTGTGCCAAACGCTTCGAAGCGCAGGGCGTGCGGCTGCGCGTTGACTTCAATGGGGTGCTCGATCGCCTCACTTTTGAGAAGTTCGTCGAGTTCATGCCGCTGCGGGTGTATCGCACTCTCGATTTTGTCGAGGATCCCTTTCCATATGACGCAGACGCTTGGGAGGCAATAAGGCATCGATGGGGTGTGGGATTGGCGCTCGACAAGGGATGGAAGTCTGGCACGCACGGCTTTGATGCAGTGGTGGTCAAACCCGCGCGTCGTGACTGGCGGTTCGTGGCGGATCTGCATGTGAACAAACGCCTTGTGATGACCTCCGCCATGGATCATGCACTGGGGCAGATGTTTGCTGCATACCAAGCCGCCACTGCCTCCGCACAGGGGTATGCGCTCGATTTCTGTGGATTATGCACGGAGCACCTCTTTGAAAAAGAGGCTTTCTTTGAGCGGGTGAGATCACATGGCGGTTTTCTTGAAGCGGATCGAAGCGGCGGCGGACTGGGCTTTGGCGAGGTTTTAGCGGCGCTACCATGGCGCAGGTTGGCTTGAGAATACATGCGGTTTGACCCTGGAAGGTGCTTGGCTAATCATCCGAGATGATATTTTGCCTTGTTTTCTCCGACCGCCTCCCGTGTTGCGCATGACTCGCGTATTCATCATAGCCGGAGAGATTAGCGGAGACACGCATGCGGCGGGTCTGTTGAGTGCCATGAAGAGGCTGGATCCTGACTTGAAGATCAGCGGTCTTGGCGGGCGCCAGATGCGTGAGGTGGCGGGGCCTGGGATCGACGACTGGGTAGAGAAAGCCGGTGTCGTGGGCCTCTGGGAAGTATTAAAAATCTATCGTTATTTCAAACAAAAGAAACTGGCAGTCGAGGCGCAGATCCTCAATGAGCAACCTGATGCCGTCATCATGGTTGATTATCCAGGCTTCAACCTCCGTGTGGCATCTTCGCTGCGTTCTGCAGGCTTTCGTGGGAAGTTGATTTACTACATCAGCCCTCAAGTTTGGGCTTGGAAGAAGGGGCGTGTCAAGGTCATGGCGAAGGTTCTGGACCTCATGATTTGCATCTTCCCCTTCGAGAAGGCTTTTTACGAACAAAGTGGGCTGCCCACAGAATTCTGCGGCCATCCGATGGTTGATCGAGTGCAGACGCTTCGTCGTGAATGGAAACGGGAGTCCGGTCTCGTTGGCTGGTTTCCCGGCAGTCGGCTCAATGAAGTTCGTCGTTTGTTTCCGATCATGGTGCGGGCTTCGCAGGTCATCCGCATGGCAATCCCAGAAGCACGTTTTGTGGTTTCTGCGGCAAATGAAACCCTTGCCGGCCAGATGCGGGCGATGTCGGATGCCATGGGTGTGCCGGAGGCCAAGCGCTGGATCGAGGTCGGCACGGTTTATGACCTCATGCAGCGCTGCGAGGTTGGCGCGGTTGCCAGTGGAACGGCCACGCTCGAGGCCGCCTGCTTTGGCTTGCCCTACACGCTTGTCTACAACGTGAGCTGGTTAACTTATGTGATCGGGAAGCTCGTTGTGCGCATCAAGCACCTTGGCATCATCAACATCTTGGCGAAGCGCGAGGTCGTAAAAGAACTCGTGCAGCACGATTTAAATTCCAACACCTTGGCCAAGGCAACGGTAGAGCTAATGACTCTGCAAGATCGTCGTGGAGCTCTGCAGGCTGATTTGGCATCCGTCGTTGCTATGCTAGGCGGCGGGGGAGCTTATCAACGTGCAGCGCAGGCTGTGCATTCAGCCATTCATTCCTCATGATACAATCCTCTTCTCCATCTTCTTCTGATCCCGGACGCTGGATCCGCGCTGCGCTGGTGCTTTTCCCGGCGGGCACTGTGCTGCTTGGGATTGCCAGCTTCGGTATTTGGCAGTGGAAGAAGGACCGAGCGGCGGATCGAAGTTTCAAATACGCGCTTGCCCTGAAGCGTGAAATCAGCCTCGGCGGCATGGAAAAGCACAACGATCTTCTCCGCGTGGTCTTAAAGCAGACTGATGCCCTGCAAGCCGTTCCCGGGTATCTACAGTCCACCATGGGTGAAGAAAACATGGGCTACACGGTGCGTCGTGACCGCTTCCAGAACGCCGGTGTGGAGTGCTCGAACGTCGACACCGAGCTCGCCGGCAGGCAGATGCCCTACGATGTCACAATGGTGCTCGTGTCTTATGGGGCAGGGGAGGAGTCGGACGCGTTGGGCCTTGCCACAATGCTTTCCATCGCCCATGAGTTGACTGGCCAGCCGATGCTGCGCACGTTGCGCTTCGCCACGCTGCCGCGCGTGCCCGGTGCAGTAGAAAAAATGGCTGAACGACTGCGTAGCGAAGGCGATCGAGTAAAGTTCCTCCATGTCCTCGGCAGCATGCCCGAACATTTGGAAGAGGTGTGGGGGGTGAAGGCACTTGGCACCGCCGTCGAGAAACACGCTTTGCCCGCCACAACCATGGATGCCGTTGCCTTCGCCAAGGCCCTTCGGAATAAACTGCTTCAAGAGGTGGGGCAACCGTAAGGCAGTGATGCTTGATGCGTTTGGATGGCATGGCCAAAATACTCATCTATCTTTTTTTCGCTGCTGCGCTCGCCTACGCTGACACCCAAAAGCCTCAAAGCTTCTTTGGTGATTTCGTCATCAAGGTTCGTTACAACTACCTGCTCAGCTCACCCGAAGGTTATGGGGTCGACATGACCCGAAAATGGCCTCTCGTGATTTTTCTCCACGGCAGTGGCGAGCGCGGCAATGACCTCGAAATGCTCAAAAAGCATGGTCCACCGAAGCTGATCGCGGCCGGACAAAAGTTCCCCGCGGTCATTGCTAGCCTGCAATGCCCGGCGAACGAGCTTTGGAACCCCCATGGTGTGAAAGCTGTTACGGATCACTTGATTAAAACTGAGCGGATTGATGCCAGTCGCGTCTATCTAACCGGTTTGAGCATGGGTGGGTTCGGCACTTGGGAGACGGCATTTGAGTATCCAAATACCTACGCTGCCATTGCACCCATCTGCGGCGGAACTGGTGTGCGCTGGGTGACGGCCAGTCGCCTGAAACACCTGCCTGCATGGATTTTTCATGGTGACAAGGACGGCGCTGTGCCCGTGGAAAACAGTCACAAGATCCATAATGCCCTGCAAAAACTCGGTGCACCGGTGAAGCTGAGCATCTACCCTGGCGTCGGACACGACTCTTGGACACAGACTTACGACAACTCGGAATTCTGGACTTGGCTCTTGGAACAAAAGCGCGGTGTCTGATATTTGGAGTTTGGAAAAGAGCGGGAATTGAAGCGGGCGATTTCATGATGGACAGAAGGCATGATTCCCGGTTATCCAAGAAGTTCTCATCCATGAAACGCGTGCCCTTCACCTCCCGTCGTCGCTTCCTCGGTCAATCTGTCGCCGCCATCGGCTTTCCCAGCATCATACCCGCCAGCGTGCTGGGCGAAAAAGCTCCATCAAACAAGATCACGATGGCCGTGATCGGCTGGGGCATGATGGGCCCGTCGAACACGAGCAAGTTCCTTGGTGAGTCTGACTGCCAGATCGTCGCGGCCTGTGATATTGACAAGCGTGCGCTGCAGAAGGCGCTCGACACCGTGAATGCCGCCTATAAGAACCAAGACTGCCAAGGATACCATGACTACCGCGAAGTGATGGCCCGCAAGGACATCGATACTGTCATGCTAGCTGTGCCGGACAACTGGCATGCCCTTACCGCCATCGAAGCGGCGAAGAACGGCAAAGATATTTATGGTGAGAAGCCGCTCGCCCGCACCATTGCCGAGCAGCAAGCCATCGTAAAAGCTGTGCAAAAGCATGGCCGTATCTGGCAAACCGGCTCATGGCAGCGAAGCGAGTCAAATTTCCGCATCGGCGCTGAAGTCGTGCGCAATGGGCTTATCGGAAAACTGCGCGAGGTGCATGTTGGGCTGCCTGCCGGTCACAATGATTTTGCCAAGACGGGCGATAAACGCAATGTCACTCCACCGCCTTCAGAGCTCGATTATGAGATGTGGATTGGCCCGGCGATGATGCAGGACTACATCGAGTGCCGTGTTCACAAAAATTGGCGCTGGGACTACAACATCGGCGGGGGCCAGTTGCTCGACTGGATTGGTCACCACTGTGATATCGCGCATTGGGGAATGGATTGTGACAACAACGGTCCTGTCGAGGTGAAACCCATCCAAGTGGACATGCCTCCGCGGTCAGACATTTGGAATACCGCTACCAAATACCGCGCCGAGGCGAAGTATCATGGCAATATTACGATGACCATCGCTGGTGGGCATGGCGACATTCAGATGGGCACGAAATGGATCGGCACCGATGGCTGGGTCTATGTGAATCGCGGTGGTGCTTATGACTGCTCCAATGCTGCCTTCAAAAAGATCATCAAGAAGCGCCAAAACGAAAAAGACCCCAACAGCCCCGTTGTCGAAGGCTCAGCAGCCCCGAAGCTAGGCGATGATGTGATCAAGACGCGTCTTTACGAGACACCGGGCCACTGGCGGAATTTCCTCGACTGCGTGAAGAGTCGCCAGCCGACAGTCACCCCTGTGGAAACCGCGCATCATAGCTCCATCCCCGGTCACTTGGCCCTCATCGCCATGATGGTGAACCGTTCCCTTAAGTGGGATCCGGCCAAGCAGGAGATCATAGGCGATGCCGAAGCCTCAAAGTTGCTCGGCCGAGACTACCGCGGCCCTTGGAAGCTTGAGGCGTGAGATGCCCCCCTTCATGCGAACGCGCATGCCGCATGAAGAATCCCGCCTCAGGACAAAAGAGTGGATTTTTTTGCGTTTAGCTAAGACGCTTGAAAGGCTTCACTTTCCTCCTCACCCTTGCGATTGCCCTGCCTTGCCGGGCGGCGGTCGATTTTAGTCGCGACATTCAGCCGATCCTCAGTGAGAACTGTTATCACTGCCACGGACCGGACGCGAATCATCGCAAAGCCGATCTGCGACTTGATGATGAAAAAGCGGCGAAGACCGGAAAAATCATCCTGCCGGGCAAAGCTAACGAGAGCGAGTTGATCCACCGCATTGTTTCGGATGATCCGGATGAGGTCATGCCGACACCGAAGAGCAATCGCAAGCTCACTGACAGCCAGAAAAAGCTTTTGAAGCAATGGATCGCGGAAGGAGCTAATTGGGGGAAGCACTGGGCCTTTGAACCGGTGATTCGGCCAAAAGTGCCAACAGGTGCAAAGCATCCCATCGACGCCTTCGTACGTCAAAAGCTCGCCGAAGTCGGTTTGGAGCCCAATCCACCAGCGAGGCGTGAAACGCTTGTGCGGAGGCTTTCTCTCGACCTGATTGGTTTGCCTCCTGATCCGGCGGAGAAGTCCGAGCCAACTGCTTTGATCGAAAAATTGCTCTCCAGCGTGCATTTTGGTGAGCGCTGGGCTTGGGAGTGGCTAGACGCGGCCCGCTACGCTGACACGAACGGTTACCAAGGTGATCCCGAGCGCACAATGTGGCCTTGGCGTGATTGGGTGGTAAGTGCGATCAACGCGAACATGCCTTATGACCAGTTCACCGTTTGGCAGATTGCTGGTGATCTTTTGCCGAATGCCACGGAAGAACAAAAAATCGCCACAGGCTTTAACCGCAACCATATGATCAATGGTGAGGGGGGGCGCATCGCTGAGGAGACTCGTGTGGAGAATGTCATGGACCGTGTTGAGACCACCGGCACCGTCTGGCTTGGACTCACCATGCAATGCACTAAGTGTCACGACCATAAATTTGATCCCCTTACAATGCGCGACTACTACGCGCTCTACGATGCCTTCAATCAGACTAGCGAAGATGGGGTGGCGCGCAGCGGTCAAGCTGCGCCCGCGATGGACTTGAGCACGCCGGACGAACTGGAACGCAGCAAGAAGGCCGAAGCCATGGTGCATGCAATTGCAAATGAGTTGGATGCCTTTGAGCTGAAAAAGTTCCCGCGTCCCGCTGGCAGGCCGCTGACAGAATCGGCCGCCATCGATCTGCCGGGCAATTTACCTGCTTACATCGCGAAAACGGTCCCGCGCAATCGTGGTGTGGATCCGCTCTTAGAGGCCATCGGTTACTTTAAGGACAAGGATTCTGAGTACACGAAGCTACTGCAGCGCTTGCTCGCCGCGCAGCGAGAAAAACTGGCTGCCAAGAACGCTGTAACGAAGGTTATGATCATGGACACGTTGCCGAAGCTGCGGGAAACTTATCAGCTCGAAAAAGGTGCTTATGACAAGCCGACCACGACAAAGGTCAGCTTCACCACGCCTGCGGTTCTGCCACCGCTGGCCGACGGTGCGCCCAAGAATCGTCTCGGCCTCGCGCAATGGCTTGTGAGTCGCCAAAATCCACTCACTGCTCGTGTGACGGTAAATCGTTTCTGGCAGTCAATCTTTGGCGTGGGCCTTGTGAAGACTGCGGAAGACTTTGGCGTGCAGGGTGAAGTGCCGCCGCATCGCGAGTTGCTCGACTGGCTGGCGGCTGAGTTCATGGAGAGCGGTTGGGATGTGAAGCGTCTTCTGCGCCTTATCGTGACGAGCGAGACTTATCAGCAAAGTTCCGAGCACGTTGTTCGGGCCTCAGCTCGCTCTGAGGGTGTTAAAAAAAATGGGCTAAAGCCGGAATTGCAAACAGATCCTGAAAACCGACTGCTCGCTCGTGGTCCACGTTTCCGCATGCCGGCTTGGATGCTTCGGGATCAAGCTTTGGCGCTTTCGGGTTTGCTGAATCCAAAACTCGGCGGTCCAGGCGTGAAGCCCTACCAACCCGAAGGCATCTGGGAGGAGGCCACATTTGGAAAAAAGACATACCAGCAGGATCATGGCGAAGCCTTGTATCGTCGCACGTTGTATGTGTTCTGGCGTCGCATTGTCGGACCGACATTGCTTTTTGACAACAGCACACGCCAAGTTTGCGCAGTGAAGACCAGTCGCACCAACACGCCGCTGCATGCGCTTGTCACGCTAAATGACACCACCTTTGTTGAGGCTGCACGTGTGCTATCTGAGAAAGTGTTACACTTGTCCGGTGATGACGAAACTCACTTGAAGCAAGCCTTTCAAATCGTCACCCATCGTGAGCCCAAAGCTGATGAATTGGGAGTCTTAAGGAGACAGCTGCTTGCCTTAAGGCAGCAGGCTGCTAGTGGCGCCTCAAAGTTGCTGAAGGTCGGCGAAGCGAAGACGGATCCTGCTTTGAAACCCGCGGAGCATGCCGCGTGGACCAGTCTCTGTCTCATGCTACTCAACCTCGATGAAGTTGTATCCAAAGAATGAATGCTTTTGAATTTCAACACCAGCAACTCAGTCGACGCGCCTTGTTCGGGCAGGGCGCTGTTGGTATTGGCTCACTTGCACTGGGTTCGCTGATGGCCTCGCAACAGCCTGATCCACTCGCGCCAGCGCTACCGCACTTTGCTCCAAAAGCCCGGCGTGTGATCTATTTGCTGCAAAACGGCGCGCCATCGCATGTCGATCTATTTGATTATAAGCCGCTCCTTAAGCAAAGGCACGGCATGCAGATACCTGAGAGCGTGGTGGGCGGCAAGCGCTTCAGTACCATGACCGGCGGCCAAGCTGCACGGCCGGTGCTTGGTGAGATCACGCAGTTCAGCCGCCACGGCCAGAGCGGAGCAACAGTCAGCTCCTTTCTTCCACGAATCGGCGCAATGGCAGACGAGCTGTGCTTCATCAAGTCGATGCACACCACGCAGGTGAATCACGCCCCGGCTATCACCTTCCTCATGACCGGGGGTGAACAGGCTGGACGGCCTGCAATGGGTGCGTGGCTTAGCTACGGTCTCGGTAGCGAGACAGAGGACCTGCCTGCATTTGTTGTGATGACCAGCCGCGACAAGGAAGCCTCTTGCGGCCAGATTTTTTATGATTTTTACTGGGGCAGCGGCTTCCTGCCCTCAAAATACCAGGGGGTGAAGTTCCGTGGAAGCGGCGACCCCGTTTTGTATCTCAGCAATCCTGATGGTATGAGCCGCGAGCTGCGACGCACGATGCTGGACGGCCTCGGTGAATTGAACGCTATCAAACTACGAGACCATGGCGATCCGGAGACTGCCACGCGCATCGCCCAGTATGAAATGGCTTACCGCATGCAGAGCAGTGTGCCAGAGCTCACTGATTTATCGAATGAGCCGAAGCATATTCTCGACATGTATGGTCCTGATGTGCTCCGTCAGGGTAGTTACGCCTACAACTGCCTCATGGCTCGCCGTCTTGCCGAGCGTGGGGTGCGTTTTGTGCAGCTCATGCACGCCGGCTGGGACCAACACCGCAACCTGAACACACAGCTCAAAATCCAGTGCACCGATGTCGATGCCCCCAGCGCTGCGTTGGTGAAGGACCTCAAGCAGCGTGGCCTGCTTGAAGATACACTCGTGATCTGGGGGGGGGAATTTGGTCGCACGCCCTTCCTCCAGGGTGACATTACGAATACCAAACAATGGGGCCGCGACCATCATCCCTATGCCTTTACGATATGGATGGCTGGTGGTGGCATCAGAGCTGGAATGACGCACGGTGAGAGCGATGAATTCGGCTTCAATGCCGCAAAGGACAAAGTGCACATCCATGACCTACAAGCCACTATCATGCACCTCATGGGCATCGATCATGAACGTTTCACCTTCCGTTTTCAAGGTCGTCAATTCCGCCTAACCGACGTTCATGGCGAGGTGGTGAAGCCGGTGCTGGCTTGAGGCGCTGGCGTGTTTTGTTTTTGGCTTTCTGATGTTGGAAAGCTGCAATTCAGAAGGTTGGGCTCCAGCGTGATTGGCATATTTGAATTGCTTAGGTTGGTAAAAGAACACAGCAAAGGCCAAGCTGGCCGTTCCAAATTTAAAAACAATCTATCAGATCCCCTTGGATGGATCTTGCGTCAAGTAATCCAGGGCCTTCGAAAAACTAGCTTGGGTCAGAAAGTGATTCAGACGAGGTGGTAGGTTTTCGCGGCACGCTGCATGTTCAGCGTTGATTTCCTCCGACACTTTTTGCAATGCTGCGAGATGTGCGGCGGCATCTTGATCACGGTACGCGTGATCAGCAATGAGATCGATTCGATGTTGAAGGAGTTCTCTGAGGCGTGGAAAGTCGTCAGGCATGCCAGACGAAGTCTTGGTGGCGCGTGAAGTCAAGGTTCAGGCTCTTGACCAGCTGCTGTCATGATGTGTAAATGGCGGGTGTGATCGATCTTCCTCCCAAATGCGAGTGTGTTATGCTCTTTGATGGCGTTTGCCACCTCTGTAATGGCGCAGTTCGCTTCATCATGGAGCAAGATCCGAAGGGGCGTATTCACTTTGCGCCGATCCAGAGTGATCTCGGACGTCGACTTTACTCGCAGCATGGCCTCAATGTAGATGCGCCAGAAACCTTATTGCTTGTCACACAAGAAAGGGCATTTCGCGAGAGCGATGCAGTGATCGAAATAGGGCGTCGGATTGGTGGCTTGTGGAAACTCGTGGTATGTGGCCAGTTCATACCACGTGCCATCCGCGATGCTGCGTATCGTTTCGTGGCGAGAAATCGTTACCGATGGTTTGGGAAGCGCGAGGCTTGTCTCATGCCGCCGCCGGAGTTGCGCTGCCGAATGCTCTCGTGAAGGTATGTCATGGTTGTTTCTACTCAATTGGCCCTGCGTGTCTCGCCGAATGCCCGAAAGTCTGAATTTGCCGGGTGGACTGCCGATGAAAAAGGTCGCCCCGTACTGCTGGTGAAGCTGGAAGCCCCAGCGTTCGACGGAAAAGTCAACGCGGCGCTCGTGTATTTTCTCTCAAAGGAGCTCAGTGTCCCCCAAGGTTCCATTACGCTGCTGCGTGGGGCCAGTGGACGACAAAAGATCGTGGAACTGCCCGCCGAAGCTTTTCATCGATTGCCGAAAAGCTGCTGAGTCTTATTCCCATAGTTTGTTTTCGCGGAGCCATTCCTTTACGAGATTGCGAAAAGCGGCAACTGCAGGATCTTCACCTTCTTTGGCCCAAACCATAACAAGAGGGATAGTGGTATGCGGCTTGAGGGGGATGAGGACAAGGTTCTTGCTCACAGTGCTTTCGGGAACCACACCGATGCCGGCACCGGCCTCGACGTATTGCAAAATGGTCCCGATAAGGCTGGGCGTGTGCGTTATGCGAGGTTCGAAACCTGCCGCCGCGCATGCGCCGCGGATCGAATCATGTGAGCTGGCACCTTCTCGACGCGTTAGAATGATCAAAGGCTCTCCTGCGAGCTTTTTCCACGGCACAGAGGCTAACGAAGCCCATGGATGCTCCTTGTGCACGGCAACGCAAAATTTTTCTTCCCGTAGCAGCTGGGATTGAAGTCCAAGAGACTCGTGTGCGAGAACCGGACGAGTGAGTCCAACCGAAAGTCGACCTTTGGAGACCATCTCCCACACGCGCTCTGGGGTGCGTTCTTCGAGTATTACCGTCACACGGGGAAAACGCTGTGCATACTCCTTGAGCAACCGTCCAAGAAAAGCGCGGGTTGGTGGACCGATGTAGCCAAGGCGCAGCTCCCCCTCCTCGCCTTTGGCGGTGCGGCGCACACGGCGTAGCGTTTCCTCAAGCCGCTCCAGCAGCACACTGGTTTCGTGAAGAAGCACCATGCCTGAGGGGGTGAGCCGCGGAGATCTTCTTTCTCGTTCGATCAATTGCGTGCCGAGCTCACGCTCCATCTCCTGTACGGCACGGCTGAGAGCTGGCTGCGCGATGTTCAGGCGGCGTGCCGCTCGAGAAAAGCTCAGTTCCTCGGCCACAGCTTGAAAGTATCGAAGATGACGCAGTTCCATAGGGATTGCCGACACTGCCTCCGCAGACTCAGGATGCAAGCTCAGCCCGCGCCCTGAGAATCCACATTGACCAGACCTCGGCGGATGGCTTCCGCAGTTGCTTGTGCGCGATCATTGACTTTCAGCTTTACGAGGATGCGACTGACATGCTGCTTTACGGTGTCTTCACTGATGCCAAGCATAGCGGCAATTTCCTTGTTGGCATTGCCGCGGGTCACGAGAGTGAGAATTTCCTTTTCACGTGGAGTAATTTCCGGGCCGGCGAGTAGATCATCAAGGCGGCGCGTGATTTCCGGTGGTAGGCTCGGGCGGCCTGCAGCCACACTTCGGATCGCCGCCAGCAGTGTATCGCGAGACGCGGACTTTTGCAGGTAACCCAGCGCACCTGCCTTGAGCGCTGCCTGAATCTCGCCGTCGCGGGCAAAGGTGGAAAAAATCAGCACGCGCGCCTGTGGATGATCGCGGAGGAGTGCTGTCGTAGTCTCTATGCCGCTGATACCGGGCAATTGCAGGTCCATCAGGACCACATCCGGGTGGCTTTGCTCAAAAAGGCCGCAAGCACCTTCTCCGCGTTCGGTTTCGCCCACGATTTTCAGGTCGTCTTCCAGTTCCAGCGAGGCTGCGAGGCCACTACGCACGACAAAGTGGTCGTCAATAAGCAGGAGTTTGATCATGCGCGGCAGGCTCAGGGGATCTTCTCATTTTTAATAACGTTGATTCGTCCCTCCTTGTGCTCCAGAAGGATTTTTTCGCGGCCAAAGTCTTTTTTGTAGCTCCAGCCAGTCTCCGCTTCCCAAGTTGTCATGCTGAGCTGGCGCAGCGTGCGAAGCTGCAGCACGAAAGTCGCGAGGAACTTTTTGTTATCGACGATGATCTGCTCGGGTTCGTGGGCTTTTAAATGCATGGCATTCACGAATTCGAGATTCAGGTTGGCGAAGCGCTTCACAAATGAGTCGCTTGCTGGTGTCATCATGCCATCACGGCTGATTTCACCGAGCACGATAGAATAGTTCTTGGCCACGCCGGGATTCAAATTTGGAAGAGTGGTGATCACATGTCGAATTGCCGTCTCTCCGGCATCGCTCTCAAACATCGTCAATGGCATGCCACCTTCATTGGAGGAGTGGCAGGCGTCTAGCAGTAGGCTGACGGAGATGAGGATGAGAAATCGTCGCAGAATCATGAGACATTACACTCAAAGCGCATGCCGTGATGAACGCAAGAAATCGCTCACGCGGCAAGCTGCGGGATCTCTTGCTCGGTGAGCGTAATAGGCTCGATGGCTCGTGTGATTCTTACGAGACGAGCAGCGTAAAAGCCATCAAAGCCACCATCGAGGGGGGAACGGCGTAATTCGGCCTCCAGTTCCCACTCGTCAGCGTGGCGCAGCATGAACTTCTGCACTTGGTGCTCATTTTCCCCTGGAAGAATGCTGCAGGTGGCATAAACCAGCTTGCCGCCGGGGCGCACCATGCGGCTGTAATTCTCCAGAATCTCAGCTTGGAGATTTTTGAGACGTTCAATTTCTTCTTCACTCAGCTTCCACTTTGTGTCGGGATTGCGGCGGAGCACGCCGAGACCGCTGCATGGCACATCAAGCAAAACACGGTCGGCTTGCGCGGTGAGGCGTTTGATGGTTTTTGAACCCTCGATCTCACGGGTCTCAATGATGGCCACCCCGGCTCGGGCAGCGCGTTTTTTGAGTTCAGCAAGTTTCCAAGCATGCACGTCGAGGGCAAGAATTTTGCCTTTGTTGCGCATCAAGGCGGCCGCGTGGAGAGCCTTGCCTCCGCCGCCGGCGCAAGCATCGATTACCTTCATGCCGGCTGTAACTTCTAAAAAAGGCGCGATAAGTTGTGAGGCGGTATCTTGAACCTCAAACAAGCCTTCTTTGAACGCGGCTGTGCTGAAAACATTTTGACGCTGAACAAGGCGAAGGGCCGAAGGTACTTTATCGACGGCTTCCGCATCAAAACCAGCTTCGGCCATTTTTTCTCGGACGCTGCGGCGGTCGGCTTTCAGCGTATTCACGCGGAGAAAGACCTCCGCAGGCCGATTCATCGCCTCGCGAAGAGCCGGCCAAGAGGCTCCAAGTTCGGTGGAGCAGCGGGCGTCCATCCAATCGGGGATTGAAGCTCGGAGGGCACTAGAAACTTGTTGCTCTAAGCGTTTCTGCACCTCGCTGGCGTTTAACAGCGGGGCATGGTCATCGCGTGGCAATTCGCGGCCATTTGTGAGCCAGTAAGCTGACCAAACTTTGGCGCAGGTCTCGGGTGTGATCTCCTGTGGATTGGCGTGAGCAGCATCGGGAAGCCCGGCAAGATGCCAAAACCAGCGCCACCAGCGCACGCACTCATAAATCGACTCTGCGAATAAACGACGGTCGCGGCTGCCCCATTTGCGGTGGCGCTTGAAGGTATATTCAATCACACGGTCGGCATAGCGACGGCTGGCGAATACCTCACCGAGGGCGTTCACAATCTCATCGAGCATGTGGGGCGGCACCGTGATGAGGTCACGCAGCCTTCCGTTCGATGCGGCGGCGTAGCAGCGGGGCGCGTTCCCCTTTGACTACGCCTTCGTTGATCGTCACCGAGCGCACATCCATCCGACTGGGTACGTCATACATCACGTCGAGCATGATACGTTCGAAAATGCTGCGCAGTGCCCGGGCACCAGTGCCACGGGCCACGGCTTCCTTGGCCATGGCTAGCATCGCATCCTTGGTGATCGAAAGCTCCACGCCGTCCATGCCGAGGAGTTTGGAGAATTGCTTGGTCAATGCGTTTCGAGGCTCGGTGAGCACGCGCATGAGTTCAGCCTCCGTGAGAGCTTCCAGAGGGCAGATGATGGGTAGGCGGCCGATGAATTCCGGAATGAGGCCATAGCCAAGCAGGTCCTCTGGTTCGACCGTGATTTTCTTCGTGTCGTCCTCGGCGGACATATGGGACTCAATACCTGCAAAGCCCAGCGTCTTTTTGCCGCGGCGTCGTTTGATCATTTGGTCGAGTCCCACAAAAGCCCCGCCGCAGATGAAAAGGATGTTCTCCGTGTTGACCTGAATGTACTCTTGCTGGGGATGCTTGCGTCCACCCTGTGGCGGCACGTTGCAAACTGTGCCTTCGATGATCTTGAGAAGCGCCTGCTGAACACCCTCGCCGGACACATCTCGGGTGATGCTCACATTTTCAGTCTTACGTCCGATTTTATCGATCTCATCGATGTAAACGATGCCTACTTCAGCACGGGCCACATCGTAGTCTGCGGCCTGTAGCAAACGTAGCACAATGTTTTCGACATCTTCACCCACATATCCTGCCTCTGTCAGCGTCGTAGCATCGGCGATCGAAAAAGGGACGTTTAGCAACTTCGCTAGTGTCTTTGCGAGAAGTGTCTTACCACACCCGGTTGGGCCGATGAGGAGAACGTTACTCTTTTCGATATCAACATCGTTCGGATCGAGCGTGGCGGCGATTTTGTTCTTGGGGTTACCAGCACTGCGGGCGGACTGTTGCTGAACGTGCAGAATGCGTTTGTAATGATTGTGTACGGCCACGCTGAGCACCTTCTTTGCCTGTGGCTGACCAATCACATGCTGATCGAGTAGGGCCATGATATCAGCAGGCCGCGGGACGAGAAGCCCCGCAGGCTGGCTGTGTTCCTTGGTCGACTCGCGGTCGAGAATGTTTTTGCAAACGTTGATGCAGTTGTCACAAATATAAACACCTGGACCTGCGATTAGTTTGCGCACCTCCGCATGGCTTTTGCCGCAGAAAGAGCAGAGGGTGACGTTTGAGCCGCGTGCCATGAGGTTTTGAGGGGGGAGATGAACGGCTGAACATCGCACGCACGCCGCCCCATCGTCAAGGCATCGCTTTCCATTCTCTTAGCACAATCTGCCCTTTTGGATCGCGATGAAAAGCCACTTTAGCGACCCATGAGGTTTTTTTTACACGAAGAAGAAGATTTCCCCGGCGCAAGGTCTCTTGCGCCTTGTTCCAATCCCTTACGCCTAGTCCTGCAATCACCGCTCCCGGAGGAATGGGCTCTTCATCCGCAAACCACGCCTGAGGAACGGCCCGTCTTAATGCATCCCAATGCGACTGACGCAGCTCCTGGCACCAAAACATTCGCAGTGCCGGTAAATGCAGCAAGGCACGCTCCGCTGCAAAAGAAGCCAAGCCACCTTCAATAACCCAGAAATCATCTTCATTTCCTTCGAGCTGAGCTTCGAGAACTACCATTGTAGTTTCGAGCGATGGCATCCACTTATCGAGAAAACACTGCAAAGCATGTGGTAGTCGTTTTTTTTCCCAGCGATGTGCCAGTGCTTCCCTCGCCGTTTGCCAGCGCGCCAGTCGATAGCCAAGTGAGGATATCGCATTTTTTGCGGCGGTTGGAAAATCAGCGAGTTGTGGAACGGGCATACCCTTTTCTCCTAAAGCTGCCAATGTGTGTGTCAAAAGGCCTTCTATTGTTGGTGTCTTGCAGGTGCTCTCAGGTTGAGCTGTTTAGGCATACCGCGATGCCACGCGTCAGTCACGGCTGGCTTTCATGCCGGGAGTGGCCTTTTCGGGTTAAGAAAGTGGAGCGCGCTTCTTGGCAAAAGTGTTTTTTGATATGAGG